>Ga0307514_10000193_pt1 | contig 170954 bp, 167 predicted proteins | sample 16_EM_MG_FD_203088 | JGI IMG/M metagenome (GOLD analysis project Ga0307514, IMG submission 203088) | Populus trichocarpa ectomycorrhiza microbial communities from riparian zone in the Pacific Northwest, United States - 16_EM | ecosystem: Host-associated > Plants > Roots > Unclassified...
TCGACTCTTGTCTTATCTTGATTTCCTCGAAACGAACCTCGAGCCTCTTGCCCTGTTTTCAGCATAACATTACTGTTACCAATATCACCTACGCCCGACCCCGCCCGTTACATCAGCGGTCAACAGAGCACTGTTCCAGCAGCAGGCCCCGGAACATGTCCGGATCATGAATGCGAAAAGGAATGGGAAGGGCACAATAACCGCAATCACGCACCCAAACGCAACCGCAGAGATGGCTCTGCAGTACCGAGATATCATTATTAAGGCAGCCAGATCGGTGGACAAGGGGATCATTGACTTGGAAGGAAACAAATCTTCAGCATGAATGAAAATCCACACCGTCGTGCTAATGAGATAAACGGGCAAGGGCACCGAAGGACCACAAAAAATGAGGGAGGAGATTCAGGCAGAGAACAGGGGAGTGGCAATTCCTGCTCAAGTGAGATGGCTATTGAACCCCCGAATCCTCAGGGAGAGAGAGGAAAGAGGAGAAATCCAGGCATCATTGGTGGTCTTCATTGTGAGGGGGAAGAAGGTGACACAGAGACTAGTGAACAAAGGTGTAATTGCTGTAGGAGTACGATACAAAGTCTAACCATACACGAATGCGGGCCCCGAAAGCCTCTGCGAGCTCCACTGTGGATGGGGCCACATTGAGAGCAAGTGCAGCCACCGTCAACCAAAGTGCGGATACTGCGCCAGACAACACCTATCAAGCGAGCACAGGTGCAACGTGGTCCGGTGCGCATCGAAACAAGGGGCAGTATACAGCCACACGCAAGAAAAATGCCCAAACTGCAAGGGAAATCATATTGCATTCAGCCGAAAGTGTGTGAAGAAAATCAAGGCCATCACAATGGCGCGACAGTGCAGGTGAATGCAACGGAATGGACAAGAGACGAGGGAGGTAACGGGGGCCAATAGAGTAGCACTCGGCACCTGGCAGGCTAGGAATACAGAAGGGGAGCTGATGGCCGACGATGAGGAAGGCGATACCGGGAAGATGGAGATGGAGGGGGCGGAGGTGGAGCATGATGTGACCATGAGTGAGACCACTGCAGAGATCGAAATGGGAGCTGCCGCTTCCAATGATTAGAGCAATCCAGCACAATTGCCCCAGGTCCTACACATGGACCTTGGCAGTGCTGGAGATGGACATGGATCGGCAGGCAGATTTATTACTATTGAAGGAGCCGCCAGGGGAAAAAGGGAGAAGCGGAATCAGACACCCAGCGTATGAAATTTGAGAACCGAAGAGAGTTTGGATGGTGGTGCGCAAGGGAAGTGGTCTTGCAACTGACGAACGGACAGACCTAAACAGGGACGCCAACCCCGATGTCATGGTAACGGATGTAAAAAGAAAAGTAGAAAAGATGATGAGGATTATCAATGATGACGATCAAAGAGACATACAGACTGCAGAGAGACGGGCGAGGCAGCTAAAGTGGCACACAGCCATTCGACAGAAAGAAGGCACAATAATTGTGGGCGGCATCAATGCACACAGCCGGAGGTGGGACCCAAAATGCAGGGAGCAACACAATGCGGCGTTTTGGGAAGAGATTATAGACGAGTATGGGCTAGAGATTGGAAATGATGACTGGCCCACTCACCACTGGGCGAGAACCGGTGAAGAAGGCGAATCGACCATAGACCTGACCCTGGCCACCCGACTGATCATGAGATGGACCATAGTGGAGGGGAGACATGCTACAGGCTCTGACCACGAGGTGATTGAGTGGGAGTTCAACATTGACAAGCAGGAGGAGGGAGACCACGTACAAGTCATAGGATGGAATCTGGCCGCCATGTCAAAAGAGAACGAGGAAGCAGCAGAGAAACTTTGGAAGGAGCTGGAGAGAGACTGAGCCCATCTAGGAGAGGAATGCACGGGAGATAATGTAGAGCGAGAGGCCGAATGGTGTCAAGCAACACTAAGCAATGTTCTACATGCCAAAGCGAACAATATAAGAATCTCCACTCAATCGAAGAGGTGGTGGAACGGCGAGATCAAGGAAAGGAGAAGCGCACTGGCGAGAGAAAAGAGAAGGGGAAAGAGGTCAGAGGGAGCAGCACGCGCGAAAGCAGAACTGCAGATGTCAATTCGACAGTCCAAGAGCCAGATGTGGGATGACTACATGCAGAACCTTAGAGGGGGCGAGGTCTGGAGGGCAGCAAAGTTCACCAACCCTCAAGCGGGAGCCACTGTGGAAGCGCTGACTGACAGAGAGGGGAAGCAAGCAAATACCATTGGCAAAAAGGAGAAAATGCTCAGAGGAAAGTCTTTCCCCCTGAATGACGGGGACCAGTACTACAAACCACCTCCAGCAGGCCAGGCCCACGAACGCATATCTGGGTTTTCAGTCGAACAAGCTCTGTTTTCGCAGTCAGTTAAGAAAGCCCCAGGCCCAGAGAACCTGTCATTCAGAGCCATACGGCTACTCTGGAAATGGAACAAAATGAGAATAGTAGGACTAACGAAGGCAGCGGTCCGAACGGATCGTCACCCAGCCATATGGAAACGTGCGAGCTGGGTGGTGATTCGAAAACCAGGAAAGGAGGATTATACGAAGCTGAATTTGTACCAAACAATCTCTCTGGTCAGCTGCATGGTGAAAGTTGTTGACAAAGTAGTCGCAGAGCTGCGATCAGATGTGGCCAAGAGAAGAGCACTGCTGAGCGACGGCCAGTTTGGCAGCAGAAAGAAATGGTCAGCTATCGACGCTGCAGCCATCATGGTGGACAGAGCGCACGCTGTGTGGAAAAAGGACAACATCACGGGTCTCCTTCTGACGGACATCAAGGTAGTGTTCCCAAGCGTACCGAGAGGACGGCTAATCCATGCAATCAAGGCCAAGAAAATAGATTGAGATCTCATACGATGGACCAAGAGCTTTCTCTCAGACAGGATGGTGGAGATGGTAATCAAAGGCAATGTATTACAGAGTCACCCCGTGGAGGCAGGTGTCCTGCAGGGCTCACCCGGATCGCTGATTTACTTTGCGATATCCACTGCCGCACTGATATCATGGGTGGAAGAGAGAGTCCAAGCCAAAGGCCTCTCCTTCGTAGACGACCTCGGATGGGTGGCAACCGGGAAGAACGTGAACCAGGTGGTCCAACAACTTGAAGCCTGCGCAGCAGAGAGCATTGAGTGCGACAGCAGACGAGATCTCCAGTTCGACACTGCAAAGACGGAGGCAGCACTTTTCACACGCAGGAAAGGTCGCAAGAAGCACCTCCGGCCGAAACTCACATCCAAAATCAAGGTAGGAAACAGTTTCATCCGATTCAACAAGGAGGCGACAGAATGGCTGGGAGTCTGGATGGACGCCCACCTGACGTTCAAAGAGCATCACAACCAATCCATGGAGATGCCCAGCGGAGCAGAAGACCGATTGCACACACTCATGAGGATGCACGGAATCGTCCCAGAGCGAGTGTGAGCTGCCCAGATAGCCTGCGTCCAAGCCGTCGCGTTGTATGGAAGCGAACTCTGGTGGGACCCGCAAGAGATCGGCAGATGAAAGGATCTTTGACTCCTGCCCAATCGGCAAGCTAGATCAACCCTGGGCTCCCCTCCCCACAACGCCAATGGGAGCACTTATGAGAGAGTCAGGGCTCACACCCCCGCCAGTAGCCCTGGGCACCAGGCATCAACAATTCACAGTAAGGGTCGCAAGCATGTGCGAAGGCTCACAACTAAAGGCGGTGCACGACCTCCCCACAGCTGGCGCACCAATATGCAGAGTTATCACAAAGGAGCATGAGCAAGGCCGGAAAGCAGAGACCATGCGCTGGCCTAACCCTGCCAAAGTGCTGGCTGTCAAGACGGTCATACTGAGGGAAGACATGGCGGCTAAGAGAGAGGTGATCCGCTGGGCGAGAGAAAGAGAGGCCGAAGTGGGTGCAGCGGGCTGGATGTGGTGGATAGACGGGTCGCGATCCAACGACGGCAGAGTAGGAGCTGCCGCAGTGTGCAACCACGGAGACCGCCGGGAAGCCTTCTGCTGCCACCTATGCACCGTTCAAATGCAGGTCCATGATGCAGAGCTGTGGGCAATCAGACTCGCACTCTGGGAGTCAGTGAAGAAAAGGGACACACTGCAGACACACAGAGTGATGAAGGTAGCCGTTTTCAGCGACTCACAAGCGGCCAATGACCAAACAGAGCACTTGGAACGGGAGCCAGGGCAGCCTCTGGCCAAGTGGATTAACCGGAGTGCAAGGACTCTTCGCAAAGCCGGCACAGAGACAGGAATCCACTGGGTCCCAGGACACACTGGCATCACTGGACATGAGGAAGCAGATCGCCAAGCGAATCTAGTAAGAGAGGGCCGCAGATCAGGCACAGTGCAAGAGCAAGTATACACTTCGGCGACAAACAGGACAAGACAAATCTCAGAAGCAAAGATGGCGGCAAAGGCTCAATGGGAGGCCGACAGATGCAGCAAACATTACGGCTACAGACTAAAAGGCAAAGCTGGAAGCAAGAGACCCATCCCAATGAATAGTGGGAAATCACTGGCGGCCAGGTTCTACCAACTGAAATCCGGACACGCGCCAGTGGGAACATACCTAAAAAGGTTCGGACACTGAGACGACAACAAATGCTAGTGGTGTGGCGGCAGAGGCAGGACGGTATCCCAGACACGGGAGCATCTCTTGTGGCACTGCAGCTGTTGGAGAGACCAGCAGAAGACGCTCTGGAAAGAGGTGGGGAAAGCAACGGGATGGAGAGCGGGCAGATGCCGACATGTGCAAATCTCTGAGCTGCTCTCCATGGAAAAGTGCGATAAGGCGGTGATGGACTTCCTGATAGCTACCGATATCGGGAAGTTCCCACCCAAACGTGCGGAGGAGGAGGAGGAGGAGGAGTAAGAACCGGCGGGCTCTCCCTGATTTCATCACATTTTCTTTGTAGTTTATATAGATCATCAGATGCTTTTCTTTCATTTGGCAGAAGGGGACGACGGGTAGTAGGAGCGGAGCTCCGCCATCTAGCCGGCCAGCCCGGAGGCGGAGGGGAGTAAGGGGCTGTCATACTCTAAATAGAGTGAATACAGTATGATTAAAACAAAAAACAAAAACAAAAATCTCGGGGCAGGGTCGACATGCGTGCCCTGAGTGACACATGAACCCTAGTTACTCGAATAAATCCCGAGAAAACTCTTGTTCAACATTGGGTCTACCTATAATAGTTCACTACTCCCAACATCTCTGGATAACCGAACAGTTGTTTGTTGCAGTAATTTTTTGTGTTGAACTTTTACATAACCTGATTGTCTGTTTTAGAATAATCTTGAGTTCCATGACCTGTTTCGGGCGGACAATATCGTAATTTTTATAAAAACCTGCACCATCTTCTCCGGCAGCCGAAGATCTTAATCTTTCAGTGACAGCGCTCTCTATTGTACGGTTGCTGTGAAATCGTGATATTCGTTGAAGCGAGGTCTAGTTTTGGCCATCAACAAAATCTCTTCTACGTAAGTAGATCTAACTGGACGAAAATGACATAAACTACAACGTACTACTACCCTCCAACAGTACGTACCGTGTGTGACTGATCTATTATATTTGACGCAATGCAACGGATGAGAAAGATCTAACACCCACATTATTCAAAGTACTCCACCATATTAGTGCCACGTGAAGTAGGTACCGCCTTGGCATTGTAATGTGGGAGTGTAGGGACCTCGTTATGATATCACAGAGTGTGGACTCTGAGACGGTTATGACTTCGGGAATTTTAATATTACAGCCGGTTTGCTGGTCTAGGATGTTCGCCGGTTGCATCGCAGGATGCATATGTGTGGTGCATTATTGTCTGAAAGCAACATGCAGAAGTGGGGTTGCTGGAACTGTGCAGCAGCGTTACATCTTTCTTATTTTGATTAGACACAGCAACAACGCATCATGCAATGCTGCCTTCTGCAGACCGAGACCGGAGACGGAATCCAAACCCCCCAAGCTCAGTGACTCAATTGCTAGGATTACATCTATGCCAGTGCATGCTTACCCAAACTCGTGGCAAAAAAAGTGGGTAATGCCGCAGGATATCCATCAAGACCATCTTTGAAATAATATCACCTGAACTGAAGGACAGCGACTAACAAGGCTCTATAGCGGGGACATCGGATTTATTTGAACATGTCAAATATCGTGGTATTGTTTGACTTCATCTTAAAATATGGATGGCAGTATGACGAAGTAAATCAGGGATGTGGGGTGTATTGAATTATGTGGATGTACATTATGCGTCTTTATGGTGTGGGCAGGGTTCATTCAATACGCCCTCTATTTGCTTGATTCCCGAGTTACGATGTAGCTGGTCCACTGCAATTCAGATTCGCTGTAATTGATGTTTTATCGTGCGCTACTGTCCTAGGTCTCTATATGAACACACAGTTCCGTCCAACATCGCTCAGCTGTGAAGCAGCACCAAAATAACACCCGTCACGCACACAGCAAAATGCCCTCTACTCGTTCGATACCGGCAGACATCCCTAGCGCCGACAAAGATGCGAGAATTACCCATTTGAACACCTACATCGGCCGACAGCATGAAGAAATCGCGTGGATAGAGGATTACATCGACACATACGCTCATCCTGACGGTATCCAAGAGCTACTGGACATGAAAGACAACCTCATTTACGAGCAAGAAAGGGAAATTCAGAAGCTCAAATCCAACGCGCAAATCGATTTGAATGCTATTGAAGAACTCCGGAATGACAACAAATTCTTAGAGCGCTGGTTAATGAGAACTGAGAGGGAGCTAGAAAGGAACCAGAGCGAGCTAGAACGGAAGAAGAGCGAGATGGAGAGGTACCGGGACGAGATGGAGAGGAATAAGGATGAGCTGGAGACGAATAAGAACGAGTTGGAGAGGAAAATGAGCGAGCTAGAAAGGTATAAGTGTGTGCAAGAGAGAGATAGGAACGAGATGCAGAAGCTAACGTATGAGACACGCAAGTCGGGTGAAATACGATCTCGGACAGCGAGAGCACATCCGTGCACCGAAAAAGAAACGCTGGAGCTTTGCAAATCGGGAGTGCAATGAAGGCCAAACATAAAAGTCGGCGGCACTATAAATAGGACACGTAACCATAAGTTAGTAGGTATCTTGGCAGATGAAAAGTAGCGGGGAAATGAGATGTGCGAGCTCGTCGGATGCGCGCTCCATGGTGAGCGTAAACGATGTCCACCCAAATTACGTCTACGAGTTTTGTCCGGACCACGAAATGAAATTCTTAAAAAACTTAGTAAACTTTATGTTTCCCCGCCTCTCGGTCTCTGATTTACAGTATCTTTAAGATTGAGCAGCTGTGGAAAACCCCTCGAAAAGCCCCAGAATTGACAATTATCCAAGTCATTTGATGAATATTATGTATATCGCAATTCCAAAACCGGCAGGTGAAAAACATACAGTTAATACATGGTAAATCAAATACTGCCATGTACGTCAATGGGTCGTAATCAAGAGGATACAGTTGCACCCGTAGTTGGAGTGAAAATTCAGAGTGGGAATTACCCGGCCTCTACATGTAATGCTGAACATGGATCGAGACCACAAAAGGAAGTCGGCAGTTAGTATCCATGCTTTACCAACTCTAACTCAACTACCATTACAGTAACCACAAATTTTTCAATTACACTCCGCGGTCGGCGCAAAACTTATATCCTTAATTGGGAGCAGTGTTGAGAGTGCGGGCTTATGCGAGCAGAGCGGCTCCACCTGAGCACACCACAAAACCTCGAAGGAAAAGAAGTTACGGGATATGGGTGGCGGGATTTGCAGAGGTGTACTCGGGTACTCTTCAAGGCAATTCAACTAGTATTGCAACGGATAAAATAACTAAACAATTAACCCTTCCTATGAAATACCGTTTGCAGACTTCCCCGCAATTAAAACCAATTACAGTTGCGTGAAAAACAGCACCCATACTGCGCCACAACTTCAAGTCAAACCGATCGACGATCACGATTAAGAACGATAATCACGTGTAACGTTGACTGGAGGTCGGGGGCGCTATTTATCTCGTCATTGTGGTAAGTAGGGGTCACCTCGGAGGATGAGGTTGCTCACCGACGTGTCTGTCCTGTCAATATCTTTGATAGGGCTATTCTGTTAGCTCCGATCCACCCGGTGATAGGTGTTAGTCACTTACATAAGCGCCCAACTTCTTCTTTCGTCCGTAGTTCTGGTGACGCAAACAACCTCCATGCCATCCATCAAAGACACAGCTGCAGCTGCCTCTTCAAGAAGAAATCCGCTTTTTGAATCCACAATCTTCCAATTCGATTGAGCATTTTTGTCGAAGCGCCAAAACTCAAACGCGTAACATCGAGTCTCATAGGCGTTAACACTCCCTTCCTTTCCCCCTTGATGCAAGAATTTCGACTCCTGACAACGCAAGTATGCCCTGGTAAGCCGGTTCCTAATGATGTAGTCCCTGCTTCCAGCATTGCTATGGCCCAAGTCTGAAGCACGGATAAAAGCCCACTGTGTAGCCCAAGACTCTGGGTAGGATAGAGATTTGGATGTTGAAAGCACAGAGATTGGCGGAAGAGAAATAAAGGTATGGCTCAGAAGGTGGTCTGACGAAACGTTTCGGATCTGGAGCCAGCCATGGGGAATGCTGATCAGCGGATTTACGAGCTCCCAGGCTTGTGATTCGCTGTCGATGTTCGCCTGTCGAATGAAACAAGCCGAATCTATCACATTGCCGGAGTGAACGGAGGTAATAATGTATGTTTCACTATATAAAGCGCAAAGTATTAGGAAATACTGTTCTCGGTTCTTCCCCACTCAGATAGACAACCGAAATGTTGGCTAGGGTTAGCCAGTGAGGTCAAAAAAATGTGAGCTGAGCCATAAGAGCCGTACAAAATCCTTCAGTCTTCTCTGGGCTGAGACTCACCCACCACCATATGCCTTCCACCGTCTAAATCTCCAAAGCTGCCACGGCGCTCCGTGATGTTCGTACCCAATTACAGCTCTACCTGGAGTACGTGAATGACCTTGGTCCAGTGACATTGATCGAGCGATGTTGGAAATTCGGTAAACTCCCCCTTCCTTTGCTGTCTTTTCCTTGAGAGTGTTGAGCTCTTCGTAACATGGATCAGCTTCGATCCACCATATTTGCTGCTCTCTGTATTTTTCCTCATCCTGTATGTTGGCTGTGATAGGTGCGACTCCGTATTGGTTCTGAGAGTTGATTTGGAGGACGGCAGACGTTCCTTGGTTTCGGATGATATAGGCTCCGGGGGGAATTGTGTCTTCCATTCTTCGTTTTTATTTTCGAAGGCGGTGGTGTTGGAGGAATCTGCCCGCTATACCCCTCACCTTTATTCTCGCGTGGCTCTGGAGACCTACGTACCTTGTGCTAAGATTAACATGCAGCCAAGTTCTGAATATGCTTACCCCGCATTACAGCAGTTGCAAAATTGATTATTCGCAAACTACTCCTCTTGTTTTGACATGCACCTTGCCCCACAATCTTCTCCGATTCGTTCAGCTTCTTACTAGGTGACCGCTGGCAAGCTATTCTGCAATTATATGCGGCCAGTCATGCCGAAAACTGCAGCAATCAAGGAACGATAAACACATAGCGATTATTTTGCAAAATCTCTTCCCCATTTTCATGAAAACCGGTTTTCATAAAATTCCTCTTCCGCCATATCCGCTGTGTTTAGGCAACAATGCCTAAACATAGGGAAAAATCTGTAGGAGGAGACATGGATAATTCGGGAAGATCTTCCAATTAAGCCCCTATATAGTAGAAGCCATTTCTTGCTAAACCCTAAATTAATGTCCTGAGCATATACGGTTTCTCAAAAGGTTTCTTCCACACAACTATCGACGATGCCAAGGCTGTGCTATGCGTGGATTGGTGTACTGCATGGGGCGGCTGCTCGAGAGCTGATGTAGATCCCTAGCATCGGACAAGCGTAAATAAGGCGCCGACGGAGAATCGAAAAATATTATTTGCCCATATCGCTTGGTAAAATTTAAGGCTTAGCTAGAACCGAAGGGCGAACATTTTGGTAATGCGACTTGCTGGCGTTGCTTCTCTGGCACTCTGTCCTCGATGATTTTGAGTTCTCGTCCAAACAAATTCGCACAATATTCAGTCTAGTGGTACCAAGCCTGGCGGGCAACGTCTGAGTGTAGGACAAGGTGTTGGACGTCATCACATAAATTTCAGAGGATACGCTAGTGAATAATCCGAAAAAGATCCGGGTTTATTAAACTCGCAATGAACAGTACGGATCCTTGCACACCGTTTAAGGAAACCCTATCACGGAGTTTAGGTTTGCGGTTAGGAGGTATTGCTTTCCTTTTTTTGAGTCGCGGCTATCACTAAACGAGGGAGTCTAGCATTTCCGCGAAGCGCCCATCAATAGAAATGCAGCTCAACCTAGTTCTTGAACTTTTCAGGTATTACTCATCCGATTTTCAAGTTATGGGACACAAGAGTCATTTCAAGCGCTGATACTAACTAATTGTAAGTCCAGACTTGGGTTTCAGATGTCCCATAACTTGAAAACCCTGCGAACAGGTAAAAACCAGCTCCACAGTCGTAGCCAATTTCTTATTTTCTTGTCACGCTCGCACTGAAATCACCAGGAACGTGACTTTTCGTGAAGATGAATTGGTTCTGGATTCTGTAGGGAGAAGCTGCAGCTCAGATCTTGCTAATACGGTCTCTGCAACTCCGACATTTAGGTTCAAAACCACAATATTTCTTTAAATGAAGAGTGAGAAAACGTTGATTAGGACCGGATAAGAGTCAGTTCAAAGTGCGTAGGTTTTCTACGTTTGTTAAGGGTGTATCATTGGTATGTCATCTGAAACCCTTTGTATATCTGGGCTCCAAAATTCCCGTTTCCAGAGTTCCTGAAGTTTTCACCGGAGGTCATTCTTGCACTTTCGTCGATGCAAGATCTCGCCCAAGGCTACTACAGTCGGTCATATAGCTGAACACTGGAATTTCCGGCGACAGTAAGCTGCTCAAAAATTAAACTAGTCTTTAAAGTTTTCCACGCGTAGTCATATTTATGCCTAATATTCTCTAACAAGAGTACGGGTTGAACTATGCCATCTCGTTTACCCTCGCCCCCTCTCCAAAACAAAAAGGATAATGGGGGAATTAATAATTTTCAAGATGCCCCAATATACCGATAAACAACCTAGAAAGAAACATCCAATTTTAGCCCAAACCCGTAAAGACAAGAACCCAGCAATTCAGCAACTAGATGGTCAACCTCCCAAACGCCCTGTCAAAATCACCCGCCTTGGTAGCACTTGTAACTAATCAGCCTTCGTAGTAAGAAAACGGCCTCATACAGTCGTTGCACTTGGAACTATTCCAGCGTTAGTACCGAACCACCAAATGTGGAACGACAAATTTGTACGGTAGACTAACAGAGCATGTAGTTGATCGGAGTGACATTTCATCGGACAATCGTGTCCACATATCAAACGCTTCTCGCATCGTTTTGAACAGCCTCCATCTGGTGATAGCCATGCAAAATCGTCAGAACTGCTGACATAAATAGATGTATTAGGGTGTCTCGGGCATTTCAGTTCGAGTGTCGGGGCGATATTGCCGTTTTGCGTGAACATGCGTATGACATTAGCCCACATGGGGACTCTTTGGTAAGTGTTAGAGTCTCCAATAATATACATTCCATGCTGCGCGCGGCTTATATGTGTGTGAGTAAAGGTTATCTTCCACAGTATATAGGTGGTTTACCTGAGAAGAACGTTGATACGGTTGTTGGTTTTAAGAAACCCACACTTGTGTTCTTTGTTACTTCGGACTAATGACACAATAACAATCTTTGCCTCTTCGCCCTGTAAAAATTTAACAAAATTGGCTAATAGGTTGAAGATAAAGAGCGTACCTGAAAGCTATCTACAGTGGCGATACGAACCAGCTGCTTCTGAACGTCCTTGTCTAGTTTGGCGTCCTCAAGTTCTTGATTCTCGTCAATTATGTTGAACTCATCACCAAGCATCATGCATAATTTTTTGCGCTGTCCAAGGTACGGTGTAAGTATGGCTATGTCGTCCTTGCCGGTGTAGATACCCTGCTGCGACAGGTGCCGAACCAAACTCAAAACCATCTTTGCCTCATATTCATTCGACTTTGATATCTCCATTAATCCGCCAGCGTTTTCATGATTTTGGTGATCAAGCCAAAACAATCTCTTTCTCATTCCAGCAACTTCAGGGAACCTGTTCGTCCTGGGATCATTCTCGAGTTCCGGATATAGTGTATCTCTGACTAAGGCAGTAATCGAAGGATGCATTCTTCTTTGAGTGTACAGCTTCGCAACCGGCATTTTTGCTCCCTTGAACTTCTCCTTAACCAACCGTTCAAAAAGCGATTCGTCGAGACCAAATTTCTCATGTTTGTCGCATTCCATAGACAATTCATGCTTCGAGATATGAGGGCGTAGCTGCTCATGGTCTCCAATCAGGATGGCATGTTCGATTGTTGGTAGCAGTGCGGTAATTAAGTGTGCCTCAAGAACCTCGGCAGCTTCCTCACAGATCAGGACTTTCGAGCCGAGGCTTCGAAGGAGCCGTGAATTGGCAGCAAGGCCGGTTGTGGTGACTCCGATAACATGCGCTTTTACAAGACATCTTCTGTCAAATTCTCTATATTGCGCCCGTAGGTAACCGTTCTGATCCGTAAACTTCTTCATGCAAGATTGGAACTCATCCCACCGAGAGTCATTCACTTGTTTCTCCCAATGCGACTTCATAGTTTGCCGCTCCTGTAGTGAGGTATCCCAAGGGTTGGTACAGCCGGAAAGTAGCTCCTGTAGACTACGGCTCGTGTTCTAGTCAGTTCACGGAGAATGTCAGTCCGCGGAGTGACTAGTCAGTTCACGGAGTCCCACCTTCCGTGAACGAACTGCTCAGTTCACGGATCCGTGAACTGACCAGGGCTAATTATGCTCAACAGAAATTATCAGTTACTCCGATTGCAAAATTATGTATACATGAAATATGCATAATCCTTTGCTCTTTCAATTCCTGGTCTCTAATTTACCATATCTCTAATATTGATAGAATGGTTGTGGAAAAACGTTGATTTTCGGCGTTTTTTGGGTGTGTTTTTAAAGCTGCTCTATCAATTTTAAAGATATCATAAATCAAAGACCGGGAATTGAAAGAGCAATGTATTTTAAATATTACATATATACATCTCTTGGTGATTGAACAAATATTCGCAGACTTAATTGGACCGAGAATTTGTCATTTTTGTCAGTGCTGCCATGGCTCCGTGAAATGACTGGTCAGTTCCCGGAGTTGTGGTAGACTCCATGAACTGACCAGTTAGTTCACGGAGCCTAGTTACTCCGCGGGTTGACTGGTCACTCCGCGGACTGACATCCTCCGTGAACTGACTAGAACATAAGGTCTAGTAGTTGCTGCATCGTCTTTTCGGTCTCGGTAAGGTCCCCATTGCACTTCCCGATATTTCTCCTCTCATCCTGTGTTGACACTCCCTTTGTGCGTCCGTCTGCCAATGTGAAACCTGCCAATCGCTCTGATTTTGATCCACATCCCATCCGGATGATTTTTGTCTCGCCTGAATCGAGTAGCTTTTCCAAAAACTGGTCCAGTGCATGATTTGTATAGCTATTTCGTGACGTCAGTAGCTATTGACTTGAAGAAATTGTTTCGAAACTGACCAAACGCAAATGATAGGTCCTATATTGAGTCTATTTCTGTTGGCCAGCAAGACCTGCGCAAGCTTGTTCCCAACATATGACTTACCTGTACCAGGAGGACCTTGGACTAATGCGAGCTCGTGCTTCAAGGAAGTAATTAAACTCTCACATTGCCCAAGGTCTAAGGTGGTATATTGTTGGAGTTGATGCACCGTAATAGGCCTTGTCGCGGAAAAGTACAATGGTCTCCTGCCATTTGTGATACAACTAAGGTCCAAGTGACCACCCTTCCTTAGGTACGATGGCGTTGGAATGTCTACCAGGCCGTTAGTTGTTGTGTATGTTGTTCTGGAAGTTGGTGCAATCCAATTTGTGAAAGGGAGATTTGGCTGCTTATGAAGTGACTTCAGGCACTTTAAGAAAGGCTCGAAGGAAGCATAAAGCATCCCCGGGAGTTCCACGAGCAGTCCGTTGAGCTTTCTGCATGATTGTCATGATCCGTGCTTGGTCGCGCATCGAGTTGGGATTTGCCAAAGTGAAGGATATGAAGGCTTTGTTTGAATCACTGGCCAAGTCTCCAATTCCTTGATTCATACCCATGTTGCGATCGTCATAGCCCAAGGTGGGATCGTCATAGTCTGAAGTAGAATCCTCATACTCCCAGTCTTGGGACTCTTCCTTTGGTTTACGCTTTATGGCCTCGCGATCTACAACCAGCAAGAAAGTCGTTCCGAAGGTGGCATGAACCAGAGCGACAAGATTTCCACTCTGCAAGTACTTTGAATCCTTCCACCACTTCATCCTTTCATATGGTGACATCCTTGAAACTCTGTCGGGTTGAGCAAACGACACATCGATCGCTATCCCCTTTCTGCGATGGGATCGAAGCTGAACGACTCGGACTGAGTCTAAAATGATCATTCCGGAACCGATTTGCTGTAGGCATTTACGTTTTGCGTTCATGTCGTTGCCAGATATCAGTACCTCCCAGTGTTTAACGAGTCCACGGATACCATCGCGTAGCTGTCCCACTGTGTCTTCTCTCAACAATCGAAATTGGGAGTCTAAAAGCCGATGGATTCCATTTTCGTGGTGTGGAAAGGTTGTATCCTTGAGAGGTAGGTATTCTGAGCGACTAGCATGGACTTCCGACGTTGTTGGCAAAATACAGATTTCCTCGATCGAGGCTTTGTCGTTATCGTGTCTGGGACCCATGATGGAGAGAACCCCCGGCGGGTTTAAGTAAGTTAGGACTGTTAGGGACGATGCGACGACGGTGTTACAGGAGAAAGCGTCGTCTCCAGTTGTTGACCTGTCGTGCAAGTGCCACTCTTGGGAACGTGTAGTAGTACAGGTAGCAGGAGTATTGGTAACAGTTTGGTTGCGTGCAGGTAGGGACGTCGTGGGAGTAGTATTGATTCGGGAGGAAATGGAGGCTGGAGTGGGCTTTTTCTTTGTTCCTTTGGAAGTAGCGGCAGTCTCGTGAGAAAACTTGCAGTAGTCCCCGAATTGGCATCGACCATGCTTTGCGAAGAAGTGGCAAGGCCTAGAAAATTTGTTAGAGATACGACACGTTTTACCATGACCATCAATACCCTTTTTTGCGATGACCCATACTTGTAGCAGCTATCAGCCACTTGCGGTTTGATTTTAGAATGTTTTATCACAGGTGTGATTCTAGGAATTAGATTGCGAGGGTGATGATGTAGAGTTGGGTCGGTTCACGATAAGTTTTGTGTCGAAGGAAAGTACTGCTGCTGCTTATATAAGATGCAAGTAACAATAAGTTTTTCCGGATTGAGAACTGGCCGGTCAGAGTCATACCGAGAGTATCAATCTGCCGGTATTTCCAAGTGCAATATTATCCCCTTATCCACCAATAAATCCAGAGCGATAAAAACTCTCGCGGGTTTCAACTGGAGCCACATAATGAATGGCGACATCCTTCCTGTACTATCCTCCCACATTTCTCCTTCAATGAAGCGTCGCCGGTATCTGATGAAGGTAAGCGCCGCAATATCCCAGTAGAATTTACCTCAATCAACAACCTTGATGACGAACGGTCGCAGTTACTGTTGGTCCGATATATAGGCTACGTGGCATCGTAGACATAGACTCAAATCAATCGTCTCGACAGGTTCGTCACAACAGTTACAACTCTGGGAAGTGTACAGCCCAGTTCGTACAAATTGCGGTACTAAGAAAAGTTAATTAGAGTACCGAGAAGCGGGCACCTGTAGATAACTTTCTAGAATTTGATAGGTGTTAATGCTTTTTGTAGTGCATTCACTCTATCTAGAGTATGGTAGAAAGGTGTTAATGCTGCGCTATTTAGTATTGCATAAGATGTTTCTGCCGATGGTTTGACAATTGATACCGTAGCAACAATCACGGTTCGTATTTTATCCGCGGTTGGGCACAAGTACAGCTAGTCATCAAGACCTGCTATGGTAACTAGGCATTACGGTCGTCGTGTCATTCGGTGTAAAAAGGAGATGTTTGGCCAATATAGTCGAGTATTTCGGGTGTCAGTCACTCTATCCCCACCGATCTGCATAGCGCAGGCGGTCCCCACAATTGGTCCTGCAATATCGTATGCTCACAAAAAAATACTATAGCATTCATATCGATCCCTTATGTGATAGCCTTTCAATCTAATGAGCTCCCCTCCTTCCCAGAATCCTGCCAGTTGGCTTGTGCCATTCTCCTGTGCCAATACTTCTTTCGGCCTCCGGCAGACCAATCATAGGCCTTTGGGCTGTCTGGATGTAGAATGAATACCCAAAGAGTCATCTGTACCCCCTTATAGCTGCGTTCATCCCCCAAATCATCACTCACCCTCGGTTAAAATTGAATCGAGGAATTCCAATTTCAGAGTACATTCTAAGGTATAATTCCATATGCCATTATGTTGTTGGTACTGCTGTTTACACCTGTTTAAATAGAGATCATTCATTCGTATAAATAGAAATATAGGAAAGGGAAGATATAGAAGGCGAGGGAGGGAGGATAATGTGTGATTTCGCGCTTAGAGCAGGGTTACGGGTTTAGGTGTTGCCTACTTGGTTTTTCAGGAGTACGCGTGTCGATAAATACTTGCATATGTATATGAATGAAAACAAAATCAACCTCATTTGTTCATATACAGCTAAATCATGTAGAAGGTTAAGGAGGACTAAACATCCGTCGCTACAATCGACGGTTCTCGCGCCTAGTTGTGAAGTTGCCACATCATACCGACTTTGGAAGTCTATAGTCGTACTCCATGTATGTACTTGCGATGGAATGTGTTCGATAGATTTACATGCGAACATACCTAGATGATAACCGTCATAGTATACCTCCAGCGCCGCACGCGGCCGGTGCTATCAGCTATGGATGGAAACTTGATGGCAGGGATCATCGAATGAAGTGGTGGAGTTGTTGGGTTATCGCATTCTCGTTAGCGTGAACTATAAATTACTCAAATAAAGTTTGCAATATTTGAGCTGCAGGGAGCTAAATGAGAGCATCGAAAATTTGACTGTCCTGCATGCGCACGAGATTCGCAAAGAGCCGGATGCCGTTACCTAACTTCCAACAAAATACCAATAAAATTCAGCGTTCCAAATCTCATCCTATAGTTGACCGCTAGCGAAGGGACCATGAATGCAAGAGATTTTTCGTCCTGTCGATGTCAAAGTATTAATAAATTTAATCACTAGGCTGAAAAGTCCCACGCATCACCTACTCCCCTGTTCAGGTCTTACGCGTATATATCATGCTTGCTAAGACTGAAGACATGAAGTATATATATGAAGTTAATCTTGCCATCCCATCATCTTCAATACAAAAGGTGCCAGTTGTGCGTCACAGATCTTGGCCGGCATTATCTTGCATCGTGGGATATAGATCTATTCGTAGTTCTGAGTGGAATCATCTCTACCAGTCACAAGTTAAGGTGAATTATACCTAGTGCACAGTGACTTCCCCCATTGGTTCGATTGTAGTTTTACATCATTCGATATCACAATACTGCACTTTGCAAGCTGTAGTCTTCTGCGGGTTATGACCAGTAATGCAAAGCCAGTATCATTTAACTTTGAAGCTAGCGGGACGACTCTACTCGACTGATTTTCATGTTCCTCGAAATGGAAAATTCTGCCTAGTCTGGAAATTGCTACGATACATTACAAACGCCCATAGGTGCCACTACTAGCCATTGATGGCATGGTTTGGAATTTTTTCATTCCCAAGAACTTAAAAATCTGTCAGTGTTAAAGGCTGAGTCAGTGTAGCTAGCTACACTAATAACACCGTGGGTAAATTTTACCTCTTCTCCCGAGATACTTGTCAGTTCGTTTTCTTATAGTACAGATGCCGTTCCCGGCTCCTGTAGTAGCCCAATGTCATCTTAGAATATTCCGAGTGAATCTCTGGTAAACATTGGCAAATTTTCTAACCCGCTCAGAGACAGGCAGTCATCTACCGCCGCTGATATAAGATCCACATCCTAGATAGCTCCACCCCGTGAGATGGCAAAGCCCAAACCCCGGCTTGCCTATATCTAATTCACACTTTAAAGCCTTGTAGAAGGAGCCTAACTCCTGCATAGTTTTCGGATGTGCGCATTGTCCTGAGTAGATGCCGAATAGATCAGTGATATAGATAATGTAACAGGCAACAAAATCATCAACATATGCTCACAAGCAGTGGATAGTGTAACATGCTTGAAAGGCCACCGCCGCATTGTTCAGCGTGAATAGCATTATCCGTACTTAAACATTTATATCTCCGAAAGGCTATCTTGCATTCGTTCGCTATCTTTGGAGGTAGTATTCATATCGGATAACCAATCCGGTAAAGGTCCTAGCTTTGGTTGTACGTTCGAGGTTCTCCAAATGAAGGAAAGAGGGCCCCGATTCTTATCAGCCACCGCATTGAGTGCTCAGTAAATAACCTAGAGTGTCAACGAGATCTACCTACGGGTAGGTGTATAAATAGTCCATCTACCCGGCAGTTTTTGGAATCCCATGTCGCCGTCCAGAACTGCTTAACATACTGAAAGACCACGGCCCGATCAGGGCGACTAGAGGCATGGTCAGGGCCAGGACTATTCAATATCCATAGTTATGTACTTATTTGGACCCGTACGAAATCAGCTAGACTATCTTTTACGTTATCAGCAGTGTCTGTGACTAAGTGACTAATACAGTTTCTACAAGCGTACAGAAAGCCATCGCTCAGTCACCATTGCGTCTGTTGATAGATATGGTTCGTGACTGCTCTTTTAGACTTCACACTTTACTCTTTCCCGTTCCCTACGCATCTTGGACCTTTAGACCTGTACCCAGTTATCACACCATAGCCAATGCACACGGTTCTCCCCTCATTGTCGCAACAGCGTCACTCATAACTGAATTCCATTATATTATGATCCCATCACTCGGTGGACCCCCGGTAGGCCTGGGAGCAGCTGTCGCATACCTCTGTCGCTTGTCTCTACCATCAGCAAGGGTTGAAGAAGTCCAGTATATGCAAGAGCTAATCCTACTCCGGAAAATAAAGAGTTGCCCTGGCGATATGAGCACTACTGGACTTCAGGTATCTTCAGGTGTGCGAGTGAAAGCCAATGACGTGGGTATTGCATGGATTCTTGCATATATATAGAGAGCTGACCGCTAGCGGGGTTTGTTAGTAAGGGGCACACTTCTCTCCTATATAACTCGCGTATTTCTCTCCTCTCTCTGTATCTTAAAGTCTATACCCGCATACGGTTCCCCCTACATTGCAACAGAACTTGTTATTATATGGCCTAGAAAGAAGTCGCCGATACACTGGACTTCGGCGAATTGACTCAGGAGTTGTAGACTCATTCTCGTAGACTCATACATGAGTTTTCACTCACCATTGGTATTTCTGATCATATTGCATATACAGGTCTCAGCCGGAGATGAGTCTCGTATGGCCGCAGACGGAGGTGTCTTGTATGGCCGGAGACGGAGATGTCTTGTATGGCCGGAGACGGAGATTTCTCGTATGGCCAGAGATGACTATTGACTCTGATACGGACTGATGGCATTCAGCCGTACTTGCACTTTCATATATATTGGCCTTGTGGCCCTCTTAGATAGAATACAATCAAGCTTCTCTAGCATCACTATTTCAACAGATCATGTACTCCCATAGACTTCTACAGAGCTCCGGCGTTCATGTATATTGAACCAGAGCTTCTATCTTAGATAGTTCAATAGACTTCTTCCGCTTCACATTTTGAAAAGAACCATTCAAAGTAACAGTAAGTGATTGACGATGACCGAGTGATTGCAACTGAATCTGGCCAATTGCTTGTGGAATATGTACTGGAGGTGACATTTACCTACGAGAATGCTTATTTCCATTTGTTGAACATAAATTGTTGCCCATTTGCAACATACTGTGAGTGTAATGTCACACTACCTCTAAGTCACTGCCAGTCGCCGAGGCTACCACTGGGGGTAAAATACGCTGTCCCAGATTCGACGGGGATGCAGGATGCAACGCCATAAGAGTGTCCGACTTTGTTAATTCTTAGCTAGAAGACTGATATTTGGAATTCGACGTACCGACCCCAAATGGGCACCCACCCAAACCCAAATACAATGTAGCTGTAGGTGACGCACAGGACACCTTCGCGAGGTTGACGATATTGATTTTAGTGTTTAACGCTGTTAAAATATAGTTGGAAGTTAACCTTGACAGAATCGAAGTGGCGCAAATAGTTCTTACTCCGATACTAGCAATGAGTGAGGTAGAGACATTCTACCTTCAGGCTGCGAGTCCCCGAATGGCGCATGATGAGCCCGCTGAGTATGGAGGATTTAGTTGAACCGGTGATAGTGTTCACGGTATCTCTAGTGAGATATCTAGTGGAATAGATGGCGGCGCAGGCAGCAATAGCCACGCCGTAGCCTGTAGGAAGATTTGGGTGGAGGACATTTGGCAATGCCACAAGCGTCGGGGACTGCTCTGGAGGAGTTACGCAAGAAACAAGAGGCTAGTCAAGGTGGCAAGTAAACGATACAAGACGGCTCGAGATCTCGCCTCGATCAAATTATCGAGATTGGGAAGTCACAAGGTCTCGTGAATGATATATGACGGCGGCTACTATCCGCGAGGTACTTACAGGGAAAATCATTACCTTTTTGCTCACCAGTTATTGTGATTTTGGAGTTTGTAACTTCCCCAATCGTTGAAAAAGGTTGAGGTTGTAAACGGCCTCAGAGATTGCCGCCTTCACCGCAATCACCACTTACGCTTAAGCAACCTTTAGATTTCAGGCTTAATCACTCAAAGTCTCGAGAGCCCGTTCATCACTTGCGCATGAGACCGACCACTCCAGCCGGAGCTAACGCTCGTCTCGCGTCTCATGTGAAACACTGTTTGTCGCACTAACACCCTTGTTCTCATAGTAGAAAAGCCCCACATCTCGTCGCTGCTCTCTATAGCCATGAATCCATAATGTCGATTTGATGCAAGGTTTCATTTTGAACGGTTGAACAAACGCATTTAGCTAAATTCAGATCCACAAGAACCAATGTAAGGATATCTTTACCAGTACATGCTGACAAGTAACTCAATTGATGGAGTGTGATACAAAATGTTTCCCTTTTGGACCAACGGATGGTTTCCTTGAACACGTTGTCGGATATATATAGTCCTATCTTGGGAATGTTGTCGATTTTACTCGCTGTGCAATACCACCGAATATCGTGCATCATGTGAGTAGCAACCCCGGGTATCCATCTACGCCAAAGAACATTACCAGAACGGTCTGTGAGTGAGACAAGACAATGCTAGAGCTGCTAAATAAAGTATCTAGTTGTTTTACTAGGGAGAACTTCAATAGGCAAACAATGCACCTCAACTACAAGCGATTACCACAGGAATTGCTATAGATGCAGATCATACCTTGCCATTACTCTACTGCAATTCACGGCACTGTAATACGAAGTATGCAACCTCAGGGAGATCTCCGATGTAACATCATGACACATCACTCGTACATGGCAACATGGGGTCTGTTACTATATGACCTGGGTAGAAGTCGCCGATACACTGAGATGGCCAAATTGACTCACAGACTACGGACTCACAGTCGTAGACTCATCCACGAGTTTTCACTCACCACCGCAACTGGTATTTGCATGGGGACGACGGGTAGTAGGAGTGGAGCTCCGCCATCTAGCCGGCCAGCCCGGAGGCGGGGGGGATTAAGGGGCTGTCATACTCTAAGTAGAGTGAATACAGTATGATTAAAACAAAAACAAAAAACTGGTATTTGCAATCGTGAGCTTCCATGGATTTCCATGGAGTTCCAGGCCTTCATGTATATAAAGACAGAACATCTCCCTTAGATAGTAGAATATACTTAATCCGCTTTACATTCGTTACAGGGTCTGTTGCATGAACCTGACCGAGCTGAGCTTCAGCTAAGCTAATATCAAAGCATATAGCCGGTAGAGCATAAGGTACCCAACTACCTTGTATATCTCGAGTCTTTCTCCTGCTCTCCAGTCTCTGTACCTTAAGTCTATTCACGCGGTTCTCCTCTTCCATATTTCAACAGGGTCTGTTCGAAGTGGAGATGATAGAGAAGCTTGATTATATCCTATCTAAGAGGGCCACAAGGCCAAATATATGAGAGTACAAGTACGTATGCGTGCGTACGCATCTACGTATAGACCCTTCAGGCTGACAGCAATCTCCGGTCATACGAGATTCATCTCCGGCCATGAAATGGCAGAGACCTATCATGCAATAGGGTCTGTTTATTCAATCTTCTCCGGAGAAACTGTCTATATTTCCGGAGAGGTTCCTTAATGTACTTATGGACTCCCGGAGTAGTTTCAGGAAGTATTGGTGGGGCAGTGAGATCTCCGCATAGTCAAAAGCTCTCCGCAGCCCTCTAAAGCCCACTTAGGGTTGAACCCAGACGTCCGGTAGATGGAGAAGTGCTGAGTCGAAAATCCGAGCCTGCGAGTATTTGAGGCTCAACAGGCCTCATCCACCTAATTTGGGCATGAGAAATAGTGGATGGTGACATGTTTAGAGTTGCTCAAGGTGAAAATAAACATTTGGGGGTTTAATTGATATATGGCGCATAATATATTCAGTGTATAAGCCACTAGGTGATTCACTACGGATACCTGTGGGTTTATACACGTTCTAGGTAGCTCAAAAACAAGAGGACTACAATGTAAACACCCAGACCCTGGCGAAACATACACCGCAGGAATTATTTTAAATGGCTAGGTACTACATCGCGAGCTTTCAGCTTGCCTCGCTTGTTCACCTGTAGTGCTAGCAACGGTTTGACGGTTACGGTGGTGGTGTTGGAGATGGTGATAGTAGAGGAATTTAAACCACAGATTGTGTAGATTGGATGTTACCCCAAAAATGACCCCATAGTAGGGGCGGTGCTGTTGGCAAAAAAATCCCACGATAAGTCTCACTTCAGATGCAGTGTTCGTGCTGCTATAAATTCATGTTTAAACTATACCTCCTGTACTCCATGGTATCCGTACATGGCCTCCTGAATACGTTGTTTTAATAGCTTGATATATGGACCTATCAATTATTTTTACCTTTAAATCAAAGTTACAATAACTGTTGCATATGTACTTGGATCGTGAGTCTCAGCATCGTCGGATGTCTTGTATGAGAATGAAGACTTGTATGAAGATGGTGGCTGTATGAGGATATGCATCAGGACCAGGGTGATGCGTCTCATGTCAGATAGAGCATACGCGTACGCATATGGGAACACACACCTTCGACAACACCTCCCTCCGCCTGGTTTTGCCAAGCTTTTCCCCTCGCGGGGCAAAGCGGGGTTTTACTTTGGCTTCATCACGACTTTCCCTGTGTGTGTCCGCCCTTCTTGCTTCTGCTTCCCATAGGGAGTACGTTGGGTGTACCTCTAGTCACCGACGACGATATCGTTTTACCACTCAGCATCGACACCGATCGGTAGTCCCCCTTCTGGGGCAACTCGCCTTCTTTCGACTGTTTTACGCCAGTTACAACGACTTTTTCTTGAACGACGAAATACCGCGCACCTCAGTGAAGATTTTTCTGAGAGAGTGCTCGACGAGCTTACGATAACATCACCACCCGCCACGCCCAGCACACCCAGCCCTACGATGAACAGCGCGCCGTGAATGTTCTAGGGAGTACTCAGCTTCGGACCTACGAACTCCTGTGCCTTTCGGCACGGTTGGGGTATTCCACTGCGATAACATCAATGAGACCCTGGAGGGGAGCTAGCGAGAGGTTTCAATTGGGAGGTCGTCTAACTGGGGTCGGAGGTTATACTTTAGGAGTGGGGCTCGGGAAATAACTAACTAGTATCACGGAGGAAGGGACTATCGAAAAGGTACCTCCGCCGCCGGCTGGACGGGCACCTCTACTTGCGTAAGTGAATGGGCCGAGACAAAAAATGGGGCGTTTATTGGGGGAGAGTGCAGTTTTTTCGGGGGGCGAGGCAGATGCGACTTTGCTGTGTGGGTGTTAATTTCGGGGCTTCGGGTTTTGTCAGATTCTTGGGGTCTTTGAGTTTTCATTTGCGCGGAAGCGGAAGCGGAGGGGAAAACTGTAGTATATATGCCATGGCCGCGTAGCGGCCGAATGCAACATGATTAAAACAAACAAACAAACGCATATGGGAGATTGTACATATACGGGCCTTTGGCCCTCGAGATAGATCAATCAAGTCAATCAACAAGTCAAAAAAGCATCCAAAGTAACAATAACTGTTACGATATGGAAGTTGGGGAGAACCGTGTGCGTGTATTCTATGGTATAGAAAAGAGAGATGGAGAAAGACTCGAAATATATACAGGAGGCATCGGGCCCTGCAGCAGTACCGTGTATCAGACCTGTAACATCATGTACATCTGTAACAATAACAATATAATGTGGTTCGAGTGATGATTTATGCAGGAGAAACGTGGTTCATAACGACAAGTTGTCAATGACCGTTCCGGTTTGATGTTCCCGATACAAGATTATACCAAAGGGATTCACAACCACACTGCGGCCATTTTGGGGAGTCTATACCTCTAGACCCTGGGAAATAGACTTCAGACTCTTCCAGGAGGTTCTAGAAAAGTCTCAAGTTGGCGAGCTCACTGCAGATGCACCCGGAAACTGAGATGTACAGTAAGATGATATAAGCTCATTCCCGTATGCGTTTGGACCGAGCTCTCTTATAGTTCAACAGGCTGAGCCAGTATCATTCGCACTTGGCAATCGCACTACAGTGTACGGATCGCAGTTATCTGGATAATTTACTATCGCGCTCTCGCTGTCCGACAATATCAGGCTGGTATGGCGGCCATTGCATCGCTGATTAATTAGGGGCTAAAAAAGCGAATTTGCTCATGTCGAGGGAGGGACCCTGAGAATGCAGGTTCGTGGCGAATGCCTATTCACTCACATTGGCAAGTCCCAATAACGAATATTGTTGAGTGCAAAAGAGAAAGAACGAAGAAGCTCAATTGTCAATCGATAAAAGAGAAGGAAAACTCCATGCCGACTACCAAAGCCGGGGCCCGAAGCCGAGTACCATGGCCGAGCCCTCATCCTCGGCATGGGGGCAGGCGAGGCTGGTGGGGGCAGGTGAAGCCGATGGGGTCAGGCGAGGCCGGCGGGGGCTGCAAGCAACCGACCTCATTCCCGAGTCTGCCAGCACCGAAGGCTAAGGAAGCCACCGGGCCAAACTCCTAGTTAACAAATATGAAACAGAAAAAGGTAGCGCTGCATCTGTTGTGGCGGTTAGCAACCTCAAGCGCAGATATGAACGGAAAGACCGATTAACCAATTGCCAACGATGTTCGGTAATACCCGCGTTCCGGCTCTATTTTTATGACAGGATTCTCCGGTGCAACCGACTAGATGCATGGCATCCGCTCCTGACTGTTTTGAGGTTAGCTGCTTCTAGGTTAGGAACCTAGCACGTCAAAGTGCGGGTAGATCTGCAAGTTAAGCATCCATGGAAGTGTGTCGGTCGATTCTGCATGGCGAAGCTTATCCGGCGATCTCCGTGGGTCCCATGCAGCTGATCTATCCTTATCGGTGATTCGGTTTTGTTTTGTTTTAAGCATAGCTGGATCGCATATCTCCATGGAAGCAGTTCTGATATCTGAACGTCCCGCTTTCCAGTGCGTAGCCCGGCCGACTACCTTCCAGAGTACCTGCTGCCCCTTCTTAGCCTGCCTGCAGTTGCGGAAATCTGTGATTCAGTTAATAACTAAGAGCTTGTTCCGAACATCCAAGTTGAACTTCGAACTCATCTACCTGGAGTCTTAGTACAACATGGCTTCATCTTGATCGGTGACGGTGATAGCTCTTGCACTTAATCGCTCAATTTGTGGGCATGATCATTGGCAGATTTCAGATATTTTTGATCACATTTCTTGCGACTTACGCCCAACACAGCAAATGTTACGTAATGCGAGTTGACTGAAATAATTCAGTAGTCCGATGACGTGGCGCCTGTATATCCCTAGGCAGAGCCGAGTAATCCATTTTAATGCGACGGTGACTGCAGTCTCACTTTATACATCCACAAAATCTCTGTTAAGTGGAATGCTCTCTGTAACCTGATGTCTCTGGTGATATGGCATATGATTTGGTTAGATATAGATGCCGGCGGCAGTGGTATGGCCGAGGGTAGCTGACATTGTGCATGCGAATTTGTGAGTGGACACTACGTCGGTATATCCGCAAGTAGAGGCATAGTAACTTTGAGAGATTAATACAAAATGACGGACATTAAATGGTTAAAGACTCAACGGCGTTGCGAAGTTTTGCCAGAGATTTGCCAGTACAGCCATACACTTCCTCACACACAGCCTTGTCTGTGCCAACCTAAATGCAATGGATACTACCTCTTCTTCATGACCAATACTTGCAGGTATACCCTAGGGAACGCTTGGCCGGGATTAAGACCTGGGGGCTTGGTGATTAGAGACATATGTCAAACGGAATAGGGAACGTTATTGAGCAGGTTTTGCTACCAGTAGGTCTCGCGGTAAAATGCTTTCACCCACGTTCAAGATTCTACGAGACAAGTAAGGAGAAGCCATGTATTAACATAAGTTCAATGTGCACTACTAACACAAACTAAACTGAAATAACAGAGATTCAGAACAGGTTGACAAAGAGGATACGTATTAGGGAAATGATCAAAGGAAATTTTTGAATCAGCTCTATGTTACTGTCAGGCCAAATAGTTGGAGTATTATCTTAAAACAAAAGGTCATCCGTAAACACTCCATCAATGCCTTAGCTACAAATTTGACGATACTGGCCTAGATGCTCCATTACCTCTATGCCCGGCCGACAAATCGTTGAGTGGATGAGATTCGATGACACCCTGACCGATCGAAGGCGCAGGCCGGCCCGATGGGTTTGCACTGTTGGTCCTCGCTTCGTCCAGTACCGCCATTGGTTCACGCTCTCGGCGAAAAAACTTGACATGTCTATACCGGAGCATGTAGATGAGACCGAGAGCGCCGGCGATGAGAATAAACATACCCCCGATAATCGAACCAGCAATTGTGCCACCAGAGACAGGTTTGGTGCAAGAAAACAGAAGCTCCACCTCGGGCGTTGGACAGTTAGTTCCACTGACATTGTTGCTACTTCCAGTCCCCCTAACCGTCATAGGAAAAAGCGGTGTTGCTAGTGAAAATGCAGTAGGGTAGTTCCCACATTCATAAAAGCTGTATCCGCCAACATGGTTGGTCCAACGTCTGCAGTATAAAGAGTTATCGGAAGTGCTGTTTCGATCATAGTCAATTCATGTTGGTCTTGAATGAGACGATAACATTACCATGTCAATGTGGACGGATTTGTGCTGCAGTTTCTTCCGCGGCATATAACGCTATTCTCATAGTTGTCGATGCAGTCGAGATAATAGTTACAGTGACTACTAGTGTCACAGCAACCCAGGACTGCTTCGGATATGATGAGACCACAAGTGGATGTTGGGCAAGTAATGTGTATAGCTGATAAAATATTATCTATTAGGCCAAAGTTCCAACTTTGCAGGCAGGACATGATTATTCGTACTAGTTGACCCATTTACATAGGCACCACAAACATTTGCCGCGGCGCCGCGTATCAGAAGGTCCTTCGAACGCAACGGCACCTCCAAAATAGGTGGTGGAGTAGGTTTGGGATTCCAGCCTGGTGAAGAGACCGGAGAAGTAGGCTTGGCACCGTCCCACACCACGGCTTCGTTGAATGAACTAGCGCATAAAAATGTAATAAGCAAGATGACAATGAAACTCATCATAGCAGCAATTGATAGAATCGTTTCATAAGCAGGGGCTTTAGCGTTGCAGGTGGTGCGTTAAGTATCAAGATTCTGTATGACATTCTGCTCGCCGACGTCATGCAATTCTTGACACCCTTGGCCGGAAATGGCTTGGAGAGGACAAACAAGAACAGCCGTTCTACATTTGCGAATATCTATTGGCTGATAGAAATGCGCTATGTCATATGGAATAACGTGCAGCACTTTTCCAGCTGAAATATCGCACGAGCGGGGTCAGTGGCACCATGTCTGGGAACATGGGTACTCTTCTGGCACCCTCTGGACTCTCCTTGCAGTCGTCTGCAGACATATTCGAAAAAACAGGTGGGTACGCCATAGAAAGAAGTAGTGAGAATGGTGCAGCCGTCAAATACGCATGGCGGTATTAATAATATCATGCGCAGAAGAGTGCCGACACTTTTCATGATGCTGCGTGGGTGAAATCTGCTGTAATAATATGATCCGGTCAGGAGATCTCCTTACACCTATATCTAACTACTACGCTGCTATATCTGTGGTACATGAAAGCATCTGTCACAATAATAAGGCCAACTGATAATCTATTTCGATTTTCCAATAAACCAACATTTTAATTCTGCTGATTATTGCTGCATCTACAATAATATTGGCCAGGCGTGGCTGCGACGTAAAATCTCCGCTTCCCTCAAATCACGCAACCGCTTAACTATAAAACCGAAATATAGGTATATAATGAGGCGACATATAGCTCGCCGAGTTGCTGGTTTCCTATAATTTCGGTGATTATCAACCGGCAGTGTGACAAAACAAAGCACCACCTGCAACCGTCCCCATTCGGAATACTCCGCCACCCACCACTACTGGTGTACAGACATCCCATCCCTTTCAATGTAACTGGCTCGGACATTGTCGCATTCTTCCTGACACATGAGACATCTAATTCTGCAATAACTCGTTTCATGTAGGTAACACAAATCAATGCCCACTAGGCCGGGCGTTTCTAATCGAACATGGTTTCTTCATTGCTGTAATAGTATCTTTTGCAAATTTGTTAGCGTTCGTGGTAAGCTCTGTCACTTGACGTTAGCCGACTGTTAGATATACATCCTATAAATTGTTGCTTAAATGTATGCCTGCACTCTTCGTTGTTGGGTCTCTTTATGGAAACTAGAGGTGCTAGTAGCTAGGTGACTAAACGAGTTTTGTAGCGAGCACGATTGTTCAGATGTGGCTTTCAACACGTCAATTTTACAAAACACTAACCACTGATTACCGCAATAACATCTAACATCTCTTGTGATAAGATGACAAAGCCTTCCAATACAGGGTTGCATCAATTCCTGAGCACAAATCATTCATATTGCCCAAAGACATTTTGAACTGAGCTTACCGGACTTTGAATTCTTATGAACATGCGGAATGTCAACATTGAAAAAGAACTGGTGATGTTGGGTGTGTAACTTACTCTCGTGTTGACTAGGATTTAGCCTGAAGGCCATCGGGACTTAGCCGAGCACTAGACTTAGCCAGGACTTAGTACGGTATATGGCTCTTCGAATACAGCAGATTGTTCCCGGTAGCCTTGGGCTTAGTACCACCTAATTCTCCTGGTGCCTCGGGCTTGGTAAGATATCAAATCCTCTGGAAGCCCCTGGCTTCGGGCCCGAGTGGTACTTCGCACTAGGTATGATATCTTTTCATATTTATGTCTATCTTATTCTCTCTTTGTACGATAGAAAATCAGCATCTTGCATTCTCTTTGTTAGCTCTCAACGTCTCGTTATGTTTGTTTGTAATCATTGCATTCGACCGCAAGCGAGTACATAACAGAAACTTCCCTGCCATATCCCCGAGGGAAAACCCCTGCGGATTAAGTTATAGGTTCCCCACCCATTACCACTACGCCACGGAGGGCACTACAGATATTGCCCTCGTTATTTGTTTGTGCTTGTTTGTCTTGTTGGTTTTAACTATACTGTATACACTCTATCTATAGTATGATAGTGCCCAATTCCCCTTCTCGGGCTAGGTGGGGAGATCCTGTTCCACTACCTTTCTTCCCTGTATAATGTGAACAAAAGAAAGATAGGAAGACCGACCTCAACATAAGAAAAAGAAAGAGACCGAAAAAGATGCTTTGCTTAGCTGCGCGGTGGAAACTTCCCCACCTGTGTGGCCTCGAGGAAGTCTATTACAGCCTGATCACATATCTCTGAAAGAAACAGTTCTGATAGCTGTACATGCCGACACCTTCCTGCATTCTAGCCCATTGCCTGTCCAACCACTTTCCAATGCTCCCTCTACTCAACTCTCCAGCGGCTGCAGTCCCGGAAGAGGTGTTCCTGCATCTGAGCTGCTTCCCCGCACCACCGGCATTGATCATCATTCAGCTTTCCCAACCGCTTGACATATATTGCAGTCGGTGCATTCCCACACTACCGACAGTATCTTATTACTAAAGATTTTTTGCTCTTCATCGGGATGGCCTCCTACTCTCCGATTTTCCGGGCCTATATCCGTAGTGCTTGCTGCATCTCTCATCCTCCCACACTTTTTTCGTAGCAGCTTTTCCTTCCGAGATACTTCTCACTCTATTTGCTACAAAAGATATCAGCACGTTCCCACACCTTACTTCCACGACCCTCACGAACCTTATTTACATGCCGATCAACTTATTCATTCCCATAGATACCGGAGTGCGGACCTCTCTCGATACCGGGGCCGTGTAAGAGAGTCTCAATTCATTATTAATCCACCTCCTAGCTGCTGCCATCGGTAGTCCTTTGATGCCTATAACAATAGACGCCGGTGCAAGACTCCTGCATGAATCGGGAGCCCATGCAATGTGAAAACGGTGTCGAATAACGGTCGATGCTATGCTTGGTGCTAGACATGGCTTGCTGCATGTCAACCTTAGTGGCTATGTAATAGTGTCTCCTGCCTTAAAATTCTTCACATAAATTGACTCAGTGCGACGGGAGCCATCGGTTTGTTATATCGAGGTCCGGATTTAAGGCGAGAAATTCTTTCAGAGTTGCTTTGACACTTCTGCATCATTATCATACGATTCTGCCATTGTTGCAATTGATCGTCTGTCTGGTTCAGGGCTAGAGCCTAGACTTTTGATAAATCACTACTGCATTTCTGCATAGCATATCACTTATACATCAAGGTACTCCGAACGCCTCCCGGAGACATCTATCAGCCTTTCGTACCTTCCCCAGGCATCTCAACGGTCCGGGGCCACTACAATACTTCGGTGCTCGACATTGTGATCAGAGTAATCGATTTTCTTGGTTTCAATATCCAAGGTATCATTTCGACGGTCTGGTCTGTCCAGGGTTGAATTCTTCAGCCCTAGAGCCCCTACAACTGCATATAGGGGGGCTGGCAGTGGGCCTAAAAGTTGCGCTGGTGGATGTCTTGATGCCGGTGGTGAACCTTAATTTTTCTGTATTAAGTTCTGAAACTACCGGTGGAAGGTATTAAAATATGCGACGATGGATGCTGTGATGCTGATGATAAACCTGAATACGGAAAATAGTATAAAGTGATATGATTCCACCGCTTCTCAGAGTTCAATCTGCATGTCACGGAGTCTGCATGTTCTGTCGGGGTCTAGTCCAAGAAAAAGCTACCCTGGTCTCAAATAGTGGAGAATTCCGTGCCGTGAAATTTACAGTCCCGTCTCGGACAGATGCTTGTTCGGACGGGACGGATTATTGAGATGCATATCCTTCACCCTATACACATATAAATTGAAAAGACGCCGTTAGCAGGCAATTAAGGCATAAAAGTTGCCAAAGCGCCGTTCCGTATCTGTTTAGAATATGAAATGGCTTAGTTATGTCAATCGGTTTGTGAATTTTTTGGGAATATTGAACATGTTTTAATTCGGATACTTTCTGCTGCCATGCTTCTAACATGATTGCTTTTGTGGGCCTGGATCCCACCAACGGCGCCAAGGCACTGTTTGGGCATGTAAAAGTCTCTATGTTTTATCTATCCACTCCAGCACAACCTCAATCATCAGATACGCACATCCTGGGGCTTACTACGCTTGCACAAAACACTGAACAGCTCTTATGACAATACATGAATAGAGAGACATTAGAAGCCACATTGTAAGTTCCTAGAAACGTGAGATCTCATCTTGGTAGGTCGGACACTCTACATATAGCAAATGTTGAGTCATGCACTTTACTTGTGAGAGAACCCTAACCCAACTTCGTGTACCCCACACACGAGTTGCTGAGCAGCAGAGGAGTAGAGTGGCTCGACAGGCACGCATTCCACAGCACGGGACGAATGGCACTGCATTAGCTATTGGCATTGGAAGTGGAATTGTTAGCGAAAGTACGGACACGAGAAGGGAACGCATTGGGAGAAAAGGCGTGGCAAAAACAGGCAATGGAAATGGAACAACTACAATCACCAGGGAATGGCATGGGAATACCAGCAAGGCAAAAGATGGAAATAAGGCCCCCAGAATTGCACTCCGGAGATCCATTTCGAGTGCCATTTCCAGTGCCATTTCCGCTAGACTGTAGATTAACACTGGTACCTTTTACCATAATATGAAACAATTCATAACCTAATCTTTGAACTTAAATGTATTGCTATTTTGGTGATGAAAGGCACTCCCTAGCGCTTTTAAACGCACATATCCGACTCTCTTAGAGAGTATCTCTCGCTGCCACTATCTATCTATGTGGTGTATCTAAGATCCGGCTTTTTGTCTTGAGATCAATCAAAAAACTTCATTATTTTACACTATGCAACAACAGTTCTACCGATTGAACCACCAAAGGACCCTATTCTGCTTAAATATTTACTTGGTGAGATATAGTAGAGGATAGTACGCCGGTATTGGAAAAGGAGCGGAGTGTGTGCTTTATATATTAGACTGCTTAGCATATCTCCGTCATTGATCCTCCTGGTCATGCCGTTGGCATCCCCTCGTATCTCCTACATCAAATTTTCTTCAAGTATTCTATTATTTTCCAACTTGTACCCTCAATTATATTACTAATTCTCCCTTTCAAATGAGTCAATCTGACGTGCATCCCCATTCGAAATTTAGTTCCGGTAACACCAGCCACCCGGAATGAAAATAATCCATCGCGTCTTTCTGAAGGCCCCTCCTATCCCTAATTGCCATTTATGAAGAAGATATTTTTAATCTTATGCTCTCTAAGTGTTGAGATCAATCGAGTATAAATAGAGATATTGAATTAACTATTGTACAAAAGTGCTTGTCTACAGAACAAAGAGAGAGGAAGGTAGGCATGTATATGAGAAAGAAGGCGTGATACTCGAGAATGCCGAGTATCATACCTGGGTGCGATGCCGAGTATCGCTGCCGAGGTTAGGCCTCCTCCTCGGCATGGGGGCTGGTGGCGGCCCATGGAGGCTATAAGTCGCCGGCCTCATGCCCGCAGCCTTGGGCCGATGGGGGCTGTAAGCCCTCGGATGCCAAGGAATCCGCCGGGCCAAATTCCATGCCAACACTAAGTATTATGAACATTGGACTGAAACCTGTCGGTGTCGAATATCTGGTTTCCGGCGGCGAGAGTGACGAAGCGGCAATAGAGGCACTGGCATATCTGAAGATATACCCAAAGACTCTCTGTATATATACCGAGTAATTCTCCTCTCTTTTATTGGTACCATAGTCTATACTGCACTCCGTTCTCCTCTCCATATCGGAACTGTCGGTGATGCATATCCAGTGGCAAAGGTGGCAAAAGGCCGCGCAATAGTCGCCGCTCTCTTATAACTATATATTTCAAGTCTTTCTCTTTATCTCCTCCTCTCTTCGCTGTACCATAGTCTATACACGCACACGCTTCTCCCCTTCATATCGTAATAGTCGGTGTTACAAATCCGGCGGTGGCAAGTGACTTAGAGTGGCGACTGACTCAAGAGTGGCAAAGCGTCAAAGATTTCACTCACGATTCTCTGTGTATAATTCTAGTCTTTCTCCTTTTCTCCTTCTCTTCACTGTATCATAGAATCTACACACGGTTCTCCCCTAAGTACTATAGCAACAGTCGGGCCTCGGGTCAGCCGAGTGATAGCTGTTTGATCGAGTATTACAATATGACCCACCGAGAGCAGCTACAACAGCTTTATAGCTGCTGCCATGGGCCCTCCTAACTGGGGCCCTATCCAAATGGACTGACAAATCAGTAGTCCTCCTGGAGGTCGGTTCCATCACTGTTGCCACTAAGTATTTTTAATTCCAACGGTTTTGTTATTTGTTATTTGAACTTTGTAGCTTTTATATAGGATGACGCCAGGTAGAGGCGGAATCATGTAGAATAACCACTTCTCACATACTTATATAGGATGACCTCAGGAGCTCGGATGAGTGGTCTCGCCAATTTGAACCAGTGCCAGATCGGTGAGTCAACTAATTCAGGCAGGGCGGTTCGCAATATCAAGTGAAAAGCTTGGTTGGAACGCTGTGGTTAGCTTAAGCAGTATTGCATAAATACGCGCAACGGGTGGAAACGGTTCGTCCGCCCGTCTTACAGGGCCCGACACTGACTTTCAGTTCTGGATTTTACGTGAGATGGACCAGGGCCGTACTGTACTGCACTAGAATTATTAGATGCTGCGTTGTAGTAAGATGGTGCGGATTAGTCCAGTGCTAATAGCTTAAATACAACAGCGTGTGGCGAAGTAGTCTACAACGTATCATCCTTAACGCTGGGGACAGATATATTAGCCATTGAACGGCTATCTGTAACTGCCCAGCGAGTCTCCCTAAAGTTGGGTTGCAACACAAGTGTGCTTGGTGCTAGCTGAGGTGTCACACCAAGTTAGCGCTCAGAAAGTTTCCGATTCGCACCTACAACTAGAGAAAATAAGATCAAGTAAGCAAAAATTCTAATGGTGATTAGCATCGCTTGCAATCTAACTTTCAAGCTCAATTTTAAGCACCTTTATTCGCCATACGTGGTTAATACTAATCAAAGCTTAAAAATCACTCTTCAACGGGGGCGAAAAATAAGTATCCTCACTCATATACACTTCCAGTTGACCATAGTCTCTGTCCATGCCCACGTCCGTGCAATAAACACCAACATCTCTGCCGTATTGATCCTTTTACTTGGGAGGCTATTTGCCTGAGAGTGGCATGTATAGAGCCCCTCCTTAGTTGACTGATGCTAAGGCACCCAGCGTTAAAGGCACACAAGGCACATGCATAAATTTATTTTTTTACTCTCAAATTTGTGCCACAAGTTTATATAAATAGATAGATCTTCCAATAACACGGTATGATATGTCGTCGTCCCTGATAACGCGTATATTCAAATTGTATAAAGAATTCGACTGATGATTAAAGTTGTTTTTATACCCTGCTTGCCAATCAATTAAGTTCAATCTATGTACATGTTATCAAATTATGGCTATAGCATTGCATAGTGCCGACAGTAAGGTATCCAAAGGATTAGTGTACATTGTTCTAGTCAGTTCGTGGAGAATGTCAGTCCGAGGAGAACCCAGTCAGTTCAGTCACACATTCCGTGAACCAACTAGTCAGATCATAGATCTGTGAACTGACTGATACAAACTTATACTACCAAAACAACAATTACTCTGTACACCTGATATATACATGAAATAAGCGCAATTCATAGCTCTTTCACCTCCTTGTCTCCGATATACCATATCTTCAATATTGACTGAACAGTTGTGGAAAAACATTGAATTTCGGCGGTTTTTGGGATTTTTTTAAAGCTACTAAATCAATTTTAAATATATCATGAATCGAAGACCTAGAGGTGAAAGAGCGACGAATTATGCATATTTCATGTATACATCATGTTGTAATCAGACAAATACTTACAGACTTAATTGGACTGACTTTATGTCATTTTGTGAGTGCAGCCAAGCAGAGACATGGAAAACGTTTTTTATCGATTCTCCCCCTACACTCGGCTGTATCCCTCAACGAACCGACTAGTCAGCTCATGGAGTGTGTAGGCTCCGCAAGCTGACCGGCTAGTTCACAGAGCCTAGTTACTCCGCGGGTTGACCGGTCACTTCGGGACTGACATCCTCCGCGAACTGACTAGAACATACATCATTATCCCCAGTTTGTACTCTCTACTGTGTTATCAATGCACCCGGTTCCTCGCATACAGAAGGTGATAATGCAGTAGGCAACCCAATAGTCCGTCTCGTCCGTCCAAGGCAATGCCCGAGACTAGACCACAATTTTCGGGGCTTAAGATTTTAGGATTGGACGGACCAGGGCACTCAATGATATCACTGCAGGACTGCGGGGCCTTACAGTCCATTAAATAGCCCCCAAAGAAATTGAGATGCAACTTTATGAAGCTTACAATACCCCGATTTGGTACAAGTTCATCCCCGTTGAAGATTTGTTAAGGCATTGGTGTCCCAGAACTCTCATTCCGGTGCCGGATATACGATATCCGACCCTGGTCAAGACTGCGGTCATCTGAATCGGAGCCTGGTCCTGGAATTTTCTGCCTAGGATGGGCAAGTCCTGCAAACTCATGCCCCAGACAGGACGACAATGTCAGGCCTCAAAAGATTGTAGTCCCCCCGGACGCTGGGACACCTGCAATGCAGCATCTTGATAAGGTGTCTAAACCTGTACTACTAATTTGTCATAGCTATATGGGGTCTTTGCTGTCTTTCTCTTTCTTTTCGCCTATTATGATCATTCACAGGGATCGCCCCCACCTAGCCGGTTATCCAGAACGAATTAGATACTGTCATACTCTAGATAGAGTGAATACAGTATGGTTAAAACAACAAAATCCTTGCTGCAGATATTATAGCTGTTTGCTAGGTACTCTAGTTGCTTCTGTACATCGTACATGCCAGGAGTAGAGGCAATGCAGGATTCGTTTCTCGGTAGAGTGTATCTAGTTGTTGGGCAGCGGGACTAGCCCAATATGGATTAGCTTCAACAAATTGAACAATGGTGAGTTTCGCACCGCATTTAGAGTCTTTGTTCCCAACTCCATATCGGCCCGAAGTCGAGACCACCAATCAAACATCGCGAGGTGACAGGGAATCCACACGATCAGTAAGTTTTTCCTTGCTAGGCACAATGTAAAGTCAAAGACTAACGACTCAGCACCAAACTCAAAGTTATCTTTGATGATCATTACTAGCAACGGGTCAGTGAGAAAGATAAAAGAGTAAGAGAATGAGCTCTGCCACTGCTCTAGCTGCGATTATGGACTCTAATCTTATCCGACTGAAACACTAGATCAAAAATAAGCCTAGACCATGAACTAAATTACTAGGTATGCCATCTAGAAACCCAAAATTTCCAATCGATAATTTTGTTCGGAAGCAAAGTTCCGACGAAGATTAAAAGACAGAGTAAGATTAAGAGGAGTAGGAGAGGTAGAGTGCCACTTCCTTCGCCTCTACTCGAGCTGAGTTACCTTAGATAAGATAAAGATATGATCCGCTACCTCCGAACGAAGCAATGATAGTCTTGGACCGTAGGGAGGCAATTGTCTGGCTTAGATTACCCTACAAAGAATAATCGTAGCCGCGATGGCTGAAGCGGCATCCTGCAGGTATTACCGAAATCACGAGTTCAACGAATTGTACGGTCTATTCAAAAGATGCGTTCTATACCGAAACATGTCAGGTCGCAGACATCTGCTACTATCTCAGTGCACCACCCAAAATGTGGATGGTGGCTCGAAACAACCATTACTCGCGCAACTCAAGGAATGCTTACTGACCGGGGTTAGAGTCTAACCCGACTTTTTCAACCAGGATAAACCGTGTTGCTACAACCTCGCAGCTACAATAATTGAATTCTACTCTACTCTGTTATACAGACACTATCCTAACTAATCCCAGTGTAAACATTCTCTGAGCGACGATCCGGCAGCCACCCGAATACATTCCGCAACAGCTCCGACCTCCACTGCCTCATCCTAATCATATGTCTACCTTGGATACGGCCACGATTCGCCCATGGTTTCAAAGCAGGCTTTGTAGTGCCCAACAGGAAACGCGTCACGCCATACGGCGTCCAACTAGTGATTCCGACAATGCTTATCACATTCGGGGATCCCCATGGGCAGAGTGTTTGGCACCATTTGGCCAGGATAGCCATCAACGGAAGAAAGTACGAATTGCTTGGTGTATACCCTCGTGATGACCCAAAGATATTGGAGAGGATGTATCCAATGGCGCAGAAGACTGTGCATATCGGAATGGCGGTGTTATTGATTGGGATCCAGATTGGGTCCACTAAACCAGATGCGTTGAGACGGAAGATGGTATTGTTTGTGCTGCGAACGACAGGATTCGGGTGTCAGCATACACAACAAGAGAGATTATCACGTACTTACCGGTACGGAGCAATAAACTCATGCCACATAGTAGCTAAATTAGTCCTCACATCCGCCCTAAGAGCCCCATCATTCTGCAACGTCCAGACCTTTAAGGTTTCATAAATCGTGTTCTCATTTGCTGCATACGCCGCAGAGTACGAAAAGCCATTGTATCCCGACAAAATGTGCTGAAGCTGCTTGTGGTGAACATTACCTCCTCGCTTTTCCACTGTCCATTGCACATTATCACTCATTCCAGAACCTGCCAAGATTCTTGCTCTGCCCGGAATCCGTTCCATAAGACTTTTGCAGTTCTTGCAAGGTTCCTTAAGGGGTATTGATAGATCCAGTGTTCCATCTTCAGCAATAGATTTGATGTCACATAGCTGACTTGTGAACGCGGCGAGGGAGTGAACCTCTATTGCTGGGCCTATCGGCGATGAAAAACTTGCCGCGACCGATAGGGGTAGGGTCTCACTGCAGTCGCCGTATTCATACAATCGAGCCTGTGGTTTCGGAGTGACGGGGAAGAAATTGGGTGGAATAAAAGCTGCGCCGCCTGAGTAGTGGAAGGGGCTGATGACAAGTGGCGGCTGCGGTGGTGGTGGAGCTGGTCGTTTGTATGCTTCTCCGAAGTCACTATTAGAGGCTTCTGCGTACGTTCTGGAGCAAATACCATGGCTATTAACGTTTTGAATTATTCCCATTCTGGCCTTCAACTCTTGCAACCACCGATCTTGCTCTGAGTTAACCATGTTTCGTTTCTGATCCGAACTCCTCTGTGCGGGCGGAAAAGCATCGATAAGCCCGTCCCCCAGATGCTGGGGGACAGTTCTTCGCTGGTGATTGGCATGAGGGTTTGTTGGGAGAAGCCTTTCATAGGCGTTTGAATCGAAGTTCGCCATTCTGGATGACGGATACTAAAATAGTGAGTTTGACCTATTAGAGAGTGGATAATACTAACAATCTTGTAGATTCAGTATATCTGTCGGCTGCGATTGGTTCAAAATTGTTTTTACTTCGGTTTAGAAGAGGCTATGTCATGTGTTTGTATCAGGGTCTACGGTGATTGTGATAAAAGTGACAAAGAACTCTAATGCTTCCTTCCAACTTGGGAATCACTTGGGCGCTGGCCTGAAAAATATACACCGCACTACAAGAAGGGATCTGCGGGATGCATCGCGGTGCGGGATGCGCTGGCAACAGGGCTTTGAAGGTAGGGATACTGGAGGACATGCGTCCGGGATTCAGTTCCGGCTATGTGACACAGATCGGAAATCACGGGTGCTCTTTCCTTCATTTCTAAACTTGGGGTGATTGGTATCGTGCACTTTTAAGATCCACCTGATGAACTGGTGATTGAAAGAGATAGTTTTCTGCAAAATTATTATGCTTGCACCATGCTTACAATTATGCGCTATTAATTAGAAACGGCACATAGTTGTGAAACGATTCTACTCTACTGTCTTGCTTACCAGAACAGCTAAACATGAGTGAGGTACTCGAAACTAAGATTAAAGTATATACAGAATAAGCCACCGCAATGTATCTTTGGCCGGTAATGCTGTAGGAAAGTACTTTGAAAATGGACTTGCTGTTTATACTCCGAACCTAAGTACCGAATACAAACTGATAAGTTCCGGGTGTACTTGAGACGCCACCTTTTTAGCAAGTTTACAGCGATTATGACAACAGGGTTGCAGGCTCACATAGTGAATTTTAAGTATATGTGAACACGTAGTTAGGCTATTGCATGCGATGTGCGAAGAATTTAATGTGCAAGCTTTCGGCTTTTCAGTCGGCTACAAATTGATAAGCTGTTAGTGCTTTTGTTGTCAATATACGAGGCCTTGATCCTTCCATGATTGACCGCCGGTTGAGCCGGCGGCTGCCAAATCTAGCTGGCCGGTGTGAGTCAATCAAGAACCTCGATGCATTGATTTGAAACACCCAATATTTCGCATTTTCAAATTGTTGTATCGATCTCCCGATGAATATATGCATAGTGAAGCTTACGGATTTTCAAGTTACGGTAAGTCTTGTTGCATAGTAGGATTAATTTTGACTTCATAAAAATGATCACTTCCCTATCTCGCCATTCCAGGATTTACAGCCGTATGATTACTTTTTGTGACATCACCATATTCTGTTTAGCAAATATAGGTAGACATCGCGAGTCGTGAGGATGAGGTTTTGGAGGGTTAGGGTTGATAGGGCCTGGTAAATCCTCATATAGATTATTGTTCCGCCCCGTCCGTGGATTCGGTGGATTCAGTATCGTTGACGTATCTGCGAACAGGATGGGTAACTCGTGTGTGGTAACTTCGGTTGTCGTCACCACCCCCGCCGCCGCCGCCACCGAAACCTTGACGTGGATGCCAAATTTCCACTCACCGATATTTCTCCCCACTAGATGTTAAGCTTGCGTAGGTATCGGAGATGGACGTATGTTAAGCGGTTGTGGTGGTTGTGGCGGTGGTGATAGGGTGATCTATAATATACAGCAAGTTTTTTTTTTGAAGGTGGACACGGGATGTCGGACGAGGGTGATGGTGATGACTATTGCATGTTATTGCATGCCCTTTTGGCTTGTGACTTTTGAACGTCTTGGACTACACCAATGATGCCTTAAATCCATGACTTTCTACACTATGTTTCTGAAATGGTGCAGTTTCATGACCTAGAACGCCACTAGCATTGCCTGTATTAGTGTCTCATTGTGTGCGTACCTTTCTTCTGCTAAAGGGTAGCTACAAATGATAGATTTTGGTTCTCGATCGGCTGCTCACCTTCCTTCCTTTCACAACATCCATTGCCACCTCCTCTACCTGCACTATCTGTATACCAAATCACTACCACCACCACGATGTCGCTACCGCTACCGTTCCTACGCTGCCCTTGACTACTTGACTACACTAACACTGGACACATCAATGGCAGTGTCGGGCACAATAGGAAAAATCTACATAGCAGGAACTGCCAATAGCGAGAGTGCAAAGATGCTGGTTGTCTTGAGGGAGCAGAGGAGTCGGTACTCATACTCGTGGTTGCTGTCTTTGGTCACTGCCTTTGGAGTGATGAGGATCTTTACTGATTTTAGTACTTGAATGTGGAACGCACGAAAGGCGTAGGGGACAGGTACGGAGTAAAGGCATGGAGGAGAAAAAGCACGAGGAAAAAGGTGCAGAGAGAAATGGTTTGGAGAAAAGGTATGGGGAGAAATTTCACGGGAACATAAGGCATAGAGAAAAGGCAGAGAGAGAAGGCAAGGCGGAAAAGGGCACGATGGAAAAGCATTGGGTAGTTCCATTTCAGTACTATTTTCACGGTGCTTTTTACCGCAATACAAAGAACCCCCTAACCGAATTCTTGCACTTAAATGCGTTTTCGGTGAAGGAAAAGGCACTGTTTTGTGCCTTTTCCAGTGCCTTTAAAGAAGCACATTTCCGACTCCTTTAGCGAGAGCATCAATTCCCACTCGGATGTCATAGAAATTTCCCTCCAATCTGGGGCACAGACTTCCGGAATGGCCTATATAAGAAAGAAATAAAACAAGTATGCATCTAAGTGACTCATAGAGTCCCTTCGCCCAATCGATATCGCTCCCGGTGATGTTCTTGCCGGTAGAATGTTGTAGGGTGAAGTCCACTTTCATATGACAGATCCCCAAAGTAGTAAAACATGTGTCGACACCATTTATATCGGGCTGCAATCCGTGGGATGAATAACAGAAGCAAAACGTCCATCCCCATTGGCCCTCTAGCCCCACTCTCGAATCCAGACCTCTGAGAGTCAAGTATCGCTGATGCCGTTTGAAACCAATGGCGGTAGAGAGATGCCAATCACACCGCTAGTGTCAGTCATCCACGCACTATCACAGTTGTAAACGCCTATTCAACACTTAAGTGACTCTGGTGATGGTGACGTGTACTATGTAATTGAGCGTGCTACGTAATCTCTTTACCTGGAACGCTCAGTCTATGCAGCTTCCACTTCATGCTGGGGATACGCGTGTAGGCATTTGGGCAGGTGCACGTTCTTTGTTGGGTCGTGTCTACATCATGAGTCTACTTGAGATGTGCCTGACTCTTTGTTTGTCTCTGGGTGGTCGTGCGCTCGTTAGGATTGTAAGTATCCGCATGGCTATACCACTACCCATTGGAAAATAAATGCCAACGAACTACTAGCGTGGGTAATGGTGCACATACATAATCTGACGCCAGTATTGACAGTCGGTAGCACCTTCGGTAGTCATGTCGCTAAACTATGTGGCCGTTTAAGTTTGCGAAACGCCACCCTGGCTAGCGCCTCCATTCTCGCTTAGTGCGCTAGTAGCTAGCCGTAAGCGTGGATGAACTTAGCTTCGGTTACCTTCTAGGCATACTTAACTTCTACAAACTACGACGGCCCCAGGTGCACTAAGTGCGCTTGGGTTCTGACGGGGTACACATACACTTTCGTTGACTGACTATTATCTTGCCGTTTCTAGCTACGGCCAACTTCTTGCCAGTTGGCTTGCTTAACACCATTTGTCGATCGATGCTCTTGTCATATCACCCGCCTGCAGCTTGGCGCACTAGACCGCCGTTGCAGTAATAGTCATTTCCGGAGCGTTATCGCCCACTCGATGGTTCTTGCACTACCGACGACTTCACGCCTCTTGCGTAGCTAGTCGTCGGTAGAATAATGCTAAGACTTATGAAACTGTGTCTTCCGTCAGTTGCCTAGATATACTCCATGAATACAAGTAGGCCATTGGCCGTAGGACGGTTAAGAGTCCATGCCCTGTTGATGAACACACCAACAAAGTGTCTGTGCAGTGGTATTATGGTATCTCAGGCACGTCTACCTGTGGCATGTAACGGTACCGGTTTTGTCAATCGTATATACCAGTATGAGCTCTGCAGCACTCTCGGGTCCATCTACTGGTGGTGTTTCTATTGTTTCTCATATAGTAGGTTGGTCTGTCCTCATAGGAAGGCTGCTGGTAATTCTTCTACTATTCCGGAGGCTTGCCATACCATTTTAAGAAAGTTTCGACGATAGTAATAGTAAATGGGATTGTTCACATACGGCAATGCTATCTGGAAATTGCGTGCTTGTGAATTCTATTCTACGCTTGGTGATGTGAAGAAATATGAACTTTGATTTTTAAACGGTGATTTCTTTTTTAGGATGACATTGTACAACTGCTTTGTGCATGCGTTAGGAGACGGGTAATAATTCTGAACTCTTACTGAGCGATCTTTTCCCGAGCTAATGACGCACCTCTAAAAGGCTTTAATATATGTAGGTACCACTAGCTTCCTTTGAGTTCTCAAAGAACCGATTAAATCCTCAGATTCTTAATGGTAAGCAGGTAGCCACTAGCAGTCATGTTTCTCTGGTAACTGGAAGCTTTGGGATGTACCATAATACCATTTACATCTCTGGATAAGGTTGTAATTACACATGTCACTTGTTGCAACCTAAAAATATCAAAGACTCGTTTTCCGAACCCAAAGTCAAACGCGCTGACAGTCTCTGAAAGAAAGTACATAATAGCAAGCGGTCTACTTCCGTCTCTTCTACCAGCTTCATTTTACCTACCATCCGTCCCTGTTACTTGGAAGCTTGAATGACTTGGTTAATTGACTGGTATCTCGAGGGCCCAAGGCCCGTATATATATACAGGCTCCCATATCCAGGTCCATAACGTTTGCATGTGCGTTTGCACTATCTTGGTATGAGCCACTCTCCTGATACAGACTATGCATATTCTCATACGAAACACCAACTGATTACGAGCCAGCAAACTAGGGTAGGTTAACGATCCAAGCAAACGGACCTGAGACTCACAATACAGGTACACATGCAACAGTCTCCAATCTCTACACTCCCGGCCTTTCTCATTACTTCAAGCAACACTGCTGAAAGACATGCCAAACGGATCTGAGTTGCCAGTGGGTAATTTGTATACAGTACCACAGCTGATATCCCGGATCTAATATAGTTCATCATTTCTCACTCTTATAGATACCTGAAAATAGTTATGGATATCCACCGTTTTTCCGCTAAGCGCCAAGCATCTGAAGATACCCGTGGAAATATATGCCAAGATAGGTATCCAGGGTTTTATTTCGCTTTGACCGGGTTGGTTGAAGCCAAAGGTCCCTCCCAGAAGTGACTGGGCCTGACTGGTTTGCTGTTTTATTGAAAACCGGCGGGCAATGTGAACCTTTACAAACACTACATCTACTCCCAGTCAGCCAACGAAGTTCATTACTTCTGTGTGCAACTTACAAACATCCTAGCATCTGGGTACATTCAACGTTCCTAAGCGGCCAGGCCAGCGTTAGCGGCGGCTTTGCGAGTGGGATTCCGGCGTAATATTGTCGCACGATCATTGGAAGTATCAACGTTTGATACTACACTCCATCAACTTCACCGGGATACAAACTACAGTAGGTGTGTCTTTATCAACCCGGAAGTAATTAAGAAGTCGGGAGGGCGGCCGGGCCGCTTAGGAGCACTGGGTACATTTTCTTAATAGAATAAGGTGCGAAAGTACGAATAGGTTGGTTAAAACCTAACGAAGAGGACTCGAAGCAATAATATGATTAAAGTAACGAAGTAAAGAAGTATTCGAAATAAGATCATACAAAGCTGAAAGGAGGATGTATCGAAAAGATATCATTGTATTCTTATCGATGTCAGACCAAGTCTAAAGAACTGTTCTCTAACCGGAAAAACAGTATCTATATATACATAAAATAAGGAGTGATTGTCTGGGACCACGGTTGCGGAACAGTATCCTAAAACAGTAATGAAAAACTCTTCAACTGTACATAATTATAAACAAGAACCATAAGGAAACTCTAAGAACAATCTAGACGCGTTCCAAAAGATAAGCGCTGATAAATCCCTTTCCAACGGAACTAAAAAGAAGATTCTAGACAAGTTCTAACCGGAACTTTCTGAACATCCTAGTAAAAAGATAAGAGAAATATTATTGAACCACATTATTCTTATCCGCAATGACCTTCCATAACAGTTGAGTAATATAAAGAAAGGTACAAACATTAGTAAGAGAAAAGTAGATACTCCCGTATTTTCAATACCCCTTCTCACTTTGTTGCAAAAATTTTTGAGTATAAGTGGTCGTTAACATATCTCGTCATTCCCTTTGTACGTATATCTGCCAAATTTTCTTCCGAAGGTACATACATGACTGACCCATTTCCTTTATCGATTTGTTCTCGAGTAAAGTGATATGCCAGCACGATATTTTTTGATCGGTCGTTAAGTTTTGGATTACATGCAACATCAATAGCAGCATTGCTGTCACAAAATAGAGCTGTTGGTATATTTTGTTTCAATAGCTCTTGAATTCCATGCTTCAACCAGAGATGATGTTTTGTTGTCATAGCCAGTGCCATATACTCCGCCTCACAAGTAGAGGTAGCAATGGACCGCTGTTTCCGACATCGCCAGGAGATAGTAGCGTTTCCAAGTTGAAAAATATATCCCGAAAAGCTTCGGCTTGTATCTAAGCAATTGCCATAGGACGCATCCGTATATGCCGTCATCTTGAGTTGATTATTACAAGGATAAAAAAGGTGTCTATCCTTCGTTCCTTGGAGATATCGAAGTACTCGTTTGGCGGCTAGTAGATGCGTCATCAAGGGAGATGAATTGAATTGAGAGAGGTGAGTAATTGTATACGCTAGGTTAGGTCTGGTCCCAGTAACTAGATACATCAAAGATCCGATTATTTGTTGGTATGCAGTTGTTTCGGTACTCTGTTCATCGACTTCAATAGCCTTCAACCGGTGGTTTGGGTCGATATGTGTCGAGACAGGTTTACAATCTTGCATCGAAAAACGGTTCAGAATCTTATCGATGAATGTCGTTTGGGAGAGAGTGATCCCATCGTCGGTAAAGGTTATTTGGAATCCCAGCAGCCAATTGAGTTCACCCATGTCGTTGACCTTAAACTCAGTCTTCAACACCTTAATAGTTTGCTCTTTAAGCTCTCCAGTAGCTCCAAACAAGGTAATATCGTCCACATATATAGCCAAAAATAAATTCCCTGATTCGTGGACGAGAACACAGGGATCCCAAGCAGTGATAACAAATCCGAAAGGTCCGCAGTATTCTACTAACCGGTAGTACCATTCCCTTGGAGATTGTTTCAATCCGTATATACACTTCTTTAATTTTGCCACCATTCAATCTATCCGGCTGCCTTCCGGTAGATCCATATTGACTTCTTCCTTCAAAATCCCATATAAGAATGCAGTTTTGACGTCTAGTTGCCTAGGTCTAGTGTTAGCACCGGGTCCTGGTAATCCGCCAGCGGTCCGGGTTTGGACCGGAAAAACGGTTCGGTTCGGTTCCAGAACCGTCCAAAAACCCAACCCGGAGATTCTTGGCGGGCCAAACCCGTACCCGTACCCGTCAACCCGCGGATTTTGCCGGGTTTGGCTAGACCCGTCGGTTCCAGTCTCCGGTTGTCCTTTTCGGGTTTTTCTAGTTATGGTCGCAGTCAAATATGTTACTGTTATGTGCAAAATATCAACTTTGGTACATCATTCTCTATATTTGTTTCATTGGCGGCCTTTATACTCAAAACAAGGAGAGACATGCTCCCTGCTACGTGCTGAAGCTGAGTGTGATCAGTTGTTCATCTTGCATCATTTGTAAGATTTGAGATCCAGAACAGCCATATTGATTGTTAAGGCAGTCATTCAGCCGGAATTTGATCAGTTTGCACATGCGACTGCGCCGACAACATTTGGAGAGCGGATGGAGATACATGATTGTGTCAGTGGAAAATCGCAATGCCGCAAGGAACCTCCTGGGATAGAGTAGCCATATGTAAATAGCATGCCGCAAATGACCGTCTCACAAATGCATATCGGCTATCACAACTGACGCGATACCCAATTCATCACCAATTAACAAATCGAAGCCTGTTCAACCCGTAAGCGTTTACCCCTGGATATATCCTCCATACCTATGTACCATACAGGAAATGGATTCAGGTAAACATATTGTATTGGCTCGTAGGTCATGTGTACACAACCTGCACAATATGTGATTATTGATGACATATCTCTGCAAAAAGTAGTTGGTGTATCTATTTCGATACGTGAAAGAAATCTTTTGATTTCACTGACAATATTGTAAGAAATGATAATTCGTCTTTGCATATGCAAGGGTCATACCGGCCATACGAACGGTCCAAACTCCAAACAAAGTTGATTGACAGCTGATCAACACAATGTCGTCCTGCCTTTTATGGATAAGTGAGAACGCACAATCTAAACTAAAGATAAAATTTACTAACAAAGTTTCACTTAGTGATGACATACAAGTCATAGAAGGAGCAATCATTGCGCAACGCGAATCTGTATGAATGACCACCATCATGTTGAATTCATCCATACAACCAACTACATTACTCCGCATTTAGACCGGCTGCACATAGTGAGCATTGTGAAAATTGCTTATGGTATGTCATGAAAATCGAGCGGATAGAACCGGATATCGCAAACTGAGTATGTTGGGCTATATTAATGAAAAATTAGGTTATGGCTCTACATGCAGTGAGTTGCCAACTGAAAGCGCTGAAATGTCGCCACGCTGAGTTATCCATCGCTCAGAGAACTTCTGCATCAGTTGATCAAAAATTGATACGCCATAAAGCTTTTGCCTGCAACTGAGTATTGATACAAATTATTTATTGACTGTCAATAATGACTATATGAGTATTAAAGCGACACGGGAACAGCTCCATTGTTACAATGAGCGTCAACGGAGCGTCAATGATTTTTGGATATGTAAGCAACTTAATTGGAAAGTGATTTGCTCGCTGCTATTCATATTGAACAGACTGGCAGCCTTTGAAGGCAAAAGAGACCACGGCGCGGTAACTGCCACATTCTGATACTGAGCGTCAATGGAGCGTCAACAATATTATCTGTGGTAAGTAAGTTAATTGGAAACCGATTTGCTCGCTGTTATCCATAACCAAAGTATGGGCAGCCTTTATAGACAAAAGAGAAATCGACACGGCAAAAGCCACATTCTGAAAGTGAGCGTCAATGGAGCATCAATGGTTTTTGATCTTATAAGTAAGTCCATTGGAATGCCATTTGCTAGCGGGTATCCATAATCAACATACTGGCAGCATTGATGGGCAAAAGAGAATGTGACATGGTCCCATCCCCAGTCTGAAAATGAGCGTCAACAGAGCGTCAACAATTTTGGGTGTTGCATCTTGTATAATCCAAGGGCTTTGATACGGCATTTACCCATAATCGAAGTATTGGAAGCCTTTATAGGTAATATCGTGTGTGTCGATACTGCTACACCTCAAAATGAGCGTCAATAGAGCGTCAACGGATTGTCAACAGAATATCCACACAGCATCAACAGATTGTCAACAGCGTGTCAACGATTTTGGGTGTTGCATCATTTAAAATCCAAGTGCTCGGCTATGGAATGTACCCATAATCAACGTATTGGCATCCATTCTGATTAAAAGCGATCACGATATGGTCACTGCCCCAGTCTGAAAATGAGCGTCAACAGAGCGTCAACGATTTTGTGGGTTCCATCATGTGTAATCCAAAGGCTGTTCTACGGCATTTATCCATAATCGAAGTATTGGCAGCCTTTACAGGTAATATCGTATTTGTCCATACTGCTACACCACCAACTGAGCGTCAACAGAGCGTCAACAGAGCGTCAACAGAGCGTCAACAGAGCGTCAACAGAGTGTCAACAGAGTGTCAACAGAGTGTCAATGATGTTGGGTGTTGCATCATGTAAAATCCAAGCGGTCGGCTATTGAATGTACCCATAATTATGGTATTGGCATCCATTCTGAACAAAAGCAATCATGATATGGTCACTGCCCCAGTCTGAAACTGAGCGTCAACAGAGCGTCAACGATTTTGTGGGTTGCATCATGTGTAATCCAAAGGCTGTGCTACGGCATTTATCCATAATCGAAGTATTGGCAGCCATTACACGCAATATCGTGTGTGTCGATACTGCTACACTACCAAATGAGCGTCAACAGAGCGTCAAAAGAGCGTCAACAGAGCATCATCACCGCGTCAACAGAGTGTCAACACAGTGTCAACAGGGTGTCAACGATTTTGGGCATTGCATCTTGTATAATCCAAGGGCTCTGCTATGCCAGATGTCCATCATCATCGTATTGGCAGCTGTTCTGAGCAAAAGTGACCGCGACATGGTCACAGCCCCACTCTGAAAATGAGCGTCAACAGAGCGTCAACGATTTTGTGTGTTGCACCCTGTATAATCCAACGGCTGTGCTACGGTATTTATCCATAATCGAAGTATTGGCAGCCTTTATAGGCAATATCGTGTGTGTCGATACCGTTGCACCTCAAAATTAGCGTCAACACAGCGTCAACAGCGCGTCAACAGAACATCAACAGAGCGTCAACAGAGCATCAACAAAGTGTCAACAGAGTGTCAACAGAGTGTCAACGCTTTTGAGTGTTGCATCATGTATAATCCAAGGGTTTTGCTACGACATAGACCCATAATCAACGTATTGGCAGCTGATCTTTGCAAATGCGATAGTGACATGGTCACAGCACCTGTTTGAAAATGAGCATCAACAGAGCGTCAACGATTTTGTGTGTTGCATCTTGTATAATCCAAGGGCAGTGCTACGGCATTTATCCATAATCGATGTATTGGCAGCATTTATAGGCCATATCGTCTTTGTCGAAACCGTTACAGCTCAAAATGAGCGTCAACAGAGCGTCAACACAGCATCAACAGAGCGTCAACAGAGCATCAAAACAGTGTCAACTGAGTGTCAACAGAGTGTCAACGCTTTTGGGTGTTGCATCATGTATATTCCAAGGGCTCTACTGCGGCATATGTCCATATTCAACATATTGGCAGCCGTTCTGTGCAAATGCGATCGTGACATGGTCACAGCACCTGTTTGAAAATGGACGTCAACAGAGCGTCAACGATTTTGTGTGTTGCATCTTGTATAATCCAAGGGCAGTGCAACGGCATTTATCCATAATCGAAGGATTGGCTGCCTTTATATGCAATATCGTGTTTGTCAATACCATTACACCTCAAAATGAGCCTCAACAGATCATCAACACAGCATCAACAGAGCGTCAACAGAGCATCAACACAGTTTCAACTGAGTGTCAACAGAGTGTCAACGCTTTTGGGTGTTGCATCATGTATATTCCAAGGGCTCTGCTATGGCATATGTCCATAATCTACGTATTGGCAGCCGTTCTGTGCAAATGCGATCGTGACCTGGTCACAGCGCCTGTCTGAAAATGAGCGTCAACAGAGCGTCAACGATTTCATGTGTTGCATCTTGTATAATCCAAGGGCTGTGCGACGGCATTTATCCATAATCGAAGTATTGGCTGCCTTTACAGGCAATATGGTGTTTGTCAATACAGTTACACCTCAAAATGAGCGACAACAGAGCGTCAACACAGCATCAACAGAGTGTCAACAGAGCATCAACACAGTGTCAACTGAGTGTCAACAGAGTGTCAACGCTTTTGGGTGTTGCATTATGTAGATTCCAAGGGCTCTGCTACGGCATATGTCCATAATCAACGTATTGGCAGCTGTTCTGTGCAAATGCGATTGTGACATGGTCACAGCACCTGTCTGAACATGAGTGTCAACAGAGCGTCAACGATTTTGTGTGTTGCATCTTGTGAAATCCAAGGGCTGTGCTACGGCATTTACCCATATTCAAAGTATTGGCAGCCTTTATAGGCAATCTGGTCCGTGTCAATGCCGCTACACCTCAAGCATCAATGGAGGCTCCACAATGTTTGGTCTTGTAAAGAAGGTAATTGGTAAGTGATTTGCTTGCTGCTATCCATAACCAATATATTGCCATCCACTATATGCAAAAGAGGAAGTGACACAGTCATGGTGCCGTTCTGACAATATCTGTCAACTCAGCATTAACTGAGGGTCATCCATTGCTGGTGATGCAGATCAGGTAATGAAGGCATCGAATGGATATTTGAGCTTATAATTGAACTATTGACCTCCTCCCTGGTCAAAAATAGAAATCATTGAAAGAAAAACATGAATTAAAATATTGTTGATCTCGCAACATGCAAAACATGCAAAATGTGATTACTGGATGTCAAATGATCGATTTTGACTGAGTACTATAATCGAATAGCAAAGGCAAGCATGTTATATCAATGTACAGATGGACCCGCTATACAACCCGCTGAAAACCCACCCAATTCAGACGGGTAGGGAGATGTCGATGGAACCGTACCCGAATCGACAGTTCGGGTTTATTGACAACCCGGACCGCCAATCTGGCTCTGGTTCGGTTCCGACCCATACCCAGACCCGAAGTGACGGTCCAGACCCATTGCTAACACTACCTAGGTCGCCATCCTTTACATGCCGATATTGCTAATCAAAGTCAAAGAGAATCGTAACAAACCACAGGGGCGAATACTTCCTCCTAATCCTGGCCTAAGATTTGTGAGAATCCCTTGGCAACTAACTGTGCTTTATATCGTTCAACTTCTCCTTGAGCATTTCCTTTGGCTTTAAATACCCATCTACTCGCAACAATTTTCCTTCCAACTGGTTTTGGGGTAACATGCCAAACATCATTTTCCTTGAGTGACTTTAATTCGTCATCCATTGCCTTCTTCCAATCTGACCATTGTGGTGACACTTTGGCCTGTCGGTAAGACTTTGGTTCATCTATTAGTAGTACACTCAAATTTGCCCACTGACTTCCTTCAAGTCCTTCCAACGTAGGAGTTGGACACGGAGATCGAGGAGGTATATCAAGCATTGTTGCATTATTTCCAAATCCATAACGATCTGTAGGATTAACAATTCTTCTGGCATGGGTGATAACTTGACCAAATGGAATTGGTGGTGGTGTTATAGGCCGTGGAGGAGGAAGACCAACATATCCCAATGGAAGTTGAGATCGTTGGTCAGGATTTTGATGTTCTTCTTCTTCAAAGAAGTGGTCGTCAGGAACTGCTGTATGTACTGAGCCATCGAAACTTTGTATATCGTCTTCGATTGGTTCTTCAGGTAAGGCTTCGCGATACTCCATGTCGTTACCGTCGTAAACCCAATTGGAAGCCCCAAGATATTCATCTCTCTTACCAGCACTAAAGTCTGCTAAAATTAGTCGATCAATAGTCGGATGACCAGTATCGAACATATTATTTGCTACTTGTGGGTTTTCCCGCATCCATTGTCTCCACAAATCATCTGTTCCAATATCTTTATTAGTATAGGTATAGGAAAGGGATGTTTGAGAGGATGGAGTTTGGTGCTGATGAATCGATTTCTTTCTTTGGGGTGAAGCCCCTGCTATCTCAAGAGGGGGGAAAAAAATTTCTGCCGATACTATGGTCTTCTTTTTATCGGGTAGGCACACTCTATAATGATTAATGGTGTTGGTATAACCAGTAAAAATAGCTCTTTGTGCCCTCGGAGAGAGTTTCTTTCCATCCTCTCGTTTCTGATAAGGAACACGGATATAACATTCTCTGCTGAAAGGTTGAAGATGCTGGATCGATGGCTTCGAGCCATAAAAAGCCTCATAAGGAGTTAGATCCTGTAATGCCGAATGAGGTTGACGATTTTTTATATATACTGGGGTTAACACAGCCTCAGCCCATAACTTCGTAAGTAATATGGGCTGATTGTGAAATCTCAGGAATTTTAAACAAATTTCCATCAAAAACAGCTTCAAACATAACTTTTGTTCCTTTATTAATTGGGATGAAATCCCCCTCTCCAAACTCTGTATACCCTTTAGTGCGTAATTTTCTCCACGAAATCGGAGGATGTCCTAACTTAGGAACATGCAAAACATCACAAACACGGAAAGAGGAAACCGTTCCATCCCTAAGAACACATTCCATAATCACATTGCCCTTGCCTTCAATCTCCATACTTTCCTGTGAACTGGATTTTACAAATCCGGAACACTTTGTATAGTTGAGGAGACGTCCTGCATAAGGGGTCATGTGTGAGGTACAGGCCATGTCAAAGTAGAATGATTTGGTTTTTACCTTATTCTCCGTTGTAATGTTCGCCTCTTCATCTTTCTCTTTTTCCTTCTCCTTCTTCTCCTTATTCAGTTTCTGCAGGCAGAAACATTCATTCCAGGTATGTCCTTGGGACTTTCCAGGATTATGCTTTTGGCACTACGTACAGATTTTCGATTTTGGTGAGAAAGAGACGGAATTCCCCTTTGGCTTCTTACCCTTCTTCTTATTACCTGAAGGTTTAGAAGTGAACAGGGCAGTGTCGTCCTGGATGTCGGAGGTGTCGATATCCAATAGCCGTTGTTTGACATCGGCATATGACAGACTATCCTTAGTCTTCAGGTTATCGATCACGTTTTTATCGTGTTTAACCAAAAAACCCATCAAGAAATCTCGTTTGGCCTTATCTTCGTAAAGGAAGGCCGCAAAGGTTGTTCGATATGAATCCGAGGATCCTTTCGAGAGCTTGGTAAGGTGGAGCCACTGCGACTCAAACTTGGATATAAATTCCGACAAGTTGTTGCCGGAGTACTGAGTTGGGAGGGAGACTAGATTCAATATTTGAGAAACTAGTGCGTAAGCCAAATCTCTATAGTATTCAGTGCGAAGCCAGGTCCACATCACGTTAGGTTTCTCCAACTCGACTATCTTCTCCAAGCTATCTTCGGAGACCACCTGTATGAATATGGTCGACACGGTATGGCAAAGATGGTCGTAAGCATCGACCTCTGTTGCGTCAGCTTCTTCTGCGGGGACCATACCATCTACCACCACTTCGTACGCCTTTATCCCTTTCAGGATTATGGTCATCGAGGCGCTCCAGATCCTATAGTTATCCTGTCCCGTAAGTGAGCCGATACAATCGAGCTTAACATTGACGGGAGATTTTTTATCTACTCATGTAGGGAAGGAAAACGCATCTGTCGATGAGGGACCTCCTGGAGCGATTATTTCCTATCCTTTATCAGGAGGGAGTGGTGTTTCGAAGGGGTTTGTTGCTGTAGTAGGAGATTGTTCGGGTAGGTCTTTGTATTCAATCGGTTTATCAAAAAGATTGACTGGTAGAGTTGGATATTCTGGATTAGATTCCGTATCGGTCATCCGGGCTCATAACCTAATACAATAAAGTGCGAAAGTACGAATAGGTTGGTTAAAACCTAACCAAGAGGACTCGAAGCAATAATATGATTAAAGTAACGAAGTAAAGAAGTATTCGAAACAAGATCATATAAAGCTGAAAGGAGGATGTATCGAGAAGATATTATTGTATTCTTTTCGATGTCAGACCAAGTCTAACGAACTGTTCTCTAACCGGAAAAACAGTATCTATATATACATAAAATAAGGAGTGATTGTCTGTGACCACGGTTGCGGAACAATATCCTAAAACAGTAAAGAAAAACTCTTCAACTGTACATAATTATAAACAAGAACCATAAGGAAACTCTAAGAACAATCTAGACGCGTTCCAAAAGATAAGCACTGATAAATCCCTTTCCAACGGAACTAAAAAGAAGATTCTAGACAAGTTCTAACCGGAACTTTCTGAAAATCCTAGTAAAAAGATAACAGAAATATTATTGAACCACATTATTCTTATCCGCAATGACCTTCCATGACAGTTGAGTAATATAAAGAAAGGTAGAAACATTAGTAAGAGAAATGTAGATACTCCCGTATTTTCAATATTTCTAAGCCTCAGAGTAAATGCTATCATAACTTGTATGTATGCAACACATTCACACGCAGTTGTGCATATCTAGAGTTCTGCGTCCCTTAACCCACCTATTACTAACCTTATAAACGCAGCGTCGAGGATAGAAATGTGCATATAGGTTAGAGCAGCGAGGAGCGACATCGTGTTCTGTGGGTCACAAGATCGAAATTGTTGGGAACAAGTGGTAGTATGAGTTCTATGTAAGACGTAATACGATAGATAGAGCAACTGAAGTGGTGAAGCAGAGATATAGGCGAGGTTAAGCAACGATGAATGAAAATAGAATTGCGGCTTCAAAAACAAATAACACGTGACTTAATAGCGACGGTACTACAAAGATGCGGACGGAAAAGCATAGCCACGACCGTAACAACTTCCAGCGAAAGAAATGCTTTGTGCTGAGACTCGTGGCAGAAACCAAAGTGAATAAATGACCAAGGAAGAGGTAAATGCAAGAACGTCACAGACAAGAACCCAAAACATAGGTAGACAATATATCGAAAGAAACATCCCTTGCAACAGAACCTCTGAATTCAAAGCCAAAAGAAATAGCGTCAATAGAATAGCGTCAATAGATAGAAAAACGGAAATGAGCCAACAAGAAAGAACCCTTCGCTCCGCCGGTGACACAGAAGCAACTGTGAACAGGCATCATAGTTGACTATACGCTGTGGGAAATTTCTGCTTATGAATGAAAATCTTCGAGAATTCAAAAATATCCCACACGATCGTGAGACAGCACTGAATAGATGTGGTAATTGGGGTTGTTAAATGAGGTTGTCGTGAATCGATAGATGGTCCATCACAATGTCCATGTAGTTGATGGTGCGGCGAGTGGATGGGTGGTTCTTTCCGAGGGTTTTCTCCTTGCCATCCATGGCGCGCTCATACCACTCCAGCGCCTTCTTGTACTGCTTTTGTTTATCGAACGTCCGGGCTATGCCTTGGACGGTGTGAAGAGTGTCTCGGTGGTCTTTTCCGAGGGTCTTTTCCCGGCCCTCGAGGGCGCGCCCAAACCATTCCCTTGCCGTTTCGTACTTCCCTTGATCATAGAACAACCAGCCTATGTTTTGGATGGTGATGAGAGTATGCAAATGGTCCTTTTGGAAGATTTTCTCTTGGCCATGGAGCGAGCGCTCGTACCATTCCCGCGCCTTCGCGTACTGCCGTTGGGTATAGAAAATTAAGCCCATATTGTTTACTGTAGAAAGAGTGTCTGGGTGGTCCTTTCCGAGGGTCTTCTCTCTGCCATCGAGGGCACGCTCGCACCATTCTCGCGCCGTTCCGTACAGCCCTTGTTTATTAAACACCAAGGCCATGTTGTGGACGGTGTGGAGAGTATCTAGGTGGTTCTTTCCGAGGATCTTCTCTTGGCCATGGAGTGCGCGCCCGTACCATTCCAGCGCCTTTTCGTATTTCCCTTCGTCATAGAACACTAAGGCCATATTGTGTACTGTGAGGAGGGTGGAGGGTTTGTCATTTCCCAGGATCTTTTCCCTGCCACTGAGGGCCCGCCCGTACAATTCCAATGCCTTGTTGTACTCCTCTTGTTTATAAAATACCACGGCCATGCTGCTGACGGTGTGAAGAGTGTCTAAGTGGTCTTTTCCGAGGTTCTTCTCCCTGCCGTCGAGAGCGCGCTCGTACCACTCCAGCGCCTTCTCTTGCTGCCCTTGCTTACGTAACAACCAGGCCATGTAGTGCATGGAGCGGAGAGTATCTGGGTGGTCTGTTCCGAGGGTCTTCTCCCTCCCATCGAAGGCACGTCCGCACCATTCCCGTGCCGTTGCGTACTGTCCTTGTTTATTATATACCAAAGCGATGTTTTGGACGGTGGCGAGAGTGTCTGGGTGGTCCTTTCCGCGGATTTTCTCGTGACGATCAAGCGCCCGCTGGTTCCACTCTAGCGCCTTCTCGTATTGCCCTTGTTCATAGAATATCAAGGCCATGTTGCGGACGATGAGGAGAGTGTCTGAGTGGTCGTTTCCGTGGATCTTTTCCCAACCTTCGAGGACGCGCCTGTACCATTCGAGCGCATTCTCGTACTGCCTTTGGTAATGGAACAACCGGGCAATGCTGTGGACAGTTTTGAGAGTTTCAGCATGGTCGTTTCCGAGGGTCTTCTCCCTGCTATCTAGAACGCGCCGGTTCCACTCCATCGCCTTATCGTAGCACTCTTGTTGCCAATACGCCGCGGTCACGTTGTCGGCAGTGCGGAGAGTGGATTTGTGGTCCTTTCCGAGGGTCTTCTCTCTGACATCATATGCGCGTCTGTACCACTCTATCGCTTTGTCATACTCTGCTTGTTTATAGAATGCTGTGGCGATAGAGTCTGTCGTTGAGAGAGTCGACGCGTGTCCTTCACCCAGAAAATGTTCCTGACTAGCATGAGCCCAATCAAGCAGATATATCGCATGACTGTGAAGTCCGTGATTTGCATATAGGTGTCCCATATTTGTAGCTGCGTTAAAGAGAACTTCACCTTGACCTAAAAAGTTTGACAGCCTTGGAAGTGATTTCAAACTTGTCTGGACGAACTCTATGTGTGACCATATTCGTCTTTCGAAGGCCGACTGGGATGGGGTTTTAGCTCTGTGTTGCGGGTGCAACCGACCGCAAAGAATAATTGCCTCTTCCACCTTCCGTGTCTTGCATGGAGTATCGAGCCGATCCCGAGCCCAAGCGTGCACCATCGGATGGACCCAGAAGGAATCACCCGATGCTTTGCGTGTTGCCAGGGAGAATGAAAAGAGCTCCCCAAGTGAGTCAGCGAGCCATTTATCTCCTGCCCGAAGTCAGTCGGAAGCATTCAGATGTGGGGGATTTGTCTGTACCTTCTCGCACCCAATCAAAAGGAGGTTTCCCTTCCTTGTCGAATAAGATATCCGGTATATCATCTGGTGCTAGAAACCCACACAACAAAAGTATCTCCTGAGCGGTACGCGAAAGTGAGGCAAAAGAGATTTCCAAGGTCGAAGAAATGGTTCGGTTCACGTTCGTATAGTCAGGGTCCAATGGTTTCTCTGGGATCTCAACTGCTCTAACTTTTTCGTCCAGTGAAGCCAAGTACTTCTGAAATGGTATTTTCATCCGTGAAATATATGACCCAGCCTGGGTTAATGCCAACGGCATGAATCCAACCTCCGAAGCCACTTGTCTTGCCATATTATAGTTCTCTATGCTGAAGTTAGTCTGTGCCTAGAAATGCTTCTCTGGTACATACCATCGGCTGTGACCTCGGCTTTGTTGGCGCACTTCAACAGTAGCATGATGCCTGACTGCTCGTTAATCGTATTGACTACCACTGTCTTCCCCACCACCTCAAGATTGCTCTTCTGAGACGTGATGATGACATTCCCGTGACTACAAGCTGGCAAGATACTGTGTAGGTCAACTGCATCGACATCGTCATAATTATCCAATATAAGAAGCCATTCTTCATTCTTTTCCGCCGCTAGCCACTCTTTAACCGCACCTGATATTCGAAGTTCTGAGGCCTCATCGGTGGCAATTTGTCCTTTCAAATCTAGCAAGCCTTTCAGTCCTAGGGTCGAAGCGATGCTTTCATATGATAACCCTCGTCCCGTATAGTGTCCAACAAGGTGCTCGGCGATACTTCGTGCTGTCCGGGAGAGCGATGTACCGCTAGTGAGATCAACCCATAAAACGGCCGTGTATGACTTTGAGTATCGAAAGGAATATTCTAGTGCAATGGATGATTTGCCGATACCCCCAATCCCATGAAGAACCACAACTTTAGGAGTCGATGGACGTTTTTCGTCCCCATATTCAGTCGGTGCACTTCCACCAAGACTCAAGTGGAGTGTGTTGATTATATCCTCCCTACCGCAGAACCGATTGTTACGGCTGAAGGGAAGTTGTAGAGGAATTGCGAACGAGGATGAGATGGAGTGAAGATTTCCTTGAATATTATCAGCTGCCTTACTTCACTTGATAAGAACTCAAAAAGAGTAAACAGACCACTTAAGCATTGCGAGTTGGAGCCGAGTGGAAGAATCTTGTTCAGAGTCTCGTTATGGTCTTTCAACTGCACGATCAGATGTTCGAATTTGTCCGCATCGACCACAGACCACCGCAGCTTTCGCTTAGCTGGAAGAGTCTTCTGAAGTACTTCTGCGCTCTTCTTTAATCGGTAGACTTCATTCGCCAGATTAGGCTTGATCTGGTCTAAACTCAGTAGGCCGGGTTTGATAAGAAGCTTGATACTACCCCGGTCAAGCCCGGACTGATTAGGCAGGAGCCTTTCTGGATGACGGTGTGGTGACACAAAGAGCCGCCGGAACGGCATGGGTATTAGACCGCGGAGGATATCGCGTTTTCTTGGACTACTGTCGCAGTTGATGCCATACCGGGAGCTGTATTCGATGAGCTGGGCAAAGAGCGCTGAGATTTGTGCCAGTGTGGTCATAGCAAGCCGATAATTTTGGTGGCTGGGGTCAATCGTCTTTCCAGTTTGACTATGGATCCAGGCTTCAGCCCACTTCTCAAGGTATCGTTTCTCCGCATCGAGCATGAGAGCAAGGACTTGGTAGTCTCGTCCAAGCGGTTGTGCGGTCGATGACAGTAGCTTGTAGCCCTCTATTCCTACGCTGTTGAGCTGGCCAGCGAGACCGGCAATGGCCAATCCGAGGCCTTTGAGATATCAGGATGAGTTAGCATTCATACGGAACTATCCAGGGTTACCATGGCATACCTGTCGATTCCATAGTTAGGGTTGGATTGCTCACAAGCTGGACCTGGTTTCGATGGAGTTGCCAGGAGAAGTGGGGTTTGGAAGTGTGATAAAGCGACAGAGTGTAGAGCCGCTTCTTATACCTCAATGTACTCGGAGTTGGCCGACGGTTTGGTTTCGAGCCCACGAAGTCTTTTAAACTAAGCTTTCAAGCTTCATCAAGACGATAAGTTATACACTAATCACGGCATGTTTTATACGAAAAAATATCGTTCACTGCTTGTAAATCCACTTACCATTCAAAATCTCCGATATCTCGAAATTCTATCAGCGAACTGTGGAAAGTGTAGAAAGAAGGATAAAAGTTGCATTGTTCTACAGCTACTTAGTAGAAACTATAGCTATCGCAAATCTAAGATAGGGAACTGAAGAAACTATAAGTTATGTGTAAATTTTGTATCATACACTTTGCGATTAAAGCAAAACTCGTGAACTTAATTGAGCGGTTGATTTTTGGAATTGCAACCCCGTTACAACTTGTAAAACCACCGGCTTTCGTCAGAGCCTTGTATAGTCTAGTAACGAGAGAACGAAGCATGCCAGAGCACAGAACGAATGCAATTAGGCAGTGAAATATTGAGGCTGCGAGGGGAGCCGCCGGTTTTACCGTTAGGCAGTAATGATGCCAACTATAGCTCGATCGTACACACATACAATTTGTAGCGTTTGAAAGCACACGTTCTGATTGGAATTCAACACTCATGATATGGCATAAAGTGCTCCGGTTGATAGACTGGGGTGTGCACTAGCGTATTCAGACTAAACTAACGAGATTTGGAGAAGTTATAGCGTAACAAATCACCAATCGGGTAACAGGCAGTATCTCACGCACTTGATAAGCGTTTGACCGCCTAAGTGTTGGAAACATACGTGCGGGGTTGCATAGGGGATAGAAATCGGGCCACTGATACCGTTTCCTCACAAATCCGTTCCTGCACTCGAGTTATCACATTCCTCACAAATACCTACTCTGGATTATTTTGTACATCAAAAGTGCTCTTGGCTACCACCCTGCTAGATAATGCAACAGCCCCACACTGCAAACGAATAGAGTGGCTTTATGATTGATACAATAAGACTACTGCCGACCACCCACGTAACTATTTTCACCTAAATTCTCGCGAACACGCATAGGTGCACTTGAAGCGGGAATTGAGTGATATCGAGGTACCGAATCAGTCAGAATATAGGTGGAGATGGTACTGTGCTACTAATGGTCGGGAGAAATATCCGGATATGCGGGGTGAGATGCATTCACCCCCGGTTAACCAGGCTCTTCTCTATCGTGTAAAGTAGATTTCTGTCTATTTTGTTTAATCGTTGTAGCACGGGCAGCCATGTTAAGAGAACTTTGAGGTGCGTGTGTTCCATCACTAAGACCGCAACATCTCAGAAAAAACAAGTTCGTGCTAAGGAATGTCTTTCACGTACTGTAACCCGCACTACTGATCGTAAAGGAGGGTATGATCCGGTCGGCATCATAGATACGCATCTTCTCTTTTCCGTCTCCATTAGCAACTCGTCGCACCTGCAGTGACAGCAACAAGGCTTTCCCCACCGACACTTTCCTACATAACAACGTTTTCACAAACTCTACAACTGTCTAGATGTTGGTCATTTTACTGATTTTTTTAGCATCTGGGCAGAGCAGTCAAGGAAGGCACCAAGTATAGGTTGCGGCTCAATATTAAAGTTTTGTTGCCAAGAACGCCAAGTATCCAAACACAAGTAAGAATATTCGGAAGGTTTAGGTTCATACACTAATACACAAGCCCGGTGACACACACAATCCTTGCACGTAAAAATATGTATGGTGCACATTGACAATAACCCGAACGAGAACAGCTGACAGCATATAAGGATCCGAGGTTTCACAAGTCCCAGCGAGCGCAACCAGCGGCACTACGAATGTGCGCAAGGCATTTCTTTGCGCACTGAGGCGTAAATACCTCATATTACTGCCTATATAACGATGCATGGGCAGCCTTGAGGTAAGCCTAATATGAGAAACGATGTCGGGATCAGCCCACAATGATAATACCCCGCTTGTAGACTCCCCCAGATCATCACCATCAAAGTTAGACAGGGATTTATAGCCTATGTAACTTTATGCGGAATGGTAGTGGCAGAGCCGGGGCAAAAGTGCAAGCCAGTAACAACCGGAGGAACGGGGTTCATAGTTATGCGATGGAGGGCGGGGTTTGAGTCTGATACGAGTGGCATTCCTGTGCAGCATCGACAAGCAGGAAGGTAGGCGGTCAAGAAGAGGGTGTTTTGCGGGAGAATGCTGACAACCGATAGATAATGATGGAGCCCGATGGATTGGGGCTACAGCTGCAGGGTGTCCCTCGTATCGGTGGCGAAGTGAGTATCGAGAGCTTTGTTCTTGGAATTTCTTGGCTCTTAAGATACTCAAACCTCATAGGTAGTGACGAGTGCGATTTCGCGCATGCCACGGTTTCAAGATGATGTACTCTACTGTAAATGGTGTGGATGGGAAAGAGACGATTGCCAATGTAGTGGCTTTCCTCAGTCAGATCTTGAGAGGCTATTACTCGGACGGACCCTATATTTGCCGGACGCGATACCACAGTATGCGCGACAGGTAGCCTCTGGCGATCTGCTGCGGCCAGATTGGATAGATTTTTCTGTTTAATAGCGGACGTCTTGTATTAATAGTAAAGCGATCTCACACACCCATCTTTGCACTAACTATCACTCGGCCGCCAATTCAATACTTCTGTTGAATGTAGCGGGTGTGGCGAGCGTTTAGTAGATGGTATAGTAGCTGTGATGTGTGATGTCTAAGGGAATAGGAGGAGCGCCGGCTATCTACAGACTATATATAGCACCTGATCCTTATATAAGCAACAACTTCTGTTACTTTGGATGCTGGAAAGGCTTGTTGATTGACTCGGTTGACTCTGGAGGGCCGAAGGCCCGTATATGTACAAGGTCCCATATGCGTATGCGTATGCACTATCTGACATGAGATGCATCATCCTAATCTTGATGCAAGCGATGCATATCCTCATACAATCCGCCATCTTCATACAAGCCATCAAACGGAGCAGAGACTCACGATGCCGGTACACATGCAACAACTTCATTACGACATATAGGGGAGAACGGTGTGCGTGGATTCTATGATACTCAGAAGGCAGGGGAGGAGAATGGCTCGACTGATATACCGAGAATCATCGAGGAAAATTTTGTTGCCTTTGCCACTCTGCGTTACTTGCCACTTGCCACCACCACCGGATATGGAACAACCTCTTTCAAGCGGATATTCCGGGGATGTCGTTTGATATTGATATATTGAATTATAGGGCGATCAAGAGGGTTGTTTAAAGTACTGGTTCGACAGAGGAGGAAGATATGTCAATAGTCTTGTCTTCACCGGTATACGATTTGGAGAGTGTTATTCAAGTGCGGTACTTAGATCAGATCTTGTTATCATTGCGTGACGGAGTGAATTATATCGTACGTATTTGGCTAATACGATTATCCACAGTAGAACCTCTCCCTATCTAAGTTGTTTTGTATTGTTCTACTATCCAACGGTTCTGCTCGGCAAGCTAATTAGTCTTTTCCGTTTCCTCTTCGTACCTTAGCTACAGCACAAAATGGTTCCTGGGGTATGTTCTGACTTGTCGGTGTATGTGAAAGTTAATACTAATATATGCCGTCGTTTATGCCAATGCATAGTAATGGGTAGATACGGTATTGCATAAAAAGATTTCAGCCCTGGTACTGCTTACTGGGCTGCTATTCATACGAGCTGACGGTGTTCAGCCGTCTCTAGACATAGATGAGTACGTACGCATTCGTACATGGACTACCGTATATATATGGCCTTTATGGCCCTCTTAGATAGTAAAATCAAGCTTCTCTATTTCTACTTTTAACATACGGTGTTACTTTGGATGCTTGAAAGACTTGTTGATTGACTGATCTCGAGGGCCCAAGGCCCGTATATATACAGATTCCCATATCCATATCCATATCCGTATCCGTATCCGTATCCAAATCTGTTTGCATATCCGTTTGAACTATCTTGATATGGGCCGCTCTCCTGATACAGACTATGCATATTCTCATACAAATTACCAACTGCATACGAGCCAGTAATCGGATCTGAGACTTCAGACGGAGCTGAGGCTCACGATGCAGGTCCTCATGCAACATACAGTGTTACATATCCGGTGGCAAGTGACGCAGAGTGGCAATGACTCAGAGTGGCGAAGCATCAAGGTTTCCTCCGATGATCCTCTGTAAATATACCAAGTCTTTCTCCTTCTCTCCTCCTCTCCTTCGCTTCACTGTACCATAGAATCTACACACGGTTCTCTCCTACGTACTATAGCATCATACAGTTCCACCTGCGGGTCGAGTGATATTTTATGTAGGAGCGAACAAAACGTTATCGGTAGACTACTATACCGTACAGCAAGATTACAACATAAGGAGTAAGACGGTTTGTTTCTCCAAATACAGCTCATTTAGAAGAGTAAGAACAACTGTCTATCAAAGGAATTAGCGGTCAGATGGACAGAGTATCACCAAGGGTTTCCATCGGGGGTGTTTGTTGTCAAAACCGTTCAGGGAGGCAAACATAAGTATCAAATTTTTATCTTTCTGGTCGCAGCCACGCAGACCGCCAGTTCTTCTATTCATTAATGGCGCCTACCAGGACTATGAATGACTCTACTCAGGACATCAGTACTCCTCAACCTGTATGTGAGCATCTACGTCAGAACCTGTCATTGCGAGCTCGGCTATTTCTTAAAAAAACATGTAATTTGGGAAGCGCATCATCAAAATTAATTTCTATAAGGTCAAAATGGCACTGTGTCCTCGCCGCCCCGTGTAGTATGTATAGTTGCGCTCGGTACAGGTGCTAAGAATGACAACAGTAGGTGCACTTTTGAAATTCCTCTGGCAGTAATCATGAAAAAATCCGTGTTGGGTGGCGTTGTATTACTTCACCGAAGGCCTGTATCGAGTACATACATTGCGTTGCTGCCCGGCTTCAGCACGTGCGTACGGAACATGAACTTAGACACTAATATGACTGTTTAGTGTAAGCCGCCCAACTGCCGCCTTCCTGTTTAGGAGTAGATGGCACCAGCTATCATTACAATGCACTCGGCTCGGGCTGTAGAAGATCGGACGCTCTTTTCCGGCAAGCTCCCATGTGGGCTGGTAAGGTATGAGAACGCCACATGTCATATCGGGTAAAATGCAGCTTGAATGCCAAAAGAAAGCGGAACAAATACAGTAGTATGCTTTAATTTTGATTTTGGCTTCATCCCTGGTCAACAGTGATTCAACACCTTGCTCCCACCGCAAAATTCATTACCAGAAATGGGGTGTCCGATGTTCTACAGCCTGACCTGAATATCATCTCCTTTATTACGGTACCTTAATGAAAGTTGCCTTAGCAGTAGCTCTTGTACATGGGACAAAAGTCTGTAACTTCGGGGGCTTACCGACCGCGACAGTCGGTAGTGTCCTTCATCAGAGTCATAAACTCTCGATTCTGAGATGCGATTCCCACGTGTTAACTTTTAAACGAAGACTTAGCAACGAGAGATCAACGACACTATATCCAATGAGGCCAAGTATCCGGGACTTTGCCTTCCGTCAGAAAGCCAACGTTAGATAAGGCCCCGTTATCACGCTGAATAGGAGAGAGATTGTGGGATACGGTAGTCGAATTCCTCTGTACGCTGTAAATTGAACGAGGTATTGCACAAATGGAATTATAAATTCCGGTAGGTGACTAGGGTATCATTTATAATGTTCCTAATATCAAACCTTGTAAAGACAAAAAATATAATGTCAAGCACAAGCTCTAACATAAGTTCTTCAGATGACGAAGGAAATCGTAAGCCACTGCCATACTCTAGATAGAGTGAATACAGTCAGTATGATTAAGCAAACAAATTATAGGTCACACAAACAGCAATATGAAAAATGAAACAAAACATATAATAAAACCTATAGAACCACCGCAAAAGTTACCGCAGTAAATATCCTTGATCGAATGCGAGTAGTAGGTGGCATAATAACGACAGCACAATAATTCGCACCTGAGGTCTATATAGCTTTCGTTCGACAACTGACTAGTCAGAACATTCAACTGATTAGGAGAGGCGAAAGCGTACATCTCTTTAAACACAATTTTGTAGAATCAGGTGGATACAGCGTTTCTATTATCTCTCCACTCCTTCAGAGTATTGATCCATAACTTCGAGTGTGGATGGTCTTCGCCGAGTCTCTGCGGTAAAAGATCTACTACTTGTTCCAACAAGGTAATAGCTTCATCCCTCCGACCTTGTGACTTAAACATAGATGCAAGGTTTGCCATGCTCAAAAATGTATCTGGATGCTCTTGGCCCAGCACTCTCTTTCTCGTCTCCATCACCTGAACTTGTAGCTCCTCAGCCTCCTTCCACCGCCCTTGGTTCTGGTATCCCAATGCGAGGTAGCCCATGCTCATCAATGTATCTGGATGCTCTTGGCCCAGCACTCTCTTTCTCGTCTCCATCACCTGAACTTGTAGCTCCTCAGCCTCCTTCCACCGCCCTTGGTTCCGGTATCCCTCAGCGAGGTTGCCCATGCTCATCAATGTATGTGGATGCTCTTGGCCCAGCACTCTCTTTCTCGTCTCCATCACCTGAACTTCTAGCTCCTCGGCCACCTTCCACCGCCCTTGGTACCGGTATCCCTCAGCGAGGTTGCCCATGCTCAACAATGTATGTGGATGCTCTTGGCCCAGCACTCTCTTTCTCGTCTCCATCACCTGAACTTGTAGCTCCTCAGCCTCCTTCCACCGCCCTTGGTTCTGGTATCCCAATGCGAGGTTGCCCATGCTCATCAATGTCTCTGGATGCTCTTGGCCCAGCACTCTCTTTCTCGTCTCCATCACCTGAACTTCTAGCTCCTCAGCCTCCTTCCACCGCCCTTGGCTCAGGTATCCTGCAGCGAGGTTGCCCATGCTCGACAATGTATCTGGATGCTCTTGGCCCAACACTCTCTTTCTCGTCTCCACCACCTGAACATCTAGTTCCTCAGCCTCCTTCCACCGCCCTTGGTTCAGGTATCCTGCAGCGAGGTTGCCCATGCTTAAAAATGTATGTGGATGCTCTTGGCCCAGCACTCTCTTTCTCGTCTCCATCACCTGAACTTGTAGCTCCTCAGCCTCCTTCCACCGCCCTTGGTTCTGGTATCCCAATGCGAGGCTGCCCATGCTCATCAATGTATGTGGATGCTCTTGGCCCAGCACTCTCTTTCTCGTCTCCATCACCTGAACTTCTAGCTCCTCAGCCTCTTTCCACCGCCCTTGATTCAGGTATGCCACAGCGAGGCTGCCCATGCTCAACAATGTATCTGAATGCTCTTGGCCCAGCACTCTCTTTCTCGTCTCCATCACCTGAACTTGTAGCTCCTCAGCCTCCTTCCACCACCCCTGACACGCATATACTTCAGCTAAGGTAGATATTGCTTCTCGCGCAGACACGTTATGATCAGCCTCACATTGTCTCGCCTGGTTGCTTCTCATTTTGCATAAATAAACCAAGAAATCGTCGCAGACGTCTCTATCCAGCATTATATCCCTATCAAGCATCGTCTTGAGCGACAGAGCGTTAAGCCAGTGTTTCAGTTCCGACTGAAAAATCTGCAGATGTCCCATACTGACATTGTACGTATAGAGCAATCGCTGAAGCCACCTCCATCCTTCCGTGGACTTAAACAATACACCCAGTTGATGTAGACATTCCTGGTAGGAATCATCAACCTTGGTGATATGCCAAATCAATTGGGAGGAGGAGTACTCTAACAGTGGATATTTGTCATTAATTTCGACTGGATCTTCCACTAGCTCCTCACTGAAGCATGGGAACGCAAGGTATGACAATAGAGCAATGGTGACGGGACCGTGTAGCTCGCTCGGCCTAAAAATGGAATATCCAAGTCCGGAGTCCCGATCATAGCTAGATGTAACCAAGAAATCTTTCAATGAAGCATGAACGATTTGAACAGTATTGTCGGGCGCTATGATTATGAGCGGCGCAACTCCATTGATGATATTGCGAGCATCGTTCTTTCCAGGGTCATAGTCCAAATGGTTGGGCAAACCTTTGAGCATTTCTACCGCAAAAGAAAACTCATTGAGATGTAGCGGACGCGCTGCAGCCAAAACCAACCGTAACGCATGGGTATTCTGCTGGCGGAGAGATTCCGACCCAGTGTTTGAAAGACGTTGGAGAATACCCTTATATAGTGCTTTAAGCCCCGCTGGCGGCTCCTTCAAAACTTTTTCAACCTGGTAATGGTTACTCTCTAATTCGGAAATCATAAGCCGAGTCCACAACACCATGCCTTCGGAGCCGTGGATCAATGGTTTGAAAAGGCGGTCTTTGACTTTGGGGTTCTTTAACTTCGGTGATGCTTCCAATTTCACAGACACGAAGCGCTCAATGTCATCTTCAACATTCTCGACTGTTATGGAAAGGCATTCCCACAGACAAACGGAGTCGCCGATACTGGGGATCCCCAGCCGCGAAAAAACGACCGCTTTTGTTGTTGGAGATACACCGAAAACGTCCGTAAGTTTGACAATAAAGTCGTTGATTTCCTGTTCGGTGTTGCTGCATTCATCGAGACCGTCGATGACACAAACGCAACCACCGGTGGATTGTAAAAGTTGCCTTAAAGCGGACCATAGATTCGGAATGGAGGTGGCAAATGAATCCTTAGAATTCATGCGCTCGGATGTTATTATCGAATGGAGTTTTCTCTTTTCCACAGCTGTGACTGCGCTCTCAACAAGCTGAAATAATATGTTGCGCAAAATCGATAACACATCGCATCTGTTTTCCATACCGGCTTTGCAGAGCATGCGTACAACCAGCAATGGGGAGGTAGCTAAATTGTGTATTAGTTGGGACGCCATTGTCGATTTGCCGCAACCAGGTTTTCCTGAAACCCAAAGGCCAGGTACGGAGTGAGAGCCCATCCAATGTTCGACCTTAGTGTTCTGTAGAAACCATTGGCAAGTTCCATCGACATGTTCGCTGCAAAGCCTTTTAAAGTCAGAGGAAAATCCGGCTTCCGCGTGTCGTAACCATTTGCCGTTTTCAACCTCTTGCTGGAGTATATCAACTACCACGAACGATATATCAGTTAAGAACTTCATTTAAGTGAGAGTGACGACAACTTACATTCAGTCTTCAATAACTGTATGTTGTCCTGGACGTCTTTTTCGAACTGTAGAATACTGTCTGTAGTGCGCTTAGTGAACCGGACAAGGCCAGGATCATATACCGGTCAACTTACCGTACGTTCCCTGGAACTCTGTGTGATAAGGTTTAAAGGTGGCAGATATATACCGTCCTTATGTGATGTCAACATTGTGATGGCTAACCTTAGGACTGATGGAGTACTTACGGAGCGTTGCTTTCTTAAAAAACCTCATTGCACGAAACAGAAAAATAAGAACCTCAGTAAAGAGTGCCACTAAGCCATCATATATTTGTCGTAAAATATCCTTTGCTGATGTTTCGTGATGGGCAAACAGTGCTGTGTACGTATCTGTGCGGAAGACGATTCGAGCTAAACGATCTAGATGTTCCACAACCTTCTCGCAAGTTGCACCTTCTTGTACAGCAGCCTAGCAATCATCAGCTTATGACTCCTGTTAATTGAGTGAATAGAAAGATGTACCAGCAATATGAAGCGGAAAGCTCCCCAAACAAATGCCGTGTTTTGAGGGTCATATTGAACCATGATGTCGGCGACGACCGCATACTGATTGATCGTGTTCAAAATGCTCTGAATAGTTCTGGTGAATGGATATCGTTTCCTCTTGACAATGCTACTCGCTTCCTTGACTCCGTCCAGTAGTTCATGGTATGTCGTTGGCTGCTGGTTCGTAGAAGTCCATTGTTGCAGTTCTTGGGTAGATAGTTTCGAACGGAAACGGTCGAATGATGTTTTCCAGGCTGACAATAGATCTATTTTGGAATCCTTGACGATGTCAGATAAGCGAAAGTCATCCGGCGAGACTTACCAGCGCAGACCCGGATGACAGGGGCATTTGTATTTGGCTTCTTGGCCGCGACGCCGACTAAAATCCAAGGTTGAGAAGAGTGAATCGAAAACAAGCGATGAGTTGAAGAACAGAAAGAGATTGAGAGTGTGGCAATGTTGAAGCGGGGAAGTCCAAATACATGTATGAAAATTGGCCAAAAGTGGGGTCCCACCACATAAGCTATGGACAAATAAAAAGCCTCCTACCTTTTTGTGACAATCAACTGGATATCCCTTTAACATAATAAATACCTCAACATTAAACATGTATCAAGCGTCGAGTATGGAAAAGAATAATTACTATTAAAAATACCATCAATCCCCTACACTGTTAAATAGGGTAAATGCAGTATGATTAAAACAATGAAAAGATAACAAGTTGTTATGCAACTACAGCCAAACATATCATTAGCACATACCTACGTTAAAGAACTACAGGTAGCTAGCCCTCTATCATACAGAACATTTGTCCGGCTTGCCAGCAAATATCCGACTGCCCCATTTTCAGCGATACTCTCACTTTGGTCCATCTCCCGGGCTCTCAAAGTTTCTTTGCGTGGCATCCTTGCCAACTGCAAACGTGCATCGATGCAAATCTAGAAATTTTCCCTTCCAGACTCAACTAGCTTGTTGCTATTCACTCCGGCGAACCAAGAAGTAGCGGTCGGTCTGCAAACGGATTCAAATGTAACCTGGGCTTAGACGGTAGAGAAGATTGTTATGCACCTACTGAGGCGGGTTGGTGGGGACGCGTGGCTCTGAAGATTCTAGATTGCTGTAGCTTAATCGTTCCAATGGGATAGCAGGTGTGGCAGCTTTGGTTAACGGATGACTGATGTAAAGTAGGATTATTTAGCGAGTAGCAGACAGTTTTTGGTGAGACACAGCTGAATACTAACGGATGATGTGGCAAACTATGTTGTGTAACGTCCGAATCATTGCGCACACTACTCTACAGTGGTGGTGATTTGGCTCCGGGGGAACCATTTCTATTGGTTCTATCACGTATCACAGCCATGACACAATTGGGTGAGAGATATTAACAACATAACGAAGAGAATGAATTTGCGACTCTCACAAATTGTATGCTTAAACTTCCAGGAAGCTATATGCAGTTATTGATGGAAAGAATGGATCCGCTCAGATTTCTGCCTTGAATTGACGTTTTTCGAAGGTCAGTTACTAGTTTCTTACGCGCTGTGGATTCCAGTTGGTTCGTAAACGACAGAGAATATTCCTTTTTTTGAGGAGGGCGACAAAGACTAACCATTGGTGAGAAGAGGAGGAAAAGGAAAGTTAATATCAACAGGTGCCTGCGAGACACTTTCTGCAGGTATTTTTAGCAGCGTACTGGGATAGGCTAAGACTCTGATTAGACCAGAATGCGTTGGCCACCGTTTGTGAAGAGGAATGACATCGGTAAGCCGACGTATTCCAGTTTACCTACATGCTCTACATACCATCTGTACTTGGGTTGATCGCAGATCGAGTACGTTATTAATACGCAAAATAGCTCAAGCGGTTGAATGAAACACGCTTACTCTGCTAGCGTCGCGAGTTTATGCAGCTGTAATCCGCTGTGTAATATTGGCCCATCGATCCTCTCACCACAACAAACTCGTTATATTATCCCTGAACAATAGTTTGTCGCTATTTTGATCACTCGAATTAAATCAATTTATTGCAAGTGGGTAAAATATGTTGACGCGCGCGTTGCGGTGGTGTGGAAAACTCGTCAATCGTCTAAGCTCTAAGAGAAGAGAAAAGGAGAAAACTATAGGAAACGATGTCAAGATAACTATACTGAAAATGACAACCCACGTAATAGCCAAGCAATGACGTGATGCCCGTCGATGATCTTGGGCAAAAGCCCAGTATTTCCGTCAACAGAATAATGTCAGTCCTTAGCATATATCCGAGGGCTTCCAGGCTGAACCACATTATTTATTCCTGTGTATCTCATCGATCGCTGTAGATGCTTTCTTTCTTTTGTCTGAAGGGGACGACGGGTAGCAGGAGTGGAGCTCCGCCATCTAGCCGGCCAGCCCGGAGGCGGAGGGGACTAAGGGGCTGTCATACTCTACGTAGAGTGAATACAGTATGATTAAAACAAAAAACCAAAAAAACCACATTATTTAACGAACTTGGCAGTCGGCGACAGGAGTCTTGGCTGCTATGCTACGTCACGGAATTTTATGACACTAGTCACGTCGAAAGAAGTGTACCAAGACACCAAATGACTGTGATTGCCATGACGAGTGGCCCTTTGTGGTGCTCAATCTGCCGCCAATGCAAAGAGTTGTTGGTATTCTATGAGTTTGCATAAGAAGAATGTGGAAAGCGGATTACAGAGAAACCTTTGATATAAGTGGTAGTGGCAGTATCACTAACGATCGGCCAGTAAAGAAAGATACGCAACAACTAATCAGAGGTCCTATATTAAACACATGGCTTCTGGTCAGAGAGATATTCGCGAATTAGAACACGCTTTTAGGGGAGCCACAGATAGAGCATCAGGTAGTAACAAGGAGTGTTACGATATGGAAGTTGGGGAGAACCGTGTGCGTGTATTCTATATGGTGCGATAACTGTGTACCGGTCTAAAGATCCAAGATAGTAAAAAAGAAAAGAGTAGAGTGCAAAGTCTAAAAGAGCAGTCACAAACCCTAGGGCTCCGGCTCATGTACATCTGTAACAAGGAGGATGTATCGTACTACCAGTGATGATTCATGATTCGGTGATATAGTTTTCTAAGCAAGTTTGCCAAACCCCGCCCCGGTTTAATGTGTAGGGTACTACTCTACATAGATGGCATTCGCAATTATAACTATACACTTTTCGGGGGTGTCTTGCCGCCCGGCATCACCGTGGCCACACAGCAGTCACCATTTGCACATTTTGGGACCAATCTTCGGTTGTTAGTGAGTGGCCAGAGCCTAATTTGTTGATAGATAAGGTTCGTGACTACTCTTTTAGACTTCACACTTTACTCTTCCCGTTCCCTACGCATCTTGGACCTTTAGACCTGTACCTAGACAGTTATTGCTCTATAGCCAATAAACACGGTCTCCCCTTCATTATCGCAACATAATTTGCTTCTGCTTCCATACACCATGAAAGCCGCAAGGCATAAATACGAAAGCAGAAACTGGTGGTGCGATGAGCAATCAGTACAAGTGGCGTGTATACCTTTGTTAATCCAAGTTCCGAGGGCTTGGGATTGTGTTACATCACCCTCTTTCGTTTCTTTGGGCATACCCTCCCTCACTTGGCCCATGTAGTCCTCCGCGGTTTATCATGTTGTAATGATCTATGATAACCTCCTGAGTCCGGGTTATACACCAGCTCAAACGCTACTGATTGAGACCGCCTCCTAAATCCCTGCCCGAGCACGTTTACAAAGCTAAAAAGGTTCTACCGTTTGTAATGTGCATTTGAAGTGTTTCAATTGCCATGAGCGATGCGTATATTCAACACATAACCGCAGGAAAAGTGAGTACAATAGCCCGGAGGGGTCCACACTAGAAACTGGTTGGCACCCGGCGGGCCGAGTGACCGTTTCCGTGTCTTGGCAACCGGCTAACAGTGAATTGATACGCCGAGTGACTGATCTTCGACTTGCCCCATCGTCAGATTACTTTAGATAAGGCGCTTCGTTATCTCGCTTGTTTCATTCTGGGTTATCGCCGCTGCAATTAAGGTCCCCGAACCCTGTCTTGCTTCCGCCTTCTCGGTTTCAGATAGATTCCTTTTCCCTGCTCCAATCCTGTCGAACAAGGTAGTATTCCTGCACTATATTCTCTTAGGCTAGTACGCTCAGGAAGATCGATGCAGGAACCTTGATCGGCCCATCGGGGTGGCGTTGAGGACATACGTATATGTGGGGCAACACGTGGGTCGGGGGACAGGGAGAGTTTCCAGACCCAGCACACCCGACGGACTATAAGGCCCATTGCCTGCTACACATTTGGCATAACACGTGCGATAGTGATGTAAGTTGATTCGTCGAACCGGTGGCATTTCCGCCGGTCGTCCTAAAATTCGCGATCGAAGCGTCACCAATCCACAGACAGCGAGGGAGCACGTGCATGCCTTGGGCCTCGATGAATATTCCCGCTCCTGTCTCCCCACAATATCCTATCCTGCGTTTCCGACCCGAAGTATACCGGGCATGCACTTCGTTGCCTTCCCCGGGCTCACTGGCGCCCTCGTTGGCACCACCGGTATCCCCAAACATCTCACCAGCCTCCATACCCGTCTCTCTCGCCCCAGCCTCCTCCGCCGATCTCGCTAATTAAAATTCTTGGAGCTCGTGATCTATACCAACGGTCTGTATGCAATTCGACAGCTCATGTATGGATACAGGCAAGTGGGACACTAGAAAACAAAGACCAGTAATATATACAAAAGAGTCGCGATGTCGACTGGTTGTACCATCAAGTCAGTGACAGAGTTCGACCCCAACCTTGATTTTTGGCGTCAGCAGCCATCGCGAAATGGTAGAACCAGGATAGGAAATATCCGTAGCCATCCCGATCCCCCAATCCTGCTAGTTGTAATGCTCAATTCTCAGTATCCACGTGTCCTAGATTTGTTGCACTCCAATCCGTCCCGCAGTTCAACCAATTGAGCCAACTTCAGATGGCGCTCTCAATAATCCGCTCAGTTCGGGTAACCCCGCTCACTTGTAGAGTCGGGGCAAGGAATATCCCAGGTTCTACGGACTAGGGCCTTGAAACCTCGCGCAGTCATCCCAGCGGGCAAAAATACGGGGTCTGGTGTTGAAGGAAGCCCGCATTTTGGGAACTTGACTGTGAAGAGGGGACTCTGAAATCTGCATTTCTTAAGACGTGATAACCTTCTAGGTTACGCAACCATCATCTTGTAAACAATTGCATGTCATTAATTTTGAGAACCCCGCCAATGATTGCTAGTCACTGGTACCTGCCTAAGTATATATTCGGATTTCTGCCTGAGATTGATATGGGCGTGCCATTAATGAGGTATCCGGACCGTTAACCCTGACTTCAAAAACTCGTGACATCCACCAGCCTGGCCAATTGACGCCCAGAGCTAGAAAACGTGGCAACTGAGAGTGGAAGGGACAGCCGTTAGAAAAGCTAGGGTCCTTATAGCTTGTACGAAATTGTCATGTCGACCAATAACAGTCAGTAGCAATGTTCGTAGCAATCGACTAGAGTAAGGGTACCGGCATAGCGGCTCCAATACTAGCGCCGGCGAACTTCTCGGGTCACGAATTGAGCCGCAATTACCGGTGTCATGGAACACTGAACAGCTTATACCCCAACCAGAATTGATATCATTGTCTCAAGTCTGCTGCACGTCAATGACACCTAGCACGCACCGATGTACCTCAACTAGTCGAGACACCCCAGTTTCAACGCGATACATCGCCAATGAATTATCATGTTTGGGCAATCAGTTATCTGGCTACTGTGCTGTCAAAAACTCCAACCTCAATTTGATAACTATATTACTCGACAGTCCGTTCACTGGAAAAATTTTCCTTTCCATCAACTCCATCTTAATCAACATATCAGCTAGTCTGTTTTGCACATAGCCTGCTGACTTTGGATTCTATCGCAGTTACACCCCACCTCTATGGCAGGTTCTGTGATTTCCGGTCCAAGGTAAGACTTTGGAACACAGAGTGCGAATGTAAATTCTCCTCCAACTTCATCCAGCCAATATTCCGCATTAGGGCAATTCGTAAATTGCTCGGGATGGTCGTTACGAACATCAAATACCGCGTTGGTGGCTGTACAAGTTGGTATGTTCGACTGAAGTACAAAGGATTAGTAAGTAAACTCGGCTAAGGAAAGAGTTAGGGCTCGAGAAAATTGCATACCACACATTGTAGAATCCCATTGTTGTCCATGTAGAGTTCAGAAGATCCACATTTATCAGACCCGAGGAAGAAGGTACTTGGCGTAGCCCAGCCCTTGGTCCATATTGTATGGGTTAGATCCCAGTAATCATTGCCGGCATTGTCTAGGAGCTTGTCAACTGTCTTTTCTTAGGATGGATACGGGGAAAGTTTTCAATACTTTTCATGTTCGTAATAGTATATGTTGTGTCACTGTCTGCATCATACCAGTACTCGTAGCAGGTATTATACTGGTCAAATCCTGGGCAATGGACTTTGTCGGTTGTTTGGGCAACTGTCTGAGGATTGGTTTTGGGACTATGAAATATAGTTTAGTTGATGAAAGGTTGATTGACGGAGAGATGGAAACCATATGCATACCTCTTTGAGATGACAATATTATTTACTGACATCACAGTACTCAGAATGTACAGCACCAATGGATCAAATATGCTTTTCGTATCCTCCGGCAACGAAGTGCTAATTCTCTGAACCCAGTTAGCGTATACAGCAATTCGATGTCAGAAGCTGACAATTAATACCTGCGAGAAACCACCAGCACTGCACAGCTTGAGAAACTTTTCAGAGTCCTTTTGAATATTCCGGACCATCGTCGCGATGCCACCTTGGTATTTCATGATTACATTACCAAGATTATCCTTCATATCTGCTATCAGCATAAATTCCTTAGCGAAGTTGTTGCCGCTTTCCGTGTCCATGTAATTGGCAACTTGCGCAGCTGTACCCGCTAATACAGACATTCCGACCCATAAAGCTTTGAATGTGTCCATAAATTCTTTGACCACCTAGTTTTTGTTACGATTCAAAGTCAGACGATGTTGATTACAAAATACGAAGGATGGTGACTCACCCCGAACATACCAAACGACGCGGCAAGTAAAAAACTCATTTGCCTCCCATCAACTCCTGCGCCATGTGGCGGGGTTACTTTACCCACGATTGCATCTACCTTGTCACTTTGTTGCAGGTATTAGTAGAGGTTTACTTATAAGATTGAAATCCCACCTACGCTGCATAGAGATGGGCATCACCGATAGCAGTATAATACTGGTTGAAGTATTGGTGAATAGCTGAATAGATTAGTTTTCAGTCAACAACAGCGAGATGTGCACAATACCGTATATATTCCAGACAGCCTGAAATCATAAGTTAGAATATCTCGTCCAGTTCTTGCCGTTGGAGCATGCTTACGAGGAATTGCTGCGGAGAGTCCCAATTACCGGCTGCATCCGGGGGACTACACGTCTCCACGGTGATTGAGTCGCAAGTCATTTCGGGGTGTTTCTGACAGTGTAGGTTAGAATTGCCACACGAACCGCACAGAGGAAGCTCACGTTGAATTTCAAAAAGCATTGTGCAAATCCCAGATTGTCACATTTTCCGCCATTATCCGTTAGCCATTGCTGCACGGAGAGTCAGTCAGTCAGTCAGTCGTGGCAAATGATAGGAGACGCTATCGTACCTTAATGTACGATTCCATCCCCAATGTAGTCCAGCAATCTGGAGTCAGTGCCCTGTGTAGGTTAGAACCCATAAGAAATCAAATCTAGGGCTGAGATATACGTTGGAGAAGTGGGATCACATGAAGAAGTTTGGCGCTCGAGGAGGGCTTTCTCATTTCCCGGAACTGGGCCTGGACGGGTTAGCTAGTAGCTTCTCTAGGGATTGAATCGCCATCCGTACCCGCACTTGTCAGACTCGGAAACGCAGCTGCCCAGGCGATAGCAAAGATGAAGGCCTTCGCGAGACACATGGAAAAGTTGTCGAACATGGCAATATAGGAAAGCCAACTTCCAGCAAATGTATTTCAGGAATGAAAATATCTGAAGTAATATTGATAATTGAACTGTAGTCGAGACTGGCCAAAACTATGAAGAGATACTCGGGAAACTGTAGGCTTTAATAAGCTCTGGACTTATTTGAAGCAGCTGGATATAGCTCCCATCCGAGACCAGTTGCACCTAGCCTCTGCAGGTGTAGCCAGTGAGTATGTTATGAATTCTGCTGAGCACTTCTCGAAACAAAAATTTGCAACACGTGGGTCGTGAATTTCCTGAACGAGCAAAGACAGAAATTGGTGCCAGGGTTGCGTCCCCTTTTATTGATTGCCCCTGAACGCTGGATGAAGTCGCTATCTATGAAATCGAGGCATTATCCTACCATCGGATCGGCCTGCCGTGCCGGAGCCCGTGCATATCAACGCACGAGTAGGATCGAATCGGTTTCATTCGTTAATCTCGTACCGGAAGAATGCGCTCGGGTTTTCGACAAGCTTTGTATAGTACAGTATATCCTTGCTATCCTCTGATACGTACCAGGTTATGATCAATAAAAAAAATAAGATAGTACTCAAGATCAATCGTTACTCGATGATATCCACTTACGAGGGGTTGGCTATGGCAAAGGTATCAATCGTACCGGTAGACTGCAAGCAATGTTACCAAATATGGAAGGCAAGATCGGAAATTTTAACCTTATTCCATCGAAACGCTAACAGATGAGAAGTAAAACATGTATTTCCTTCATAGTTCGGGTATGAACAAGTGGACAATATTTTGCTATGACGAAAATTATATACCAATCATATGAAGATACCCACCGCCACCTCCCCTAGGAATTCTTCTACCCAATAATACCCATAATTTTACCTACGTTAATAGACTGTGGTACAGTTAACGCGATACTGTACCGCCGATTTTGCAGAGACAGATGAATGTCTCTGGAATACTGTACTGGTCACAATGGTTCGGACGCAGGTGGGTGCTGACAGGTATTTTCTCATCGGACAGTTGCTGACACGGAGGAGCAGCAACCGTTATTAACTATTAAAAAGCGCGGCTAGATGAGGCATATGAAAGATGGACCAGCTGGAAGAAGAAATAGTACTCTTGGGCGTTTTAGATAGAATAAATACCATCATGATACCAGTGCTGAGAGATCTAACTCATCGGACATTGGCTTCCTGACGCTGACAAGTACATATATTTGGCCGGACGGACACCCCTTTCTGACTGCTGACGTCCGAACTACTATGATCAGTACAGTAATTACCGCTAACAAGTCTCAAGTGATACCGGATTCTAGGCTATATCGACACGATATTTTCTCTCTGGCCGTGATCCCTGTTGACATACAAATAATCCTGGAATCTAGAGGCTGTTTATACCTAATCAGGTAGTTTGGTACCTTGTATATATTAGATGGCTACTTTATTTAGTCTAGATAAGCCTAATACGGTATCTACACGTGACTATGCCGCTTATTATATTATGTATACCAGACCTAGCAATAAGGGACGCCACATAGTGGTATTTGCGCATCCGTTAGAGCTAGGGTTAACTGTACGAATTTGTTTTAAAGAATGCATTTAAGTCATATGAACTAATATGTGCTAGCGGCCGCACAACAATAAGTATCCTCTATCCCTAAACCTGTGCAGCATATCAATTAATTGAGGCCGAGTTTGTGGTTCGTATTTGTTCTGACTATCTCACCAAAGTTATTGGGTTAATACCTAGCTCGACCGTAGCTCTGGATCGTGTAGCTTTGGTGAGACCCCAATAAATACAATCTCGCAATGTAGAGCGAAGGTGCACATTGCACTTTAGCCCCACGCACTACATAGAAATGGAGTAACTGAGATGCAAGTCATAATCAATGAACGTTGGATTTCTTATCAGCCTTGATTACACGTGGGTCTAACTTAAATTAATTTTGACACGCTATGGGCGGCTATTTGGTCTACAGACCGGATACTAAATGAACGTCATTACCAGTCTCTATGTGTTCATTGGGAATCCCCCCGGGATATGTTGTTTGAGAAGATACTATATAGGTTGATTAGAGCATGGAATCAGTTACTACATTCCGGCCAGAGGCGCGTCATATCTCAAAGTGTTCCTGCATTTCGGCTATTCGGATACTGCATGTATATTTTATGCTTAATTAACCCCAGAACGATGCTACCTAGAAGAACCAACCACATCCACAGTACAGTACACGATATGCGCTGTTTAATTTATGTTCGGATAAGGGATTTTCCTAGAATGTCGTTCTGGATATTGTGTATTATATATTGCGCTGACATTAAATTCGATATCATAGTTAGCGGCTTGCAGGGATGTTAATACTATCAACATCGAAAGTAATTGATACCGAAAATCGATTCTCTTACAATCCAGGATTCAATGACGTTGAAGAACCTGGTGAGTTTGACTCAGAGGTAGTGACAGCTCCAGCGGAATATCAAACCATTAGCAGGGAATTCCAGCCCCGTGTTCGAGAAGTCACCAGATTGCGGGACACATATCGGGGAGAAAATTAACACTTGTAAATTTCTTTGTTGTAAATGTCTCCTTGAAGTCTCTATCCACAGCCTCTTCAGTAATGTCGACCAGGGTTTTCATCGTACTATGCCACAGTCTGGGAGAATATCTTCTCATCGATTCTCTTGCAGGCACAGCATCTTCCCCAGGATCATCCTCTGAGCACGTTTGGAATTCGATATATATCTACCAGAAATTGTGAAGTTACTCTAAAGAGCACGGTTTCGATATCTCATGATGTTGCGGAGAAGTGCAAGGATGAAGTACTTTATGCTGGACATCGGTATGTAGTATTCGGAGTCCCTTGTAGCGCAACATGCTAGTCAATCGACTAACCTTATTGTCACTCCTCGCAGGATAGGCCTTTAGTATTTTGACGCTCATACAGAGACATGCTTCCTTAATGTCCGCGCCAGGAAAGAGCTATCTGATCCTGGACTACGATTTGTCGGACAGGGTTATTAGACTGGGGTACTAGGCCGGCATGTGAATATAAAGCTGACCGCTAGCAGGGCTGGTAGTAAGGGGCACACTTCTCATATATAACTCGAGGCTTTCTCCTTATCTCTTCTCTGTATCTAAGTCTATACACACACACGGTTCTCCCCATATTTCAACACGAGTGATGACAGTATGAAGCGAGTGATGCGGTTGTGACTGGCGTTCACTTGGATTTGTGCTCATGCAAACCTGTTACAAGGTTCCTATACACAAAACTAGAACATGAGAGTTGTATGCTATGTAATCCGTTAAGCAATGAGTTGCTTTCAATCTAAAATGCCCGGAGGTAGGGTGAGGCAATCTCCGTCAGGGCAAGCTAGAGAGCCTAGGTGTCTCTACACATGCTCCGACCTAGCCGGTGATGGTGGGCCTGAAAATTGGCGGCCGCCTAGACTATTTGGAAGCCTGTATGAAGACGACGAGGAGTATGATGGCTATTGCTGGCGTCGAATGCTGTATGGTACTCTGCTCACTCCGGTGTTCGGTGCCTTTTTTGTTTGGTTTAATTATGCTGTATTTACTCTATCTAAAGTATGGCAGTGACCGTTTGTCCTCCCCCTCCGGATGATCGGCTAGGTGGGGGAGCACCCCGCCCACAATCCTTGCCGTTCGGAGCCTTCCTGAGTCCTTCGGGATCACTCTGAATGCCGGAGAGCAATCGTCAAAGAAATTTCCTTCACCATAACCGGCCTGGATTAACTAGCTTGCTGTGTGGGTATAAATAACGATAACCTGGTTGTTGCGTTTTAAATAAATTACATCTTGCATAATGGTCGAAAGCTGCGATGTTTCATCAAAATCCCAGATCGTCGAAGCAGAAAAAAATAATGCTTTAACCAGTGTTAGCGTTTTCAGATTTAGCAACTGCACTAAAATCTTCCACTCTAATAAAGCGTTAATCTCTGAGCCACAACGTCCACTTCAACTGCGCAGGTTTATTTTGAAACATTGTTGAATTAGCCGGGACACGAAATTCTTACACTACTTTGAAGGGCAGCACATTTATCTATGGTAGCTAGGATTAAAATTCGGATTTCGCCTGAAACATGCAAGTATGTTATATCACGTAGGGTGGTTGATGCGGTGAATTGTATGTACCTGGTTCAGCACGTTTTATGAATGGCTGGCTCGGCTACTGTGTTATTAATAATGATTTAGCTCTAGGAGTAGGAATGCGGGGTGGCAGGGTTCCGAAATAGCACAACACCCACTTTTTAATGGCAGTACCTCACCAATATGCTCGCACTGGAATTCACTTTAACTCACATGACCCATAGTTCCTTTGCTTGTACTCAATCAGCGGGTAATGACCTGGAAGACGCAGCCCTATTTCTCGCGAGAAAGGGACCGGGATTGTTCAACTGCATATTCCTTCAGCATCACTGGGAGTCACTGACTCATCCAAGACAAGTATCTAGTGTCATGGAAATACATCACCCTGTCTCGGGACGGAGAGACTTCTGGTGTAACAGGACACAATCCTGCTACCTCAATCACTCCAGTGGCGAGAAAAATATTCAGGAGTATCAGTGTTCCTAAGCGGCCCGGCCCGGCCGCCTGGCCTGCACGTGATTTAAAAAGCCTGCATCGGCCTGCATAAGCCTTGGTCTGGTTGATGGATGGAATACGGCAATGGCAGGGCTACGATGATTGAGTTGGATATGGTTTATGTTTCGTACTTTGGAGACTTTCTTAGTAAAAGCAGCAGAGAATCTTTCGAACAAAATATTCTGTTTAGGCTTAGTCCGCCAAGAAAAGCCGCCTGGCCGCCAAGAAAAAGCCTGCAGGCCCGGCCGGAAAAGCCTGCAGGCCCGGCCCTCATTCAAAAGCCGCCGCTAAGGGCGGCCTGGCCGCTTAGGAACACCGCCCTCGGATCATTGAGAACATTGAAAACATTGAACTACACTGCATATACTCTAGCGATTCTAACAAAAAAGCAGTGAGATAGGGTGAGTCTCAGACATGTTGTATTGATTGTTATTCGAATTGTGCATGTGACTATATAAGCTACGAGACATGAGCAAATTACCGTGGCGTATCGATAATTGCAAGGACTGCAAGTATTTTGGTGACACTATAATTACTCCTATACAAAAAGAACTCTCAAGCTAACCCTCCCACCCAAACGGCCTCATCCCCTGCCACGAGAAAAGGTCCTACCTAGTGCCCCCGCACCCGAAAAAGCACATCCCTGAACCCCCTAGAGAGCGCCTACACCAGGAGTTGCAAGATGCTGGTCTCATCAAGGCAGGGGGTAGACGAACTCTGTTCTATCCGACAGCTCTGGGCTATGAAGTATCGCCCTGAAATTTGGGATAGCTGGACTCCAGGTGCTTCTCCGGTTGCGGGTATGTCTTTCCGTTCCAAAGATAGTGCCTTTGTTATATATATGTTCCTATCTTTCTCCCTTTTTATACGAAGAAAATAACGTTTATATATACCACAGACAATTCAACAACTTTGTTCATACTCGATTGATCTCACCTGTTACGATATAGGCAGAAACGAGTGCATAGACTATGGTAGAGAGAAGAGAGAAAGAGAAAGACCCGAGATATATACAGGAGGCATCATACCCTGCTGCAGTGACCGTGTATCAGATATCTCCGGCCCATGTACATCTGTAACATCACTAGCTGAAGGTTGCCGAGTGATGGCTTAATGTCCCGAGTGACAGGTTATGGCCGAGTGATGGAACTGGGAATCAGGATAATCGTTGGAATTAAGATAATCGTATTAGCAACTAGTATATAGGCGACACCCACTATGTGACCACATGTAGCCTATTCTCATACGCTGTACCTGAATTGGGATTTGTGTACCACTCTATTCAACTGTATGCGTAATGTAACCCTAACCTTGTCAGTCATCAGCTTCAGACGGAGCGGCCCATGGGATGTCAAAGGTTACAACGAACAAGACGGCAATACAAAGCCGAGAATGGTTATAGAGTAGACGGACTTTGTCGTTGGCTATATTCAGGGAACACTGCGCTCCTGGAATATCTCCACACCCACTGCAACGACTATTATTATAGTGCACAAGCATTTAGCAACTCCCGCTAGAGAGGGAATCAGACGCCTAATAATTAGCCATCTGTACTAACGATTGATAAGCTCGAAATTGACGGCTATCGCGCTTCACTCGGAATGGGAGCTTAAATTGGTGGTGCCGCAAGCTCCGAATGCCGGGCAATTCCTCAGACTGCAACGCAGCGAACAACATACAGGTTTTACGGCTGTAACACGAGTTTCATGGAGATCTGTAAACAAATTTGCAGCCCTCAGATCGTACTGTATCACCTCACTGAGTTATACGGTCCCATGAATCTATATATTCGGACGCTATACCATAATCATATGTTGTAACATTACATAGGTTTTATAATAGCCATATAATAGTCGCTTAGAACCATGCCCAACTCGAGATGTCAAAGCTTACAATGTGCTTCGTGCGAGCCTTATAATGCTGGAGGTGATGTGGGTGAGGGCATCTAGACCACGCAGTGAGGCGGTATCGATACGGCATCTATGCGAGAGTTGAGGTTGCTATGGCCATTGTTGTAGATAACCTTAAGTTGGAGCAACTATTTAGTCTTCCGTGCAGGGGGTATTTTCCGTTCTAAGAATCGTCAAGGCAAAGATGTCTTGCTTCCAAAATCGCTATGATATGCTATCATCATTTTTGTCTCTAAGAGCGAAAAGTACATCTTGTATATCCATCAATCAGTTGTGGAAGACACCCGATTTCGTAAAGTTTTACGGAACGCTGTGACAGCATCCAGAGCTATGCAATGTGTACCGCAGATATCATGTTTAAGGAGTGGTACGGCGAGTGGAAGTCGGGGTGTGAACGTGCTTCAGATAGAAGAATGCAACCTAAATGCATAGCGTCTACCTGTCACTGTCACATGCGATTCCGTATCTGTCCTGCTGCTTGGCACCTTTCTGCCTTGCAGGGTTCCCAAAACTGGATGTAGGATGGGAGATTTGACGTGTATTTCGCAGCCTCTCACCTGGTCAGCATAGCTCCTACGTTGTTGATCCGCTTCACAGAGTTGGTGGGTATTAGTGGCTCGTTTTTTTCCCCATCACCCCAGCACCTTTCAGCTTTGACCACCACTTGGATCGACTGTAAGGCCTTGCAGAATTGTATCGCACAGCATATCCTACTAGTCTGTCCTAACTAACAAATGGTCGCTTAATTGCGGAGTCACCGCGTAGATATGGTCGGCTGTAGCAAGTTTGAAATCAACAGGAGGCACCACCTGGCCTTGATTCCATACTAACTGGTGCCTATGATAACCTAATGAAAGACATGAAACTAGTAGATCAGATGGCTCTATCTAACACCATTCGACCACTTAATTGTCCCTCGACCGGCTCTCCAGCCGCCCCATCCCAAACCCAGGTGCTCCACGAAGTCCGATGACTCCGCCTCATGCCCAACAATGTCCACCGTAGTAGCGTCGAAATCTTCCACAAGCCTTATTAGCCGCGGCACACGATTTGATAATACCGGTGTTTGGTGAAACCTCCGGAAGCTCGTATCAATGTCGCACGCATCAAAGCCGCCCCACTCCCGGAAAAGCTGCAGCATCGGACCCTGCATACATGCTGTTGCTAATGAAAGTGGCGTATATCCATCGGTGTCCACCGTGTCAGACTTAACGTCGTCCCGCTTCAGGATCAGCCGCACAACAGCCCTGTGTCCACGACACGCTGCTCGGGACAGCGGCGTCCTTCCGCAATTGTCCCTCGAATTGACGTCACTGTCACCCCGCTCCAGGAGAAGCTGCACTACTTCCGTGTGTCCGTATGTCGCTGCAACTGACAGTACCGTCCGACCGTTATTGTCTTTTGAGCTGACATCAGCATCGTCCTGTTCCAGGAGCAGCCGCACCACCTCCTCCCGTCCGTATCTCGCAGCCTTTGCCAGCAGCGTCATTCCCAGATCATCCTTCGAGTTCGATTCAGTTTTGTTTCTCTCTAGCAGCTGCTGCACCACACCCACGTGTCCATATCTAGTAGCCCACGACAGCGGTGTCATCCTTCCCCGGTCGTCCATTGGGTTCCGGTCAGTATCATGTCGCTCGAGCAGAAGTCGCACTACAGCCTCGTGTCCATTACAAGCAGCCCATGACAACGGTGTCACGCCCCCCTGACTCTCTGCAGTTCACATCGATATCGTCTCGCTCTAAGAGAAGTCGCACCGCCGCCTCGTGTCCATTGCAAGCAGCCCATGACAACGGCGTCACTCCCCCCTTATCCTCTCTCGAGTTCACCTCAACGTCTTCTCGCTCCAGGAGCAGCCGCACTACCGTCTCATGTCCATTCTGAGCCGCTAATGACAGCTGGGTCATTCCATGTTCATCTCTCGAGTTCATATCAACGTCGTCTCGTTCCAGTATCCGTCTTACTACCTCGTAATGTCCGTTAACGTTGACACGAGAAGATGATGGAGGAGAAGATGAATTGTCTGTCTATCCAAAGAGAAGGAAAACTATGGACTTATATATGAAAGAGAGAGAAGGAAAACCCAATGCCGACTGCCAAAGCCGGAGCCCAATGCCGAGTACCAGTGCCGAGCCGTCCTCCTCGCCATGGGGGCAGGCGAGGCCGACAGGGGCAAGCGAGGCCGACAGGGGCAAGCGAGGCCGATGGGGGCAAGCGAGGCTGGTGGGGGCAGGCGAGACCGGTGGGGGCAGGCGAGGCTGGTGGGGGCAGGTGAGGCCAATGGGGGCCGTAAGCCGCCGGGCCAAATCCCTAGTCAACACTCCCCCTTTGGCCCAAGGCTTTCCAGACAAATGAAACAAAGCCAAACAAACAAACGAAAGTCTAAGATGCTCCTCCATGTTCCAAATCCCATTAAATCCAAATCCAAAGAAAAATCCAAGCATACAGTGTAAATCCAAATACACAATCTGAAACAAAGGAAATCCAAGTCCTGCCCGTGATCCTATCCGAGTCCAATTTCCTCCGCAAATTCGCTGAGCTTAACTCCCCCGAGGGCCTTAGTGAGAGCGTCTGCCAGCATCTCCGTACCTGGCACATGCTTGATCTCGACTTCTCCTTTGGCAATGGCTTCATGAATCGAGTGGTACCGGAGTTGTAAGTGCCGGCTATCAGATTGGGAGTTGCCCGAGTTGAGAGTCGTAACGCAGTTTAGGCCATCATTGAGAATATGCCTGGTGATATCTTTGCTCGCAATTCCGATCTCAGAGGTGAGATCATGGAGCCAGTCGATCTGCACTTTGCCGTACGCTGTGGCAATCATCTCTGCTTGCATTGTCGATTGGGCTACTATGCTCTGCTTTTTCGACTTCCAAATGACGAGGGTTCCGAGTGCGTAGACGACGATTCCTGAGGTGGACTTGCTCGTGTCTGCTTCTCCTCCCAAGTCTGCATCGGCGTAGCACAAGATTGACTGCTGAGAGTCGTGCCCGAGGCTTGGGTCATAGATCGTTAATTTGTAGTCGGAAGTGCCTCCGAGAAATCGAAGTAGGTGCTTCACAGCTTCACAATGGAGAGTCGAGGGATGGGCGGCATATCTGCCTAAGACTGAGGTTGCATAGGTGATATCTGGACGAGTACCGAGAGCGGCATAAAGAATCGAACCAATGGCTTTCTGGTACGTTCTAGCGTCGAAGGGCTGCTCTCCAATCTCAGGCTGTATGACATGTGGCTTGTAGCCGATCTCCATCGGAGTTGAGCGCTTCCGGCAGTCGGTCATCTCAAACCGGTCAAGAACTCGGTTGATGTAGCCAATTTGATCGATGGCAATTGATCGTTTGCTATGATCTCGAGTAACCGTCACGCCGAGATATTGGAACGTGTCAGGCACAGGAACATGTCCAGCGGCCTTGAACCGATCGTACAATCGAGATGCAATGGAGGCAACGAGGACCGATGTGCCGATGATCATGATATCGTCAACGTAGACCGGGATTAAGACACCATTTGCTTCGCCGAGATTGCCACCGAAGAAGAGACCGGGAGCTGCAATTGAGGCTTGGAGACCGAGATCGTCAACAATGAAGTCAAAGACTTCTTCATAGTACTCCCGATTCGCCTGCTTGATGCCGTACAATGTTTTATTCAGCTTGACGAGGGGTCTGGTGCGACCATATGGATCAGGCTATTCGCCATCAGGGAGGCGCATATAGAGAGTCTCATGCAGAGGGCAGCCAAGGAAAGCAGTCGGGATGTCGAGGACAGCGATCTCAAGGTCGTGCTTGGCTGCAAGGCCGAGGGCAAGCCGAATCGAGGCCGAATCAATGACTGGAGAGGTGATGTCATTGTAGTCGCCAGGCTTTTGGAGATCGCCGCGGCCGACAAGTCGTACTTTCCATTTGTCAATTGTCCCATTGGCCATTAGCTTTCTTCCCATAACCCAACGGCTTCCAATCATACTAGCACCTTCTGGGACTTTCTCAACGAAGGTGAAAACCTCATGACTTTCCATTGATGCCACTTCCTTGCCGATAGCTTCTTTCCATTGCTCAGCGTCCTCGGCATCCAATGCTGCGCGGTATGTCTTCGGACCTTGCTCGATCATCATGGCTATGCTGACATTGGCTGCAGTTCTTCCGCTCCTTCTAGGCTTTGGAGGCGGTATCTCTGGAGGTGGTGTCTCTGGAGGCGGTGTGAGATCATCATCCGAGTCGTCAATTGGATTGATCGCACGAGGCAATGCGGTTGCTTTCGGAGGCTGTACCTTGGCTTTCGGGGACTGTATCATAGCTTTGGGCTTGGGAGGCTCGTCCTCAATTTCCGAATCCTTATCTTGTTCGGCTGGTTCGAAGGCGAACTTTGCAGGCTTAGTCTTTAGTAACTGGTGATATAGGGTAGACTCATCAAATTTGACATCTCGGGCTATGAATACTCGGCCCGAACTGATGTCCATAACTCGGTACTGTGTCGCTGTCTCCGAGTAGCCGAGGAGCACGCACTTGTAGGCGTGGTTATCAAGCTTCTTCCTGAGGTCGCCATGGATCCATGCAAATGCTAAGCAGCCGAAAGTTCGAAGATGGGAGATATCGGGCTTCTTCCGCGTCCATCTCTCGAAAGGCGTCGAATTAGGGAGAGCTCGGGATGGTAGTCGATTCTTGATGTAGACTGCTGTGGACACAGCTTCGGCCCAGAGCTTATTCGGCATCCCAGCATGCTTCAGCATAGACCGCGCCGGATCCAGCACTGTGCGATTGCATCTCTCCGAAATGCCATTCTGCTGCTGTGAGTATGGGGCTGATACTTCCCTAATGATGCCTTCCTCTGCCAAGTACTCAAGAAACTTCTCACGACTAGCATACTCGCCTCCTCCATCAACTCTAATTCCGCACACCTTTGACTTTGGGTGCTGCTTCTCCACTTTCGCCACATACTCCTTGAACTTCGCTGGAGCCTCAGATTTGGCTTTCATAAAGTAGACCTTGGTGTACCTCGAGTGGTCGTCGGTAAACATAATAATATATTGGTAGCCGCGCATAGTCTGAGTCTGCATTGGCCCGATCACATTGGAGTGAATCAACTCAAGAAGTCGAGTCTTTGCCTTATCCTCCGAACACAATGGCTGGAAAGGCTTCTGGAACATCTTGCCCATGATGCATGCCTCACAAGTGCATGTCGATGGGCTCTTAGCATGCAATTGGATACCTTTGACTGTATTCGGGAGCCGTTTGATAGCTGGCAAAGATAGATGGCCGAGGCGAGCATGCCAAACAAGGCTATCCTTATCATCAACCGCGGCCCGAATGTTGGAATAGGCCACGGAGATCTCGGAGATCGGAGTGGTGCTCGGTGGATCATTTACTGCTACCGAGGCTTTCGAGACTGACGCCGAGGTTGCTTTGAGCACGAACAGACTGTTGATGAGTGGTGCTTCATATACGAGGACTGATCCAAGGCACGCCGTCGCTCCATCGAGTTTGAAATCGAAGTTAACTCCTTTCCGCATTAACTGGATGATACTGAGGAGGTTATTCGTGCCGCAGGCTGGCACATAAAGGACATGTTGCAGGACGATCTTCGCGGGCTTCGCATTTGGCCTGTCGATATACAACGTAATGGTTCCAGAGCCTTCGGCATCGACAAAGCTGTTGTTTGCCGTCTTGACCTGGTGCTCCCCCTTTGCCATGGGGTGAAAGGTCTCAAAGAGGTGACGATTGCCGGTGATGTGAGTTGTCGCTCCGGTGTCAAGAATCCAATAATCGGCAGATCGATTTGCCGATGCCACATTGACCGTGATCACAGAGTCTGGCGTAGAGTCCGAGACAGGGTCGGAATGTATGACCGAGACAGGGTCCGAATGTATGACCCAGAAGAGGAATGACTCTGACTCGAACTCGGCAGTAGAGGTTGATGCGGTCGCAGCCAGGTTAGCATCACTTTTAGACATCTCATACGAGGCCCACTTATGCTTACTCCTGCACTTCGCCTTGATATGGCCTTTGACTCCACATCCATGGCATATGACCTGGCTGTTCCAATCGTCGCCCTTCCTATCGTCGCCCTTCCTGTCGTTGCTCTTTTCACCTTTCGATTGTCGTCCTCGACCTTTCTTTGTTATAAACAATGCGGCATCTGGAGCAAGACCGCGGGCCTTGCGGAGGCGGGCTTCGAAGGACAGGAGGTGGGTGACAATGCTTGCCACTGTGTCCGCTTTCTCAGTGAGCTCGAGTGTGGATGCAAAGGTTCGCCATTCTTCGGTATTCGGGAGGTTGGACATGATGTCGAATTTCCTCCAAGAGTCCTCGATCGTGATGTCGCATATGGCAAGGTCATTGATTATCTTGTCCTGGGCTGAGATCCATTCGGTGACTGAGGGATATGACTCGAGTTGACATGATGTGAGCTTCGCCATCTCGTATCGACTGTCGAGCTTGATGACCTTCTCGAAGTCGGTTTTGATCGTATCCCAAAGTTGTTACGGCTCAGTGAGGTCTCGGTACCGTAGCTGGATCGTTGATTCCATCAGGGCGGTGAGTTGTCCGCATGCCTTGTCATTGTTCAGCTGCCAGCGTTCCCAATCGCGGAGGAAGTGGTAGAACTGATTGAGGTAGGACGTGTCAGTCGATTCTGGCAGGAAGTTGTAATTGGTAGCTCGAGGGTCACGAGCTGTGGGAGTAGGTGCGGAGGCGTCGCTGGTCGCTACAATCGGAGGCCTGGGAACACGCAATTCTCCAGAGACGTATTTCCATAGTCCTTGCGCTCGAAGTAGGGCTTTCGCTTCTATGGCCCATTGTCGATAGTTGCGCTCATTGAGTTTTGTAGTCGTGGTCGACATGGCAGAGGTTGAAACAGAACCAGAGGGTTGCGAGACAATAAAGAGGTTAACAAATAGAGGGGCGGAGGTTGAAAAACGAGAGAGGCACTACTACTAGGCGTCGATTCAGTCCAATGCAGGCAGGCAGAGGAGAAACGATAAACAAAGAGAGATGTTGGCTCGGTCCACTGGAACAGGGGCAGAGGAGAGGCAGTAACAAATACTAATAGTAGGCGTCGAGTTCAGCTCAGCGCCGGGCTCATAACCTGTTGACACGAGAAGATGATGGAGGAGAAGATGAATTGTCTGTCTATCCAAAGAGAAGGAAAACTATGGACTTATATATGAAAGAGAGAGAAGGAAAACCCAATGCCGACTGCCAAAGCCGGAGCCCAATGCCGAGTACCAGTGCCGAGCCGTCCTCCTCGCCATGGGGGCAGGCGAGGCCGACAGGGGCAAGCGAGGCCGACAGGGGCAAGCGAGGCCGATGGGGGCAAGCGAGGCTGGTGGGGGCAGGCGAGACCGGTGGGGGCAGGCGAGGCTGGTGGGGGCAGGTGAGGCCAATGGGGGCCGTAAGCCGCCGGGCCAAATCCCTAGTCAACAGTTAATAACTGCCCAGTGCAGCGGTGTCAATCCTCGATAGTCCGTCGAGTTCGGGTCAATGTCATCCCGTTTGAGAAGCAGTCGCACAACCGCGTAATGTCCCTCACGAGCTGCCAGCAATAGCGGTGTCGTTCCGAAATGCTCGCTCCAGTTGGCGTCAACATCATCCCGCGCCACTAACAGCCGCACCACTGTCTCATGCCCTTTCATGGCCGCATAGAATAATGGCGTATAGTTCCAGCTGTCCATTGCATTAACTTTGGAAATCTCCGCCAAAGAGCGCACAATTCTGTCGACACCAAAGTAGGCGGCGATATGCAAGCCGGAAAACCGGGTATCCTTTCTCCAGTCGCAGTGCTGCATAGATCGGAAAAGAATCCAAGAACAACAGCGTAAATCAGCGTTGGGATGGAGAAGGTGCATTGCCAGAGTAATCACTGAGTCGTCAGTTTGTTTGCGCGCATGATGGCCCCATTGACAAGCGGCATAATACACAAAGCAGAATTTTGCTGATTGTTCATAAAATTCGGATTCTTCAGCCCTACTCTTTTCGAAGTCGAAATCTACTGCTTGTGAGCGCTGATGTCTGCGTGGGAGGGAACTGAAGTTAAGGTATGTGAGACAGGTACGAGCGATCTCGCAATGACCTTGGGGAAACAGCGTATCGCACTGAGTGAGTAGATATTCTTGTAGTGACAAATGAACAAGGCGAACAGTAGACGTCCCTTCGTCGATAATAATCAGTCCGTGGCAAGAATTGAGCAAAGATTTTTCCGAAGCAATGTTGTCCCGATCGAGGTCAGTATCTCCTTGTTTAACGGCTAGAGCGTGACGTAGTTCTTCCATGACTAGTGGTCTTTCGGCAAGAAATACCCATTTGAACACGTTCATAGCTTGGTCTGACAGTCCCTTCGGCTGACGCATGATTCTCTCGACAGTTTCTCCAAACGCATTGTGAAGGCCTCTAGGCATGGTCTGGAGTGCTCTCCTTCTCTGCGAGACTGTCGGATGATCTAACACTGTCTGGATTTGGAGAGCGGGTAGTAGGAACCTAAGTACAATTGCGTCAGCTTCGGTCTAACCGTCCGACAAGACATGGGCAAAACAGGTATAGTGCAAAAAGATGATGATAGGAGTGCGTAAGAGGAAACAGGTTGGCAGATTAGGCCACTCCTAACGCTCCTAACAGCGACTATGCCCACTAGTTGTGAACTCTAGGCTGATCTTAGAATAAACAGCGGGAGGGTATGCAGCACACTCAGGGCCTTTGTTGCGCCTGTTATCCTTATCGCACAACAATTAACGGAGTTATGATGGGTCTCCACTGAACAGTTCCTCAAACTCTATGTCATCATATGATACCTCCGCTAATTTTTGGGCGATATGGCATACTAAATCTAAGATCACCTAGCAAATCTTGACTGCAAGGCATTCTATCACCGGGAACCTTAGAGTGGAAAACCTAAGCCAGGTTCGGGCGTGTCGCTGAGATGTTTGAATGCAGCGACACCATCTCGAACCAACTCTGCCATTCACATTGCAGTCATGGAGGAATCTTCTCGGACGTACATTCCCTGCGACGCGTCGGCAATTTTTGTAATGATTTCGTTCTTAAAATCATCATTCATATCCACTGGATTGTGATCTTCAGCAATCTGGTAGGCCACATATTTCATAATATCGTGGTTGTTTGCAACTATGCGCACCGCCAGTGGCGATTCAAAATATCTACCAACTTCGTCCTCCACATAGGGCCTGCTTGTCACAAACAATCGTGCCAAGTGCTGGGAATTTTTCGACACTTGCTGCAAGGACCGAAGAAAAATCCTTCTGTATTCGTCTTTGCATTCGTCGAGAGCATCAATGCATAAGTATGTCCGATGGAATGATTTTAAGCCTTCGGACAACATATGGCGAGCATCTTCGAGCTCTAGCGCAGTGTGCTTACTCTTCCGAAAGACTTGCATGACGTCGTCTGGTACATTTGGCTGCGCCATTATGACTTGTTTCAATAGGCCGCCGATCATGTTCACTGGGGTTTGTTCTTCTTGGTTGCTATAGTCACAATAGTGACAAGCGACACAAGCACTCCTTCCGGATACCTCGGTAGATAAATGGTCAATGACGAGAGAGCTGCATGTAACATTAATGTAAAATCCCCTTCTCGAAAGCAGTTACTTACCTAATAACTGTCTTCCCAGCTCCAGGAATCCCATAGCACCCTAGAACATTGTGCATGTCCTGGCTCTCATTTTCGCTGTCCCGCCAAAAGAGAAACTCGGTCGTTTGCAAGAGCCAGTCTCCGGTTTCTTTCATGCGTTTGGAACGGATATCTTGGTGCGTTTTCTGGGGCTCTAAAGGAGACAGCCACCGCAGAAGTTCTTCGACTTCGCGATCTGCAATAGTAAGCACACACACGAATTACATTTGCTTCGGTGGTCAGAGACCTTTCATAGTGTCTTGTAAGCTTTTGACATAAAGGAAAATATTATGTATTTCTGGGCCGGATTGGGCAATCGTGGAGAGGAGGCTCGACACAGCCGATATTTGGTTTGAAACTTTCAATAACTCGGTAGGAACCGGGGGAAGCATTGCTTGTAACGAGTCTATGGTCTGCTGCATTTTCTGGTGGTTTTCCTCTAGCTTAGACAACACCGCTGTTGACGTGTTGGAAAGAAGAGCACTGTGATAGTTAGCATAATCTCGAGCACAGAATATCTAGGTACAAACCAATTAGAAACAGTCAAAGAAAACTCAAACGTTTGAGCGCATCGGTGTAAAGTCTGCACAGTTTGTTGACATTCGTCCTTACTAAGAGGCCACTTAAAGCGCTCCAAAACCTTTGCAACCTTGTCCTCTCCTTGAAGTCGGTTGAGTTTCTTTTCTAGGCGCTCGAGGGTGGTCTGGCCGACTATAATCACTGAGTATAGCACAGACGTTTGGTCGAATGAATTTCCTTTCACTTCCTCGTTTTGAAGGAACTTGACCAGCTGGTCTAAGACATGGCTAAGAGCGTTGACTTCTGTGAGTAGTATCTGAGCGTCTTTCGGTGCGGACTTGACATCACTGACATATGTATTGAGAATCTTCGAAATCTCGATAGTGAGACTGAGAAATCCCACGACGCCGGTAGAGATCGTAAAGGGATCCATGGCGTTTGGGCAGAACACAATCGGCCCTATGAAGGATTGTTTGACTAGTGGTTGAAGTGGGACTTGGTGCGCGATTGCTACTGGCTGTGAGTTTGTCGGGATTGGTCTTTAACAGATTGAGTCTGTTGGTGTCGGTGCGGGGTAATTACGACACTACCCCGCATCTCCGTATGTTGAGGCTCTCAATCGGCCGGGTGATTGTCTTGGCGACACACGAAGTTATTCACCAGAATCCCAAAATTGCAACTTCAATCAAGTCTATACTTCATACTCCAATCAGGACATGTATTATACGCAAAGTGAAGTTGTCTCTATTCTCCTTCATAACTTCCTGATTCCTGATTGTTTTAACACCCATAGAGTTACTGTAGAAACATACTTCAAATGCAAAAGCCAACATTATTTCCGCAGACGAGTCAATGTCTTGCGCGATCATATTAAATCAGAATTATCGTCGACAGCGAGAACGGAGTTGATGCTTTGATTACTGAAAAACTTGGCTGTTTCGGACAAGAAAAAGCGCAGTTCGATGGCTGTTAAATTTGCATAGTACAAAGAATCTGGTAAAGTCGAATGACAGTACTCGAGTAGTCCCATGCCATAACCGAATTCCGAGTGTGCGCAATGCGACATGTGCATGTGACACATATAGTTATGTTCCAGCATCATCACATACTGCATTATACCAATAACCGAATTTTCCCGTGTGTAATCGTTCGTGAGTTATTATCGGGTTGCGCCGAACGTAACGCACCGTTGACTATAGCCCATTTTTACTGGCCATAATAAATAGCAATCTGGCAACAATTAAGTATAAATCAACGGTTTAAATTGTGCGCTGGTGTAAATTCAGTATGTGTACCTCGCTAAGAACAATTTCAACTTTAGCGTTTAAGCGAACCGCTAGCCCCCACATTCTGCGATCCGGGCCGGCACGCAGAAGTTCCCGCTCCCAGCCAACAACAGTTTTCTTGCGCTACCGAGGAGAGACTGAATGCATGCTAGACAGCGACGTGGTAATTTTAGCTGGCGCGGACTCGACCTTAGGCAGCAAATCGTTCCTTGATAAGGTACAGATTGTGTTGCCGCCTGATCCGACAAGAAGTAATTGCCAAGCCTTGCATGTTACGCTTAGAGTTCCTTATTTCAGAGAATGTATGATGTCTATATATTTCCAACCTGCCCCTAGGAAATACTGGCTATCTTCTTCCTTTCGGCCCGCTTCAACGAATCCATTCAACAGCCCTACGCAGCCTACCGAGACACACATACGCCACTCGCAATTATGGGCGCCGAATTGAGCATTGTAAACGACGTCGGAGAAGCTTGTCTGGTCGAAATTTGGACTTGGGGAGGGGTGTGCGTAGTTCAGAGTGGCAGTATAGTGTCTGGAGACTCTAGATCATTCAGTTCTCTTGGGTCTGTTGCGTATGATGTCCGGTTTTCGCTCTGGCGCATGGGAATCCAGCAATTCCACACCAAAACGTTTGTATTCCTCCAATGCTATCATTTGTGTGTTAAACCCAAACCTGAGCATAACTGATTTGTGGTGAAGGGTGCAACTTGGTAGTGCGCCAACCGTGATCCACGTCTCGGTTATATTTGGGGACGGCTCACAGCGACATATTGAATCGCCACCCGAATATGACGGGGAAGGAAGAACGGAATACGCCAGGGGCGGCACTGCGGGACAGGTTCTGAAAGAGTCCGGTTTGAAGATTCAACGTGACATTGGGGGAGGATCGGAAGATCCAATTGAGCGGACGAATGAACTTGCTCAAGAGAAAGATATTTTACAAAGGTACATTGGATCATAACTGCTTCACTCAACTTCAATATCAAGCGGTTAACTAATATCCTCCAAATTACAGCAACATCGATCGCATGCTAGATAAACGCAATGTTCACGGAACGGTTCATAAACAGCGGTCGGCTTAGGAACTTTGCAAGCTATAGCGCATTCGGGGTATCTGGTATCTGCGTATTATATGTAAACTATGAGAGTGAGAAAGCTTAATGCAGCGTTGTATTTTAGTAAATGCTACATGATAGAATCCTTATACCGCGGTGATCTACGAGTCATGATTTTGGTTGTGGTGTGGCTGGTTTGCGCGGAGGCTGGCGTTGTGACGGGCATCTCGGGAGCCACATGCAGGCTTCGCAACCTGCATACATTGCACAATGCTGCAGGCATGTCGGTATTCCAACGGAAGCGCCGTCCCGGTCTCCGATCGCAGCAGCGCATTACGACGTTTGTTCAAATTTGAAAATTATTTTCATGCTGCATACCATGTACCCACCCCCACCGTGGCGACGTGCCACGCTTTCCCGCATAACTACAAATAGAACTACCGAAAAATACGCTTCAGTCCAGTCATTGTGTTGCGATATGAATGGAAAACCTTGTACCTGTATTCTATGGTACAGAGAAAAGATCGAAGGAGAAAGACTTGTCTTATTTAGCACAAGAGAGTGGCGGCAGCTGCATGGCCTCTTGCAGCCCTTTGCTATCCGGATATGCAACGCATGGGACTAGGTTACTTTATTTTGCGCAGTACCCTGACTTGGAGAATGTGGGATAGTTATTTCCGACTAATTATAGTTTTGCAAATGGTTTAGTTTCATATTACTCCGACTTAGCTGGGGCCCGATCACTTACCAGGAATGATGTCGTGTTACCCACTGGCATCCTTACAATCGGCTGACAAAGGTTTGTGACAAGCATAATTCTTTCACTTCTACGTGCATTAATACTGCACTTGTAGCAGCTTTGGATGAGTTGACAAAGAATTATTATACTTCTCTAAGTGTGATTATTCGGTATGTATAGTTTGGTGAATCCATACGTGCCACTTACAGTAAAGATATACGCGCGGTCGCTAAAAAAAATAGCTTCACACATCTACCATCTGTCAACTTTCTACGCTCTACTTACTACGGCTTTTACAGTCCACTCACGATACGCGATGTTTTCAACCCGTAACTCCACGCTGGAGTCATATTACGATGGAATGTTTACCCGCTACCCTGCTTCGGCACATCGCTCCAGCAACAACCTCCAGGGCGACCTGATCGCATTCCTTTCGATTGTCCAGAAATGCAATATCCAATACCTCCCCATAACGTTGCAAGCTGCACTCAAAAATCTCGGTCAGAGTAGCACCGCGATGATAAGCCAGTCTACATTCAGCACCGACATGCACCTTGCATTCAAGCGACTTAACGAAGGTAGAACTTCTGACCCTAGAGATTCTGACCATAACTTTTTACCGTTAATGTCAGAAGCACTGATTTTGAGTCAACCCCCAATTATAAGCCATCCAAATATAGTCCACCTCGAAAAATTTTGTTGGGAAATTGTGTAGAGAACATAGAAAGCCGTTCCTGTACTGATATTTGAAAAAGTAGCGTGGGATCTACACGTTTATGAACGTGAATGAGGGAATGAACATGTCAGCCGATGACCGCCTGAAAATCTGTGCCAATGTTGGAAGTGCTCTCATGACTTTACATGCTGTTGTTGTTTATTCATATTGTATTCACTCTAATTAGAGTATGACAAAAACTGATTCCCCTCTGCCTCCAGGTGAGCCAGCCAGATAGCAGCAGTGAAATCAACCGTCCCGTCCGTCCGGGATCACTAAGGACGGGGACGGACGGCTTGCCGCCGTCCGTCCTTGGGCCAGACGGAGACGGTGCCGTCTTTTTGAATGAGGACGGGGACGGACGGCAAAGACGGCCGGGGACGGTCAAGTCACCGTCCCCGGCAGTCATCCACCGTCCCCGGCCGACAACGGGCGGTTACAAAATATATTTAGATGAAATTGAAAATAGCTCTGAGAGCGCGCTGTAAGAGATATAAATAGATGCGGTGCCTGAAATCATGGGTGGAGCAGGGGTTAATCTTTGGAGCAACAGAGTCTGATATGGTACGAATGGAACAATCTGAAAACTGTGGGTCATCGAATTCATCTGGATGAATGCAAGCAAGCATAGAAGAAATGGGGGTCAGAGGTGAAGCATCGGGTAGATTGTCCATTGTAGTACTCAGAGTATGGAAAAATGGATGATTGTTAAAGAAAAGTCTGGATGAGCGGGTGTATCTTCAGCCTTTATATACATATAATTCGCACCTACTCATGCTATAGCACTGTAGTTAGATACAAGTGTCACAGCACCCCTGGCATGGGTCCATTTATATCTCTTACCGCGCGCTCTAAGGGCTATTTTCGATATCATCTAAATTCATACTGTAACCGCCCGATGTCGGCCGGGGACGGTGGATGACTGCCGGGGACGGGAAAGTCACCGTCCCCGGCAAGTCCCCGGCCGTCATGCCGTCATTGTGGAGTAAGGACGGGACGGACGGCCTTGGCGCCGTCCCGTCCGTCCTGGGGAAATCTCGGACGGCCCACCGTCCCCGGCCGTCCGACGGGACGGTTGACATCACTGGATAGCAGAGCTCCCCACCCACTACCCAAAAACCAAAATTTCACCCACTCCCCTCTTCCACCCCCATCACCCCAGGGCACCAGATTCTAGTCATCCCTCAGAAATGTAACTGTTCGGATCCAGTGTTGCATTGGGCAAGCACCAGGTGCCATATGATGTGATCACAGAGGAATATCCCAACCATCCTGCTTAGGAAGCACAGTGCTGTATGATCTGACCACAGATTTTTTCTGTTTAAGTGGGTTGATGCGTCAATGGGAACAACTCGTACTGGTGCTTGCATGGCCACGACACAGGCCTTTGTAGCCTCTCCGAGTGTCATGGGTTAGTGTGTGCTGCCTGAGAAAATCTCTTCGTTGATCTGCTGTGCTTTCATGCCCTAGTGATCATCACATGCACTGCTTGTCGTGAATCGTCAGAACTGGTATAAAATAACCGAAAAGAAGGTGAGTGGCCCCAGACGGGGGACTACGTGTCAGTGTGAATGCTGAGTGGTATTCTAGCTCTATTCGAGGCCGAGGTCTATAGCCGCTCTATCGCCGTGTTTCCGCTCGCATCTCGGGCTAAGTTCGCCTGACGGTCTGCTTCTTCGTTCCCGGGGATGCCGGAGTGTCCCGGGATTTGATTTTTCAGTTGTCGTGGGGGAGTAAGTTTGGAAGGGGGAGGAATATAGGTAACGATATTTTGAGATAAGCAGAGCGCGTTAGTGGAGAATTTCGGTATCAGCGAGCTACAGTCTTTGTTCGCTATATGTGTTTGGTATTCACTTGTTTGTAGTTTTCAACAATGTCACCTTCAGTTGTTCCCAGCGGTCACAACCGGGCCGAGGCCTGGCCAGCATGCATGTAGCTGCCAACATACGTATATCTTTGAAGTGAGCAGAAGCCAAGGGTCGCAATAGTCCGTCCCGTCCGGGCAAGATTGTTGAAAGCAAAAGAGAAAGAACGAAGAAGCTCAATTGTCTATCGATCCAAAGAGAGGAAAAACTATAAACTTATATACGAAAGAGAGAGAAGGAAAACTCCATGCCGACTGCCAAAGCCGGAGCCCAAAGCCGAGTACCAGTGCCGAGCCCTCCTCCTTAGCATGGGGGTAGGCGAGGCTGGTAGGGGCAGGCGAGGCTGGTAGGGGCAGGCGAGGCCGATGGGGGCGGCCAGCCACCGGCCTCATGCCCGAGTCCACCGGCATCGAAGACTAAGGAAGCCACCGGGCCAAATTCTAGTCAACAAAGATCTTGTTTTGTTATAACTTTCCCTGCCTTGCCATGCACTATGACTTCCGTCCTGGGGGTTTTTAGACTGAGGGATTGTGGGTGTCCGTGGTCTTCCGAGTGATAGATACCTGATGCGAGGAATGCAGTAGTGACCGAGTGATGATAATCAATATGCCTATTGCATAGAGTATACAGGTCTCAGCCGGAGATGAGTCTCGTATGGCCGGAGACGGAGATGTCTCGTATGGCCGGAGATGACTGTTGACTCCGATACGGGCTGATGGCATTCAGCCGTACTTGCACTTTCATATATATTGGCCTTGTGGCCCTCTTAGATAGAATACAATCAAGCTTCTCTAGCATCACTATTTCAACAATGCCTCCCAACCACGTCTATGGTACATAATTCACTATAACAACCCAGTTGATCTTCCACAATTTAGAGAGCCCTCATCACTATGTCTGGATCGAAATAACTACTTATATACAGGTGAATCAGTAACCCCAGCCCTAGGCGTCACCCCCAGTCGTTCTAATTGAGCCCTAGGCTTGCAATATCTTGCCCGAAACTAGACGACGTGAGGACCTGAAAGACTGAAGAGCGGACTATTGCGACCCTGGCAGAAACCTGCATATGTCCTCAAGGGGCTGCATATGACTTGGCAATATGCAGGCTGTCTGGCTTCAATTTACAGACCTACACTAACGAAAATCAGGCCCAGCTTGAAGCAGGCCGGCCGAGCCTGACCGCTTAGGTATGCAAGGGATGGCCAGTCTGCACGTCTGGAACATGAAAACTATCAAACAATATGTCCCATATGGATGGAAGAGTCAGGAAGATCGTTATTTTCATCGTTGAATGTACTATTCTCGGTGGAATATACGCATCACGTCCATGCAGTGTTCCTAAGCGGCCCGGCCGGCCTGCATATATCTGAAACCTGCATATATCTTCCGAGACTTGCAGAAGCCTGGGCTGGACTGCATAAGCCTGGCATAAGCTTGGGCCGACCTGCGTATATTTTTGAGGCTTGCGGAAGCCTGCATATCTTCGAGGCCTACATCAGATTTGGCAGCCTGTAGGCTATCTGGCTGCCGGCCGGACCTGGATTCTGAGGCCTGGCGGCAGGCCAGGCTTCAATTTACAGGCCCCCACAGCGAAGATCAGACCCGGCTTCATGCAGGCCGGCTAGGTCTGGCCGCTTAGGAACACTGCCTCCATTCGACGCTTGAACGGGCTAATGTATGCATAAACCAATACCCGGAGACGTTACTAATTCCCGAACCATTGAAAAAACCAGAGTCCCCAAGAGCGCTTTGAGAGACATTTGGGGATGGAGAGGTCTATCACCAGGAATGTTACCGGAGTATACGTACTACCAAGGTAGAATAGCGAAGGAGTGTCCAGCGCATATTTAAAGTAACCGCTAGTAATCGCATTTGGAGACACCCGAAACTCAAGCAACCGTGCATATAAACTCGAAAATATCTTTACACGTGCGCTCCTTCAGTTATTCGGCCAGAGAAGCATCTTAAAACGGATGGACAACGGGCACAGTCATACTCTAGTTATCCTGAATATAGTATATCAACATAAACAAACAAGCTGCTTGCAGCGGGCTCGTGATCGCGGGTCTCCGGAACTGGTAAGATGGAGACTGTGTTCTAAGACTGGTCAACATCTATTCCCCTGAGTGCACCTCCGCCGAACAGAACCACGATTCTTACGATCGGGAACTTTTACCATATTGCGCTTGACTACTAAAGTTTTTGCTCGGTATATATGGCAGCATATTTCCACAACAATACCCCGTGGCACAATCCCGTACCACGTCTCACGACCCCGTTCAACGACCTCGTGCACTATCCCACAACCTTATGGATAAAGTCTTATTTATCAGTAGTAACTGGGTAGATTTCCAATTCAGACTTGTCCACAGACACGGGGTATTTTGGCGGATATAAGGCCCCATATACACCTAGCTGTCGTCTATCTCTGCATTCTATTAACCAACTAGATTCAGTCAGGTATACGGTCATATTGGGGAGCGGTAAATGTCACCATCATCACCAATTACTGATGTGTTGAACTACCCAAACAGGAAGGCGATAGATTAGCGTTTGCGCTAAACAACCGACTTCCTATTATGCAACCGGTTAAGTTCGGCTTGTACGTGCCGAGTATCATACGACTTGTCCCGCTTTCCGCAAACAAGTAGCTTGTATCTCGCCAATCTAAGTGCCTGCTGCCTAAATTGACGCAGGTCAGTCACCCCTGCTGCCGCATGCAACTTGCACACTCTAATTTGCAGGTAACATGCTATCGCACGGCTCACAACGAAACCGTGCTGGCAAATAATAGTTAGAAGGAGAGCTAAACACGTTGATAGGATGCGATCTTAATTACAAGGTGCGCACACAAATCACGGATGCATGACGTACTTGAGTATTTTACCTTCTGAAAGTGGGGTTTTGATTGGTGCGCAAGTCATATGATTGGAAACTCTGCACTTTCCAAGATTTTCAGTTCTATTTTGATAAGTCTACGTCACGCGATGCTGAGTGCAGAATATGACTATCTCATCGACTACGGTGTGTTGCTCCTTAGAGTTTCCGGAACAAGCGACCGGTTATGTACGCGCTGCTTGACATTTCCTGCAGACATGATCAACATCCACATCGCAGCTTACAGTTCCATGATGCTATGCGGTTGGATGTAACACATGCGCTCGCTGCTGGTAATTTTCGCAATTGGTTTCTATGTGGCCAAACTCAATCATCTTTGACGTTGCATCCAGGTAACAAGCGCCGATCTCGAGAGAAATGCATCCCTGCCCGGTTTACAGTGTGATGACCAATGATCGCACGGATCAACGCTGGCAATGAATCGCCGTCCCTGTGCGGCGTTTTTGCAGCCCAAAAGTTGTGACCCTTGACTCCACCTCTTCACGGCATATTAGCTCTTTCCACTCACAACGCTACATTAATAGCACTCTCTCTTCCCAACTTTGTCCATAGTTTCATCCTCTTTTCTCTCTTTATACTGACTGCGAACATTGTACACCATTAACATCTACCCCCCAATTTCCGCACCGCATTGATAGTCATCGCACTATATATAGCGTGCAGCAACTTGGGTAACTCGTATTATACGTTCAAGGCACGTCCAGGGGCTTTACCTTATACATGAAACCCCGCACCCTCCCACCAATACTGGAAACTTCATATAGACGGTAATATTGTGCCCCAATGAAAAGAACCCCAGCACAAGCTAAGTAGTCTCTGATAAGCCCAGCAACAATACGGACTAAAATGGGTTCTACTGACCGAACAAAAGAATGGTTTGTGGTAGGCGTTGACTTTGGGACTACGTACATTACCCATAATTACTATCATTTCTGTCTCTGCATTCATACTTGCTCTAACTGCGTCATTCTAGTTTCACGACCGTAGCCTTCGCCCATTCATCTTCTCCTTGCTCAGTTACACTGGTCCAGACCTGGCCAAACTGTAGTACAGGGAATGTTTCGGCAGTGAAAGTTCCTACTGCGATTCGGTACACCAACGCGCGGACCAGGGCTTACAAGTGGGGTTATGAGGTTGCGGGTGCGGATCCGGCTGAGAATCTAAGATGGTTCAAACTATTATTTCCAGACCAACCTGAGACAACCTTACCAGATCAGCCAGGTACGTAATGCGTTTGATAGACGCTCTACAGACATCATCCGTAAAACCTTTCAATGTGCTCTCATTGTCTAATTCACCAACAGCCATGCCCCCTCCAATAACACCCGCACACGAAGCGGCGAGCAAACTTCAAAAACTTCAGATTTCTCTTGTTGATTTGGTCTCAGACTTCCTGAAGTCAGTTTTGGAAGTCACAAAGGCTAATATGGAAATGACCTACGGTTCAAAATTCGTCTGTGACTCCAAGGTGGAGTATATTCTAACAGTCCCCGAGTGGTGGGGTGATGATGCGAAATCTCTCCTGGTAAAGGCAGCAGAAGGCGCAGGATTTGGATCTCATCGACGGGATTTCTACTTAATCAGCGAACTCGAGTGTTCTACAACGTATACACTCAAAGCATCGAAGCCCAATAATCTGAAAGTAAGTGTTCACCATTATTTCAGTCATAATCATAGTGACTAACTCTTCAGTAGATAGGGGATACACTTATCATTTGCGACGCAGGTGGGCGAACTGTGTAAGAAGTTCTTGCCGTTGGATGAGCGATATACTTACACTGCAACTAGGGACCTGATCGCTTATAAAATAAGGAATCTAGAACCTCTTCAACTCGACGAGGTTGTGAGCGGTACTGGTCAGCTGTCGTAATCACACCTCTAGACCAATGCTAACGCTATATGTAGGTGACATGTGTGGCTCCGTGTGCCTAGATCAGGCGTTTGAGAAACATATTCGGGCAGTAGTTGGTGATAAAGTAATTGACGGCATGAAGGTACACGGCATCACTCTACTACCCTTTCTCGGCATGTTTCATAACTAACAGTTACTGCCTAATTCGTTTAACTCACGTAGCCCCGTTCAAAGCACTTCATGATGAAATCTTGGGAAGAGTCAGTCAAATTTGCATTTCATTGTGGCGATGACGACTACTTTGTGAATATGCCTGGTATACGCGACAATGAGGACATTAACATTGAAGATGGCTGCTATACCATTAAGAGGTAAATCATGTCAATGTAGAAATACAACAAATTCCGAAAGACTAACAGTCATATCCATATACAGTGACGACGTCCAAGAGATATTCGACCCAATCGTGGATCAAATCGTCGATCTTGTGGAACAGCAGGTGTTACGGGTAAAACAAATGGGAGAATCCGTTGCAGTAAGCCAAACTTCTATCGTTTCAACTTCGTAATTCTTCTACCTCGGACTCCAACTAATTTCGTCATTTAGGCAATACTACTTGTGGGTGGGTTTGGCTCCTCGGAATATCTTCGGAAGCGATTGCAGGACACAAATTTTGAGTGCAATCCAAATAAACTACAAGTGCTTCAGCCTCCGAACTCGTAAGTCCTTTTGGTTCTACACATCCGGTATATGCTGATTGCTACAAAACATACAGCGCAACCTCTGTGGTATATATTGGCCTGGTGTGTAACATTTGCTTTACTAACCTGTAGATCTCTAATAGGTTCGTGGGGCCATTCTTCGAGGCCTACAGTGTCCAAAGAATATCATTCGTGTATCGCGGCGCAACTATGGTACGCAATCAACTACTGCACGGCCACAAGATTATTGGGATTCGGAGCAAAATACCTGGCGAAGCGGCTACAGCGCCATGGGGGAGCATATGGCTTGGGACCAGAAAACTGCCACATGGAAAGTCAAGGGACACATGAACTGGTTCATTACTAAGGTTAAAGGCTCGTTCAACAGGGGAAACTATTCTAATTATTACAGGGTATGGTTGTCAGCGAAAACGTATTGGCGTCGATTGAAATCTCTCACACCCTTCCGGATCCCTCTGTTCCGGGCGATTTTGTATTCCATACTCCCGTGTTCTCTTGCGATCTCTCAGATCCACCTGATTTTATGTGGCAAAATCCAGAAGGTATGCACGGCGGGCAGACTACCCCGTACATAAGTTATTGTTAAGCATATGCAAGCCGTCTATAAATTTTGCACCTTCAGTTTAGATCCATCAATTGTCCCACTGTCAAAATTGAAGAAAACGACAAACGCTCAAGGGGAGAGCAATTACGAAGTGAAATATGTCCTGAGAATGACACCTGTCGATACGGTATGTGTCTCGCGTGTTATAGTTAGCCTACTAACAACGTAATAAGGTTCTGCGTTTTGACTGCCAAATGGACGGGGAGCCTTGTGGGCAGACCTTGCTGAAATATTAGGTTAGATTAATAGCGAAAAGAACAGGGAGTTTGTAGCAGAATGTACCAAGAATTAGGAAGTATAGCGTTTTGACTTGTTTAATCAGAGAGAAGACAGAAGGAGAAAGACTCGGCTTATATATAGAGAACCTCGGTTATATCTTTGAGTATGTGGGTGTCACCCTTTGTCACAACTAGTATGGAATAGAGACCTTCTCTCACGTTTTGTGACGGGCCAGTGGTGCCGAACCTCTCTTAACCGAAACTGAACCTCCACTAGCTATCTAAGTCTAAGTTGACATGTCACCTTATACTCAACACACTAGCGGCTCAATGAATCCTAACCCAATCCGACCCATGTTCGGCGATGGAATCACGGTAAGAGTTTGTTCTTTGGTTTAATCATACTGCATTCACTGGTAAGTTTAACTCATGGACTTGTTGACGCTAGTGTTCTTAACCGTCCCGTCCGACAGCCGGGGACCGTAGTGCTGTCCTATATGAAGCCGGGACGGACGGGACGGCACTACTACAGTCCATCTCGTCCCGTCCTGAGAGATCCCGGACGGACGGGACGGTTAAGAACACTGATTGACGCTACACAGGACTACCAAATCGATGCTCTATATACACCTACGTTTCAGCCTTCCCTCGACTCCATCAATCGACTATACTCAGCTGGATATACAGCCACGTTTGGCAACGGTATATGCTCCATATGATCACCATCATTACCATCATCACTAATCACTCTCCCTGGACATCGTGTCAATGATCTTTACATCGCATCTCCAACCACCGAAAGCGCACCTACTAGGGCACTCTTGTCTAGCAAAAACGTCTTGGCGAAACAGAAACAGCGCGATAAGTCGTCAACAACGATAGCAACTACAAAACGGACAGCGGCAATCAATTCTGGACTTCGAATTGACCCCAGAGCGAGCGTCTCACCACCAGCGAGACCAAAGGAGGAGGACGCACACACGAACTCACGCAACTGAGTGCAGTCACCTAGAGTCTTGGCAGAAAACACGATTGCGCAACGCATCGGCCAACCAGGAAGCGAAAACGAGGAATACCGTAGAATGAGAGGTTTGCCTCACAGGAGTGATAACCGAAGCCAGATGAAGCAGGAGTAGCGACCTGGACACGGGAGAAGCGGGAGATGGGAGGAGTGATGCACCTATTGATGAGGCAATGGAGATGGCGACTGCGGCGACACCCACCACCGCAGTGACCGTGGGCGCGACTATCAATGAGCCGATGCAGAGAAACGAGAACGGAATGCGGAGAAGGACGAGCAAGGCACTGGTGCCCACCGTGGCCCCCAGCGACTGGAGGAGCCGCATGGGGAGGACGATGCGACAGCAGGCACAGGAGCTAATGCAGCTGCACCGGACCGTTGGACACCAAACACACCTGCTTGATGCACAGTCAGCCCGCAAGGAGGCACAGTGGCGAGGAGTGATGACATGGATGCAAGACAGAGAGCAGAAATGGAATACCAGCCACAAGGACGACAAACTGTGGGGGGCGGGTGTCAGAATCATGATCGCAAAGGTCATGAAGGGAGTAGCACCAGGCCTGGAAGGGAGAGAGAAACAGAGAGACAAGACTGTAAGGATGGACGGTTGGGGGCCAGAGGCCTCGCAGCATGCAGATACAACGCAGGAAGGATGACTAGAGACGCACTAACAGCTGCAGCAGCAACTGAAGCCCAGACTGCAGCTCAAACTGCAGACTAAACTGCAGCACGAACCAAAACCAAAGTCAACACCCACACCGGCTAGACGGTGGGAGAAAGTCCCACCGCGATCCCAGAGCCAGAGGGCACCCGTTGGGCCAGGCCCTGCCGGAACGCCGCGATCGAGCATGTCAGAGAGACGCCTGATACAATCGAGAGACGAGGTTGAACTGCTTCCCAACATAATGGACCAGGGAATTGCATCGGCAATTAACAGAGCGCAGTTCCACCAGAAGGCACCGGCCCACATTCGGATCATGAACACAACAAGGAACGGTAGGGATACGATTATGGCAATCACCCACCAGAACGCAACAGCGGCGATGGCACTAATATACCGCGACGTTATGATCACCGCCACGCGCACGGTTGATAAGGGAGTGATCGATGTTGAAGAAAGCCAGTCCTGGGAGAGGCTCAAGATCCATGCCGTTGCACTGGTGAGGTACATGGGAAAAGGTACAGAAGGCCTGCAAAAGATGCAGAATGAGATACACGCTGGGAACGAAGGGGTAACGGTCCTGGTCCAGGTACGGTGGGTGGCGAGCCTCAACAACATCCATGAGAGATGGCAGAGGGGGGTGATCTCCGCATCATCAGTGGTCTTCGTAGTAAAGGGGAGCAAGGTGGCACGAGGACTCGTCAAGGAGGGTATCAACGCAGAGGGAGTGTTGTACCGAGTCGCACCGTTCAGGAATCCAGGTCAAGACAGCAGGTGGGAGCACTGCTGCAGATTGGGCCACATACAGACCAAGAGCAGCGGCAAGCCCGCATGCTGCTACTCCTCCGGGCCGCACCGTACCAGCGACCATAAGTGCAACGTCGTGGGGTGCTCTGCAAAGCAGGGCGCTCTCTGCGGCCACACACAAGAAAGATGCCCCAACTGCAGAGGTAACCACATCGCATTGAGCAGTAGGTGCGCAATGAAGACGGAAGTCACGAGAGCAGCACAGGATGAGAGGAGAAGAGAACCAGTAGGACGGACCATGAGGGCCGGGGGAGAAGCCACAGGGACAAACCGGATCACGCTCGGCTGACGGGCTGAGACACTGAGATAGTGTTAGCAACGGTTCCGGGTTCAAACCGAATCATTGCCAAAGCGGCAGTCCGGGTTGTCAATAAACCCGAACTGCCCACTCGGGTTCAGTTCCATGGTAAACTCCCAACCCGTCTGAACTGGGCGGGTTGTCAGCGGGTCGCACAGCAGGTCCATCTATAGATTCATATAAGGCTCTTGTATTTGCAGTGTGTTAATAGTATCTTATCAAAATCAAGTTTTCAGCAACCATTAATGAGCTTTTGCTTGTTGAGCAGTTTGCAATATTGATTAATTTGGTATTTGTGTTTCACCTTCAATATATTGTATTTTTGCCTAGAAAGGCAGTCATTAATACAGTTATGAAAGCTAACATCCGCACGATGCCTTGATTACACAATATGTAAGTCCTATAACTGTTAACACTCTGTTGACACTCATTTCCAGGATGCTGCAGGGAGTATTTTGCTGTTGCTTTTGCCAGTAAAGGCTGCCAATATCGCATAGATGGATGGCTGCAACCAGTCGGAACATAACTTACTCAAGATGCAAAGCTAACAATCGTTGACGCTCCGTTGACGCTCATGCTAAGAATAGGGCGGTGACCGTGTTGATATCTCTTTTGGCAACAGAATCTGCGAATACGTCCATTAGGCATAACATCAACCAAGTCACTGGTGAATTATCGTACTTACAAGACCACAAATCGTTGACACTCCGTTGACGCTCATTGTAATGAATTGTCCATTCATCATCTGCTGCCATCCATAATTGTTTTCATCCTGATTTGACTGTACCGGTTGGCTTTCTGCTTAATTGAGACTCAACCCTGTGGCACAGCCGAGCGGCATCATTATCTTGCACTGTTCACTATCATACAACTAAAAATGATGTATCATGCCAAAAGATTCATTGCGCCTGCTATACATCTATCTATGAACAGATATTCACAAGCTACTTACCATTTGCTCATAATATATCTCTAACTGAAACTCTCGGTCAAGCTACAAAAACCTGGTAAACCAGTTACGCATTCTGTCCTACTTTTTCTTCCCTCCTTTATTTCTCCGTGATTAAGCTGCATTGACAGTCAGTAAAACCTTTTCAGCTTGTCTGTTTGACTTCGGTGACGGCCGAACCAATCCGGGCACAGTTGGCGCGGCGCTCACATCCTGCTGCTCTGGGCATTGCGGAACCTCGATGCAATTGTTCTGCTCTATATCGGAGTTATCGTCCGCAGCGCAATCCTCTTCGCTGTGATTTGGATTATCCAACTCGCGATTCCAGTTTAGGCAACCTTCAGTGTCCGAAATGCTTTCAGGTGCGCTATCATCGTCGCTTTCGACTGGATGACGCTTGATTCTCTGAATCTGGCGGACATTCAAGATTTGAGTTCGTCCTCCAGGGAGGTCCTTTGCAGACAAAGCTGGTGGCAAAGGTGATTTTTCTAACAATATAAATGCAGCCGCACCATCATGTTGGAAGAGTGACCAGGATGATTTGACTATCTCTGCCGTGTCCGAAATGTATCATCCAGCGGTCATCTGCTTGTTTTGAGTGCTGGATTCCTTCTGTGTAGCACGTAGGTTTTGGCTGGCCTGCCACATCTCCAAAAAGTCGTGAACCTTGGCCATTCTGTGCAAGTTGCTTTCCTCCACCTCTTTCTTCATTTCCGAGTCGTTTTCTGCGTTCATGGTATCCAATGCGGGGTCAGTGCCTGCCAAAATCCCGGTATTGGCTCGAGCAAACTCCCTTACAATGACTTTTTCGCGAAGCGTCTCGCCTGTTGTTTTTGACTGCCTCCAGCCGATAACATCTCGGCCAAGGGAAATACTGGCCTCCACTCCGACACCATGTGGTATGATTGAGAATATGTCGCGGGCCACATTGGAAAGATCGGCGTACTTTGAGTTCGTTTCCACCTGTTGTCGCCACCAGTCGGTTATGTCCGGTATCCAAAATGTACTACTAATCTCCATTGGGTCGAAGTGGTAATCGTTGAGAATTGGATTGATTTGCCCCTAGTTCTTTGGTGCTTCAGGAGGCGAATTCAAATAGAGCCTGGTGGCGGTCAATAAGCGGGCTGCGCGATCACTTCGTCCGGGTGTCGTCTCAGCCCCATTGTTAGGCGTTAAGTATTCCTCATCATCGCTGGACAAATCATATGGATCAAAAGATGTTTGATAGGACCCTGAAGCCGTTGCAGTGGGGACCAGATTGCTGGTGGGTACTGTTTCGAGTTCATTGACCGGCACACATCGATGTTTGGCGCAGAATTTATTCTTCAAATACTTCAGAAAGGCCTCTTGGTATTGTGGAGTGTAGGATGTCTCGTCCTCAGGATTAATATCCATTCCATTGTCCCACTTTCAAAACGATGGCAACTTCTTGAAAGGATCAAGGATGTGCGGGAAATCACAAGCATCCCTGTCGTTGGAGTCACTTCGGCGTAGTATTTGGAGAGCTTCTGTCGAGCTAACTTCATAGCAAAGAACAAGTCTTCCTTCCATGGAGTCTTCTTCTTGGCCTAAGATCGCATCACGCCATCCATGTGATCGAACATGTCATTGTACACAGCAATACCATGATGCAATGTGACTGTATGCCTCTTCGACAGCCAACGGGTCCAATATCGAAATCGCCTCAATACTTCCATGACATACTTCACAATCGTCCATTCATCGTGAGTTGTGAATAGTGGCCGATATTCAGCATATTTTGGGTTCTACAGCCACTCGCAGGTGATTTCGCGTAAGTGGTAGAGGCGCTCGAGCAACTCCAGAGTTGAGTTCCAACTTGTCTTCACATCCATAATCGGAAGTACTGCAATGCGGACTTAGGCTGTCTGACAGTCGATAAACTCGTTTTGGCGACCGGGCGTTAGCCTAATTAATAAAGCAAGTATTCTCTGCTTTATGAAGGTCAGCTTCAGGACTTTCAAAATATCATGAAATACATACTTTCTCAATCATCTTTGCTAAACCTGGTCTCATGGCTGACACCTTCTTGATTCTTGCATTGCCCTCTTTTCGAAGTCTTTGACTGTTTCCAATGCCTATGCTTTCATCGTCGCCAAATTGCTGATCGCGCCCATGGGCTTCGCAAGACTTGGTGTGGCCTTTTACACCAAGACTGCACATGAATGCACCTCAAGCCAGCTGTATGACGTGTGGCATGCACGGTATATGGTTCCTCAATCCAGGGCACTCGATTCCCGAGCCCTCAAGTGTTAATTGCAGCTCGCGTGTCATCGAGTAGTTTGAGGAAGCATTATCAGTCGTAATTCCAAGCAAACGGCCGTCGGTAAGCTCAAAACGATCAAGTACTTCCTTCAAATGTACGGCTAGCCTTGCTCCAGTATGTTGGCCCATAACCTGTCATCCTTAATTAGCTTTCGAAACGGGAACAGAACAGGCGATTAACCTTATCGAAAGCAAGTTGAACTTCACGCAATGCCCAATTTTTATACATCTAGTCAGTAATGACTGACGATATCGCTAGTTTGTTCATTGATGCCCATCTGTCCAAAGCTAAACTAACTTTATTTCGTAGTGGCAATTGCTTCTTAATTGCATCCACAGTCAGTGCATATTCCCTCCGTCAAATGTTACTAAGGGTCGTAGCGGACGGATGAACTAGGTCATCGCGTAATGCCTTACATGACCATCGTAGCTGAAGATTTGATATAGCATTCCATGGAATTTGTGCCGAAACAAATCCTAACATGTGGTAGCGATTCCACTTGTCTTGGTGAAATTGGGAAGTTTCAAAGTCTTTATCTGCCAGTTTGGAACGTTTTATCTGTCATTTCGGTCAATATGGATTAAACTGGATATCCAATATGGTTTTCCTCAGCACACTTACTATTGTAATTCCACGACTTCCTTGCCTCTTCAGGATGGCCAAAGCTGTTTCATCCACTGCCGAACTAGTCAATTCAGTGACCTCTGACTCTGTTAATTCGTTTAACTTTGGGATGTGTGCTGTTGCCAGCAAGTGTTTCCCTATTGAGCTGGTCCCATGTTCTGATGGATGGCGAAGATCTTGATGACAAACGATACATATGATGCCAGGGCTGCTGCTCACCTCAATTCCACAGTGCAAATCGAATCGCCAGGAAGGCTCATGTCTAGAATTCTTCCAAGCAATAGGCCGCTTCGAGCCTACATTCATTGAAGCCCACCAAGAGTCGAAGATCGTTTGTAAAGTAAGGTCGCTCAAATCACGAATAAAGACGCATTCATTTTTGGAAGAGATCATAACCTCTAGCAAAGAGGTGTTCAAAGATTGTGTATCAGACATGGTGGTAGAAATTCAAAAGCTGGGTAATCCGACTCGAGAGACTGCCGAACATAACGATACAGTAAAACATATTGCGGGTTCTTAAATGTTGACTCTACAGCTACAAGTAAAATAATCAGATCAGTCAGACATTGCATTCATAATTGTGATGTTGAATACAAGGACAGATTGCGTCGACTGACCGCGTAAACCTCCATTTAGGAACAGCCTACTGCAGTTGATTGCTGTGTAGCGTTCAAAGCCTTGACGCACCATGGGCGCACAATTGTAGGAGGCGGACGCGATATCGACACTTGCATTTTTGCCAATAAATGCAGCCGATAGGTTGGTTGTGGTTTATCTGCGTTCTATTCCAGTTATATTATCCAAGATGCCAGCGCCACAATGATTGATCCTCAGTTGACGCTCATTTTGGGACATCGTTACAATCTTGTGGGAAGCATATTTGCCAAGAATGGCAGCCGGAAATACGATTATAGATTATTGAAGACGTATTGCCGCATGATTTTCCAAGATGGAAGGCATCAAATCGTTGACGCTCCGTTGACGCTCAATTTTAGGGCGTAGTGACGCTGTCGTGAATTGCATTTTTGGCTAGAAAAACGGCCTATAGTTCGATTATGTGTTGATATCGCCGTAGTGCCCTTGGATGGTCCGAAATGCATAGCCAAAAGTCGTTGACGCTTAGTTGACGCTCATTGTTATGACATAGTAGCAATGTAGTCGCAAGCGTTTTTGCCAAGAACGGCAGCCGATAATGTAATTATGTGTAAAGGCATACGCCCGTGTATGGCCTCGTATGAAGGTATATCAGTAGATACGGTTGGAAACGTGGATGTCAATATTGTAGAGTAGTAAAGAGGTAAGTAAGGTAAGATTATCGCAAGAGATCTAAGGCTCGTGGCGAGCCGACTATATATAAAGCGGGTATTAACCGGCCCTGGACACGTCACGTGCAGCCGTGCCGTTACATTATCCCCCTCTTTAGGTGCAGACCCCCTGGGCTGCATAAACCCGTACAAGAGTAGAAAGGAACGGAAACAATCGAAAAACCATTCAATGTACGCAAACGTACGAACCCATAAGTCCCACAACCGATCAGTACTGTATGGTAGCCATTCGGCGGATCCGGCGCACGGGGAAACTCCACCTCCACTTGACTTATCTCCGGAGGTGGTAAAAACCCGTGCCGACGCCATTTATACTGGGCCGAGATCCAATGAAGTAAAGAAGGAAAGAGAAGAGGAGAAATGGAACATCCAAAGTGACACCGTCCTCCATATCTCCACTTCCGGAATGTCCGGCATCCGACTATACAATCTTGCACTCGTAACTCGTACCAAGTGTAGGTCATTGTCGGAATTAGACACAGTAATCTCGGTGAAGTCCGCAAACATAGTATGAGCCTCATCTTGACTTGGCGGCATTGATGGTGGATTCCGATCGCTACTCATCATCGCCATCGGCATCGCCATTGGCGATTGCCTCGGTATATCTAATTTGTAAGCAGTCCAGTAACCGGTCATACTAACTATACTTCCAAGTGCGCTAGCACTCGAGCTCTCTCAATTGCTCGTGAACAACTCCGCAGGCCCAGCCCATCCGTGATCATTGGTGCTGCGTAGAAAGCTGCTTTGGCTCTCGGTATCATAGCCGTCGGTGATGGTCAATCATATATGACCTCGTATCTATCTTGTAAGCTTCTCATGAAATGGTCATTCATACCATGTATATTCAGGCGTGTTTGCGCTCTCCAGACCCTCGTGCATAGCTGTGTTGGCCAGCCTTGATACCTGATATCCTTTCATGCAGCCGGTGGCTCTCACACGGTGCCCGTCAGTAGTTATATTCATCCTCCTTCAGCGTCGGCCAAGTAGGCTTACAGGCCTCCAGTATGGCCGTTCAGTATTCCATTCAGTAAGCCGTTTAGTAAACATCCCAGTCGGTGCCTTCGGTAGGAAGGGCTCCCGACAATCCTCTGATTCAATCCCAATATTGGGTCATTCGGCCATGATCTTGGTCGCTATGCTCAGTCATCATCTCTCGGTAGTTGCCTCAACTGTCTCTCTTGACGGCATTCGGTGACTAACATTCGCGATGCCATTCGGTGACTGTCGCTCGAGACACCGTTCGGTAGAATATTTGGTATTTTCCGAGATCATTTTCGGTCTGGTTCGGAATTGCTTCGGTTGACATAATTGCACTCGTTCGGCATAGATCAAGTGAACTTGATCTTCTCATCATCTCTCCGGTGCTCCTGTAGTCGCACTGATCATCCTCCAAGTCGGTGCACTTGTAGGTACACTTGACATCCGCCCTGTGCTCGGTGCACTTATCATGTCTAATTGCTTGGTGCGCTCGCCGGTTTTCCTCCGGGTATACTGTCCGCTCCTTCTCCAGGTGTGCTCGCTGTCACTTGTCTGGGTATCCACATCGTCGTTTTGCTTGTTGACTGTTGGTGATCTCATCTAAGGTACACTCATTGACTAATCTCCAGCTGAGATTCTCTTCCGGTAAGTGCGCTCCAAGGTGCTTCCGCTCAGCGCTTCCGGTACGGTGATTGCTTGCAGTAGGGGTTGATTTTGGTTCCGGTACGGTCTTCCCCCTTTTGTACATCGTAACTCCGCCAACGACTAATCCATTACGGCTTTGTCTGGTGCCATATCGGTTGGTAAGGATTGATTCTGAAATTGAGTTCCAGTAGAAGCTGTGTATCTCAAGATTGTCGAGACTGACTCAGGATCGCCGAGACTGAGTCGGGCTCTCATTCGGGAGTGTGACTTGCGCATGCGGCTTCTTGATTCATCTGTCGGTGCGTTTGCCATTACTTCTCTCGGTGCACTTTTCGCCGTTGCTAGCAATCTCTATTGGTCAATGCGTTTCAATGGTGCTTCGTTCCTGCATTTCCGGTGCGGTAATTCGCGGTAGGAGTTGTTGCGATTCCGGCACTGTCATTCACCTCTTTAAGGATCGTTGCTCTCCCAAAGACTAATCCTGTACGGCTTCGTGATGTGCGGTATCGGCATTGAAGCTGTGACTTGCGCTCTGAGTCGGGATCGTATTCGGCATAGTAACTCGGGCACATAGCTGTTTAATTCGGCATCTCTGAATAGTGCTCTGAGTAGTGCTCAGTATCATACTCGGTGGAGCTATGCCGCCGGTACATCGTATGTCGGCATATCTGCGTTCCAGTGTAACTTCGTAGTTGAAATCAAAGTTGTGATCTCGAGAATCGTATAACTTCGCATAACCTCAAAATCTTCATAAAAGGGAACGGGATTGGTTGCCATCCGTCTCCAGTGATCCATCTCCTGAGATCCATCTCCTGAGATCCATCTCCTGTCGTCCACCTCTGGTCATCCATCCATATCTGGTCATCCATCCATATCCGGTTGGGATCCATATCATACCGCGATCCATCTCCGGACGGGATCCATCTCTTGTTAACCATCACTGGCCGCGATCCATCTCCGGCTGGGATCTCTCTACGGCTGTGATCCAGTTGGTTCCAGCCATTCGTTTCCACCAGTGCATAATTGCGCCCATATGGTCCGCATTCGTGACTTCTCCTGTAGCACTGTAAGCTCTCTAAAAGTCATCTTTACTGACCTCCGTAATGTCCGTCTTCCATTGACTCTTCATCGCAGTCCCATAATCCGGTGACATATCGTCCATCATAAGAAAATACCCACTCATCGATCTGCCCATATGGCACGGGATCTTTATGTCCCAATCCATGATCCGGCCGCGTGAGCAGGTGATCTTAATCCACGTAATTGCGTGAATATCGCTCCACCCAACTCCGAGAAGTTGTAAATCTGCCCATATGGCAAATTGTAGCCGGGCTCCAAGTCGATTGCATGGTCAATTGGATTCGGCGGGAGTGCCTCTGCCTTGGCTTTGCTGATAACCTCCACCAAATCTCCGTATATAGCCGGGATATGTCCTCCATCATCTGTAGGCACCATCTTTTGTTGTTGTGCCGGCTCCATCTGCAAACGTTAGTTCTTAATTCATAATATATATGGAGCGGTATGAAGGAATATCCAGGAGCCCAGATTTAAAACGGTTCGCCGCAATAGGGCCAAGCCCCGCCGTCCAGTACTCCCTTCGTCTCTCGGCGTGCCGGTAGCAGTCATTCAAGGTTCCCATATGGACGCTCTTCTGCCCCAACTACCGCCGCTGCTCTCTGCTCGCCCGCCCAGTGCCTGGTGCCTATCTCACCACTTGAGATGCTTTCCACGGTCACTCCCAGCAGCCCTATACGAACTCCCACTCTTAGGAAGAACGTCCAAACGACCTCCTCACTGGCCAGTTGATTGTCAAAGGCATTGGCTCCAAGTATTTAAATATCCGGAACACCGCTGCCTCCTTCGGAACACGCCTCCTCCCTAGCCTTGATCTAGGTACATTCCCGGTGCATACCTGATGGCCTGCCCGGTCCACTGCCACCTCTTCCGCTCACCCTGTGGTTGCAGAGCCAAAAGTCGAATGCATTGCAAGTCGACGCTAGGATTCCTGGACTTGTACCAAGGCAATCCCTGTCTCCAGCTCACACAGTGCGTCCACCGTAGCTGCCACCAGTTGTACGAATGAGCTCACTCAGCGAATCACGTACTTGTCACATCCAATTGGGACTGTCTGACATCCAAATACCGTCCATTCCCACGTGGGGATACGACACATCAATTGAACCTCCGCGCGCTTTAAGTACAGGCTGAATCCGCCGGTCTCCTGAGAGTGCGCAGACGGTCCATTCTCCGGTAGTCCCGTGGATCCTCAGAATCCCGACTACAATTGAAAATGACATCATGTCCATGGGGTTCCTAAGACCCTCTTCGTATGCCATCGTATAGGCACATATCCGTCTTCCCTCGTTGGCGTATGTTTGATGAAATTGAATAGAGTTGGCGCAGATGGCTCTCTCCTCACAACGATCGGATCCGGTCGTCCAATCAGGTCCCAAGTATGATAATTGACAATGGTAATCGCGAAACATGCGTACTAGCCACTCTAGAACATTCGGGTGTTATTGTACTTCCCATTCAGAGCTGCCACACGATCTGCGATCGCTGCTCCACTATCTTGAACTCTGCCCGTCGGTAGATCATGATACCGGTAATCATATCGGTACTCATAGTTGAATCATTGCATACCCCCTGGTAGACCTCTTCGCAGCATCGGTAAAGTAGATGACTCCATTTAGTCGTGTAGAAGGTAATCGCGATTGCAACTGACGTCAACCATCTGGGTTGAGGTGAATCGCGCGTATTCCTGAAAATCTTCCCGCAGCCTCCGTAGATGCACTTCGCTCGAGGTGTGTGCCCGTTTATCGTCAATTGGCTATCATCAAGCTGAACTCAAGGGATTGGCTTCGGCATTGCCGGTGACGCGACTCTGAGTGGTGTATGGGGTATGGAATGGTCCCTGTAATCGTCAATTGATTCACTTGGAAGGTAACTTATCAAATCTCATTGATGCCGCGATTCATAGCCTCCGAGTTCTCGCCTGATGAATTCGTTGCAATTGACTTCGACTGACTTGGTCGCTAACGCGTCTCCAGGCCGGTTAGCTTGGAATCAACTCGGAACTGTCTCTGCTACTGTTAACCTCAATTAGATGGACAATTCATGCCTCTTTTGTATCTGCGATTTGTATATCTCAAGTCCGTAAGATGTCTCGTCCATAGGTGTCACGACGGGTCTCTGGCCGATTGGCCTCTAGAATCCACACGAAATCGTCTCTGTTACCGTTAACATCAATTCAATCGACTTATCAAGACACTTCGCTGATGCAATTAGTGCTCCCAAAGCTGTATGATATCGCGCGCGTATCGTGACGCGTCGAAAAGGGGTAATTCATGAAATCCAGTATGCGAAACGTATCTGAAATTGTTAGAGCGATAATATTGTAAAGGCATACGCCCATGTATGGCCTCGTATGAAGGTATATCAGTAGATACGGTTGCAAACGTGGATGTCAATATTGTAGAGTAGTATAAAGGTAAGTAAGATAAGATTATCGCTAGAGATCTAAGGCTCGTGGCGAGCCGACAATATATAAAGCGGGTATTACCCGGCCCTGGACACGTCACGTGCAGCCGTGCCGTTACAGGTGTGGAGGGACAGTGTCGCAGACGCGGAAGCACCTCTTCCGCAACTGCAGCAGGTGGAGAGTCCACCATAGAGAACGATGGAAGGCGGTGAGAAAGGTAATGGGCTGGGAAGCGGGCAGATGCCGGCACGTGCAGATCTCTCAGCTCTTTTCCATATACGAGTGCTACCCAGCGGTGATGGACTTCCTGGCGCCCGCTGAGGTCGGGAAGTCCCTGCCCAATTGAAGTAGCAGGATGGAGCGCGTTCAGGCCTTGGGGCTCAAGAGCGGCATTGGAGGCAGCTGGGTTATACTATTCCTTCTTTCTTCCTTTCTTTCTTTCCGTGTTGCTTTCTGTCTTTCTCTTATCATTCATTTTTCAGCAGGGACGCAGGGTAGCGGGGGTGGAGCTCCGCCAACTAGCCGGCTCGCCCGGAGGCGGAGGGGATATCAGGGTCCTGTCATACTCTAATTAGAGTCAATACAGTATGATTAAACAACAAACTACAACAGGCTGAGACGTATTTATGCAACAAATAAAATAATGAGTGTTTATTTCTGTGAAATCGAGGCCCAGAAGGCTGGATATATACGATCTACTGTACCGGCAATTGCGGATGATACGCTTTTTTTCCTGACTTATAGTTTGCAAGATACAGGTTTGTTTGTGTTGTTTTGTTTTATTCATACTGTATTCACTCTAATTAGAGTATGACAGAGCATAAAACCCCCCCTCCGCCTCCGGGCGAGCCGGCAAGATGCCAGCGCTCCCACCTGCTACCCATCGTCCCCTGTGACAAAGGAAAATCAATCAAGTGCACACAATTAGCAAGAAACACAAGGAAACAAACAATGACCAGTGAGATCGACGAAACGAGAGAGAGACCACCCCCGGCCCAAACACCTTTAATCCTTGCCGTACTCCACAAGCCTCGGCTCCTCCTGTCCGGGCTCGTCCGCTAGTTTTGGCGGGGACTTCCTGACGTCAGTTGCTGCCAGGATGTCCATCACCGCTTGATCGCATTTTTCCATGGAGAAAAGCTCAGAGATCTACATATGCCGGCATCTGCCCGCTTTCCATCTAGTGGCCTTTCCCACCGCCTTCCCGAGCGCTGTCTGCTGGTCTCTCCACCGGGTGCAGTGGCGGAAGAGATGCTCCCGCATCTGTAGCGTTTTGCTTCCCCACCACCAGCATTTGTCGTCCTCTTGGTGCCCACACCGCTTTAGGTACATTCCAATCGGCGCATGCCCGCTCTTCACTCTATAGAACCTTGTTGACAGTCATTTGATGCTTGTCATTGGGACAGATCTCTTGATCCCAGCTTTGCCCTTCAGTCTATATCCGTAGTGTTTGGACCACTTGTCAGCCTCCCACTTCGCCTTGCCCGCCGTCCTCCTTTTGGAGATCAGTGTAGCTCTCTTTGCGGCCGACGTGTATATTCTCTCGCGTACTGTGTAACCTCGGTCTTCTCGTGCTTTGTTTGCCTGACTGTCAGCCTCTTTGTTCCCGGGGATGCTCAAGTGTCCTCAATGATTCCACCAGTCCAGCAATGGACCAGTCTGGACTGGAACCGTCCAGTCTAGTCCAGGTCCAGTCTAAGAATTTTTTGGACCGGGATCGGACCAATCCCCAATTTTTCTGGACCTGGACTGAACTGGCCTGGACTGCTTTGGACCAGTCCAGCACAGTGTCCAGGTTTAGGGTATTTTTTTACTGTATTGGTCTTTAATGGAGGAAATATCTCTCGATGGCACCAAATATACAGACAGAACTGTCATAATTTCACCCAGAGTGGGTATCCAGAGGTGTGCGGTGATAAATGTGAGGATGAGTCATGTTTTTCAGTGGTACTTGACTAAGAAACAATGTCGAAATTGCAAGCGTGTGCGGACTGGTCCAGACCAAGCCCGTCCAGTCCCAGACTGCCAGTCTTGGGCTCGGTCCAGTCCGACCTAACGGTTGGACCGGACCGTACTGAGCCCTACCGCAGACCGGGTCCGTCCGGACTGGTGGAATCATTGAGTGTCCTGTGACCCAGTTGATCGCACCTTCGATGCCGTGGGCGCCGAGGGCCTTAGCATGCTCGTTGATTGCTCTTGCTAGTTGCTGCCCTGGCCGTCCGTCCAGGTGCGCCGTCCGTCTAATGGCCGCCTGTGAATCACTAAACACTGCCACTGTCGTGACTCCGTGTGCTCGTAGTGCCTCCGCCCTTGCAACGGACATTGGGAGTCCGACTCTGCAGAGTTCAGCGTAGAATACCTCCACTTGTCCTGTGCCGAAGGAGCTGCGGAATACCGTCCAGTCGTCTCACAAGATACTGGTATGACTGACACAATTCAGGTATGATATGTATCCTCATATAATGTCGTTATTTGAAACATTGTCAATATTGAGAGGTTAAAATCCGCAGTGGCTTTGGAACCCTTCACCCTACTGAGTACATTATGTGGTTCTGACAGCAAAAACCTTTGGTACTATCTGGTTCTGACGACATGTATTCAGTGTTTTCACCAGTCCGGACGGACCCGGTCTGGTGTAGGGCTCAGTACGGTCCAGTTCAACCGGAAGGTCAGACTGGACCGGACCACAAACAGGCATTCTTGAACTGGACGGGCTTGGTCTGGACTAGTCCATTCCTAGTAATGGAAGTTATCCATATTCGGTATGGATCCTATCAGGTGACCACCAAGACCGTGATTCATCCCTACTTTTACCCAATGGGCACGTACGAATGGGCATCTAGAGTTCAATTATTCTAGAATTGTGTGGGTTTCCAGTCCAAAGGGTATATTTACCCCATTCCTAACCCGATTTCAGCAAGTATAAACCTAACCCTGAAATGCAGTCTAGGACCAGTCCAGACTTACTCTGGACCGGTCCGATGAAATTTCAGACTGGTCTGATTCCAGTCCGAAAAATCCTTGGACAGAACAGGACTAAACCCGGTCCGGTCCAGTCCAGACTGGTCCACCCCCGGACTGGTGAAAACACTGCATGTATTTGATGTAGAGATACCAACATTCATCCTGACAGCTGACGTATCATCCACAATTACCAGTAGAGTATTATACCATATGCGTACACATAGTGTTGAGTGCGATCATGTACAAAATGTATAAAGTGTGTTGAATTGTCATACACAAGTGATTGTCTAACGAACCATCTAAGGGCAAACTTTTTCCCTCCATATAAACTGTCCGGAGGTCCAGTGGATACGATAGTGGCGCATGCAGTGGCGAGTGGCCAGTGAAAATTGGTGAATTGGTTTACGCTTAAATGTTTACAATGTGTACCACACTACTGGTGACTCATTGTATCAGTGACCGGATCACAGATCTTGATAGTAACACGATGGTCTTGGGGCTAAAGCACCGCATACTTATCTGCGATGCATCATCCTGAAACAAGCTCACATCTTCATACATGACTGTATCGCAGTGAGTTTTGACTTCGTGGCGGTGGCGGGTGGGCTTGGTGTGAGGTGTTAGATAGACTATAGGTCCGCTTTGAAACAGTAGACGTGGGTATACTTGGATGTGGATTCGAAAGTATTGGAAATCCGCTCAACCCCGGGCCCGAGTCCGCCTGATGGCGGAGTGGCCATTGTGGCCTTGTCATTGTGTATATAGAGAGACCACTAGAGTAGAGATAATGATATCGCTTTTGGACTTTGTCACAGCGCCCGCTACCATTTCCAACAGGTTATGAGCCCGGACAGCGCAGCGCTTGAGTTAGTCTAAGACTTTCACCCTGATTCTTTTCTAAGGGTACCTCAGCGGTAGACCTTCCGTTCTGAGCTTTCCACTGGGGAATGCTATCCATTGATGTTACTACTCCAAGTGAGAACCCGATTTGTTTTCGAAAGTCAACTCCAGACCAGCTGTTCTGAGCTTCCCACCAGGCCGGGAACGCTACATCTAAGTCACTCATTCAAGTGCACTTCCGGTTTATTTTCCAAGGTCCACTACAGACCTTCTGTTCTGAGATTGTTTCAATCTCCTTCACTCCGACCCCTGCAGGATCGGAGTTCTCAAACTCCCATCTCTGCCTTAGAAGTTCTTGTGGCATTTCTTCTCTGTTCTCCGAACTTCTACTTTAGTTGCTAGCTGCATTGCTAGTGGTGATAGTGGTGCCGCCACTTGGATCACCCCTGGTCACCTACCACGCTATGCTGACTTCCGGCACAGAAATACCTCACGAAGAAAATTTCTTCTCGCTCCCCACATAGGTATTCCAATCAATTGGTATTCTGATCAATTGGCGCTTGGTACGCCGTTCGAACACATTCAGATCTGACCTTTCACCAAAGGATTCCGTATATAAGGACCTCATTCTGCCTCCACCATCATTTCACATCCAATTCATCATATCCAACTCATTGTCACTTATTCCCATTCCACATTGCTTCTTCTATCTCCCCTTCGCTTTAGTATCTTATGCCTCCATCACATATATCTCAAGATGACTTTTGATCTCTCTGCTCTCGCTTTAATTGGCTTTATCAAGCCCCTCAGGTCTCATTCAGATTTTCGCAATTGGCTACTTGCTGCCACCGACATCTTTGCGGAGAACGATTGGCTTGCACTGATTGCACGCAAGGAACCTCGACCTGTTGCCACCAAGGACGCCACTGGATCACGACTAACTTCCTCTACTCCATCTGGCTCAACCTCCACCTCCTCCGGTGCCTCCATTGATAGGAAGCTGGATGAGAGTCTGCAGGCATGGGAGACGAAAGCCACCAAGGTCTGTGTACTTCTAGCACGAATGCTTAATGCCAATCAATGCCAGATGTACTCTACGGAGCGTGATCCAGCGACTGTATGGAAGATGTTGAAGGAGCGGTACCAGGGGAAGGACAAGCAAAGAATCTTGTTCCTAAGGAGTGAACTGTCCAAGGTACAGTACCAGGGGGAGGATATGTCAGACTTTATCTCGAAATTGCAGAAGCTCCTCAACCAGCTTCTCAGTGCTGGGTGCACAGCCTATGAGGACAATGACAAGATCTTCCTCTTGCTCAACACTTTGCCCATGGAGTACCACCCTTTCAGAACTAGCATCACCAACACTGAGTCTCTGACCTTCCAAGAGGTATCATCCAGACTGATTCTGGAACATGAGAAGCTCGCTGGGGGGAAGGCAGGATCTAGGAGAGGAGGAGTTGCTTTCTATGCAGAGAATGGGAAGTCTTCGAAGGGGGCACATAATCAGCGGCGTGGGAACCGCTCCAAGGACACTTGCAGTTAGTGCCACCTCATGGGACAGTGGGCGAAGGACAGTATGAAGCAGATTGCCAGGGAGGATCGATGGGGCCAGGGGTCTGGCAACGCGAGCCAGGCTGTTGCTTGGATGGCCCAGGTCAATGCACAGCATAATGCATACTCTCCTCCCACTCTGGATCGATGGATTGTTGATTGCGGAGCCTCACACCATATGACCTCCCGGCAGAGTTACGTTAGCACGTACTATCCTGACTCGACAACAGTCACTCTGGCCAACAACAGCATTGTGAAGGCCGCTGGAATGGGAGATGTGGTGCTGCTCCTACCCTCTGGAGACATTACACTGAAAGATGTGCTCCATATTCCATCACTTGAATTCAGCTCGCTTCTCTCTGTTCGCCTGATCCCCCAGTCAGGGTGTCAGATGGTCTTCAACCAGCCAGGTTCAGGACCACCTAATGGAGATTTTGAGGGAGCTAATCATGTCATGCAGATTTTGAATAGTCCTGATATCATAGCAACTGCAACACTGATTGGACACTCATATATGCTTCACACCAAGAGGAATCCAGTTGTCCATGCTGCTCTCGCCACAGCCTCAGTGCCCATCAGATCATCTCCCATCCAGCATCCCTCGAGGAAATCAGCTGATTCGCTCTTGCAATGGCATGTACGCCTTGGGAATATTGGATTCGAAGGAATCAAACAGCTGGCCAAGGACCCAGCCTCTGGTATTAAATTAACCTCCATAGCCACCGAGGCATGTGCTGCATGTCTGCCAGGGAAGCCGACCCGACATCCATCATCCAAGCCTGCTCAACGGGCCCAGAATACTCTCGATAGGGTCCACTCAGATCTCTGTGGACCAATGACTCCTCAATCCTTGGGAGGAGGGAAGTATGATATCAGTTGCAGAGATGATGCGACTTCTTGGGCAGAATTGGAACCCATCAAGAAGAAAAGTGATGCTTTTTGCAGCATCAGGAAGTACTTTTCACGATGTGAGGCCATGCATGGAGTCAAGATTGAGGCATTTCGGTCAGATAATGGTGCGGAGTATACATCTCATGCCTTCAAGGAATTATTGGCGTCCTCTGGATGAAAGCATGAGGTCTCTGCTGCCTATTCACAGGAGCAGAATGGAGTTGCAGGGAGGGTAAATAGGACAATTGTTGGGCGAGCAAAGGCAATGCTGTATGGGGCTCAACTTCCTCCATCAGCAAAAAACATTTCCGTCTGGGCGGACTGGCTACGTCAGAGTGGACGCGCTCCGTCAGAGCCGTCAGAGACACCCGGTGGCGGATTACTCCGGGCGCGGCGTCAATACCACGCGTCGAGTTGCATATCGCCCTGTGATCGCTGTTTCGCTGTTTCTTCTGGCTCTGTCGGTCTCATATTTGAAACAAACACTCTGGCGTTGTGGCCAACTGTGACCATACATCGGAATGGGTTCATTGTGTACACGCTTGCATCAGGATTGCAATGCATAAGGATCCACGCAATTGCGCGGATCCACGAAATCTCGCAAAGAGTGAGTGAGACCAAAAGTTGGGAAACATAGAGTGTGTATTTTCGTTGTATGACAAGATGAGATGAAAATGAGATGCTGTCTATCTATCTATCTACCCCGGGGTCTCCCGAATATATACTCCGCGACGCTCATTCCACCTCCGTTACCTCTGTATCTCCATACACCCACCGTCGCTCCTTAACGATATACTGGAGGGCCGTGATCGGTCGAGTTTGGAGATGCCCTTGGAGGCCGTGATCGATCGAGTTTGGAGATGCACTTGGAAGCCGAGATCGAGTAAACTGAGAGCTGCACTTGGAGCCCGTGATCGAGTCTGGATATGTACTTGGAGGCCGAGATCGAGTGAACTGAGAGCTGCACTTGGAGGCCGTGATCGGTCGAGTTTGGAGATGCACTTGGAGGCCGTGATCAATCGAGTTTGGAGATGCGCTGGGAGGTCGAGGTCGAGGGAACTCAGAGGTGCACTTGGTGGCCGTGATCGATCGAGTTTGGAGATGCACTGGGAGGCCGAGGACGAGTGAACCCAGAGATGCACTTTGAGGCCGTAATCGAGCGAGTTTGGAGATGCAATTGGAGGCCGAGATCGAGTGAACAGAGAGCTGCACTTAGAGGCCAAGATCGAGCGAGTTTGGAGACGCACTTGGAGGCCGAGATCGAGTGAACTCAGAGATGTACTCTCAGGCTATGATCGAGCGAGATTGGAGGAGTACTTGGAGGCCGTCGATTTGGAGGGAGGCGCGACGGCAGCTGGACTGTCGATCTTGGGATGATGCTGTACTTGGTGTATGCTGTACTCGGTGTTAACTCATGATTATGGCATGGAGAGATAGAGAGGGATAACTAAACTTCGTGTTCTTAGGTAATGGTAGTGTTGAGCACAAGAAAGAGAGAGATCAGAGGAGATCGGGGAAATCATCACGAGAAAATGGGACTTGAGAAAATTTCCTGTGCCAGTCAATTGACCATCCCCGATACGGCAGGTACAATTCCCGATCCGGCGGGTAATATCACCGATACGGGGTCTTCTAAACCCAATCAGGCAAGTTGTACTCCTGATTTCACATAGCCGCTGGTATTCTCCATATCATTCTCATCTTCATCCCCCATCTCCCTCTTTCTTGTCCACAACTCTACCATCATCACAACAACACAAAGTTAAGTCATCCCTCTCTATCTCTCCATGCCATAATCATGAGTTAACACCGAGTACAGCATACACCTAAGATTGTCTGTCGTCCCTTCATTCTCACGATTTCGAGTTGACCCCTGAATGTAGCTTCAGCTTCCGGCGTACCTCCCTCCAAATCGACCGCCTCCAAGTACTCCTCCAATCGCGCTCGATCATAGCCTGCAAGTGCATCTCCAAACTCGCTCGGTCACAGCCTGAGAGTGCATCTCTGAGTTCACTCGATCTCGGCCTCCAAGTGCATCTCCAAACTCGCTCGATCTTGGCCTCTAAGTCCAGCTCTCAGTTCACTCGATCTCGGCCTGCATAAGAGCTTCAAAGGTTGAAGTCACCTTGTCACATGCCCACGGTTTCGAGTTAACTAACCGATGAATAGAGTCTCAGCACCAGGCGCGCCTCCCGCAGACCGCCTCCAGATCGACCACCTCCAAGTACTCCTCCAATCTCGCTCGATCATAGCCTGCTACAAGTGCATCTCCAAACTCGCTCGATCACGGCCTCCCAGTGCATCTCCAAACTCGATCGATCACGGCCTCCAAGTGCAGCTCGCAGTTTACTCGAACTCGGCCTCCAAGTGCATCTCCAAACTCGATCGATCACGGCCTCCAAGTGCATTTCCAAACTCGACCGATCACGGCCTCCAAGTGCAGCTCTCAGTTCACTCGATCTCGGCCTCCAATTGCATTTCCAAATTCGTTCGATCACGGCCTCAAAGTGCATCTCTGAGTTCACTCGACCTCGGCCTCCAATTGCATCTCCAAACTCGCTCGATCACGGCCTCGGAGAGTATCTCTGCGTTGTAGATTGGTAGCTATATAGATAAATAGTTACATAGATGAGAATACAACCTGAATACATGAGTTTTAAAAATCGTTGCACGATTAGTAGTAGCGATGAGTTCCAGGCGCACCAGCAGCGTTCCCAAATAAGATGTTGTTTTTCCCAGAATGCTCTACTGTGATTCGAGGTGCTCCCAGACGCTCACAGGTTTCTCACTGCGCTCCCAGGTGCTCTGCAATGCAACGCGACCCGTCTCCTGGGCGACAGGCAGTGTGTAATTCTCCATCAGAGGGTACAAGGTTCCGTCAGAGCCGTCAGAGCCGTCCGGAACACCCGGGTGTTTCCGACGGAAACCAGGGTTGTGGCTGATGTCTCTTTCTGTGGGCTGAAGCAGCAGGGACTGCTGTTTATATTATAAATCGAACTCCCTCCAGGTCCCAAACGAAGACCCCTTATGAGGTATGGACTGGGAAGCCTGCCCAATTGCTAGTCCATCTACAGCCCTTTGGATGTGAGATATGGCATCATGTTACAACAGACCTTCGAAGAAAGTGGGAGCCCAACGCAATTAAAGGACAGATTGTGGGCTATGAAGGCCGAAATCAGTATAGGATGTACTGCAACCATTCGATAATCATTACCATGGATGTTGATTTTGTACCTCCAGCGCCAATGGCAGCGCTATATCCACCTGTGGCTATCATCAAGGAAGATGATGAGGAGGACTCAGGAGTTGCCTTGAAGCCAACGAAGGCAGACGCACACTCAGATACACCGCCACAAGCTGAATCCACTCAAAGTCAGGTCAATGAGGAAACTCTTAATTCGATTACAGTCAAAGCTCCTGCTCCAAGGACAGCAGTCGATGATTAAGCAACCAGAGCAGTTGTAGGACCATCGAGATGACAGAGCTAACGAAAGAATGCTGGCATATTCACTCCCCCATGATTCCACGAGGAACAGTCACGATCAGATAGCACTCAGCAGACTGCCAGCAACAAGGGATATGCTGCAGTTGCACCGGCAACTACATCCATCGAAGAGCCTCAAACTTGGGAAGAGGCTATGGATTCCCCACAACGAAGTCAGTGGGAGCAGGCCTGCCATGAGGATCTGGCATCGATTTTGAAGAATAAAGTCTGGACTGAAGTGCATCAAAATCAAACAGAGCATCAAAATATAATAGAATGCAGATTGGTCTTTAAGATCAAATATGGACCAACAGGAGAGGTCCAGCGGTACAAGGCACGACTGGTAGCAAAGGGATATACACAGTCATATGGCATCGATTACCTGGAAACATTTTCCCCAGTGGTCAGGTTTCAGACACTTCGTCTTCTACTTGTTCTTGCAAAATCAAAAGACTTTGAAATCCACCAGATGGATATTAACACCGCATTCCTTGGGCAGGATCTGAGCAGCGATGAGCAGTCCATATACATGGAGCAGCCTCCAGGCATTTCGAGGGGGCCTCAGGAGGAAGTGGTCCTCCAACCTCACAAGACTTTGTATGGCTTGAAACAGTCATCTCGTGTTCTCAACAAGGCATTGCATGGATTCTTTACACTGCATGGTCTGCAGCGAGATGAAGCAGATCACTGTGTATACTTCAATGCCTCTCGAACTCTCTTCCTTATGGTCTATGTGGATGAATATATTTTGATTCGTGATTTGGAAAGTGTCCAGTCAATGAAGAAGAAGTTGAATATTTGTTTTGAGATGTCAGATCTTGGTCCCCTCTCCTACATTCTACGAATTGCAGTTACTTGAGATGAAGGTGGACTCCATCCCTCACAGGAGCGGTATGCTGAGGAGATCCTTCGACAGTTTCAGTTCTCATCCAGCCACCCTTGCAGTACTCCTCTCAGTCCAGGTATAAAGCTCAGAAAGGAATCTGGAGCTCATCTCTCCCAACATGATTCTACTCTGTATCGAAGCATCGTTGGTTCGATCATGTACCTGATGCTGGCTACCAGGCCAGACCTCTCACATGCAGTGGAAGCAGTCTCTCAGTTTTCCAGTGCTCCCAGCATTGATTATCTTGCAGCCCTCCATCACATCCTGAGGTCTATTCGAGGATTTGCACACCTGCAACTGCACCTAACAAGGTGTTCTGCATTCGAAGCGACCCCCAACGCCAGCTTCTCAACATCGACCCAGCCCCACTATCCAAAGATCCTATGGGATACAGAGATCACAGGCTACAGTGACAGTGACTGGGCTGGTTGTCTAGATTCGTGCCATAGCACTGGTGCTTACATCTTACTGGCTGGTCAATCGCCAGACTCCTGGTCAAGCAAGAAACAGGCCACTGTAACCTTGTTCTCCATCGAAGCTGAGTATATGGCACTCACTCAGGGTACTAAGGAAGCAATTTGGCTTCGCGTCCTCCTGAGTGAAATTCTGGATCGCCAGTACGAAAAGCTCCCTTCCATCACCATCTTTGCAGACAACCAAGGATGCATCGCACTTGCGCACAATCCCTGGTACCATGCTCGCACCAAGCATATTGATATTCAGCATCACTTTGTTAGGGAAAAAGTAGATGGAGGAGAAGTATCTCTGGAGTATACTCCAACTGGAGTTATGGTAGCAGACTTTCTTACAAAGGCTCTGCCTAGGGAGAAATTTGTGCAGCACCGCGCCAGTATGGGCATCTATTAGTTTCAGCTGCAACTGTATTTCTTTATCTTTTTTGTTGAGTGGTGGTTGATTTTTTAATCGTTGATGGCTGTTGACTGCGGGCGGTTGTCACTGAAGTGAGGTTGAGCAGGGATAGGGCTGCAGGGTTCACTGCACGGACCCGGGGCTGTTAGTGTCTGGGTTTTTTCTTTGGTAGCATCCCGCTGGATGCCGAGTCTGTCTCTTTTGACTTGTACTTAGTCTTTCTTTCTTACTTCCATTTGCTCTCCCACTTGTGCTCTCTCTAACTTTGACTTTTGTATGGGCGGGGTATTCACGGAGTGGGAGTATTGGAAATCCGCTCAACTCCGGGCCCGAGTCCGCCCAATGGCGGAACGGCCAGTGTGGCCTTGTCATTCTGTATATAGAGAGACCGCTAGTGTAGAGAGAACGATATCGCTTTTGGACATTCTCACAGCGCCTGCTACCATTGCCCACAGAAAGTACGTTGGTGAGTGCGCTTGTGGATGCGGTGGTACTTTGTACTTTCTTCATCCTCTAAGTAGGCATGGTGGTTGTTGGTGAGGCTATAACTGTAAGGATGCTAAAAGATGTACATGAAGGGCGTGCTCGGCAGTACTCTTGGAAGCCCGTCCAAAGTTGATACAGTAGGTGCGCTTTTTGTATTGTTGTATTCATACTGTATGCACTCTAACTAGAGTATGACAGGACCCAATATCCCCTCCGCCTCCAGGCGAGCCGGCTAGCTGGCAGAGCTCCCACTTGCTACCCATCGTCCCCTTTGACACATGAAAAGCAAAAAGATTGAAAAGAACAAAAGAGATCAACCAAAACAGAGACCACCGCTCCAAACACCCTTACTCACGCTCCTCCTCCCCGCACTCCTCCTGCCTGTGCTCCTCCTGCCTTGGCTCCTCCAGCCTTGGCTCCTCCTCCCCACGCTCCTCCCCTTGCCTGGGCGGGCGCTTCCCGACATCAGTGGCTGCCAGGAAGTCCATCACCGCTTGGTGGCATATCTCCATGGAAAACAGCTCAGACATCTGCACATGTCGGCATTTACCCGCCTTCCAGCCTGTGAACTTTCCAACTGTCTCCCAGAGTGTCGTCTTCTGGTATTTCCATCGGCTGCAGTGGCGGAAGAGATGCTCCCGCATCTGTACAGCTCCCCCTCTGCACCACCGGCATATGTCGTCCTCTCGGTGCGCAAACCATTTGAGGTACGCTCCATTCGGGGCATACCCGCTCTTCAGTCATTAGAACCTCGCGGCAAGTGGCTTCACGCTTGTCATTGGGACGGATCTGTTGCTTCCAGCTTTACCCTTCAGCCTATTGCCATAGTGATTGGAGCACTTCTTGGCCTCCCACTCTGCTTTCACCGCTGTTCTTCCTTCCGTGATGTGTCTAGCTCTATTTGTGGCGGGAGTGAATATACGCTCACGTAATGTGTCTCCTCGACCCTCTCGTGCCTTATTTGACTGGCAGTCTATCTCTTCTTGCCCAGGGATGCCTGAGTGCCCCGGCACCCAGTGGAACACGATGTTGATGCCCTGGGCCTGGAGGGCCTTAGTATGCTCGTTAATTGTTCTTGCTAGCTGCTGCCCTCGCCCTGGGTCCAAGTGTGCCGACCAACTGAAGGCTGCCTGCAAAGCACTGAAGACCCACACTGTCATGACTCCATGTGCTCATAATGCTTCTGCTGTCGCAACGGACTTCCGAAGTGCGACTCCAATCGCCCATAGTTCACTGTCGAATACTTCCATCCGCCCCGTGCCCAGGTAGCTTTGGAATACCATCCAGCCATCTGCGTTTAGACACACTGCTCCAGCTCACACTCTCTCCTCATCCTTTCCTGATCGGTCTGTCCCCCATGTCCAGGTCCCAGGCCCTGCTGTGCCTTCATTCGCTTTCGCCCATAGCTCAGCGGCTTTCTTGGCCTTGGTGGCATCTTCTAGCATGGTGGTCTTGACCGCTGGCTTCTCCCCAGGGTCTGGCCAGCGCATCGTTTCTGCTCTCCAGCGATGTGTGTGCTCCATCACGGCCACTCTAGGTGCCGGAGCACCAGGAGTGGGATACTCGAAGAGCTACTCCGACTTGGATCCTGCGCACCGGTTTGCTAGCCTCACCACGAACTGTTGTTGGCTAGCCTCGAGCGCCACTACCGCAGGTGTAAGCGCTGAGTTGCGCATATGCGCACCTCTCAGAGTTGTAGGCAGCGCGCCCAGGGTGGAGCTGGATTGACGCTTTCGGAGAAGCTGAACGTCGTCCCACCGGCTGCCTTTCTTCGGATCCCACCAGAGCTCGCTTCCATACAGCGCGAAGGCCTGGACGCATGCTATTTGTACTGCTCTTACACATGCTGGTATGACACCATATGTTCATGTGAGAGACCAGAGTCGTGCCTCTGCGGCCCTAGCTTTCTTCATGCATCGATTGTGATGCTCCTGGCAGGTCAGGTGGGCGTCCAGCCAAACTCCCACCCATCATATCGCTTTCTTGTTACATCGGACAAAGCCATTCCCGACTCGTATCTTAGCTGTTAGGTTCTGGGGAAGGTGATTGATGTGGCCTCGTCTGCATGTGAAGAGAGCCGCCCCGGTTTTTCCACTGTTGAATTCCAGCTCCCTCTTTACCGCCCAATCAATGCTTTCTCTGGCGCAGGATTCCAGTTTTCTGACGACTTGTCTAATGTCGCTCCCGGTTGCCATCCAACCTACATTGTCCTTGAAAGAGAGGCCTTCGATTCCGGAGACCTTCTCCTGCACCCATTTCATGAGCCCTCAGGTGGAAATTGCGAAGAGGATCGGAGACACTGGTAAAACCTGTGGTATTCCTCATTCCACCAGGCGACTTTCCATGACTTTGCCCTTGAATAAGAATTCAACCGTTCGGTCTCAGAGAAAGCTTGCCGTACATCGTATAAGGTCTCCGTTGTTCCCCTTGCCCTTGACTGTGTGCACCAGTCTCCCCCTCCCCACACTCGGGAAAGCTGCCTTGATGTCCATCCGAAGCACACAGGCTACGCTGCCTTCTCTCCAGGGTGCATGTGCTCTGTCAACCATGTTTGCCACTGCATCGATTGCTGATCGTCTTTTCCTTCTTCCAAACTGGCTGTCACTCAGCAGCCCTCTTCTCTCAGCCTCATCAGGCAGTAGCTCTGCGACCACTCTCTCATTCACCTTCCCCATGCAGCTCAGCAGGGAGATGGAGCGGTAAGCCTTGAGATTTGTGTAGTCGTCTTTCCCTGGCTTGAGGATTACGACCCCACACGCCCGCTTCCAGACTGCTGGGTGTCGGCCCGTCCAGACGGCTGCCTTCGTCCGCTCTACAATTCTTTCTTTGTTCCACTACCAGAGTAGGTGCAGGGCTCCAAAAGACAGTTTGTCCGGGCCAAGGGTTTCTTTGACTGAGCGCGAGAATAGGGCTCTCTCGATGACTGGCTCAGTGACGGAATCGTGGGCCAGGCGTACCGGGGGTAGTTCGAAGTATTGGTGATACGCATCCGGGGGAAAGCATTCTGGTCTAAGCATTGCTTCCTTTTCGGTGATCCTGTTTGCCTGCTTCTCATCTCTTGGAGTGCGCATAGATCATGATATTCCTGGCTGTGGCATCATGTGCATAGCTCAGTGCGTCCTGGCGCCATTCGGCCCCGCTCTCGACCTTGTCCCCCGTGCTCTCCGCTCTCAAGTGTGCCTGTTCCTTTGGCCGCTCTCTCCACAGCTCCTCAGCCGCCTCCACGACCTCCTACGACATGGCCGCTAGATTCCACCCTACGACTTGTGTACCACCTGCTTCCTCCTGATTCTCCATTTCCAATTCTGACTTTTTCATCTTGAGATCGGACCCTATGGCGTGGCTCCCATTCAAAATCATGCACTTTCCGAACGATCGGTTGGCCAGGGTCCGGTCTATGACGGATTCGCCCATACTGTCATGCCTCATCCAGTAGTGAGTGGGCCGGTTGTCATTCCCAATTACCAGCCCGTGTTCATGTATGATTTCTTCCCAGTATGTGGCATCCCTCCGTTCAGTGCATCTCGGGTCCCAACGTTGGCTGTGGTCGTTGAAGTCACCCGCGAGCACCGTACTGCACCCCCCCTGCCGAATAATTCTCTGCCAGTTCAGTCTTCTCAGTGGGATCTCTCCTGTCTCCCCTTCTCCCAGATCGTAAATGTTCAGAGTCATTGCCATCTTCTCTCCCCTTGTTTTAATGTCGACGACAATTAGGTCACCAAGCCTGTTCTTATTCAAGTCAGTCCGTTTGTTGGTTGCAATGCCGCTCCCCATGCGCACCGCCGCCCAGACTCTCTTTCTTTTTCTAATATTGTACGCTGGATGACTGATTCCGACTGAACTCTCTTTTGGTGGTTCCTGCAGACATACAACTCCTGCCTTCCGTTTGACTCCAGTCTCGAGCCCGGCCATGGTCCATATGTAAGACCTGGCACAGTTGTGGGGGATCGGTCTAAACATTGCCGGCTGCTGGAGTGTCCGTTTCAACTTCAGGTTCAATGCGGGTTACTGAAATCGTGACCATGCCGTCGTCGTCGCCGTGGGGCTCTCGCACATTCTAATGTCCTCTTCCCCCACTTCTTCCACCCTTACGCCTGCCATCTCCTCTTCACTCTGGCCTCTGCCTCCTCCTCCCAGTGTAGTATTAGCAACCGGTCGGGGTAACCCGCCAGCGGTCCGGGTTTGGACCACAAAAACGGGTTGGTTAGGTTCCAGAACCATCCAAAAACCCGACCTGCAGACTCTTGGCAGGCCAAACCCGCACCCGTATCCGTCAACCAGCGTGTTTCGCCGGGTTTGGCCCGGCCCGTCGGTTCCAATTTCTGGTTCTGCGTTTCGGGTTTCACATTGATGATCACATTCAGATATGCGACTTTTAATCTTAAAATATTGATCTTGGTACGTCACGGTTTGTTTTCGACGTATTAGGCGGCTTCATGTGCAAAACAAGAATACTCAAGCTCCTAAATACATCCTCAAAATGAGCGTCAACTGCGCGTCAACAATATTTGGTCTTGCATCATCATTGATATGAGTGGTGCGTGATCACAAACATCCATGAAGAAGGATATGACAGCCTTGTTGGACATATATGTACAGGATATTCTAGCCACATCCTCCGGGACAGTAACAACTTATTTCATTTACCGAGCTACCACTAAGTATTCTTGAGCCTTTTAGAGTATAATAACAGTCAAAACGATATATATAGACAATAACCGCCACATCGTGCTGTGATTAACCATGATGGAAGGACAACAATCATTGACACTCTGTTGATGCACATTTTGAAGATGGGGCAGGAAGCGTTTTACTTTCACTTTTACCTATAAAGGCGGTCAATAATCAGTTTATGACAATGTGCAACCTGTCGCCCCCCCAGATTACCCATGATACATGACCAACAATCGTTGATACTCCATTGACACTCATTTTCATAATGGGGCATGGAGGGTATTGCAATGTGTTTTGGCTATAGAGGTAGCCAACAATTCCTTTATGACTCAATACACTGTATCGGAGGTGTCATTTCCCAAGACGCATGACTAAAGATTGTTGACTCTCCGTTGACGCTCATTTTCACGATGGGGCAGGGAGGGTATTGCTATCTGTTTTGCCTCTAAAGGCAGCCAAAAATTCTTTTATGACTGAGTACAACCTATGGGAGGTGTGATTTCCTAGAACACATGACGAAAAATCATTGACGCTCCGTTGACGCTCATTGTCATGATGGGGCAGGGAGGGTATTGCTGTCTGTTTGTCAATAAAGGGGGCCGAGAATTCCTTTCTGACTGACTACAACCTATCGGAGGTGTTATTTCCCAGGACTCATGACCAAAAATCGATGACGCTCCGTTGACGCTCATTTTGCCATGGCTGTATCCACAATATTCAATCATTCATTTTGGCACAGTCCATTATTCACTTTGTTTTGGCTGCCTTTCTGGCGTTTTCATATACTTTCTTCTTGATCACTACATTGTTCTTTAATAATACATAGATATGTATAATTATAATCTCCAAAATCCGGCGTCTTTCGGTCAATGCTCGTCATCAGCAGCAGGATCGCTCAATCCGCTGGTTTTGTCTTCAAAATGAATGATAGATGCATTACCACACAACAGATAGTGTACTAACTATCATCAGTCAGCATATCTGGATCAGAATCGGTATCGTGCTCGATATCCTCATCATCTTCGAAAAATTCCCCAATGTGAAGAGCTGCATGCGAATGCGTATATCCGGCCGGCAAATTCACGATTTCAGACGGTTGAGCTCCGGAGGTGTTACTGGTTGGAGCGGATGGCGTGCCAGGCGGAGGTGGAGTCGGCTCTGGAGTCCGCATTGTGTGTCCGGTGGGGGCAGGTGCACCTGTTCGTTTGCGTCTCCAGCGGGTCTGCCGATTCTGTGCGGTGCCATTGAGGCATGGAAGGCAGCCGGATGTTTGGTTATGACGTAGCGTTGCCGGTTGTCTTTGTATCGTAGCCTTCACCGTTTTATGCCCAAGAAACTCAACACCCCGCTTCTTCTCTTCTCAGACCTTGGCGCATGGTTTCTGAATGAGATATTTCGTTTTGTCTATTGCGGCCTGCGAAAAGCCTTCTTTCGCCAGTTTGGCCATATTCAACGCCAGGCGTTTGTCGGACTGTTCCAGCTGTACCTGACCTCCTTGGCTTGCCATAGTTGCAGGCATGTTGAAAACCTACAAGACATTAGTCGATGCTTCTAACAATGAAATTCGGCTGTTACCTCTCCCATGTATGCTTGCCTAGCCTCCTCTAAGGTGATTAAAGACTGTTTTGTCCACTCACAGGGATGCTTATCAGGAAATTCATCTGCGAAAATCCCAGAGCTCACAACATCAAGATGTTCGATTTCGCGGACTGTGTGGATGAATGCCTTGGTTGACCATGGAGGTTTCCGGTTACGGGCAGCAATGAATTCGTTACGTAGCTCTCTATGGACACCCACTGTACGTTATTCAATTAATTGACCGCCCTTTGCCACGATAGGGATATACTTACATCCAACTACATGCTGCTTCTTGTTTTTGCTGCTGCCAGTCTTGCCGACGATCATTAAATGTGCATCCTGGGTCATATGTTTGGTGGCTACATTGGCAGCATTGCGGTGAACTAACTTGTGTCTGCGCTCTGGTTGTGTGCCAAGAAGTTCCGTATTTGATATAGCATCCGCAAATCTGCCAGTATTTGAACCGCTCTCACCTGCCGGAGGTCGTTCGGTATCCATAATGGGCTGAAGTGGAATAGGAGAGGAAGATGTTAACGAGAGGAAGTGGGAAGCCCTGAGGACTATATAGTTAGCTTCATGTCAGAATGGAATATATAGCAGCCAACATGATCATTATGATCAAGATGAATCCTACTGAGTATGGATGCAAGTTGCAGAGATTTCCCACCGCCCCGCAATTGGCAATCAGTCGGTCTGTGATTGTCTGTTTGATGACCGGGATCAATTGCGGTGTACGACCGCCGAAATCACGCAATTGCTGGATATTAATAGAATGTAGTTCCAGCGAAAGGACGTCTGCTCGTGTTTCTTTCAAATAATCCCTGGGATATTACATGAAACAGACGCTAACAATCAAGTCATGTTGAATGGTTAGCGTCAATATTCCGGATTTATTGACAGTCAAGAGAACCATTTTGCTTTGTTCGAGATGAGTAAAAGTACTAACCTTGACATAAAAGACGCACCTTACCTCCATTTTGTCGCAAACTTGCAACATCCAAAATCTCGCCCAACAACAAATTCCACGAAAACTACAATGGTCAATGATCCGAAAAAGAACTTTTCGCGACTTCCAGCGGGCAGATATGGCAAATCGAAAAAGCGGTCAACCCAACTACGTCATCAAGTGAATGAAGGCAAGAGCGGCTTCGAGGCAGAGAGAATCCGAGCCGTTGGGGCATCGCGCAACTTGAGGTCCAAAAAGAAGCTTGTGGCTGAGAAGCGACGACAAACGCACTTCTTAAATAATGAAGAGAAAGAGAAATAGATTGAGGATTATGTGGAGAGTGAGACCGCTGGGGCAAGAAAGCGAGTTGAAGACGCAGAGGCCACGGTTCAAAAAGAGCAGGACGATATGACGCAGGCTGCAATTGCGGGATTGACGTCCAGAGAGCCCGAAAAGACGTTTGAGGAGATGCTGTTTGCTATCTCAGACACTCTGAGTGATCTTGCAAGTTGCGACGATGGGGAGGATGGGGAAGAGGAAGACGATGAAGAGACTGAGCATGGCAATTTGAATGAAGATGACGAACCCGGCTGGGTGATGAGCACAATCAACAACACAGTCCTGCAGCGCATGCAGAGATTTCGGCATAAACAGATGAAGCTCGACGAATTGACTCAACCTGGATGGGAGGATGCAGCTGACTACTTGCGTGACCGAGATAAGAAATATGGCACTACCGAATTGAGGGTTCCGGCCGTCGTCCAGCCCCAAACACAGGATGACACTCAGGCACCTCCACCAGGAACATTTGGAGAGCTGATGGAGACTATTGACATTGTGCCCAGAATATCGCAAAGGCCGCAAGTGACTTCTCGACCAGGAGGTAGTCATATTAGGCTAGGTGCGGTGAAGCCGCAGTCTCAATCGAGCTTACCAAGTGGTGAGCCAGCTGAAGAGCCCGATTCGTCAATTTTGCTGAAAGCGAAGCCAGTTGAACCAGTAAGCTTTGACCTCTGCATATAGCCTCCAGCTAATTACCATATAGATATCGGATTCCTACCAAGAGATGGTGATGGCTCCAGCGTCTACGGAAGAATAGTGGTACTTTTTGACATCTGATTGTGGTGAAAAGCAAGTTGTTTACCAATTTTGCTACGTGTCAGCTTTGGCTTGATTTCAGTGACCAAATTGTGTTACATGATAATTTGTCTGTGCATGTGCAAGGGTCGAACGCACCATGTGAAAGTTCTAAAATCCAAATCCGGTTGTAAGACGGCCATCATGTTCGGTTTTATTCTGCAAGTGACTGTTAAGATGACAAAGCAAAAGCAATATTAGTGACACAATGGGCTAACACAATTTAAGTGAGTGATGTCATACACGTCATACGAAGAGCGGTCAGTGTACATGACGAATCGATCTGAACGACAGCTGTCATGCCATATTCATCCAAGTATCCAACTGCATATCTCACTGCACAGACCAGGTGTACATGGTTGGGATATTGGAAATTGCTTGTAGTATGTCATGGAAATCGAGAAGAAGGAGCTGGATAAAGAATGGTGAGGAAGTCGAGCTATATTTACCAAAAACTAGTCAAATGATTCGCATGCCATCAATTGCCGGCCAAAAGCGCAGGAATGTGATATGATCACGTCATTTCTCAGTCAGATAGCGTAGATAGCAGTTGATCAAAAAGTCAGAGGTAATAAAACTCCTTAATGCAAACAATCATAGATACATACGCAATAATGGATGTCATAACTGTGTATTTGATTCGTTGGATACAATTATTAAGTCTACAAGGCTGTTTCAATGTGATGAATGTGAGCGTCAACAGAGCGTCAACGATTTTTGGCATTGCATCATGAAACATCCAGTAGGATGTGTGGTAACAGTAAGTCATAATCGAACTATCGGACGCCTTCCTGTTGAACAATGCTGACGGCAACATTTCTACTGTGTCCTAAAAATGATCGTCAACAGAGCATCAACAACTTTTTGCCTTGCATCTTGAAAAAAGCATAGGGTGCGCGGCGATGTCACCCCATAATCGCGCTATCGACCGCCTTTCTAGGCAAAAACTCTGGCAACAACATCGCTACTATGTTCTAAAAATAACCGTCAACTAGTGTTAGCAACGGGTCCAAATTCCCGGGTCGGTTCCGCGTACAGTTCCACCCGAAACCGGACCGTGGCAATGGGTCTTACCACACCAAAAACCCGGACCGTTGCCATTGGGCCGGTTTTACCACCAAAAACCCGGCATTTCAAGTTCACAATTTTGGCTCCAATTAAGTATTTGAGTTCTGATTGTATCATGACATGATCAGTACGTAAATTGTGCAGTTTTAGTCGCTCTTTCACCTCCCGCTCTCAGATTGGAAATCGGACCAATATTCGTTGTGTCGCTATCGAAAACCCGCCAATTTCACGTAAAATATCGCGTTATTTCACAGCTACTCTACAAATATTGGTCCAATCGCAAATCTGCGAACGCGAGGTGAAAGAGCGGCTAAATCTGCACAATCTACCTACTGATCATGTCATGATACGATCAGAACTCAAATACTTAATTGGAGCGAAAGTTGGAGAAACCGCAAAATGGAACGGCGGTCCGGGTACAACCCGGCCAAAAAGCCGCGGGTTTGTGTCTGGTCCGGGTAACAAACCTGCCAAGCCCCCCCGGGTCGGGTTTTTGACCGGGTAAATAACCCAACCGAACCGAACCGCCAGTCAAAACCCGGACCGCTGGCGGGTTACCCGGACCCGTTGCTATCATTAGTGTCAACGCAGCGTCAACGACTTTTAGCCTTGTATCATGCAAAATCCTAGGGCTGTGCGGCAGCATAAAGCCATAATTACATTTTCGGCTACCTTGCTAGGCAAAAACGGTTGCGACTACATCGCTACTATGACCTAAAAATGAGCGTCAACGGAGCATCCATGACTTTTGGCCTTGTATCATGGAAAAGCCTAGGCCTGTGCGGAGGCATCAAGCGATAATGTAAAGGCACGGCTGCACATGACGTGTCCAGGGCCGGGTAATACCCGCTGTATATATTGTCGGCTCACCACGAGCCTTAGATCTCTAGCGATAATCTTACCTTACTTACCTTTATACTACTCTACAATATTGACATCCACATTTGCAACCGTATCTACTGATATTACTTCATACGAGGCCATACACGGGCGTATGCCTTTACACTATTATCGCTCTTACAATTTCAGATACGTTTCGCATGCTGGATTCCATGAATTACCCCTTTTCAACGCGTCACGATATGCGCGAGATATCATACAGCTTTGGGAGCACTAATTGTATCAGCGAAGTGTCTTGATAAGTCTATTGAATTGAAGTTAACGGTAACAGAGACGATTTCGTGTGGATTCTAGAGGCCAATTGGCCAGAGACGTGTCGTGACACCTATGGACAAGACATGTTACAGACTTGAGATATACAAATCGCAGATATAAAAGAGGCATGAATTGTCCACCCAATTGAGGTTAACAGTAGCAGAGACAATTCCGAGTTGATTCCAAGCCAACCGGCCAGGAGACGCGTCAGCGACCAAGTCAGTAGAAGTCAATTACAACGAATTCATCATACGACAACTCGAAGGCTATGAATCGCGGCATCAATGAGATTTGATAAGTTACCTTCCAAGTGAATCAATTGACGATTACAGGGACCATTCCATACCCCATATGCCACTCAGAGTCGCGTCACCGGCAATGCCGAAGCCAATCCCTTCAGTTCACCTTGATGATAGCCAATAGACGATAAATGGGCAAACACCTCGAGCGAAGTGCATCTACGGAGGATGAGGGAATGTTTTCAGGAATACGCGCGATTCACTTCGACCCACATGGTTGACGTCAGTTGCAATTGCGATTACCTTCTACACGACTAGATGGAGTCATCTAGTTTACGGATGCTGCGAAGAGGTCTACCAGCGGGTATGCAATCATTCAACTATGAGTACCGATATGATTACCGGTATCATGATCTACTGACGGGCAGAGTTCAAGATAGTGGAGCAGCGATCGCAGATCGTGTGGCAGCTCTGAATAGCAAGTACAATAACCCCCAAATGTTCTAGCGTGGCTAGTACGTATGTTTCGCGATTACCATTGTCAATTATCAGACTTGGCACCTGATTGGACGACCGGATCGGATCGTTGTGAGGAGAGAGCCATCTGCGCCAACTCTATTCAATTTCATCAAACATACGCCAATGAGCGAAGACGGATATGTGCCTATACGATGGCATACGAAGAGGGTTTTAGGAACCCAATGGACATGATGTCATTTTCAATTGTAGTCGGGATTCTGAGGATCCACGGGACTACCGGAGGATGGACCGTCTGGGCACTCTCAGGAGACCAGCGGATTCAGCATGTATTTAAAGCGCGCGGAGGTTCAATTGATGTCTCGTATCCCCACGTGGGAATGGACGGTATTTGGTTGTCCGACAGTCCCAATTGGGTGTGACAAGTACATGATTCGCAGAGTGAGCTTATTCGTAGAACTGGTGGCAGCTACGGTGGACGCACTGTGTGAGCTGGAGACAGGTATTGCCTTGGTACAAGTCCAAGAATCCTAGCGTCGACTTGCATTGCATTCGACTTTTGGCTCTGCAACCCCAGGGTGAGCGGAAGAGGTGGCAGTGGACCGGGCAGGCCATCACGTATGCCCCGGGAATGTACCTAGATCACGGCTAGGGAGGAGGCGTGTTCTGAAGGACGCAGCGGTGTTCCGGATATTTAAATACTTGGAGCCAATGCCTTTGACGATCAACTGGCCAGTGAGGAGGTCGTTTCGACTTTCTTCCTAAGAGTGGGAGTTCGTACAGGGCTGCTGGGAGTGACCGTGGAAAGCATCTCAAGTGGTAAGATAGGCGCCAGCCACTGGGCGGGCGAGCAGGGAGCAGCGGCGGTAGTTGCGGCAGAAGAGCGTCCACATGGGAACCTTGAATGACTGCTACCAGCACGCCGAGACACGAAGGGAGTACTGGACGGCGGAGCTTGGCCCTATTTTGGCGAACCGTTTTTAATCTGGGCTCCTGGATATTCCTTCATACCACTCCATATATATTATGAATTAAGAACTAACGTTTGCAGATGGAGCCAGCACAACAACAAAAGATGGTGCCTACAGATGATGGAGGACATATCCCGGCTATATACAGAGATTTCGTGGAGGCTATCAGCAAAGCCAAGGAGGAGGCACTCCCGCCGAATCCAATTGACCGTGCAATCGACTTGGAGCCCGGCTACAATTTGTCATATGGGCGGATTTACAACTTCTCGGAGTTGGGTGGAGCGATATTCACGCAATTGCGTGGATTAGGATCACGTGCTCACGCGGCCTGATCATTGATTTGGATTTAAAGATCCTGTGCCATATGGACGGATTGATGACTGGGTATTTTCTTATGATGGACGATATGTCACCGGATTATGGTACTGCGATGAAGAGTCAATGGAAGACAGACATTACGAAGGTCAGTAAAGATGACTTTTAGAGAGCTTACAGTGCTACAGGAGAAGTCACGAATGTGGACCATATGGGCGCAATTATGCACAGGTGGAAACGAATGGCTGGAACCAACTGCATCACAGCCGTAGAGAGATCGCGGCCGGAGATGGATTGCGGCCGGAGATGGTTAACAAGAGATGGATCCCATCCGGAGATGGATCGCGGTATGATATGGATCGCGACTGGATATTGAGGGATGACCAGATCTTGATGGATGACCAGAGGTGGACGACAGGAGATGGATCTCAGGAGATGGATCTCAGGAGATGGATCACTGGAGACGGATGGCAACCAATCCCGTTCCCTTTTATGAAGATATTGAGGTTATGCGAAGTTATACGATTCTCGAGATCACGACTTTGATTTCAAACTACGAAGTTACACTGGAACTCAGATATGCCGACATACGATGTCCCGGCGGCATAGCTCCACCGAGCATGATACCGAGCACTACTCAGAGCACTATTCAGAGATGCCGAATTAAACTGATCTGTGACCGAGTTACTATGCCGAATACGATCCAGAATCAAAGCGCGAGTCACAGCTTCAATGCCGATACCGCACATCACGAAGCCGTACGAGATTAGTCTTTGGCAGCGCAACGATCTTTACAGAGCGGGATGACAGTGCCAGAATCGCAACAACTCCTACCACGAATTACCGCACCGGAAATGCAGGAACGAAGCACCGTTAAACGCATTCACCAATAAAGAAGGCTAGCAATGGTGAAAAGTGCACCCAGAGAAGTAATGGCAAACGCACCTACAGATGAATCAAGATGCCGCATGCGCAAGGCACAATCCCGAATGAGATCACAACTCAGTCTCGGCGATCCTGATTCAGTCTCGACAATCTTGAGATACACAGCTGCTACTGGAAATCAATTTCAGGATCAATCCTTACCAACCAATATGGCACCAGACGAAGACGTAATGGATTAGTCGTTGGCGGAGCTACGATGTACAAAAGGGGGATGACCGTACCGGAACCAAAATCAACCCCTACTGCAAGCAATCACCGTACCGGAAGTGCTGGGAGGAAGTACCTTGGAGCGCACTTACCGGAAGAGAATCGCAGCTGGAGATTAGTTAATGAGCCTACCTTAGAAGAGATCACCAACAGTCATCAAGCAAAACAACAATGTGGATACCCAGACAAGTGACAGCGAGCACACCTGGAGAAGGATCGGACAGTATACCCGGAGGAAAACCAGCGAGCGCACCAAGCAATTAGAGATGATAAGTGCACCGTGCACAGGGCGGATGTCAAGTGTACCTACAAGTGCACCGACTTGGAGGATGATCAGTGCGACTACAGGAGCACCGGAGAGATGATGAGAAGATCAAGTCCGATCGATCTATGCCGAACGAGTGCAATTATGTCAACCGAAGTAATTCCGAACCAGACCGAAAATGATATCGGAACGTACCAAATAGTCTACCGAACGGTGTCGCGAGCGACAGTCACCGAACGGCATTGCGAGCGACAGTCTCTGAATGGCATCGTGAAAGACAGTCACCGAATGCCATCACGAGACACAGTTGACACAACTACCGAGAGATGATGACTGAGCATAGCGACCAAGATCATGGCCGAATGACCCAATATTGGGATTGATTCAGAGGATTGTCCGGAGCCCTTCCTACTGAAGGCACCGACTGGGATGTTTACAAACCGACTTACCGAATGGAATGCCGAACGACCATACTGGAGGCCTGTAAGCCTACTTGGCCGACACTGAAGGAGGATGAATATAACTACTGACGGGCACCGTGTGAGAGCCACCGGCTGCATGAGAGGATATCAGATATCAAGGCTGGCCAACAAAGCTATGCACGAGGGTCTGGAGAGCGCAAACGCGCCTGAATATACATGGTATGAATGACCATTTCATGAGAAGCTTACAAGATAGATACGAGGTCATATATGATTGACCATCACCGACGGCTATGATACCGAGAGCCAAAGCAGCTTTCAACGCAGCAACAATGATCAAGGATGGGCTGGGCCTGCGGAGTTGTTCACGAGGAATTGAGAGAGCTCGAGTGCTAGCGCACTTGGAAGTATAGTGCGTATGACCTGTTACTGGAATGTTTACAAATTAGATACACCGATGAAATCGCCGAAGGCGATGATGAGTAGCGAGCGGAAGCCACCAACAATGCCGCCGAGTCAAAACGAGGTTCATTCTATCATTGGGGATTTCACCGAGATTACTGTGTCTAATTCCGACAATGACCTACACTTGGTACGAGTTACGAGTGCGAGATTGGATAGTCGGATGCCGGACATTCCGGAAGTGGAGATACGGAGGACGGTGTCACTTTGGATGATCCATTTCTCCTCTTCTCTTTCCTTCTTTACCTCATTGGATCTCGGCCCAGTATAAATGGCGTCGGCACGGGTTTTTACCACCTGCGGAGATAAGTCAAGTGGAGGTGGAGTGTCCCCGTGCACCGGAACCGCCGAATGGCTACCTTACGGTACTGATCGGTTGTGGGACTTATGGGTTCTTACGTTTGCGTACATTGAACGGTTATTCGATTGTTTCCTTTCCTTTCTACTCTTTTACGGGTTTATGCAGCCCAGGGGGTCTGCACCTAAAGAGAGGGATAATGTAACGGCACGGCTGCACGTGACGTGTCCAGGGCCGGGTAATACCAGCTTTATATATAGTCGGCTTGCGACAAGCCATAGATCTGTAGCGATAATCTTACCTTACTTACCATTATACAACTCTACAATATTGACATCCACGTTTCCAACCGTATCTACTGATATACCTTCATACGAGGCCATACAAAGGCGTATGCCTTTACAACACCACCAGGATTTGTCGTCATGTCAGTGGCCGAACTGTATTAGGTAGACCCCAGCGGGCGCATGCCCGGACTTTAGTCGGTAGAAGCTGGCGGTCAGCGGCTGTACTCTTGTCATCGTGATTGGTCTCATGGTCTCTCCCTTGCCATTGAGTCTGTATCTGAAGTGCTTGCTGCACTTGTCGGCCTCCCACTGCGCCATAGCTGCAGATCTTCCCTTGCAGATTCGTCAGGCCCTATTCGAGGCCGAGGTGTATGGCCGCTCTATCCCTGTTCTTCCGCTTGAGGCTCACGCTAAGTTCCACTCACTTTCTGCTTCTTTGTTCACGGGGATATCTGAGTTCCCCGGCACACAGTGGATCTCGGTTCCAATGCCGTGGGCGTGGAGACTCCGCGCTCTTCTGTTGATCTTCCTTGCCAGTCGTGGCCCTGGGCCCAGCTGCCGGTGTGCCGCCTGTCGGATTGTGGCCTGTGCGTCGCTGAAGACTGCCACCGACTTCACTCCATGCTGCTGCAAAGTTTCACTCTTCTGAATCGCCACATCAAGCCCGAGTCCAATTGCCCACAGTTCGTCATGGAAGACCTTCATGTGTCCGGTGCCCAGAAAGCTGCGGGGAGGCCTCCATTCGTTTCCGTGTTTACACACTGCTGCGGCTCTCACTAGGCCATCGACTGAGCGCGATCCGTCTGTCCACCACATCCAGACCCCTGCTCTGATTTTGGTGTTGTGACGAACCTGTCGAGACGATTGATTGATTGAGTCTAAGTCTAAGATGACACGTAGCCTATATAGTAGCTGCCAGCCCTAACCCACAGCCACGTGATGACGTACACTACAAAGACTCGGTCTAACACTCCTCCAGGGCGTTATCACGTCCGTCAAACACTAAGCCTTTGAAAAAAAAAACAGACAGAAAACAAACAGAAGACAGAAGACAGAAGCCAAACCATGCCATGCCCTGAGCTCCTCCCAAACGACTCCCGCTCATGCCATTAGAGTCGTCAATCCTGGGCCTACGCCTAAACTCGGTGGTTGATTGTGCTGTCGGCTTCAACTGTCTTGACTTCCAGTCAGCCGCTCCTCCGAAGGTGACACAGTCCTGTTGTATCGCGATCGGTATTGCACTGAAGAACTGTATCGAAGGTACTGCTCTAACCAGATGGAGAATCGTTGATTCTCGTACGCAGCCTCTCGGTCCCAATCATGGGTTGTGCTGTCGGTGTCGGTGTCGGAATTGGAGACGCTTCTCCGCGGCGATGTTGACTTCCGCTCGACAAACGAAGCGGAATACCGTCGTTTCCCTTTTTAAATACAAGTGCTCATAACCTGTTGTACGGTGGCGGATGCTCGAGTAGTCGAGTGTGTGCGTGCGTATGCGAAGGTGAGTCTGTGTCGGTATCAAAATTGGAGACGCTTCTCCGTGGCGATGTTGACTTCCGCTCGACAAACGAAGTGGAAGTGTTGATCATAGCCGGTTCCATTGCGGATGCTCGTGTAGTCGAGTATGTCTCGGTGTCGGTGTCGGTGTCGGTGTCGAAATTGGAGACGCTTCTCCATAACTGCAACTCGAATTGGAGACGCTTCTCCTTAGGTCGCTCTTCCGTCTCAGCTCGCCCTAGGAAATATATTCCTGTAGATCGTGGATCCCCGTACGCGGCCTCCCGGGTGGAGGAGGGGTTGTCGTCACTGAAGGTTTAGGGTGAAGGTACACACTGTACAGCTAACAACGCTTCCTCGTCCTCACAGTAGAGGAGTCCACAGACTTCTTGGATTCATGGCCCAATTGCCACCGCCGGTCTCTCGAGGCTGTCGCAAATCACATACCCAGCGCACTGTAGCGGACCAACCGCAGCGCTCCCCGGGGGTTTCGTGTGTGTTTGCCGACATCTCCCAAGTATCCGCGGTCCATTACCCGCCCACTTGTTATAGACTATCCAAATACCATACTGTATGTCGATCTGCTTGGCTTTGCCACTGGTTGACCTGTTCTCGAAATCGCTTCGAACACATCCGAATGATGCCGATGTTGACCCGAGCTCATCCTGTTGATGCCGATGTTGACCCGAACTCATCTTGCACTCCTGCCAAACTGCTCTCCGTACTCGTCCCGAACGTGTCCTGTCGACGTGTCGTTCGGTTGCCGTAATCTCGTATACCCGTAGAACTCAACACCGCGGCCATCGCAGCAATCAAAGCCATCGCAGCCATCGCGGCCATCGCAACCATCGCGGCCATCGCAGCCATCGCAGGCCTCTATGCGGTTGAGTGTGAGATTTCGTCGAGAGGAGGCATCGTTTGCACTGTTGAATCGTCGTCCTGAGTCCGTAGGGTGTCTTGATCCCGGATGCGTTCGCAACGCATCCGGGACCCTGCGGCCTCGCTCGTATGATGGTTCGCGATCCGACTGTTATCGTTTGATTGTTGTCGAAAATGGTGTCCGGATCGTGGTCGCGCCCGGGCTCATAACCTGTTGTGACGAACCTCTCGAGACGATTGATTGATTGAGTCTAAGTCTAAGATGACACGTAGCCTATATAGTAGCTGCCAGCCCTAACCCACAGCCACGTGATGACGTACTCTACAAAGACTCGGTCTAACATTTGGCTTCTTTCTCTATTGCCCAGCGCTGCGCGGCGCTTTTTGCTGCGGTGGTGTCGTCCAGTATGGTGGTCCTGACCACTGGCTCTTCGCCCGGGGCCGGCCAGTTCATGCCTTCGGTTGTCCGGCCATGCTCATGCTCTTTCCTGACTGCTCTGCATATTGGTGCTCCGGAATAGGGGTTTTTGTGTAGCTCCTGTAGTTTGCTACTGCATGCGTTTTCTATTCTCACTGCGAATCGCTGCTGTCTGGAGTCCAAGATTACTGGCGCCGGTGTAAGCCCTGTGTTACGGGGGTATTTTAAGTCCCAATAATCAATACAACATTTATTAGACGAAATACAGCCGCCTATCTAAACTCTCTTTCTTTCCTCGTCTTATCCTAAGACTCAACCTCTTGACCATATTCCAGAGCTTCCGCTTGCCTCCTGGCAAATTCCAATGCAGCCGGTTCCAATGTATCCAAATTGAAACGATGCCAATTCCCATCTCCGATGTAGACGAAGATTTAGCTTCCCCGTCGAACGACCACTCATTGCACAATTCCACGAAGGGTAAAGCTCCGGTGTTGAGATATCTCAGCACAATGTAGTCGATATTCTGGAGTTGACAAAGATGAAAAACCACAGTGTAGGTGTGGGTTAAACTGTGCTCAGCCAATGCGAAAAGCAAATTGCCGAAGCTCTCGACTATCCTCTGCAGTGGGTATTCGCCTGGGGTGTATTGATGTCCAGGCATAGATTGCCCAGTCACGAGTATGAATGAGGAAAGCAATTTTGTATAGATCGAATTCTTAATAATATTTTAAGGTGTTCTTCGCTGGTAATGTCTGACTATGGATTGCTACTAGAGCTTGGTTCTTTCCATCGTCAGGGACGATGTGAGCTGTGTATAATTGGTTCCTCAGGTCAAGCTTGCCTTGGGAACTTCGTCATGACATCATTCTTGCTCGATAGCTTATCGCCGGAAACCACTGAGGTGCTCCGTTGATAACGCCACGAGTTACCATAGGTTATCGTGTTCATGTATAAGTCGTTTTAAAACATTATGTCCCCTACCGGGCCATCCTCATGTTTATGATATCGAACGCAAATTATGACAGCTCATAACCTCGTGTTCGACATCTTGCTTCCCATTTGTTCAGTAGCTAGAACATCTGACGACCTTAGTCTTATCAGTGCTTATTGCATTATAATATTAATAGCTCTTCAGTATTAATTGCCTCACCATTACGGCTATTCGGCATTGCATCAGAGATTCTATCTGTGACCAACCGATACTCCGCTGGCGTAGATTATAACACGTCCACCTCCTATTCTCAGCGAGGATGACGTTGCAATGCATACAGTCTTAACTCAATAACCCAGTTTTCCTTCTGGCCTCTTATCTTCAGCCATTGCCATTAATCCCTCAGACACTGCATGCTTAGGTCTCTACCTTCCGTAGACCGGGGAGTGCCGCAAGTTCTCCCACCGCGTAGGGCATTAGCTCGCAGATCCCTTGTACTGGCATAGTGCAACTACGTCTGCTGCCCCCGTAGTTCTGCGTAATCGCAACTTAACTTAAGCATTGTCCCGCTAGACAAGGTTTTATAGGTGTGGCCAATAAATATGCGCACTGCTGAAGGTTTTTCACTTCCCAGTTCTGGCAACATACTTGCATCATCATCGATGCATCCACTAGCGCTACCGTAGTCTCCGCTAATCGATCAACACGCGGCTCAAGTGTCATCCCGCTAAGGATCACTTGACTGACAATCATGTTCACTTATTTCACTAGTAGGTGTTTTGCATATGGATGTCCACACTGGGTATTCCACATGTCCTAGCTTCGTTCAAATATGTATCATTGCTGCTGCTAAAGGAGAACCCCTAACACCCTGACTCTCTGATTAGTGCACTGGGGGGGGTCGTGGCCAGCGCACCCAGGATGGATCTGGCTTGTCGATTGAGGAGGAGTTGGAGTTCGTCTCGCCTGCCCACTTCCATGGGATCCAACCAGAGCTCTCTCCCAAATAGTGCTACCGCTTGAAAGCACGCCACTTGGACGGCCCTTACGCTCTCAGGAACAACGCCGTATGTCTTGGTAAGGCTTCAGAGCCTGGCCTCTGCTGCCCTGGCTTTCTTCATGCATCAGTTGTGGTGCTCCTTGAACATCAGATGTGTGTCCATCCACACGCCCAGCCAGCGTGTCGCATGTGCATTGAACCGTACGGACTTTTTCCGACTCTTATGTGTGCTGTCAGTTTTGGCCAGAGGTGTTTCTTGTGGCCTCATCTAGGCTTGAATAGTGCCACCTCCATCCTTGAAGTGTTGAACTGTAGCCTTCGTCTTCTTGCCCACTCAATGCTCTTCCCTGCGCATCACTCCATTGTCGAGAGGACATGGTTAACATTGCTCCCAGTCGCTACTCAACCGAGGTTGTCTACAGATGATAGCCCCTGGGCTTCTGATATATACTCTTCGACCAACTTGATTAGTCCTGAGGTGTAGATCACAAAGAGGATCGGTGACACAGGTGAGCTTTGTGGGAACCCTGCTTCCGCTGGGTGTCGCCCCATGGCGTTGCGCTCAATTACTATCTCCACTGTAATTTCTGACAGGAAGATCTCTGTCCATCGTGTAAGGTCTCCGTCCATTTACCTGACTTTGATCAAGTTGACCAATCGTCCTTTTACCACGCTCGGGCAGGCTGCTTTGATGTCCATGAGAAGCATGCCTGTTAGGTGGCCGTTTGTTCCAGCTGCGTGAGCTCTGTTCACCATAATGGCCGCTGCATCAATGGCTGACCGTCCTTTCTTGCTTCTGAATTGTCCATCACTCAGTTCACCTATCCTTTCGGCCTCTTCTGACAGCAGCTCCACCGTTAATTTCTCGACCACTTGTCCCATGCAGCTAAGCAGCGAAATGGAGCGGTAGGCCTTCAGCTTCATAAAGTCGTCTTTGGCAGGCTTGGGAATCACCATGCCGCTAACCCGCTTCCATACCGCTTGGTGTCTTCCAGTGTCCACTGCTGCCCTCGTCAGCCTCATGATCCTCTCTTTGTCCAACTTCAAGAGCAGCCGTATAGCACCAAAAGACAGCTGATCTGGACCAGGTGCCTTCTTGACTGACTGAGAATACACGGCTCGCGCAACTGCTTGTATAGTGACCCGTGTGTGTGCGATTCCCGCTGGAGGTAGTTCGTAGTACTGGTCCCCGTTGGTCGGGGGGACAGATTCGTGCCTCAGCATTTCCTTCCTCTCCAATGATGTGTTTGCTTGCTTGCGTTCTCTGTCTGTTAAGGTCTCCACGGTCATGCCCACCCGAGGGTTCGCAAATCGTGCTGCTCTCCACACCTCAGCTCCCCAAAGGTATTTCAAGTAATAGCTCCACATTTCTCGTTTGGACCGCCAGATCCACTGGTGGAGCTCTGCCTTCGCCCAGGTAGCCTCCTCCGAGTTCTGACCTCTCCTTCTCTCTCTCTCTACCTGCCTTCTTCTTTCTTGGATGTCGGTGTTCCACCATCTCCTTCATCTGGCACAAATCCTGATTTTCTCTGCCGTGGCGTCGAGAACGCAGATCGTTGCTTCCTGACACCATCCGGCCTCCTGCTCCACCTCGTCCTCTGTGCACTCCGCATCTAATTGAGCTCTCTCCCTCGCAGAATCCATCCACAGCTTCTCTGCTGCTTCCACGTTCTTCTCTGTCATTGAAGCCAGATTCCACCCCACTACCCTCTCATGATCCGCCTTCTTGTGCCAGTCTCCTCTCACCTCCCATTCTATAACCTGATGGTCGGACCCAGTGGCCTGGTCATCCGCCAGTATGGTGCACTTTACTAATGGTCGATTTGCCAACGTGAGGTCGATGACTGACTCGCTGTTCTGGTCCTCTCTTGTCCAATGGTGGGTGGGCCTGCCGTCATTTCCAATCTCCAGTCCATTCTCGTCAATCATGTCTTCCCAGAAAGCAGCATCCTGCTGCACTTGGCATCTTGGGTCCCATCTTTTGCTGTGGGTGTTGAAGTCTCCTGCGAGGCCAGTGCTGCCCTGCAGAATGAGTCTCTGCTAGTTCAACTTTCGCGCCGGTCTCTCTCCCCAATGTGGGTAGTTCTGATCGTAAACCTGGCCTATCGACGTTATCTTCTCCTCTCTCCTTCTGATGTCGGTCGCAATGACATCTTCGTTCACACAATTGCTCAAATCCGTCTACTCATCAACCTCCAAGCCGCTCCCTCTCTGGATCGGCATCCGAACTGTTTTTCTTTTTCTTATTTCCTATGCCAAATGGCTGATCCCAATACCTCCTCTTTCGCTTGCTGGATCTTGCAAGCACACTATGTCCACCCTGTGTTCGACTCCTGTCTCCAGTGCCGCAATGGTCCACTCGTATTACCCTGCGCAGTTGTGCTGGATCACTTTAATCATTGGTAGCCAGGGCTCCCGTTTCAGTCTCAGTCGTGGCCATGGTCTCAATCTCAGTTTCGGCCATCGTGATGTCTCTTGCGCCCCCCGCTGCCTCCTCTTCTTCGTCCATGTCCGCCCTCTCCTCTTCATCTGCCCTTCTTTCCGCCACCTCCTGGGGCCTAGGGCCAAGCGCCACTCTGGTCGAGCCTATTGCCGTTGCAATGACCCATGCTGCACTCGTGGATGGTCGGCTTGCGAGCCAAATTGTTCTGCTCTGCCGGGCCGCTTCGGCGGCTTAGGTCTTGGTCACGCACCTGCTGCTGAATGCAATATGATTTCCTTTGAAATTAGGGCACTTCTCCAGTGTGTGGCTGCAGAGTGCTCCCTGCTTTGCAGTGCATCCCACCACATTGTCTTTTTGGTCGCTGGTCCGGTGATGGCCGGAGCAGTAGCCACATCTTGGCTTCCTGCCGCACTTGTTCTCGATGTGGCCCCACCCACAGCGGAGCTCACAGCATCTGTCACGTCCTCCTTTTGTGTACTTTTCAACGCGGTACCACAGTACCGCTGCCTTGATGCGTTTCTTGATTTCGCTCTGTGCTGCCCTGCTCCCCTTTACAACAAAAACTACCGATGACACGGCAATCTCTCCGTTCTGTCTCCTTTCTCCGATGGTATGGTGGTTCACCAGCCACCTTACTTGGGGGGGGATCACTATACCCTCATTCACCACTTCAAATTGTTGTCGCATCTGCTGCAGGCCTTCCGCTCCTTTCCCCATGTAACGTACAAGTGCGACTGCTTGGATCTTTAGCCTGTCCCAGGACTCATTCTCTTCAACGTCCAGGACTCATCATTTGACCGTTGTCGCTGCAGTGATGATGATGTCGCAGTACTGCAGAGCCATCTCTGCTGTCACATTCCGGTGCGAAATTGCAGTAATCACGCCCTTGGCATTCCTTTTGGCGTTCATGATCCTAATGTGGGCCGGTCCCTTCTGGTGGGCGAGAGCTCTGTTGATTGCCGACACGATTTCCTGGTCCATTTCATTGGCGAGTGGTACACTCTCATCTCTTCATAATATCAGGCGTCTCTCCGCCATGCTTGATCCAGCTTTCAGGGCGGGGCCTTGGCTGATGCGTGCCCTCCGACTCTTAGCTCGGAGTGGGACGGTCTCCCACCGTCTACCGGGTGTGCGCACTGATTTTGGCTTGGTTGCAGGCTGCTGTTTAGGCTGCAGTTTGAGCTGCAGTTATTGGCTTCAGTTGCTGCTGCAGCTGCTGGCGCTTCTCTAGTTCCTCTTCTCGCGTCATATCTGCATGTTGCGAGGTCTCTAGCCCTTCGCCGTCCAACCCTGCGGTCTCGTCTGTTCCTTTCTCTCTCGGTTCTTGGCCTCATGCTACTCCTTTCACGATGTTCGTGATCGTATTTGTGATTCCCACCCCTCACAGCTTGTTGTCCTTGTAGCGGGCATCCCATATATGCTCTCTCTTGCATCCACGTCCTCATTCCCAACCACTGTACTTCTTTGCAGGCTGCCTGCGCTGGAACCAAGTTTGTTAGGTGTTGAACAGTTCCGTGCAGCTGCGTTAGCTCCTGCCCTTGCTGTGGCATTGTTCTCTCCATGCGGCTCCTCCAATCGCTAGGGGTTGCCGGGGCCTTACTCGTCCTTCTCCACTTCCCGTTCTCGGTGCGCTCGGTCAATTCAAACATGGTTCCGCTCGCAGTCTCCGTGGCGGTGGGTGTTGCCGCAGTCGTCATCTCCATCTCCATGTCCATAGGCGTGTCACTCCTCCTGTCTCCCGCTTCTCCCATGTCCAGGTCGCTCCTCTCGCTCCCTCTGGCTTTGGTCATCACTCCTGGAAGGCAAACCTCTCTTTGTAGGGTAGTCCTCGTCGTCGCATGCTGGTTGGCCGACACATCGCACCATCGTGTTTTCAGCCAAGAATCTACATGACTCCACTCCATTGCGTGGGTACGTATGCGAACCCTCCTCCGCCGGTCTCACCGGTGCTGGGACTCTCGCTCCGGGCTCAATTCGACTTCAAGAATCGATCGCCGCTGTCCGTTTGTCGTTGCTATCGCCATTGTCGACTTATCACGCTGTGTCTGGTTCGCGAAGACTTTTTTCGTGGCTTGGTCAGTTTTACGTCTCAGCCTTAGTATGGTAGAAGATTCCTGCCTGGTTGTAGGTATTCAGCCGGATCTATCATAGATGAGTACGTACACATTCTCACTTGTATGACCATATATTTCTCACCTTGTGGCCCTCTTAGTTAGTACACAATCAAGCTTCTCTATCTCTACTTTCAACATTATTGTGACGATATGGAAGTTGGGGAGAACCGTGTGTATAGACTAAGGTACAGAGAGAAGAGAGTGAGAAGGAGAGAGACTCTAGATATATACAGGAGGCATCAGCCCCGGTTACAGCCAGCTGTATCAGACCCTTGTATATATTTAACAATTATTGTTACAGGTATACTTGTGCCGGAGATATGTTACAGATCTGATACACGGTGACTGCTGCAAGGGCTGACGTCTCGTCCATATATCTCGAGTCTTTCTTCTTCTCTCTTCTCTGTACCATAGAATACACGCACACGGTTCTCCCCAACTTCCATATCGTAACAATTATCACTTCACAAGGCGCGAGTGATATCAGGTGGAGAAGTGTAACTAAGGCAAAATCTTTTCCGCAGCAGCCACACTATTGCATATACAGGTCTCAGCCGGAGATGAGTCTCGTATGGCCGGAGACGGAGATGTCGTGTATGGCCGGAGACGGAGATGTCTTGTATGGCCGGAGACGGAGATGTCTCGTATGGCCGGAGATGACTGTTGACTCTGATACGGGCTGATGACATTCAGCCGTACTTGCACTTTCATATATATTGCCCTTGTGGCCCTCTTAGATAGAATACAATTAAGCTTCTCTAATCATCAGTATTTGAACACACACGAACCTGGAGTATATGCAAATGTGAAAGCGCTCTCTAGACGATCAGCAGGACCTGAGGAGATACAACTTTCATACCTATGGGAACCTAGATTGTGAGTTCAATATTCTCTTTCAGTTATTGTTCGGAACATAATTACTGGCCGACTTTTGCCAAGGAAGAGTAAATTGCAGAAGCTGCAAGAGTTTTATGCGGTATGAGCGCTTAGGGGAGGTAGAAATGTGGCTGATAACTCCGGGGTCGGGCACTCGGGGATGATGAGAGCTCAGTGATGGAGTTTGTATTGAATACGGTGACGGGAGGACGTAAAGATGTCTTATTTAGAGGATACGCACAAACAATGATACCAGTGTCCTCTTGATAGTATGATAAAACCCTAGACGCGAATCATAACCTACCACAGTAGTGCGTTTATCGCAGCTATCGCTTCGGCAACCTGTGTCATTGATGCCAGGAGAATCCCACCATATTTGCAATGACAGCAGATTGAAGATGTTCAAGGAGCTATTATCTGCCATACTCATCGAGCTACGAGCGGACACCACAATGGCGGCTTCTCATGGCGGACTTGTCTATGTTGCGCATCCCTACCAAAGTGTCACCCGATATACACCTACCCTTGCGTTCTGTCGACTAATGAGAAAAGGCCGGGTTTATGGCCATATTGGGAGGGGTTAAATCCTCCATATCGGTATCGTCATCGCCTTCAATTACCATTATATCATGGTCATCGAGTGATAATTGTTGGGTTGCTGTTACCAAGGAAGAATACAAAGGCTCAGCGTGGGCGCTAAACAACCGACAGATTTAGATTCCGTTAAGGTTCGGCACGTGCGTACCCCACTTTTCATCCCAAAATAACTTGCACAACCTTTGCACTTGCTGCATCACATGGATTAAACACACATTTGCATACATATTGCCGCATCCCTGTTGCAGCGACATATACTCCATCATTCGCAGATAACTTGCATTCGCGCCATTAGCCGGTGCCTTCTTGTCTGCACCGTACCAGAACTGTGCCGACCAATAATACTTAGAATGAGAGACGAAATAAGTCGATAATATGCTGCCTTGATGTCATCCTTATCCTTGCATGCTCAACCTGCTAGTGCTGAACTACTTTGTCAATCCCCGCAGAAACCTATCCCTGCTCCTTGTCAACAACGACCAATGACTGGACTGTCCAAGTCATATACAAGGATTCACTGTGATAGGGTGTAATTGTCCCGGAATGACTCTAGGGTGGACGGAACGTTGCGTCGCCTGACTCGCTCGGCGGCACTTCCGGTCTTTCTGTGTAGGACAATTTGTGATTCATAACACTCTCACCCCAACTTTATTATATACGTCCTCTCTTATCTCCCTCTATACCTACTGCGAGGTTTGAACGCCGTGGATACTGTACCGTCCTTATCATCTATACGCCGCTTCCACAATTCTCACACCTATAGGGCCCGCAGCGATCGTGTAAAGTTTAGTATACATTCAACGACCCGAAAAGGCTACTGGAACGCTTCACGTGACACTCCAATTCTGCCCAGGAATTCTGGAAGCTTTATATAGGCATCATTATTGCAACCCAACGATACCAACCCAAACGCAAACTAAGTTGACTTTGAGACAAAGATCAAGAAACAAACAGCATTACGGAAGAAGATGGGTTCTACCGACCGAAAGAAATCGGTGTTCGTGGTAGGCGTTGACTTTGGGACGAAGTACATATCCCGTCATTATTGCTATCATTTTCTCTCTCTGCGTCCATAATTCTTCTAACTGCGGCATTTCAGCTTCACATCGGTAGCCTATGCCCACTCGTGCTGTCCTGAGGAAGTCAAACTGGTGCAAACTTGGCCAAACTGCAGAACGGGGAATACTTCGGGGGACCAAGTCCCTACGGTCATTCGCTACACAAACCCGCAGACCAGAGCTTACCAATGGGGATATGAGGTTATTACTAAAGCGACTTCGGCTGAGCCACTGAGATGCTTCAAACTCTTATTGGAAGAATCGACACATTTGAGTGACGCCCCGTGGTCAACTTCAGCAAAACCCTTGAACTCTGCTTTCAATACGCTCTCATTACTAGAAAACAGGTTTAATTTAAAACCAGTCACTCCTCCGCCTATGACACCCGCACATGTAACGGCTCAAATACTTCAGAAACTACAGATTTCTCCAGTAACTGTGGTGTCAGACTTCCTAAAGTCAGTTTTGGAAACCACGAAGGCAAATATAAAATACAGCTACGGCACTGATAATATCCGTGCCTGTGGAATGGAGTATGTTTTAACGGTTCCCGCAATATGGAGTGACTCTGCGAAAGCACAAATGGTAAAGGCAGCAGAGAGTGCCGGATTTGGATCACACCAAGAGGATTTCCACTTTATCAGCGAACATGAGTGTGTTGCAGCGCATAATCTCAAAGCAATTGCACCCAATTATCTGAAAGCAAGACTTCTTCATCATATCGGTCATGTTAACCGCGACTAACTCTCCATTAGAAGGGCGATACATTCATCGTTTGTGAGGCAGGTGGAGGAACTGTGTAAGTTGAACTTACATTTGGATGGGTAATACTGATATGTCAACCAGGGATCTGGCTAGCTATAAGATAACCGATATGGAACCCCTTAAACTCGACCAGGTTGTGAGTGGTGCTGGTGAGTAGTCGTCATCACACTGTACCGCAAGGTCAGTGTTAACGCGGCGTATAGGTGCTCCGTGTGGCTCCGTTTACTTAGATATGAGATTTGAGGAATACATTCGGAGAGTACTAGGTAATGGGGTTATTGACAGCATGAAGGTACACGACACCCCCCTTCCATCCTCTCCTGTCTAGCTATGTCTTGTAACTAACAATTACTGTGCACTACATTTGACCCATGTAGCCGCGTAATAAAGCTCAGATGATGCGGTCTTGGGAAGAGAAGATTAAAAACGCGTTCGGCAAAAGCGGGTATGCACAACACGAGTACGAAGTGGACGTATCTGGTGTACACGACAATGTGGAAGCCAACGTCGAAGATGGATATCATACGATGAAGAGGTAGGCCATGTCTTATAGTAGAAATAAACAAACCATACATAACTAACCATCATATATATATTCAGTGACGACGTCCAGAGGATATTCGATCCGATCGTGGACAGAATCCTCGATCTGGTGAAGCAACAAGTCGATCAGGTACAACAAATAGCGGAATCCGTGAGCGTAATTGACCCTCTATTCTGTTCTTGTGCATTGTTCTCAGTGTTCCTAAGCGGTCCGGCCGCGATTGTGGAGGCCTGGCTTGGTGGCGGCCAGACCACGCTTCATGCAGGCCGGCCGGGCCCGGCCACTTAGGAACACTGACTATTCTCTTACATTGGTAACAATTCAATGGCATTTAGGCAATTCTCCTCTGGGGCGAATTGGGTTCTTCGGAATATCTTTTGAAACGGTTAAGTACCACACACTTTGGACAGCAACGAGCCACCATACCAGTGCTTCAACCTATCCATACGTATGTCATTTGATCTTGCATATGTAATCCACATTCACTAACAACCGAACAAAATTTACAGCCGCACTGTTATGGTATATATTGGAACGAGTTCTGAAGCTACGTTTACTGACTGTCCGATTCATTGACAGGCTCGTGGGGCACTTCTTCGGGGTCTTGACGGTTCAATTGAAAAGATTCGTAGATCACGGCGTAACATTAGTACGCGAACCACCGCAACGCAGCCACAGGATTATTGGGATTCCAAACTAAACACCTGGCGGAGCGGCTACGGCTCTATGGGTGAGCATATGTTTTGGGACCAACAAACTGAAACATGGAGAGTCAACGGGCGCTTGAACTGGTTCCTTGCAAAGGTTAATAGCTGTTTCAACCAGGGAAATTGTAGCTAATGATTTCAGGGTACGGTTGTAGGTGAAACGCAATCGGTGTCGATTGATCTCTCTCACACCCTTCCGGCACCTTCTGTTCCGGGCGACTTCATATTTCACACCCCTCTGTTTGCCTGCGATCTTTCAGATCCGCCTGAGTTTATGTGGCAAAATCCAGCAGGTACGTACGGAGGACCGCCTCCTTTATGTGAGATTGCTAAATATATATATGCAAGCCACATATCAATTATGCACCTTGTGTTTGGATCCATCAACTGTCCCACTGTCAAAGTTGAAGAAAACTACAAACGATCGAGGCGAGAGCTTTTACGAAGTGAAATATGTGCTGAGATTGACCGTTGTTGATGAAGTAACTGTTTCTCGGTTGTTGTTGTTAGTCTACTAACGGGTTTAGATTTTGAAGTTTGAGAGTGTGATGGATGGAGTGGTTTGTGGTCAAGTCACTGCGAAGTATGAGTAAGTCCGAGGCGGAATGAACTGAAAGTTGCTTTAAGGATGTGCCAAGGTTTTCGAAACTATAGCTTTTTGACGGATGACTTAACTACTTCCTAACTATATACTGAAGTTTATCCAGAAGTTAGGCGAAAATAGAAATTTTATGTCTCGATAAAAAGAAGTAGATATGCAGATGTGGCTTTGCCGAGCACGTATAAATATTAAACACTGGGAGAAACTGCTATAACCTAGTTGCGCTAGATCCATCATCTTATAATTGATCATGACCGTGACAAATATTGAAAAGAATATCCTGATAAACATCGTCAGAACTTTAGCGCATTTAAAATTGCACTTTCTGAGCTATTCCGCTGTGTAACAGTTAGAATGATTAGCATAATAACTTCGTGCTTCGGGTGCTATATTGTGATCTAGGACGAATCAAAATCGCAAAATCAAGTAGCGTAAAAGCAGGCTTCCTAATATTCCGTCCCGTCTGGGCAACACTCTGCGCGTGACTGGACTATGATTTTGGGCAGAGATATCTGGACTGTCTAAGACTAGGGCAAATGGTTCTTGGACTATATACCTACAGGGCCCTGTAGTCTCTATGACATTATGGAATACAGAAGCAATGATGGAAAGCGGTGGAAATTGTTGTTATACTATTCAGACCCTCTACCGGTACTACGGCGCTTGTTACCGCTTGTTTTAAGGTTCACTACCACCATTTCAAAGCATCATGGCACTGGTTGCGTCCAGTGTTCCGAAGCGGTCAGTCCGGTCAGATCTGAGCATGATCTGTGCCGGTCTGTGCCAAGGCCGGCCACGAAACTTTTGACCCAGGCCGGCCGCCAATCTGGCAGATTTGATCTGACCGGACCGCAGATATCTGGCGGCCGATGGTGCTACTAGATAATACAAAACATTGTGGTGCAAAATCTTTAAAAAATAAAAGAAACTCATTACAAATTTTGTTAACCATCAATGTCCTCCACCACTATTTCTCTAACCCAAACACAGCCACATCTTATGCTCAAATATGCACTTGCCGCTTCTCCAAGGCCTTGAGCAGTTCATTCACCTCACGGACCTCATCAACTTGAGCGAGACCTGCACGCTCCCATGATATCAAACACTCCAGGTCTATGCAGGCAAATGCAGATATATGCAGATACTAGCACCGGTGGCGGCTTTGCCGCCCCCAGGATTCGAAACGTTGAGCATGGTGGACTTGTTGCGATATCAGGTAGATCACCTAGACTTCTGCTGTGTATCCACCACTGTGTATCTTGATTTGGTGCTGCTGTATATCTGCCACTGTGTATCTGCAGCTGTGTATCTGCAGCTGTGTATCTGCCGCTGTGTATCTGCCGCTGTGTATCTGCCATTGTGTCTACTGTGTTGTATATCCACTACTGTATCTGCTGCTGTTCATCTACCACTGTGTATCCGCTGCAGTGTATCTGCCGCTGTGTATTCGCCGCTGTGTATATCGTGCCGTGTATCTTGAACTACTTTTCTATATCCGCCGCTGTGAATATGTACCCTGACATGGTACTGTATATCTGGCTGTATATCTATCACTGTATATATATCTGCCATGGGGTATCTGCCACTGTGTCTGCTGTGTTGTATATCCGCTGCTGTATCCGCTGCTGTGTACCCGCTGCTGTTTATCCGATGCTGCTATCCGCTGCTTTGTATCCGACACAGGCATCTGCTGCTGTGTATCTGCCGCTGTGTATCCTCCGCTGTGGATCTGCTGCTGTTTATCTGCCACTGTGTATCTGCCACTGTGTCTGCTGTATTGTTGAGAGTGATCGAGTACAAAGAGAGAGATTGAATTATTTATTGTACAAAAGCGATTATCTACCGAACCATCTAATGGTAGAAGCCATGCCTTTATATACCTAAGAAATGTGAAGTTTGCTGGAAATGGTAGAGTGGCGCCGGCAGTGGCGAATGGTGGGTGGCGAGTGAAAATTTGTGAATGAGTCTACACAAATGACTCAGTGCATTCTCCAATCCTTTCTAGCAGCTTCGATGGCGTTCTAACAACTTGTAAGTCTTCGGGATAAATCCTGAGTCAACATTTGGATATCCGCCACTGTACCCACCACTGTATCTGACACGCGCCACATGGCAAGTTTACCCAACCAATGAGAATGCTTCGAGCCGACAAACCATGTGTATATATATTATAAAATATTAGATAGGCAGTAATTGTGTGTTTCGCTATAGGTATTTGTTTAACCTTGTCAAATCTGAAGATATATGTAGGCTTCTGCAGGTCTATGCAGGTCAACGCAGACATATGCAGATATATGCAGTAATAGTGTGCTTCGCAGCAACTATTTATTTAACCTTGCTAAATCTAAAGATTTATGTAGGCTTCTGCGGACTTATGCAGGCTTCTGCAGGCCACATAATAACCCACCCAAATCTGTAGATATCTGCAGGTCGGCCCCGGTTTCATGGGAGATGGCCTGGGTCGGCCCAGGTCGGTGGCGGCCGTAATTTGGGTGGCCTGTATCTGACCGGTCTACGGATCTGCAGTCTGGCCGGCGGCCGGCCTGACCGCTTCGGAACACTGGTTGCGTCTAATTGTAAGGCCCACCGCCGCAATCACCACCGGGATAACCACTGTTCTAGTCCATTCACGGAGGAGGTTCCTCCACGGAGTACCTAGTCAGTTCACGGAGGCCCGCCTTCCATGAACGAACCGTCCATTCACGGAGTCCGTACCCCACCTGCGTGAACTGACTAGTTCGTTCGCGGAGTCAGTCAAAAATTACAAATACTCTGCTCTGCACGCATGTATGCAGAGTGCCGCTTCAGTATTTGCGGTGTCAAACTACAGCCCCCACGTTTGCACCCAGTCGATACTCTCTCTAGCAAAGGCTTCAAGTTTCCTAATGATTCCTTTCACATCGCTTCCAGTCGCCACCCTTCTGACATCATCCACGAAGGATAGACCTACGCATTCCAAATTCCTCTCTTCAACCCTCGTTATAAACCTTGATGTGTACATCATGGAATCCATCGGAGAGACTGGGGAGCCCTGTGATACACCTGCATCGACCAGGCATCTCCCCATGACACTGCCATCAATTTCCATTTGAACAGTTTGATCTGAGAGTAATCTTGGCATCCATCTGATAAGATCTCCGTCCATCTGCTTGCTCTTGAGTGTGCGAATCAGTCTCCCCCTCCCCACACTCGGAAACGCTGCCGTACGGTACCAATTTATTGTGTGACCCTTGAGTTTGTACAAGTACATACGCTGTATGATTGTATAATGCTTCCTTCCCTTTCCTTCCTATTTGTTTGTAAGGTTTATGCGGCCAAGGAGGTCTGGGTCTAAAGAGGGGGATAATGTAATGGCAGCATGTAACTTGGGGCATGGTAACGGCCATTCTATATAGTTGGTTCGCCACAAGCCTTAGATCTCTAGCGACAATCTTACACATACATCTACATCTGCTGTCATTCGCATCCATATTTGCAACTGTATCCAACAGTTTCCATAGGTATATCTATGAGGCTGAATGAAGGGGTACGTGCTCTTACATTTAGCAGAAACTCAATGTTTCTGCCATCTTTTCCTGTCCCTTCTGGCCCAATTACTCTCCCCTGCCACTGGATGCCGAAATAGGCTCGCCCTGTCTAGTAGTGGGTCAATTCCTACCTGCTAATTCGCTTCTACTAACCCTCAGTCAAGCTAGACCATGTTGGGCAAAGTTAGGGGTAATATGTTAGTCCTGGAAAAGGATCCCTCAATTACACCCATCATATCAAAAGATGATCATATACACTGGCAAGCACTACCATTAGCACTATGAAAGCAATATGCAATACAGTTGGCCAGAGAGATATTCAAAAGACGTTGGGAATAGCAAGGCGAAAAGAACAACACAACACCTTTGAATACTTACCAATGGAAAACTCAACCCTGATTACCTAGTAATGAAAAATGGTTAACACTGCCACCACTGAGCTCAATGCATTCTCAACATGCCAGAGTTATGGAAACAGCAGTAATGGGGGTGACAATGTGGAACGGTGTGATGCGGGAGAACTTCGGAGAAGATGAGTGAAATTCAGAAGGGTGAAGTGATGGAAGGCACTCTGGAGGATCACATGATGAAGTAAACTAACTCACAAATACGATTATCTAGAGTATGGAAGAAAATAATGTGGGTGGCAAATGGCATGGATGGATGGGAGGACAACCAAACAGGAATGAGTTGGAAGCTCTGGAATAATAAAAAAAGAGGTATGGGCAACCACGATAAAGGTGAGTGGTTACAAAACACAAAGTTGATTACAGTATTTCTCAGACTTAAAATGTTCTCAGTGGTTGATATGAAATTTGGTGAGCCAGTAAGGGTTAACCAGACAGGGCTTAGGATGAATGAGAACAGGAGTAATTGTGTTTCAATTTAAATTGTACCAAGTAAGGTTTGATAATCCTGCAAGGCAAGAATGTTTTTATGATTCTCCTTTGTTTTAGCTTGCTTTTTGGTGTGTTTTTTTGTTTTGGGGCGGGCTTGATGGGTTAGTGGCCTTAGTGCCCCCAATGAGTAGCAGGAAGAAGGAAGGGACCACTTTGCCTCGCAGCGAAGTAGGTGGGTTAGTGGCCTTGTGCCCTCCACCGACTGAAGACCGAGGAAGTTCCGGGGAAATGGGTTTATAATATGTCATGACCGCTTAGTGGCCGGCCGGTTAGGTAACGACACTGGGCACCCCTTCGAGGTGAATACAATATGATTACAAAGAAACAAACTCACCTGCTGCATGGCCATCGATAAACGCACATATGCATATACATACATGTTGCAGCATCTCAGTTGCAGCAACATGCACTCAAACATTTGCTTGTAATTTACACCTCTCTCTTTCACCACAGCAGAAGCGTGCCAGCCAATAGTACTTAGAAGGGTAGATGAAATTGGTCGATAATATGAGGTCCTCATTACAACCCGTGTACATAAATCACGGATGCATGACGTACTTGAGTCAATCAACTATACAAAGTGGAGTTTTGATCAGTGGGTGGGTGATATGATTTGGAATGATATGACTCAACTCAGTGCGCTGCCCTTTCCAAGATTTTTCCGCATCAATTTTGATACGTTTACTTCAGTGAAATGCAGAGTGTAGAATTTGATCACATCTCATCGACCATTCGGTGTGTTGCTCCTTAAAGCTGCCGGAAACGGTGACCGGTCATGCACGCGCTACTACGGACTTCCTATTGCGATCCACCACAACCATGACGAACATCTTCATTAGAGACTGCAGTTCCGTGATGCTTTAATTGTGATATGCACAGTATGCGAGGTAGGATGTAACAGATACACTTGCTGCTATTAATTTTCGCTATTGGTTTCTATGCGGCCAACCACCTTATCTCTTGGATCTATTGTGACCCATTCGTGGCAGCCACCCATCCATGGACGGGCAAGTACCATCCATGGACAGGGTGGTTCCCCGAATAGTACCATCATTCATGGACCCATGAATGGGACAGGGGAAATAAGGTATGTCAATTAAAAAATAGCTTTGCTTATAAAATAAGTACTGCTGGATATTTCTTTTACCAGTCCATTGGCTTCGCTTCGTTTCTACACATATCTATTTTTATAAGCCTATCTATTTGCTTCGCTTCGCTGCCATATATCGTATTTATAAATTTACTGGCTTCGCTGCACTGCTATATATCTCTTTGGCAGAGTCCATTGGCTTCGCTTTGTTGCCATATATTTCTTTTACATGTCAGTAATAGTCCTCTTAGTGGTGTGAATTTAATTTGCATAACTTATTTTTACTTGTCCCATTCATGGGTCTCTGAATGGTGGTACCATTCGTGGAACCGCCCTGTCCATGGATGGTACGGCCCGTCCATGGATGGTGCGATTGCCCGAATGGGTCAGAACAGATCCATGGCCAGGTAACAATCGCCGATCCCCACAGACACCCATCCCTGCCCCTTGTTTATGATGAACAATTACTGCACTGACCAACGCTGGCAATGAACCGCTGCCGTCACTGTACAGCGTTGTCGCTGTCTGAAAGAACGCTTGGGCGGATGGACCTTTGTGAGCGCTAGTACTTTTCGCAGCACATTAGCACTTCCACTTACAACACTCCATTAATAACACTGTCCTTTCCCAACTTTGTCCCAAGCACCGTCTCTTCCCATTTTATACCGATAGCAAAAATTACACGCCGTGGACACCTACCCACAGTTTGCGCACCGTACTAGCATCAGTGCATTTATATAACCTGCAGCGATTGTGTAAACCAGAGAATACGTTCAAGGTCCCAGACAGGAAGCTCGAACCCATTACCTGAAACTCGGCCTAGTCCTACCCATACTGCAAACTTCATATAGACGTTAAAATTGCAGCGCAACAATAAGTACTTCAGAATAAGCTAAGTTGTCTTCGATTGGAAACCCAAGAAATATACAATGATACGGACGAGAATGGGCTCTACTGACCGAACAAATGCTCGGTTTGTGGTAGCCGTTGACTTTGGGGCGACGTATATTTCCCATAATTACTACCATTTTCTATATTTACATTTATACTCGTTCTAACTGCGCCATTCTAGCTCCACGTCCGTAGCCTTCGCCCATCCGTCATCTCCTTGCGAAATTAAACTGGTCCAAACCTGGCCAAACTGTGGTTCGGCAGACAAAGTTCCTACTGTGATTCAGTACACCAACGCGCAGACCAGAGCTTACAAGTGGGGTTATGGAGTTGATAGTCAGGGTTCGTCTGAGACTCTGAGATGGTTCAAACTGTTAGTTCAAGACCAACCAAACACAGCCTTATCACATCAGCAAGGTACGCATATGATAGACGCTTTGCGGACATCATCCGTAAAACCCCGGCCTCTCATTTCAATGGATCCCATTGTCTAATTCACTCACAGTCACCCCCCCACCGATAACGCCCACGCACGAAACGGCGTGGAAACTTCAGAAACTTCAGCTTTCTCTTGTTACTGTAGTCTCAGACTTCTTGAAGTCAGTTTTGGAAATCACAAAGACTAGTATTGAAGCGACCTACGACTCAAAATTTGCCTGTGACTCTAACATAGAGTATCTTCTAACGGTCCCTGCAATGTGGAGCGATTCTTCGAAAAAAATCATGATTGAAGCAGCAGAAGGCGCAGGATTTGGATCACACCGACACGATTTCCATTTAATAAGCGAACCTGAGTGTGCGGTAGCATATACTCTCAGAGCAATTCAGCCCAATCATCTAAACGCACGAGTTCATCATTACCTCCATTCTTTACCACTACTAACTCACGATTAGGTAGGCGACAATTTCATCATCTGCGACGCTGGTGGAAGCACTATGTACGAAGTTCTTCTCATCGAATGGGCGATACTCACACTACAGCTAGGGACCTGATTACTTATAAGATACATAACATGCAACCCCTTAGGGTTGCAGAGATTGCGAGTGATATTTGTGAGTAGTCACTATCCCACCGCCAGGTCAGTTCTAACGCTACATGCAGGTGATCAGTGTGGCTCCGTGGTACTAGATCAGAGATTTGAACAATACATTCGCGGAGTTCTAGGTAATGACGTTATTGACAACATGAAGGTACACAACACTTCTCTTACATCCTCCATTGTTTGGTCGTGTCTCATAGCTAACAGTTGATGCACACTGCATAATGTTCAAGTAGCCGCGAAGTAAGCGAGAGATGATGCGAACTTGGGAAGAAAGGGTTAAGTTCAAATTCGGCAACAGCTGGGGTTCAGAATCCGAATACGAAGTGTCTGTTCCTGGTATACACGACAATGATAAAGCCAACGTCGAGGATGGATACCATACCATTCAGCGGTAGGCCCTGTTGAAATAGAAATATAATAAACTCTAATCTAACTGTTATATCTGAATCCAGTGCCGACATCGAAAGAATATTCAATCCGGTTGTGGACACAATCATCGACCTGGGGAATCAGCAGGTCGATCGGGTTCAAGGAACGGGGGAAATTGTGGCCGTACGTCAACCCTCTATCCTGTTCAACCATTCTGTGCTCTTACCTGCCGGTGTACCAATAACAATGGCCGTTAGGCAATTCTGCTCGTGGGCGGACTTGGTTCCTCTGAATATCTTTTGAATCGGCTTCAGAACACACGCTTTGGGCGCCGTTCAACCAAGCTACCAGTGCTTCAGCCCATGAACGCGTAAGTCCGTTTGGTCCTATACAGATCCTACATATGTATTCCAGATTGCATTCACTAATAACAAATGTAAAATATGCAGTCAAACTGCTGTGGTACATATCAATGCGAAATCTCTGAGAAAGCATTCACTAATTATCCGAACAATTGACAGGTTCGTGGGGCACTACTTCGGGGCTTGGAAGGTTCAATCGTACAGATTCGTAAAGCACGGCGCAATATTGGAGTACAGTCGACCGCTGCGCGGCCACAGGACTATTGGGATTTGAAACGGAACACCTGGCGGAGCGGCTACAGTTCTATGGGTGAGAATATGATTTGGGATCAACAAACTGACGCTTGGAGAGTTAAAGGTTACCTGAACTGGTTCATTACTAAGGTGAGTGGATGGTTCAATTTGAAAAATCTACAATTAATGAATACAGGGCATGGTACTTGGAGAAACGGGATCAGTGTCGGTTGAACTCTCTCACACCGTTCCGGACCCCTCAGTTGCGGGGGACTTCGTATTTCACACCACTCTGTATAACTGCGACCTTTCAGATCCACCTGAGTTTATGTGGCAAAATCCATCGGGTATGTACGACAGAACGCCTCCTATGTAGGCAATTGCTAAGCATATGCAAGACATTTATCAATTTTGCACTGTTTGTTTAGATCCATCAACTGTCCCGTTGTCAAAATTGAAGAAAACAACAAACGTACGAGGGGACAGCTTTTATGAAGTGAAATATGTGCTGAGATTGACCCTTGTTCATGAAGTAACCGTGTCTCGCCTTTATTGTGAGTGTACTAATAATGGGCTTAGGTTATGAAGTTTGAGAGTGTGATGGATGGGGTGGTCTGTGGTCAGGTCACAGCGAAGTTTGAGTAAGCTCATGGGGAAAGTACAGGAAGTTGCCTCAAGGATGTGCGAATATTTCTGAAATTGTAGGATGTTTTGGCTGCTGTCACGTATGATTTAACTACTTCCTAGCTATATGCAAACGTTTGTCTAGAGATGGCGGAGGTAATAATCTAAATTTCATCTCTAGATAAAGAGAAGCAAATAATAAAACATAGCAGGAATTAGAGTTTAATGTTAGAGATGAGCAACTGCCGGATAGTGAGCTTTGGATGGGAACTCGCAGTGTTCATAACATGCCAGTCCCGGCGGCTTGCATGAATCTGGGCTTGCCCGGCGCCAAGGCAGGCCTTCAAAATCGAGGCTGGGCCGTTTAGAAAAACTGAAAACTCGGGGGTCGGGGATTTAGGGATGAGAGCTCAGCACTATACCGAGCACAGTGGTTGGACATAAGCTGTCAAAGCGGCTTGTCTGCCCTAGGCTGTTCAACAGGCCTTCAGCGTCAGTTCGGTTTGTCGGGTGCGAGAAAAATTTCAGCCCAGTATGCAGATACCAGTGTTTTCACCAGTCCGGACGGACCCGGTCTGGGGTAGGGCTCAGTACGGTCCGGTCCAACCGGAAGGTCAGACTGGACCGGACCACAAACAGGCAGTCTTGGACTGGACGGGCTTGGTCTGGACTAGTCCATTCCTACTAATGGTAGTTATCCAGATTCGGTATG
>Ga0307514_10000194_pt1 | contig 170775 bp, 163 predicted proteins | sample 16_EM_MG_FD_203088 | JGI IMG/M metagenome (GOLD analysis project Ga0307514, IMG submission 203088) | Populus trichocarpa ectomycorrhiza microbial communities from riparian zone in the Pacific Northwest, United States - 16_EM | ecosystem: Host-associated > Plants > Roots > Unclassified...
ACCATCATCACCATCACCATCATCACCATCACCATCATCACCATCACCATCATCACCATCACCATCATCACCATCACCATCATCACCATCACCATCACCATCACAATCATTACCATCGCCATCATCACCATGAGCCCCAGACCGGATGTATACACATAAGCCCAAAATTGACAGGAAACTGGCTGCAGATTCCGCTGAGAAAACTGAGTCGGAGATCTGCTCTCCCCGAAATCCAATTGTCCACCTTTCCTGTAGAATCTAAGACTGCAATTGTCAACACCATGATCTTGAGGTATCATAAGATCTTGTCATGTTGGCGACACTAAAGATAAGGTTCAGACTACTATATCGATGTACATCATGACATCAGCCAACATATGCTGTCTGCCAATAGTCACACGCCACATGCCACATGGCGTCAGCAAAACACTTCGCACCATACTCTATGACTCCCAATGCCTGACGTCTGCAACTCAGCAAGTCTCTGGATCAAGCATAGAGGAGTATACATGAGATCATATAGTTAAGTGAGATTGGGAGTGTCTTTCCTGTTGAGAGTGTACTTGGGAGCATAGAGCCAAGTATGCTGGGAATGTACCATCCAGTGCAATTGGGAGTGTACTTGAGAGTGTCTTGAGAGCTTAATTGGGAGCGTACAGTCAAGCAAACTGGGAGTGTGCCATCAAGTGCAATTGGGAACCTTCTGGAAAGCATACCCAGAAGTGTACTTGAGAACGTACTCAGAGATGTACTTGGGAGTATACTCAAAGTGTATTTGGAAGTGTCTTGAGATTTTACTTGGAAACATATAGTTAACCAGGCTGGGAGTGTACTTGAGGACGTACTTGAAGTGTACTTGGGAGCATCTTGAGAGCTTACATGAGAGCGTATGTCAAGCAAGCTGGAAGTGTGCCATTGAGAGCAATTGGGAGTGTACTTCACAGTGTACTTCACAGTGTACTTGGGAGCATGCAATGAAGTTCATCTGGCAACTTGCTTCCAAGTTTGTTATATGTAGCTTAATTTATACTATGTAGCTGTAAGGGCACGTACGCCTTTGTTCGGCCTCATAGGCATACGTATTGTAATTATAGGATACGGTTGCAAATGTGGATGCGAGTGATAGTAGAGGTAGATGTATAGGTAAGATTATCGCTGGAGATCTAAGGCTCGTGGCGAGCCAACTATATAGAATGGCCATTACCCGGCCCTGGGTCACGTGCGGCCGTTACATTATCCCCCTCTTTAGGCGCAGACCTCCTGGGCTGCATAAACCGTACAAGAGAAAAGAAGTGAAAAGGGAAGGAAGGATTATACAATCATGCCGCATACGTACTTGTACGAAATCATAAGTCCCGCTACCGATCGGTACGCTTCAGGGCGACCATTCGGCGGATCCGGCGCACGGGGAAAATCCACCTCCACTTGACTGACTCCGAAGGTGGTAAAAACCCGTGCCGACGCCATTTGTACTGGGCCGAGATCCAAAGAAGAGAAGAAGAGAGAAACAAAAAACATCCAAAGTGATCCCGTCTCCATATCTCGACTTCCGAACCCATACTCCGCTGACCATCCATACCGGTAGCTCATATATCTCGGCGTAGGTCGTTATTGGAATTGTCAGGGTGGTAGAGAGATGCCGCTCGTGACTCGGCATTGATGGGAATTTCCGCTGCCGGCATCGTTCGTAGCCTTCGGAGATCATCGATCGTATACGTCAATTGCATCGTGTGAAGTCACATCTCCTTCGTCGACATCTAACACATAAGCTTTTCTATAATGGTTATACTTACCAAGTTCAAGCGCGCTAGCGCTGTGTGAGCTTTGTGCAAAGCTTCTGCATGCTCTGTAGAGTATATCTTGCAGCCGGTAGTCATCGGTAGTCATCGGTACTCGGCATTAACTCGTAGATTTGTAGATTCATCTTGATTTGGTAATCATCTGTTGAAGTCCGCTTCGGTGACCGTCCGGTCGACTTCATAGGTCGCTCCCGATGAGTGACTTCAGTAGAATCTTGGTCGACTTCTCAGTAGACTTCTAGGTTGACTTCTCTGTACGTGTCTCAGTAGACTGCCTCTACGTGGGCTTATGACTTGTCGGTAGGACTTGACTGGTCTGACACGGCTATCTCCCTCTTTTTAAAAATTCGTTGCTCCGTCGACAACATATATATATCGATTGTCGATTGCTCTCTTGGCTCAGTAGCAGTGTGATCGTGATTCGGGATTGTAATCAAATTGGAATTGAGATTCATCGGTGCCTCGACATGTAATTCGGTTCGGCTCTGGTTTCGTCTGCAGATTTCCGGTCATAAGATCCCGGCCATCTCATATGTGTGCTCGTACAAAGTTGATTCTAGGCATAGACCATCATCGGAATTGGCCAGGGTAAGGTAAGGTAAGGAAAACGATCATAACATGGATCTCGTCTTGACTTTGGACAACGATGTGAGCTTCCGCTCCTGGCATCGTAACGGTGATTTGCATATAGCACTCGCGGTGACCACTCGTGGGTGGCAGAATTGACGCCAATTGCATCGGGCGTGGGTGGCATATCATTGATCCATATCTAACACGTAAGCATCACAGTAGGCGGTCATACTCACCGTGATAGGAGCGCGCTTCCGCTGTCGGAAGGCCGCTTTGTACATTGCATTTGCAGATCTCGCCATCTCTTGATTCGGCATTAAGTACAGTCCCGGTGGACCGCTTCTCAGTGAAAGTCATTTGGATGATAGCTTCGGTGCGTTCTTGGTCGAATTCTCTGTGCCATCTCGGTAGGCAGCTTCGGTAGAATATCCGTTTGCTTCTCGGTAGTCATTCGGTAGGCCTCCGGTAAGGAAGATTGGCATTCAGTTCGGTATGCCGTTCGGCGATAGTTTCTTGATCCTTCGGTACGCCATTCGGTGATCGTCTTGATCAGTGGCTTGGTATGGTAGGCTCCCGGTAATCCTCTTGATCTCGATGTGAAGTCCTTTGGCAGTGATATCCGTCGCTGTGAGATCTCGGTAATCATCTCTTGGTAGTTATCTCGACTGTCTCTCGTGATGCCATTCGGTAGGCTATTCAGTACGTTCGGTGGTCATATTCAATATCGTTCGGGACCAATTCGGTAGCCATATCGCGGTCGTTCTGTATCTCATTCGGAACTACTTCGGTAGCCCTGTTGCAGTCATTCGGAATCTCGTTCGGAACTGCTTCGGTAGCCATATTGCAGTCGTTCTGTATCTCATTCGGAACTGCTTCGGTAGCCCTATTGCACTCGTTCGGAGTCTCGTTCGGAATGGATCAGGCTCGTTTGACTTATCATCTCTACGCTGTATATGTAGGTACACTTGACATCCATCGTATGCGTGCGCTTCTCATTTCCACTCGCGGGGTGCGCTCGTTGGCACTCCTCCGGTGTGCTTGTTGATTCATCTGTAGGTGTGCTTGCCATCACTTGACTCGGTGCACATATCGTCGTTCTCTGAGTACACTATTCGATTCATCTCCAGGTGCACTTCTCAATTGATGAATGAATCTCACGATGCTTCGTTCTTGCACTTCCGGTACGGTAATTGTTTGCGGTAGGGGTTGCGATTCCGGTACTCTCATCCCCTTCTTTGAAAATCATTGCTCCGCTGACGACTAATCTCATACGGCTTGGTAGGGAATATCGATTGGAAGGCTTGCTTCAGAAGCCGATTTGTAGTCGCCAATTGCCATCATAGTTGTGGAGCTCGAGATCGCCGAGTCTGAGTCGGGATCTCATTCGGGATTGTCTTCTCGGCAATATTACTTCGTAACAAATTCGGCGTTGTAATCTCTGCCATCAGGCAGCGTGATTTAATCTTTTGAATAGAAGTCGGGAATGTACTCGGTACGGCAAGGTCGCCGGTACGTATAGCTGCATATCGGCTTTCAATTGCTAGTCTTGTAGTTTATCATCGAAAGTTAAGATTTTGGAAGGGGTGGAATTTCACATAACCTCGTGTATATCGCAATGTCAAAGACTGATTGTCATCCATCTCCGAACATCTCCGGGATAGGCATATCGGCGCTCGTAAGTCCAATTCCCATAGTCTCAACAATAGCTCTTTTCCTTGATAAAGTAGCCTTCCGCAGGACCGTTGTCTCTCATATCCGGGACATTATCTCTTGCCTGGGCTTCCAATTGTAGTTTATAAGTATACGGCCCTTCTGCTGGTGATGAGGACCGCTGGATGAAGCCGTTGGCTAGGTTCGTTTCGTTGTAGGTTTTCAACATTTTCAGTTCGAAATCCGATAGGTTGTAGGTCCGCCTTGGTCTTGCTGATGACCTCCACAAAGTCTCAATATTGAGACGGGATACGCACTCCATCGTCGGTGAATTGTCATCCGTCTGTGGGGATGATCTCCGAACTGCAGACTCGCACGGATTCGTACAGCTCTGAATCTGCTCCATCAGTATTAGCCAAATGGATGAAAGAAAGGATGGAAGTGGTGGAAGGGAAAATCCAGGAGCCCAGATCGGAACGTTTCGCCACAATAGGGCCAAGCCCCGTCGTCCAAGTACTCCCTTCGTCTCTCGGCGAGCCGGTAGCAGTCATTCAGGATTCCCCTGCGGACCCCCTTCTGCCGCAACTACCGCCGCTGCTCCCTGCTCGCCCATTCAGCATCGACCGGGGCTCGTCCCACCTAGTTTTCATGAGGTGACGCCTTCCGACATTGTTGATGCTCCCAGCAGACTGGTGCCCTCGTCAATTCATATGGCGAGGGCTGCGATGACCTCTTTAGCAGGTAGGTCATCGAATGCGGTGGCCCCCAAGAACTGAATATATACAGCTGGGGGTGGTTCACAAGCACCGTCTTCCGCACTTCCATCTCCCTGGGGTAGCGAAGTGATAGTTTGCTCATTTCCGGGATTCCCAACCGGCGTCCGCAAATCTAACAACTAGCCTTTAGACCAGTCGATTTCAGGATTCCTAGGTTGGAACCAAGTACGAGAGCATAAGCCATCATTGGCACAACGAGGACATCCGGTTCGTCAACCAGTGCCTAATGTTCAATATACAGACATGAGATTGTCGTTTTCCGACTATCTTACGCCGACATCATACCCGGTTATCAAGACCGAAAGTGGCGATATGTGCCGGTTATGATGGCTGTCCAAGTCGCCGAAGCAGTCTGGGCGCCATGAAGAGGCTGGTAGCACGGCAATCGATAAGAGCTCAAATGCATTGCCTCTCTCCGTGTACGTCTCGAACATAGAGTTCATGAATTGTGTGAGATACAGTAGGTGGACTTCGATTGTCCATAACAATTGTACTCTGAGAAGTCATCAAAGTCATCGTAGGAGGTCGGCAGAATTGTATAGGCCTCGACCGTAAGTGCACTTCCGCCATGCAATGATCTTCCGCGGTAATTTCGTTCCAGGGGATGGAGTGCTTCCATTGCCGTTATAAGTTCGCTTCAATCAAGGGAAAGCTTCTCATCGTAAATGTGCTTCAATCGTGGGGTAGGTTTCTCCATAAGTGCACTTTGCTCGTGCAGACGTTCGTGCCAGTAAGAGTGCATAATTTGTAGACTGATCCGACACTGTAGGTGGCTTTCGTTTATAGTATTGTCTATCTCCGTAGGCGTGCTTCGCTCGAGTAGTGTATCTGTCTCCAAGCATTAATGCATCTCCGGAGTAATTTCGTTCCAGGCGAGGAAGTGCTTCCATCATGCGGTAAATCTCTGTAAGTACACTTCGCTCGTGCAGACGTTCGCGGCGGTGAGAGTGCTTCTTTTGCAGGCTAATCCTCCTCCTCCGTAGGTACAAGTGGCTGTCAAATCCCTCTGCAAGTGGGCTTCTCCGAGGTTGCTAGAGCTGTCGGTGTACACACCAATTGAAGTCGGTGGAATTCGCTCGATTAGAAGGAATGTAGTCGTAACTGTGCTGACTCGCAATAGTCGCACGACTTCGCCTTTGTTTCTTGGTATTGGCGATTCAGGGGTAAGATCGCACGTTTGATTGTAAGTTCTCCGACTGATGATCGCGCTCAATTGACTCGTAGGAATGTTGTTCGAACTCAAATATGTCTATCGTATTCGATTTCGCTCGTAGGCAGGATCGAATCGTCGTGTCCTGTACTCGTGATAATTGTCCTCATTGCCGGTGACGCGCCTCGTACGCCAATTGGTCTCTGAACTCTTCTCTGCTGCCATAAGGGGGCTCAATTGAATGTTGTAACGGTCAAGATCCGTACTCGCAGTAGTTATGTTTCGATATCTCGTTTGGAAGGCAGTTGTCTCAATTGTTGACTTTATGATGTGGCGCGTCGGTAAAGGGGTAAACTCGCAAAATCCCATGAGCGAAACGTATCTGTTTACTGAAAAAGCGATAATAGTGTAAGGGCACGTACGCCTTCGTTCGGCCTCATAAGCATACGTATTGTAATTATAGGATACGGTTGCAAACGTGGATGCGAGTGATAGTAGAGGTAGATGTATAGGTAAGATTATCGCTGGAGATCTAAGGCTCGTGGCGAGCCGACTATATAGAATGGCCATTACCCGGCCCTGGGTCACGTGCGGCCGTTACAGTAGCGGACAAAATTGCATGCATATCATAGTAATGTAGTCAACCTGTAGGTCCATAGTACTTCATAGTGCCACGCATTAAATATGCTATGAATTACAGTCTAAAAAACAGCTTCTCTATAAGTTACATATTGCGTAAGGTCATTTTTTCCGGTGGAGATACAATATTAATTTTTCCACCACCCTGTGTGCACTCAACTCCAACTTTTACAGTATACCCACTGTACAGGTCCCAAACCCACTAGTATATCTCTTCAAGTCTCTGTAAGTTGGTACTATTTCTATGGCCAAAGCAATTATTGTCAGCTGAAAAGAAGCTTTCTGTTCAGCTATTTGAATTATTTGAAATCCAATGATGTCACCAAGTTTTGCTCTGATCACAACATATTGTAGGGATGAAACATTCATAAATAGGTCCTATTTCACTTCCCAGTTGCCAATTTACTCCATTGCAAATTCTCCTCATACTACTGTAAAAAAACATTACAATAAAGGTATTAATCCACAACTACTCACCCAATATTCAAAATATCATGAATGTCGCCCTGGGATGTGAAAGCAGGTAGAGTTATACACATTTCATGTATATCACACTTTGTTGTCAGAGTGCAACTTGCAGACTTAAATTAGTGGGTCGTTTTTAATTTGAGTTCTTGTGGTTTATACTTGCCACTATCAGCCACTCAGCCACTCAGCCACAGAATTCTGACCAATAAGAATCGAAAAAGACACATGTCATATGCTTATATGAATAATAGTAACTACTAATATTGATCTGGGATCCGATGTTATTTTAATGATTCTCGTCGGGCATTTTGGTATCCTCGGATGCGCCGGCACTTTGGTTGTTGATTTCTGCGGGGTTGACTGTCGAGTGGGCATATTTTTCGTCCCACACGTATTCCGAGTTATCGGGAGGTGCCGGTACCAAGGAAGGTGTTGGCCTCCTGTTCATTAGTTCGTCGCTGAGATAAGCTGACTTGTTGTGGGGCTCCCGTTCCATGCATATGAGGTCGTAGCACTACGATAACTAAGGTAGTTCGAACTATAACCCTTACTGGGGACGACGGGTAGTAGGAGCGGAGCTCCGCCATCTAGCCGGCTAGCCCGGAGGCGGAGGGGAGTAAGGGGCTGTCATACTCTAAATAGAGTGAATACAGTATGATTAAAACAAACAAAAACTATAACCCTTATCACTACTTAAGTATATACTCTCTTGGTGTTTATGATTTATGTAAGTTGACTCATGTTTTTGGGAGTACGTGACTCCAGCCCGCTCCAAAAAACAAAAAGGCTGCAGTTTGAGAACGGCGGGATAGACTAATGGTCTGAGAACGTGAGAATTTAGAGCCCATCAAGAAGATAATTTGACATCTAACAAGCATCTGAATCGGAAGAATATTCATAGAAGACAATATAAAAAACAAAACCAGAAAAATTCGCAAACTGCAACTCCGGAAACAAGAAAGCAAGAAAGCAAGTAGTCAACATATCTGAGTTATGTCGTGTAGAGGGCATCATCCAATGTCTTGCAAAGTCCGCTCCCGTATATCTCAACCCAGTCATCTATATCCCACCCCTGTATCCACATCCTCAAATCGGCAATCATCAACTTCTATGACCATAGTCAGAACTCCCCCCATTTGCCTTAAAGCCATCCGTCCTGCAGTCGTCCTTCGGTTGAATCACTTAGTCGTTGTTGACGCTTGCGAATTTGTCTACTCTACTTTGGTACTACCAGGTGGATGACTTCCATATGCAGCCAGCCCTAGTATTGAATCGTGTTTCGTGATATAGAGTTTAAATTATGTGCTGAGTAGCGTGCACTCGGAAAGCCCACACCCACGCCAGGGACCTTTCGATTTCCCAAAATACCGACTTCAACCCTGGCCACGCGTACCTAGCAACCAATAATCCCTCCCTTCATCCGACGAGCTTCACTTTCGATAAGGGGGACCGACCGAACCCAACAGGTACCAAAAAAGCGAAAGAAAGAAACCACCAATCAGAATCTGTATCCCTCGACCCACCCAGCAACAATATGAGCAAGCACTACTGATAAGCCGAAATATAGTTGTTGCAGTTGTTATAGCCATCGCTGACATCCGCATCGACATCATATTCATTCCCACTGACTTTAAACCACTCATCTCCGTCATAATCGTCTCCAGGGCTGTAATTATCACTATTGCTGCCCCAACTCATGGTCGCTAAAGCCGGATATTGCTCCAATATAGAACTAGGGAACGAAACTCCCATGGACGAAGTGTCCGTACTTTGAACTCTACCTATAGCGTCAGGATGTTTCGGGTGAGAATGTCTCACTTGATCCATCATCTGCCCAGGCGGTTGCTGTGCCATTTGTTGCCGTTGCCGTTCTGCCGTCTCTTCGTCTAATAATGGTCGAATACACACCCTTCCAGCTTCGGAGCGGAAGTGGCGTCCCAATGCATCGGCTCTGTCAAACCTCCGTGTGCACCCCCAATTCCCGCCAGCCTTAAGGTTACCACGACAAACAAACTTCTTCTCGCCCGAGTGAAATCCCTCGTGTCGTTTCCGATCGTGCTGACGTGCAAAGGCTTTTCCGCATATTGTACAGACAAATGGTCGTTCATCAATATGAGTACGTAAATGCGAGCGGAGATTGTAGGCCCGAGTAAACCGTTTTGGACATAGGTTACATTGGAACGTTGCAGGGCGTTTCTGTACGCGCTTGTTGTCTCCTTGAGTTACTCCTGGGTGGTTAGGATGTGCCAACTCTAATATATAGGCCCGATTGGGCAATGAGTTGGCGTGGCATCGCCTGGCCATCCTTGACGAAGTTGAGCCACTTACTGGACTGCCAACAGGAGCAATGATTGTATCAGGTGGACACAGTGAATTTTCTTTCGTACTCCCTTGGACTAGACTGTGCTCCCTTGATCCGGGTTGTGAGATAGGTTGTGAAAACGACGCTCCCAATCTATTGAAATGTGGGTCGGACTTGGCTCTCTGCCGTCTAGGGCCTGCGTCGTTGTTAGAATGAGTAAATTTAGCTCATGGTGAGGATATACATACTCTTTGGAGGCAGGCTTAGGGCCCCGTCATCAGGCAATGCCCCCGGCTTGTCTGGAAACGTAGGCTGTCGTTGGGGAGGCGCATACAAGATGTTGATTTGCGGAGCGGTCTCCTCTCCGATACCCAATCCTGTTGGCGGTCCTGCGCCATGTCCTGCCGGAGGAGGCCCCATGATACGGTTCATGCCAGTGTCTCCCACCCCCAATCCCATTGGTGGGATGGGACTAAGTGAATGGTTATCTAGCTGAGATATGTATGGGAAGTTCGCTTCACTGTAGTATCCACTAGAGGGATAAAGCGCTCCGCAGTCAGAAAGAGAAAAGCGTTCCATTCCAAAAGCGTTTCCCCATGGATTTGGATATGACAATGCTCCACTCATTGGGGACGGATGTAGTGTATGAGGTGTACTTGTAAGGGGTTGGAGAGGGTGATCCCTTCTGAGGGAATTCTCATGGTCGTCTAAGGCTTGCTTCTTTTGTTGCTCTAACGGGCTTTGTTGGGCAGAAGAAAAGCCCAGAGCTTGTGCTTCATTTGAGCCAGGAACCATTTCCACGCCGCCGCTCGCAAGAGATCTTGTTGCGGCCAGTTGGCTGCTTTCAGAGCCTTCCGTTTCTATAACTTAATTAGTACATAATGCACTGTGGGTTAACGGATAGAAATTGTACCGTCGTCCCCGTTTACCGATTCTGCATCTGACTTTTTGCCAAACAAGATCATACGCATCTGTCCAATTTTAATACCCAAGCTTGCAAGTTGCTCGTGTTTTAAACGATCCTCTTCCGTTATAGGAGAGTACTTCTTCCGGTTCCCAGGTTCGCATTTGTGATTCTGCAATTGCCTCTCCTCTGAAGTTCGATATCCACACTTACTGCAACAATGCGGAATGGTGTGTGTGTTGATGTGTCTTCTTAGCTCCGAGACATGTTTGTACCGTTTATCCTTGCAGTGGAAATGTACCTCAGGCGCTTCCTCATAATACAGACACTTCCAAGGACCCTTCGTATTGACCTCATCCTCAGGCGAGTAGTCCATGTCTGTCCTTGATTTCTTTGCACCTGGAGAGTCGTGGAAGCTGGAGGAGAGGTCTCCGTCAGCGCGTCTCGTATCGTTCACATAGACCTTATCTTCGTACATGTCCGTCTTTGAATGCTTCTTATCCGGAAAGTCAGGGTTCGGAGTAGCTCGATGCCCAACAGTTGGTTTTGCAGAAATGACCTGCTCTGTCTGTTGTATCCCGTCGGACAAAGTATCCGCAGTTGTCGCCTCAGCCAAATCTGACGGCAATAACGGGTTCCCACCTTCGCTATCGTTCGACGACGCAATAACTTCGGTATTCCGGTCAGTATTTTCTACATCACCACCAGTAGCACCATCACCGGTGCCGTTGTCCATATGGTATATTTCGGGAGGTAACGCAGCAAGGGCAATCTCTTCCAAGTGGTGGCCGATATGACGGCGCAGAGAGCGCAGAGTTTCCGGAATTTCATCCTTACACAGAGGACATATAATTTTCTTCCCGGGGGCAGGAGCCTTTTGACGATAACACCTGCTACTGACTTCTCGGAGCTCGGTTGACTCTTCTAATCCGTGGCTCTCACATAGGTGCGAATGGAATAGTGTCTCATCATTAAAAACGTCGCCGCATCCTTGAATGCAAATCCATTCATCCGAAAAACGATGGGAAGTAAATTCATGATTGATCCAGGCGCTTCTAGAACTATATGAAACGGCCCTGGTATCACAGCCCGGGAAGGAACAGTTGTAGGGTTGTATATCGCGGATGACATGTTTTCTAGCCGAGAGTTAACAGCTGTATATCTTCATTGCAAAGTCACAGGAGACATGCCGCCATTGCAGTTTCGAAGTAACCTCTTCCACCTTTTTGTAACAGATACTGCATTGAAAGGATCCAATCTCAGCCCCCAGGTCCACTGGAGGCGGCGGATAGCGGGTCCTCCCAACCTCTTCGGCATTGGTTGTGGCACCGAAGGATGAGATGCTAGGTGCTGCCATTGGTTTCATCATTCGAGACGTTTGAGACTGAAAATTGGCTGTATCCATGCGATTCATAGTTTGATATCCACTATCACGAGCATAGGAAGACTGCAAGCCAATCGTAGCTTGATCTTCTGGCTCCAGTTCTGAGTTCTCCCAGCGAGTTCTCATATCACGAATCATTTTGTGGCGATTCCAATTGATATCTGCGAGTTCTCTGATCAGGTTTTCACAGGCCGCGGGGAATTTATCTCGCACATTTCCTGCGTAAGGAGATTCTTGTTCTGGAAGGCCACTATGTGAACCCGCATTATCGGGTTCACGGTGTTTAATACTAATTGGGATAGTCTCTAAAGATGGCGACAAATCCAATAGACAGTCGTTTAGGATAGTAAGCTCCGATATGGTAGTGTCGAGCTCAGCATCAAAAGAATCGTCAATTTCATTGAAAGCCTCGGGGTACTTATATCGTGCCTTCGCCACCGATGCCCGAAGTTCCAAGGAGAGAGTTGTGGACTGCGATATATCTATAGTATCATTTATATTAGTCAAAGAATGGATAATAGTAAGTATTGCACCGAGCATCAAGATTCGGATGAGATTTGAGTGTGACGATTTTTTTTCCAGTATCGAAAGCCGAAGTACAATAAAATTTCTTCGGATGGAACCTCCGTGACATGTGACGTACGGACCTTGATATTCGGTACAGTACTGTGATATGAGACAACCTACGTCGCAACAGTTTCTGCGCAATAGTGGCAATGAGCAAAACAACCGTTTCTTCCAGCGCTTCTAGCCCGTCAAGCACCTCATCCAATCCTCCATTTCCAGCCTCAAACCCATCGCCCCATATAGTAAACCTTCCTGCTTCGTTCCGGGTAATTTGTAGATCTGAAGCGTCCACAGTACTGGTACCAGGTGAGCGGACAGCATGTTTTTCGATGACTTGTCGCCATGCTTGCTGACAGTGTCTGAAAAGTTCAGATATCAGCCTATCCCGGTGGATATCGTGAGTAGGGACAGCTTCGCAAGTGTGGTTGTGAATATGGTTCGTCTGGTGAGATTTCGAAGCCTTCTGCACCGGAGGTTCACCTATTACTGTTGGGCAGTCGTCGTCGATGTTGCCATCATGTAACCATTCAATGATGTGGTCTCCCAGCAGCCCCGGTTCGACTTCCTTTCGTTCGGCTTCCATACTTCCTATCTTTCTCTTTTGTTGTGATAACGATGGTTGATTGAAACAGTACAGGAACCATTTCATGCGGGGATGCGGCAAGCCCAAGTAGTATATTGACGCCACAAGTCATGCATGAACCAAAATACCTAACGTGCATATGTGCGCTGGACGCATGGCGCAGCGATCACAGCCTCGACAGGGTACTCTCATTTAGATACTGAAGGCCACCCCATCCCAGTGCCGTGAGATCTTAAGAATCCGTCTCCCTAAAGCCAGACATGGAGCTTGCGGGACTCATAATCGGAGCAGCGGCCGCGATAATTCCGGCTTACCAGGGGATCGACAAGCTCTGCAACACAATATCGGATACCAAACGCTTTTCCTCACAGCTCGAGACCCTGTGGTGGCAGGTTCGCACTCACAAAACCAAGCTTGAAAATGAATGTATTCTCCTTTTCGGCGATGATTTTAACACCGATGAGGTCAAGGCCATGCTACAGGATCAAAACCACCCAAAGTGGAGCGACACTGGGTTCCAGCATAGGTTTAAGCAACATCTCGGTGAAGCCTTTGACTCCAATCTTGGGTCGTTCCGCGTCATCAACACAACCTTGAAGGAGTTAGAAGCAGAAGTACAGAAGTTTACGCCAACATCCAGGGCAGGCAGCGTCAGTTTTAATTCACCCTTCTTATCTAGAGTTCCTGAACCACTGACAGAATGTAGAATGTGGCGGATAGTGGTACTGCTATTGGAGCCTCGACATCGCCAAAAGCTCACATCAAAGCAACAGTCGCTAAAACAAAAGCCTTAGCAAAGGGTGCTGCATGGTCGATTCGGAAACCGAAACTCCAGACATTGCAAGAGACTCTCCGCTCACAGGTGAACGATCTGATCCACCTGCGCGAGCAGCGAACAGCTTTGAAAGAATTCAGAACTCCCACACCAACCTCCAAGACAACAATCAGTCATGGCACGATATCTGGGAGTCCATTGATTGTCGGTGCCATTAGCAATGGAAGTCAATTGTTAGCTATCAGAGAGGCCCGAGCCGCCTCTGGCCGGCTCTACCAAGCGGTAACAGCCGTTACAGACTGTCAGTGCCATCGCATAGACCTTCAACTATCCACTAGTGTACCACCAGAAAATTCGACGGCTGATGACAGGCTATATCGGTTGCTCATCTCACCCTTGTTGAACTCAACTTCATATACATGCGTTATTGTACGCCCGGAAAGGTCAAATCTGGCGGTAACAGCTATTCAGTCTGCTGTCCAATGTCTCTCAAAGGGGGGTATGAAAAAAGCAGCCCCAATATCACAGAGCTGTGCAAATAAACGCAAAGGCGGAGTCCGGTTCGATCTTACGACTATATCGGATCCCGGGCCTAAGAAATCAAGGCCTGAACCAAATAATCTTGAGCTAGAAAACGCGGGGGACAAGTCTCAAGGATCGTCCCAACAACAAATGACTGGAATGGTATTATCGTTGTGTCCATATGTTGAGCTGCGGGTGAGCTCAGTCTCCGTCTCTGCAATGACTTATTTCGGCCTCCTCCCAGACATCGACAGTTACCGGCATGTTCTATATCGAGCTGAAAGACCTTGCTCTGCCTCCCGAATATCTCTCAGCGAAGTCATCAAATTGGTAAACTCAACTTCGACCAAGAAAAGCTTTGCGTGGCCCATTCAGCGACGATACAGTCTCGCCTATATGTTGGCTCTCTCAATGTTGTGCTGTTCTAGCTCCTGGTTTAAAGAGAACTGGCGAAGTGAAGACATCATTTTGGTCACAGAACAACAAGAAATTGGGGACGACACAATCAAGTCACCTCATGTCACGGCTGCCCCCCGTCATTCCCGACTTGAATCCGGAATGAGTCTCGCCCGAAGTGAGCGCCTATTCTCGCTTGCTGTCGCTTTGATAGAAATAGGGTACGGTGAAAGTCTTCGCAACCTATACTCTGAGACGGAGGTTGGGACATATGGCGGGCTGAAAATGCAGTGGGATTATGTTAAGGAGTACTTCGGAGCAAAGAAGTTGTCAACGTTGGTTTCAGCTGAAATGGGAGGTCGATATGCAAGAGTAGTCAGAAAGTGCCTGGAATGTAATTTTGGAATTGACGAAAAGGATCTGGATTGTTTGGCAATGCAAGAAGCTTTCTATGAGGGTGTTGTTTGCGAATTGGAGGCGTGTGTTAAGGCGTTTGACTAGGCGGCTTTTAACGAATTTTGTATTTCGCTGTGGTTCGTCATGTATCCAGATTTCGGTCAACTTACAAATGTGGTATCACTTGTCACAATGAGCTGCCTGAAAGCGTCATTAAGGAGATGAACAGCCGACCATATTTCGGGAAGCCCCTGGAACAGGACCGCTGAGACATGGGACAAGATAGGTGGGACTTTGCTCAATGCCGTATACTGTAGAGACACATAAGTTTGGATTTGAGTCTTTGAGTGTAATACCAAGGTGATTTTATCGGTTAATGATTAATGTTGACGTCACCAGCACTGCTTACGGCAAACCAGCACGGTAGATGGTCCGTGCTTTAACAAGCATCCAACTACTTACATACAACCTCGTATGTACCTTTGCCGATACCACATACCTGTCTCGTTCCACTTCTTGAGCCTGCCACCAATATCGTCATTTATTGCTGCCGCCCGGATCCAAATCTCTTCCGTAATCAGGCCCTTCAAATGTTCCCAAATGTCTTCGATCTTCCGACTAGTTGTCACGATATGTACATAGATTTCTTAGATTCTAACCTATAATTTGCTCGAGACATTCCAGGAGCTCTACTCTCGAGCCTTCGATGCACTCGCCAAGACTCAAGAGCGTTTGTAGCAATATAAGCAGAACCCATGGCCTTTATACTTGCTTCAATGCCTCCATAAGTGCTTCGAAGACCGCTTATGCTTCCCCGCTGCTATTTTCGATATACAGGCTGTCTAAGATTTTGGGCCCTATTGGGCATCTGTAGAGTTGCAGAATTGATCGATCAGAAAGTTTTCAGAGGGAAGTTGGCTTTCGACGAGGCGGAAATAATAGTAGAAGTAGGCGAGAGCTACTGAAGAGCGTGGAGTAAAGGACTATTTGCTTCTCATAGGTATGTGGGGTGTGTGACGTCGAGTGCTAGGACATGTGTATTAATAACCGGAGTGAAAGACTTTGGATATAGATGCCCTAAGCCGAACAAACTGGGTATGCCTCAGAAACCCCTATATCCTAGGGTGAGAATCTGAGACACATAACATAAAATTGTGCTCTATTGCATTCATAAATTGCGATCGATTGAGGGAACATACGCAACATTCCTATATTTCTCCCTAGCCTATTCAAAAGATATTTGGTGCTTAGTTAATGATCAAGATTCGTGGGAACACTCAAAAGCCTGAAAAATATTTGCAGAATAGCAGTATGGCCCACAAGTTCTTACACGGGGAAAATCTACTGGTATATAAGAGATCCAAATAAATACTTGGCAGGAGTGTTGCTTTAGAAGATGGCACTGTCATGGCTTTTGTAGAATATATGATAAAGAGGAAAACTTCCAGCAGTGATCCACACTTATAAACAAATCAAAATATCTACTGTTCGCCCAGGTTTCCTTAGAGTATATGTTCCGACCAATTCACGAACTTTGCCTGTTCGAGAATTTTGACTGGTTCACGAAGTGGGGATCCAGCATGCGACCTTGCCAAAGTACGAGATTTAATCCCACTAGGAAAGTCAGGGAATTATGCAATAAAGATGGTGTAAGACCTGTGGTACATATACTTGGCATCCCAATTGCTCCAAGAACTTCAATGTTCGATCTCCTATCAATTATGGATGATCATGCCTGTCAGTTTAGCAACTTTAAGCACCGATTACAGTGTTAGAAATGTGCTTGACCCTGCGCCAGGTAAAGATCAGCCAATTTTAGTCTTTGACTTCGTGTATAGTGAGTGACCAGTAGATATTCATAATACAGGAAGACTACATAAAGTAATGCATAGATATAGTAACAATAACTCGACAAGGGCTTGGAGGTTGCATCATGTTGAATTCGATGGAAGTTGTGGAGCCAGTTATAGCTAGCTAGAATCATGTCCATTCTCGCAACTTTTAATGACTTTAAATGGGTAGGGTTCGCATAAATTGACCAGTTCGCGAACTGGTGGGTTCGCCAATGGGACGAAACATATATCCATATCCAGCTATTATTTGTTCTCAAACTTACCAGCCTAGAAGTGGAGGTGCAGAATATTGTTCCATATAGTCTGTCATTCGGCTTTTATCGCTGGCGCTTAGCCGGCCTGCGACCAAAAGCCGTTTCCATACTTAAGTACTTTATAATCATCGGCGGCACTCTACCTAGGTACCTACTTAAATTTTCTTTCTCCGCCGCCCGTTATTGCACGGTTATGGTAAGGCTTGGCTTGGCACTTGAGTGCGAGGGAAAAACTTCAGGCCTTCATAGATCAACGGCACAATTTGGCAATGAGTGAGTAAGTATTGGTACCCAGCGCTAGCGAGAATATTCGAAGTTCCAAGTAGACCTACTTTACGCACGGTTGGAAGAGAAATAATGCAAAAACGTTGTCTTTGATCCGTATTCCTGTCACAATAGATCACTAATCCCATGAAGTGCCTATTCACTGCAGAAAGCTGCAGTTGCCTTCTACGGACAGGGCGACCTTACAGACCGCCCTCAGAGCTCCAGATAAAGCCCGTCCAAATTGCAAGTGGGTTAGTGAATGAAATGCTTCTAAGTCCAGTATGTCCATATGTACAACACCTATTCTGAGTATCCCTTACAGGTTCCTGCAGTAGTCAAAACACCAGAGAGTAGCCCATATTGCACAAATATCACGTTCTAATATATGCTTATAGACTTAATGTATGTTCGCGTGTTCAACGTCATAGAACATATGCATGTTGATAGTGATAACTGGATATAACCACGAGGCGTTCTCTCCGCATCTTCTACTCAGCGATAGTTATCTGCCTGGAATTTTCACGACCCAGTACTTGATGTAGTAGTTCTATCTAACATTACCTCGGCGGCGCCACCAGCTTACCACAACTCACTATACATGTTGGATGGTATCCATACGCCACATAATGCGGCAACCAATCACTCGTATATTATTCACCGCAATCGCCGACTGGCCACCGATCTCCCTACCCTACACATAGTTGACAGCAGAATTTCTTCTGGAGTCATCTTCCTACCTGGAATATATTCTACATACTCTAGCCCCCCGATTTCGTCAAGATCAGCGAGGTCGTAGACGATTCTTCCAGAGCCATATGTCAAATCGGCGAGAAATCCTATTTACCGGCGACTAGGATAGATCGGACACAATTTATCTAAGCCCAATTGGTTATAGAGACGGCTGCTCGTATGTAGGGTGGGCTGCAATCAATACTCTCCCGAATCCCGGTGATGGTTGCAGAGTACCTTAATACCGAACGTACACATACACATTTCAGACCCCCACCTCACATCGGGAAACTCGGAAGTAGAACATGGCGCAAAGTAGAATTTATGATTAGGACCGAGGGTGGGGCGTAATATTCCAAAGAACCGGAAACTTAAAATCAACAGAGCTGCTGAAGCAAGTGACCGTTAACCATGAGGAGAGGCGCCGGGAGGGGTATTCGCAGTGGTCCTTGCCAGGGTATTGATTCTAGTGTTTAAGATTCATCATAGACAAAAAGCGTTTAGAAGCATGAAAGTATGCCAGTCGTTGGTTGGTTCTAGTTCGCTAACTGAGTAAGAATATCATGCTCTTTTCTCGCCAGTTCACGAGTTGTTGTGGTCGCCGTTTGGGCAGAGACCCGGAGTCGAGGCAAAGTACTGATGGATGACCAACACCCAACCATTGACAAACGCAGTTGCTCAGCCCAAAGCGTGGACACAACACTGCCCGATCCCGATGAAGGCCATGAGGCATTTGCTTCTGCGAGGGATCTACTGCTGCTGCCACGCAGTCCTTCGGCAAGCATTCCATATGGACACCCAGCTGTCGAGGGAGGTGGGGGAGATCATAAGGTGTGGAGGTTATGCGTGAAGAACCGGTAGCCATAGGATATCGACGAAAAAAATAGGTGCTGGTTGGCGCCCGGACAGCAAACGGTATAGACAATCTCCCAAATATGCGAATAAGCCTGCACACATGGAGTACTCGCCCAGGTAGACGAAATCGGGAATGCTTTAGTTTGAACGGACAGCTCTGAAGTAGTTTCGACATCTGCTTCCCTCATACTCAACACCCCCCCACACTGATTCAACCCCTGCACTCCCAATTCCGCCTTCCATATGCGAGTGCCTAACTGCCGCTAAATACATGCTATTAACTCCGGCCTAAGAGAGCCGGTGATCACATTCCAGAGCCCTTCAATCCAGAGTTCGCGGTCTAACATGATAGTTTCTTGCCCGGCAATTTTGTGAGATACCGCTGGGCTGGCTTATATTTGAGAGATTATACGACAGGTACGGTCTATCATGACCAAGGTTGAACACGTCTAAGCTTTTCTACATCCATATGCGTATATCATATGCTGCTGCGCCACGCTTCTGGTAATACTCTACTGAGCACACAGCATCACTCGCGGGCCGTGCTACCCCTACGGACCGCATCGATGTCCGTTACGGATGAACGGGTACTATATTAGTGAGCTCCGTTTCCCGATACGCTAGCTAATCACAGCGGGTCCCGACCTCGCGAAGCGGAGGTTAAATGACACCCGCTAGCTAGTCCTTCGGAAGCTGACTTCTTCCCCATTCCTACTACCCGAAATTTGATACTACGATAGCCTTCCCATCGGTTGGCAGGCTCTAGACATACCCAAATTTTTCGGCAAGCTCTAGATTTGAGATTAAAGGGTTTGGCGCTATTTTTTGGGCCTGCTCCAGAGTTCCTGGGCTTTAGGGATCTCTAGATTCTAGATCCCATGATACAGCAACTGGTATCTCTAAATTGCAAACGGGCTCTCGGCTTCGGGGTTAAAGATAGGCTTATTTGACCCCCATCGTAGAAGGTTCTTTGGCTTCTTTATGAGACTAGGTACTTAGATCTGTGAAATATTCGAAGCTAGGAACTTTGACGCTGACCCCCATCATATCTCTAGCCTCTAGCGTAACCCTCTATTAAGCGCCTACTTAGAGTACTCTACTTTGCCTACAAGGCAAGCCAAAGAAATCTCCCGAGCCCGAAGTTACCCCAGTTTCGAAGCTTCTCTCAACAAAACTGCAGAGAAAAAGAAGGAAAAACCGTATTTAGCTCAGGGAACAAATTCCATTTCTGGCCCCTCGGAAAAATAGTTTATCCAGACTAGCTGTAGTTAGCTATAGCGTCTAACCCGCCTACATCATCTCATCTCACCCTGCTTCCATGCCACTCCTCTCGGCTCTCCTTTGTAGTCGTCAAGACTTCCAGACCAATAATCGGAGCCCTACCCGTTTGTCACAACAACGCCTCCCACTTCCGTGGCACGTGCTATGATAGGTGGATGTGGGTGGGCGAACCGAAGAATCCGCTGGAGAGGGACTAGATCATGCACTTTTAGTGGTCAGACAACTATCACGTAACTCAAGCCACAAAGAGGGCACCAAGGCTGAAGATCTGAAGATGATAGGGTCTTAACTAGTATACCAGGTATCTACAGCTTATTGTTACCTGCTCGGGTTCTTCCGCCAAGAATCCACAACACTTTCTGTTCTCGCAAAAATATCAGGACAGCGGCGGAGTCAAACTCGGCGCATAAGAAACAAGAATCATCAGAGTGGCTTATTTTTTTCCCCAGGTCGGTGGATACTGCAGCGCAGCAAAGCAAATTTGAAAATGGATGTTTGCCTGCCATATGGCCATATCGGGGCCCATACCGAACAACGGGATCGCCGATATATTACATAGCCAATTAGCTGGTGGTACGGCATGGCAGAAAAACTCACAATTCCCCAATGAACGCTTTTGTGCGCAGTACTGTTTTGCATTTGGGTGAACAAAATCTGGTGATCGATTCGCTGGAACCAGATATTCGATTTTGTCCAACCGATCCAGGGACTCGGAAGGCAATCGAGTCATAAGGAAAACACCCCAGTGCTTCATGGAATGAACATTTTGGTCTTGTATAACACATGGTGAGGCTGGGTATTATCTCCAGATCCGATGCAATGTCGCAAAAAACCAAATTGCAAAGGCAATCCATAAACTCCTTTAAAATCGATGCGAAAAAACATGGAACAGCGGTAGACTCCAGAATTAACAAGTACCATGAAAAGGGAAATCTTTTTGTGCAAGAGCAGCCCAGATGACAACGCCCAACCAAACACAAAAGAAATGAAAATAAAAAGATGATTGCTCTCCATGATTACTTGATAGCCGAGACCTAGCCATATATCGTAACCTCGTCTTCATGTCTTTCAAGGGAACTTTTCTTTCCACCAGCCAATCAACCCAAACACCATGAACTAACTCCCCTCATTACTTAACGTCTAGAGTATGTATGCATACATCATCATATAAACACCAAAGACAAAACGAAAAAAGAAAATATATGTTGCCCCACAGCCGCCGTGCTGAGACGTGAATGCGGTATTATGTCAGTCAGCATGCGCAGGGCTGACGCGGTGAACGCATGCCGATACCAGTTTCGACCAACCGCATAAATCCGACGCCGGTGCGCCGAAAAAAAGGAAAACCAGAGAATGATCGAAAAACCAAGTTTGATTATTGCCGGCCGCTATGGTATTCAGACGACGATGACTATTCTGATACCTCTTCCGAGATCACCGAAGGAGTAGCACCGCCTCCACTGCTACCCCCCCGGTTGATGGGTGTTGGAAGAATTTCATCCCGCATGCACGCATTCTCCAGTACATTAGTCCACTTCCCGCTCGTGCCACTGTGACTGTGCTTAAGATGCTGCCGAAAGTGGTCGGCGCGGTAAAACTTCTTGCTCTGGTTACATTCGCCAAACTTGTGTTCAGCCGTAAGGTGATCGATGCGAACATTCCATTGGGCAGGCACCGGGAACTCTTTCCCGCAATACCCGCATACGTCTGCAAAGCTAGGTCGATGTGGTGACTGATGAAATGCGGCTTCGTAATTGCCTGCGAGAGAGTTACAAGACCATGAGTGTTTCCGTAGATGAAGTGAGTTCTGGTGTCGTTCGGCTTCGTTTTTGTTTTTAAAGCGGTTGTTGCAGTAATTGCAGCTGTATTGCTTCTCCATTTCGTGAAGTCTTATAAGGTTAGTATGGGTGTTATGGTAATTGGGGGCTCAAATGTACATACTGCAAATCGGACCGATTGTCGAATTTTTTGGGCTTTTTCGGACAGCACTCGCATATGAACATTCCCCCCATCTTTGGCTTAGGACTGTGTTTTGTTGCTAACATATCCTTGTCTTGACCTAGTGATGAGAGTTCCGATACACGTCCTTGTCTCGCGGTAGGTCTACTTGCGCCGATCGGCATCCGGCGAAAGGGCGCATCCCTCATGGACTCTTCGGTCGATGACGGATTGTACGGTGAAATAGGCGAACCCCAGTCAGTGGTGGTAAAACTGCTCGCTGCAGAATATTGTCCGACTGATGTGGACCACATTGTAGTTCCCGAAGACGCCGAGGCTGACGTGAAAGAACTAGGGGCGTTTGGCGTATGGTAATACTTTTGATGGTTATTTTGTGAAGATCTCGCAGGATGGTGGTGTATCGGAGAACATGTTCTCCAACTTGGACTGTACTCTTGCCCAGTACCCTCCAACAATAACCCTTTCTTTACAGGCTCTGAGTTACCGGCTAACCTGTCCTCATTTGGAGGTGAGGATGCTCGTCGTTTAGATCCCACTCGTTGATATTGATGGGGAGGCGTCCGGGCATCATGCAATGTAAGTCGTCCCATCCGGGAGACATGAGAAGCAGGCATATCTTCCATTTGCGAATCTTCGTCGTCATACGAATCATAACTAAGTCCGAGCAAGGATGCACTGACGGACCTTCGCATACGACTGTCAAGGACAGGGGGAACCCCGTTATCAGTAACGTGAGATGATGACATATTCAGGCTGTCACCGTTACTCCGGAAATCAGTCGATGATGAGGTCAATGATGAGGAGAAACCAGGTGGCTGTTTATGATTTGTTCCAGTACGTCCCTGTACATGCTCGCCCGTTGGAACGTGTACCCATCTCTCCGATGGAGAATCAATCGCTGCGGGAGAGACTGCTGTTGAAGATGACATATGCCGAGGGCTACCATGTTGCCAATGAGCTGGTGATTGCGGAGGTAATGGCGGAAGTGATCCACTGTCAGGCGGAAGCGCGAATGACCGAATTTCCCGAGGAGGGGTCGGAGTGAGACGATGTCGTGATGGCTCAGAGGAGCTGGTGTTAAGCCTTGCTAAGAGACTGCGATCATACCCTTTTATTGATTGCTGAACCTGCGCCCGAAGAGACTCTGCGCTCTGCAGTCTGTATTTTCAGGACAATTTGTTAGGACTATCGACCGGCTATCTCTACCAGGTAATAGCGAGTGGGAAATTCTAAGGTAGGGGAAGGCAAGAGGTAAGTTTATCATGGGGTTTACTGACTCCTGCGGGGATGCTCGTTCATCAACTTTGCTGTAAAAATTCTCTCTCCAATTCCTATCAAAGGAATCTTCGGACCTTATGCTAAACCCATCACGACTTCCAGAGGGGTCTTGTTCATCAATACTTTTGCCTATTGGTGATAACTTCCATCGCTCCCTTTCTCGATTCCGTATATCTAACACAACCTTCCGTGGCCTCAGTCCTTCGCTCCCACTTTCCTCCCCGATCGAACTGATACTATCGGGACGACGGAAAGTATGGTAATTGGGCGGCGGTAGTGAAAGACCTGGTGGTTCTAGAGAGAGTATAGGCGGAATGGCTGGAGACGCAACAGAACCGTGGAATGAACCGCCTCTGCTTGACGTGGGAGAGCCATTTTTCGGTATAGGGATTTCACGGGGCATCGATCTCTGTGAGGTTGAGGATGAGTGATGGTCGCTGGCTGTGTCCATCGAATTCTGGTCGTAGATCCGAATTGACGGCAGATTGTGGGTGGTTAAACGATGTAGATGCATTATTTAGGGTGGAGATGACGCAAATACAACCTAAACACAATGACGGCGGTTACTGTTAGATCTGTCGCCGATCAACCTTGTAGGGCGTCGTTATTTTGATGGGGTCAACTAACTGAGACAAAAGATATTCTCGGCTCCAGTTGCGTTAATGGATATTAGATTTCCCCGTCGAGATCAGATCTCTTTCAGCCGAAGGGTGTTCGATCCTTGAACTGGCTCTGTCTTGTACGGATGTTTTTGACGTATGCGGTAGTGGTATCTTCTGGAGACAATCCAGTCAGCGACCCGGTGTCAACCTCAGCTGAAACTGAAGAGTGGCGAGCGAACCGGCGTGAACGAAGTACAGAACCCTAATTCATGCTCACCCTCCTCTCCAGCCTCCGAATTCCTCTCTCCGGTTCGACTAGCCAGATAATGAGCGGCGAAAGGCGCACGGACGAGTTGCGATTTGCGGGTTTGAGGAAGTCCGGGGATACGTTCGCACACGAAATGTTTCAACCCAACCTCGACGCGGTCGCAACTCGATCTCGCAATTCAATCTCGCACCAAAAGCCCTGCCCGGAGAGTCGAAAAGGCCGAGCGCTTCGCAACATGCAGCGCAGGTGATAAGGGATACAAGTAATGTCGCTGGGGGTGGATGAGGAGGAGGGATCGATGCGGACTAAGTGACTGTTGACCGTTTGGGCTAAGCTAGCGGAATGACACTGCTCAACGAACGACCGCCGGATCTATAGCCTAGAAATGCTTGCAGGTTGAGAGAAGTCGATGCAGACGGCTATAATGCCCAGCAGAGGTTGCAAGACGTGGGGGATGTGAATCGAAGAAGCGGAGGAGGGGGTGTGACAAGACTTATAAGATGCAGCACAAGGTGGTAGAGGTGTAGGGATGGGGTAGGAGGAAAGATCGAAAGGCTCACGTAGTAAAGCGTGGTATAGTGGAGAGCAGGAGGTATGGTATGGCAGTAAGAATGTATGCAGTACACTGAGCCGATTCAGCCTCCTAATGCACGTTCGGCTTGTCGCGTTCTTCACATTGAAGACAACAAGATCATCGCTCAAGATGTGCCGTCATGCGCGTGCGTATGTGTAGGAAGAAATGTTGCACTTTCTCCGTCCTATGTGCCGTATGTGGGGTAGGTAATCTGAAGAATAGACGTATAGCCTTGTTTGGAGATGGCGGTTGCTGGCTGGGCGCGGTCGTGTCGGTGGTGCTGCCCATATTATTCCCCGACTGCGTGTTATTAGATAAGTGCTAGGGATATATTATGGATAACGGATCACTCTTTTATTCCAGGTCGAATTACATTTCAGAAGGTCAATCGACGATATGATTGTCCTGCACCCTGATTTCATCCACGATGGTGCATGCACGCTTGAATACCTGGAGTTACCTCCCTACTATTCATTCCTCGCATTCTGTGGCAGAACTTGTGCCTGACGGCGTACAATGATACCCAATCCATAACTACAAAAGGTGGTGCAGTTGTAGTATGTAAACTGGAGCTAAAGAACACTGTACTTCCTAAATTCAGGACCACTGAATGCCAAAACGAGCAGTGTTCACAGTCGGAACATGTCGGCGGGGTTTAGGAGATACGGCAACTATTCAGCTCATGAAGGGAAATACCATAATGCCACACCTGTCTAGCCCTAGAATCCTGCCTTAAGCTCGGACATCCACAGCATTTTTACGGTCAAAAAAACGGGTAATCCAGACTACATTTGGACGGTCACACAATCTTACAAGCGTCAACAGGGTACATGGTCACGGGCTGCTCAATCAAGTTGGGAACGACATTTTCTTGGCGTGAGGTGCATCTCACAATCGCATCTCTGATCTACTTAATGTACTCCACCTGCCGTCAGCTCCAGAATGGCGCAAATGCTAATAAGTATATATGTCCCTCACTAAGAGGGGAGGGGCTGTTTAGTTGATATCATGCGACACCTGGACGATAAAATTCTGAGACGGAGAAACCAAGAAACTGAAGAACGACGTCTGATATCATCGAAGCAAGTGGGTGCGATCACGCGCCAGGAGGGTTATTGCTTCTGCAACAGAGCTTGCTGACGCGAGAACCACGTCAAGTGGTCCTTTGAAAAGTAGGCGAGATAACGGAACGGGTCTCATCCGTCCATACCATCGTCGATATCGACTGTGGGTATGGGAATGCTTAGGGAACTGCACTCTTGTGTCTATCAATATAGTGACTGGTATGCCAAATGTCTTGTCTGTTTGTAAGGCTGAAGGGACTTCCCGGGCCACTAGAGAGAATTGAGGCGAATCCGCCGAAGTGGCCGAGACATTATTGATTTATTTGTTGCACCCCACATTATATTACACATTAACGTTGGCGAGGCCCTCCATACGAAATAATACTTATAAAGTAGTACGGGTAGGCAACATCAACGGGTTTGCAATTTGGCCCACGGCGAATCTGAATCAACTCGTTACCAGCGAAACAAATGTCGCTGTTTTCTGGGGAAGCTTTGAGTGAGAAAGAACAGGCGAGATGTCGCCGAAAGATAACTTAGAATCTCGTCATATTTGCAATTTAGGCTTTTTGTTTTACCCACACCATCACATATCACAAATGTAAGCTGCAGCAGCCTTGTAAGGCGGGCGATTTGAACCAAGCAAAAATATCTACTTCCACCTCCGCGCTTCAACATCCTTGCCTTGCAGGGATCGCCACCCAACCACCACACCCTTCGTTTAGAGTACGGGTGGGCGGTGAGATCTCGCCTTTCTTGTCCGTTGACCCCGCTCCGCTCAGAGTTCGCAACCACACCTAACCTTGGAAGTTCAGCATCATTCCGATCGGTGTTCATCGTCCACCGGAGCCTCCCCCCTTATCGCGATAGGCGGGCGCTTCATTTCTCGCTCAGCCTCAATCGACGTCCAACCTCAAACGGTAGCGAACCCGTCAAGCCTCACAGCCCACGCATACCCCTCACCGACTGTATATGACCATGAATCAGGTTCCAGGTGAGAATCTATGGATCGGCGGGTACAGCATCCCTATCTCACCCTATGTGATCGTCGTAATGCGTTAGGTGGTTAATATCGCGGGAATGTAGGATGTTCGCTCTGCGTGGGAAATCTGCCCTGCAGGCCGCAAAAATCACCCATGTAGTCAGCGTCTTGCGGGTTCCTCTTGACAAATCGCTCTTTGAGGGCTTTGAACACAAGGTCGTTGAAGTAGACGATGTTGAGGACGAGAACCTTATCGAACACTTTGTGAAAACGAATGAATTTATATCTAACGCACTAAACAGCGGTGGTGCTGTGCTGATTCACTGGTACGAAAGCCCTCCCCCCCTGTGGTCATCTTATGATTGGTGATTAACATTCATTAGTGCCATGGGAAAATCAAGGTCCGCAACCGTCCTAGCTGCTCACTTGATGCAAAAACGGCAAATCAACCCTGCGGAGGCAGTCGAAATTATCCGCAGAATTCGGCCTTTTGTCGAACCGAATCCAGGCTTCATGGAACAGCTGCATTTATATCACAAAATGAAGTATACTTCCGATTTGGACGATAATCCAATATACCAGCGCTGGCTTTATCAGAAGGGATTAGAGGCAAGCAAGATGGCAGGGGTTGCACCCGAACGTATACACTTTCGGGATGCAGAAAAGTCCATTGCGGAAACCACACAGGTCGAGGAAGGAGCTACACCAGAGGAGTCGGGGATGGTTGAATTGCGGTGCAAAAAGTGCAGGTAGGGTTCCCGGTTACTGTCATAGCCAGCTTTGTGAAGTAGAAAACTGAATTGTCCGCAGGCGTACACTTGCAAATTCCCAATTCTTAACTCCACATATCCCGAAACCTTCCCAGCCTCCTTCACCAAGAGCCTCTAACACACCATGCTCGCACCATTTCCTCGAGCCGTTGAGCTGGATGGCGCCGGAACTTAAGCAACAAAAGCTTGAAGGAAAGCTTGAATGCCCCAAGTGCGCCTCGAAAGTGGGATCGTATGCATGGCATGGTATGAAGTGTTCTTGTGGCGAGTGGGTGGTACCAGGCATAAGCATAGCCAGGGGAAAGGTAGACGAGATAAAGGTCAAATTATAGCAATCTCAGATGCTCGCCGCTACGTTTCAACCCTGCGGTCATTTTGCTTCGATGTCAAATCTGCAGTGCAAACAGGCCGGCCCGAACAACGAGAATTACTTTAGTGACATTGCAAATACAACATTTCCAATAACTGCCCAATCAAGCACGATTGCCCCCCGCACCAAGACCGGCAAATTCCGCTTGCCAATGTAGCTCTTGGTTACGTGCATATGTGGGTCTTTAGCATAAGGTTCTGACTGCGAGTCCAGGATCCCTGGCATCTGTCTTCCTGCAATCTTTGATATTGCTTCAGAAGCCGCCGATGAGACGTGGAACGTTTCCACCATAAGGCTCTCTCCTCATAGGGCGTTCGGCCCTGATATTTATCGTTCCTTGACGTTGGTACTCTATAGGTTCTGGGGAATTTCGGTGGTGGTTTCATATGGATAGAGTAGTCGCCCCCATCCTTCCTTCCTCAACGGTCCAACCCTACCAGGAACCAGCATCCACAAGAGTGTTGCTCCACGCCGCCCAATAAATAATTTGATGCAGAGCTAGAGTGGGGATTCCGACTGAGGCGGTTGTTTGTAATCTGCAGCTACCATGTGATGGAGACTGCAGGTATACCTTCCGCGGAGTAATAATGACGGTTCATTAAGAGGTACTAAACACTTTAAAATCCAGCCTTATAAGCTGTTCCAACGGGACTTGTCCTGCAGGGGCAATACCTCCTGATGCCACCGCCACCACTACCATGTCCGTTTAATGATACATAGGGCTGCTACCTATGATGGTGTGCGGTAAATTGTTAGCAGCAATGGGGCGGCGCCTGCGCAGCCCCTGGAAATGAGTACTGGATAAACTAGATCGGTGGGTTTTCGGGTGTTTGATTGTTGATACCAACGCTATTGCAAGCGTGATGCAACTTTTGCCAACTTATTGCATACTAAGGAAGGTATCTTGCCACGCGACTGCCGATCTCTGGCGTACGTACGAACGTTGGACGCCACTTCACCGCCCCGTGCGTGCAGGTACGAACAGCCCTAGTAGCTGATGACGCGGCCGAGGCTCTGCCGTTGGCTCTGATAAAATATCTATCACACGATGTTACGTTGTTGTACGCTTGCACAGTGCTATCCAATCAGTGAATTGTCGAGTGACTACGCATGACCACTGAGTTCGTGAGAAACTACCCGTGAGTTCTAGTCTGATCAGGAATGTTCGTAGTGTCTGTCGGAACTAAGGGATACATGCCCTCAGCCGAGTAGTTCTTGGCTTTGCATATATGGCTAATGGTGGTATATACAGAACTTACACCCTCTGTATGTTGATTGTCACACCTTGTTGAAGTCGAGTTATGCACAATAATTATGCATGGTTTGCCGGCGTTAAAGGTCTAGAGGGTGAATTCGTGGTACAATGCATATACCACCCATCACTAACTGGCAGGGAGGCGCTCTCATGACTTTGCACTTTCGTCATGCTGAAGTACATACGGACTATGCAGATCCTGGATATGGATAGATATAGAGCATCAGGCTGGTCGCTGGGGCAGGCTAGCTGGGCGTCTCCAAGAAGTAGGCTTTCTCCGTCAACCTGCGGGGAACACATGCAGGTACGCCCTAGTCACTACGACTCACTCGAGTACCTGCATGTCCGGATCAACCCGGATGTGATTTGAGAGAATATTTTGTTTTTTTTCCCCTGCAGCCGGCTGCGGGTAGGGCTGGCAAATGAATTTGCTGCTGTTGATCCCTACCGAGAATGTGCGATTCGAGTGCTAAGAGGGTTGATATGGTACGGTTTTTGGGATGCGGTTACCCATGTGCTGATATGGCGGGAGAATTGGTATGACGGTGGCTACATATTCCGTAGGTTGTCTGTACGTATATCGTTGGCAAGACGTGCTGCGGCCATAACACGCTAGTATACATCATGGCTACATAGAGAGTCCTCGATCACTTACTGTGTGTACACATCTTGTATCTATTGCTTCCGTTAATACCGCTGATAAACGACCTCTATCTTAGGCGCTGCCGGCAATGACAACCCTGGAGTGATAGCGGGGTTTTGCCGCGAATTTCTCTGCCGAAGTCCATTCCAGTAGAAAGCGTCCCGGGCCACTCGGATGCCCATTCACTCTGACCTCAACAAAAACAACGGAGAGGACCGAGATTGTTGTATGTGATTGGTTCCAAAATGGTTTTCGTAAAACTGATGAAACAGGCTCAATGGTGTAGTACTGCTGAGTGATCCATTTTAACCAATCATGAACTTAGGATCTGTTTCCAGCCAATCAAGATCCATCCGAGTGGACGCCTATCCGAGCGGCCCGGGATACTTTCTACTTCCCGATGCGGGCAACGTTGCCATTGGTCCGTCCATGGAAGGGGAAATTGTATTAATAATATGACAACCTACAATTGTTACAAGCTCCCGATGAGCATGCAATATTTGTCAATGGCCGGTGGTGCGGGTAACCTCAGAACTCACGCCCGGCTTTTACTTTTTAACCTAGAATGGCTTTCTGGTTTACGAAGCCTCACGTTTTGGTATCGCTTATGCATGAGTACTAAATTGTCTAGGCTATAAAGTTACCTTCTTGGTCGATAGCTGGCAATGACTTCTTTGTCATATAGCCGACTTTTCAGATCATTCTTCTTGATGCTGAAATCGGAATATATATGAGATTTTTTGTTTGTTTGTTTTAATTATACTGTACGCATTCACTCTATCTAGAGTACGACAGTGCCCGATTCCTCCCCTCTTTGGATGGTAATTTGGAGATAACGTTTGAGGTGTTTCATGAATTGTCACTCGGCCTTGGTAATTACGAAATTAAGTCTCCGGACTGATACTTCGTACAGCTGCCCATTTACTCTGTACCGAACACAACCAACTTTAGAATGCCAAAATACGTCCCCTTGTCCCCCTAAACTCTTCCAGTCCTAATTACAAGAACTACAGTAGGTTCCCCGGGCAGCGTGAGTACTCAGTGTTGGCCACGAGACAAGAACAGACGCGGGATGTCTCGGGATATCTTGTCGCGTGGACAACACTAACTATTCATCTTACACAATCTCTCCACACGCCTGTACATTTCACCCAGTTCATCTCGCCGGTATTTCTAGCCTTTCCTTCTCCCTCTCGACAATATCAACAGCGTATCAAGCTCCCGTCTAAGCCTATAACGACAACAATGGAGTGTGCCGCCAAGTCTTCTCCCAAAACTAGCCCACTAAGCCTAAGACGAACCACGGCCTACTACAACAAGCTATGGTAGTACGAAATCAGACATCAACATGAATTTTTGGCGAGGGGACTGGAACGTATTGAAATTACTGTGATTGAAGTACTTCTAGTAAGAATCTGAGACTAACTAAAGACTCTCCAACGACGGTTAGCCTAGCAAAAAAATAAGCAGTTAGGATCTGAAATTCTGGGATGATGGTAGCGACCCTTCTAGATTTGGGATACTGGATACGCACGGAAATTGGCTCGATCTCGGACCGTTCAGAGCACTCCCAGGCCGTTGGAGAGGATTCCACCTGCTGAACCTTAGCACGACAATGCTGAAGAAATTGGATGAAAGATGGATAATCTTGCAAAGTTAGGAGCGAAGTGCAAGACAACCCGAGGCGTTCTTAAGTGGCCTGGAGTCAGAAGATACTTCCGGGACTCTTCGATTGTAAGGCCATTATCGGGGGTTTCGTAGAGATTATTCTGCTTTGCGTTGTCTTTGCCATGGAATTTCTTCTCCTTCAGAACCTTACACGTGCCCTAGTGGCTACCACTGTGGGAATAGCAATGATGAATATGTGGTTCATCATAGTGACGGTACCATCTCTTTATGCCATCTCATATCTTCTGAGGCAGAAGCAGAGGCGGAGTGGGGGGCTTCAATCGGTATTTCTGGGTTGTGTCTGCCGGTTGTGACCGTGCTGCTAGTAAATGGGCCACTAATAGGTAGCGAGTGTTGATAGGTCGTGCAAACCATCCCTGGATGCTAAGAGCTGTTGTCTAGAGCATTTGTACGTAAAGATTGGACGTCTGAGGAACTTATTATTGGGCAGTGTACTGGTCCCGAGCAAAAGAGCAAAAGAATACTAGGTTTTGAACCTGTGGCCTGGCGTTTGTAGCGCTATGAGATTTTGAATCTTTCGAGTTTATAGGACTCGGCATTATAGCACCATGAATTTTTGGCCTGGCGTTTGTAGCATTCTGAGGTTTCGAACCCTGCAGCTAGTGTTTGAAGCACCGTCTTTACTACTGAGCCAAGCGATTAGTTCTTATATATGAGTATTTCCCCTCTAGTATTATTAGTTATTTAGAGTGCCCAGCTCAACACACCAGGGGGGGAGGGGGGCAAATATGAAGATGCATTATATTAGTCTCGAGCAATAACTTCTTCTCGTAGATAGGATAAAAGAACAAAAAGAGTAACTTCGCAGTCGGACCATCTGGCTAGCTGTTGGAATATGGATCGAATGGAGATATAGAATTGTCATAGTTATGACGGTATAAAAGAATCTCTACAAGTTTGGAGCCTGCAACCAGTGTTTACAACACTGGTTGAGTATAGCAAGTTTTGAGCCCGAGATATTCTTTAGTGTTAAAGCACTTCAGGTTTCAAACCCACACCTGGTGTTTCTAGCACCATACTCCACCAGCTAAGCTGAGGGATTGGTTGTATATGTGCTGATTTTAGCCATGGTCTGTTATTTCTAGCTTCTAGTATATAACATCCGAGAAAAGGTCGGCGGAATTGAATGAGTTACAGCCTAGCAAATGAACAGCAAGTTTCAAGCCTGCGTCCCTATCTAGTGTTTACAGCATTGTAGGGTTTGAACCCGTACCGAGTGTTTGTAACACCTGGTGTTGTAACGCGATGAGGTTTCGAACCCGGGCCTTGACGTTTAGAGCGCCGTGAGGTTTTGAAACCCTAGCCACGTAAGCTAGGCTATCGGTTGTTGTATATGCAGTGGTTTCTACCATTCTATAGGACGTAAACTATCCACTGCACTGGTATAGTATGCCGATGTAACTACTAAACATATGCGCTGGATCTTAGTGTTAATTTCATTCGCCGATTGAATCTCGCCCTGAGAACTCGTCTAGCGGATACAAGTTAGACGTCTTGTATGCATATTCAATACAAAATACTAATGCGAGGGATAGCTAGGACTACAAGGTAAAAAGAATATGCGCCGCAGGTTTTAAGCCCGTAGTGTCATGGCGTTTGCAGCACCATGGGATTCCAATCCCATACCTTGACGTTTAAAGCGCCATGAGGTTTCGAACCCCAGTGTTTACAGCACCTGGTGTTTGTAGCACCGGCTTAGCCAAGCAGCCAGTTCTTATATATGATGGTTTCTACCAGCTTGTATTTAGGAGGTTAAGGATGCTGGTGGGTTTTTGTAACTTCACTAGATTGGATGCTAGTGTTTTTTGAACGCGTAAATCCAGGACCTAAAGCTAGAACCGCAAAAAAGCAAGAGCAGGGCAAAAGGGAGACCATGGGGTTTAAAACCCGTGATGGGCAGGCGTTTGCAGCGCCATGAGGTTAACCGGTTTCGAACCCGTGTCCTGACGTTTAATGTGCCATGAGGTTTTGAACCTCGGTGCAACACCAACTAGTTAAGCTAAACGATAAGTTCTTGCATATACAATGGTTCTGCCAACTTGTACAGGTTGTAAGCTAGGATCTCTAAGGGAAAAAGCTGGACGGGTTTTGAAACCGTGTGGTCTGGCGTTTTGGGCACCATGAGGTTTTGAACCTGTGGCCTAGCGTTTACAGCGCCATAAGCCGGTGTTTATATAGCACCATGAACTCTTGACTAGCGTTTACAGCGCCATGAGGTTTCGAACCCCGGTGTTTACAGCACCTGGTATTTGCAGCACCAGCTAAACCAAGCGATTAGTTCTTTTAAACGATGATTCCTCCATCCTATACAGTCCCCAGCGAAAGGATAAAGTCTGGGCACGAGAGCAGCACGAAACCAAAGCTAGGAAGACACCAAGCAGAAAAAGCAAGGAAATGAAGTGTACATATTTAGTAGGGCTACAAGGGTAAAACCCTAGAACTGCTAATGTCATTATTGTCTTGTGCCCATCCGCCAGTGGCAACGAGATGCTAGGGACGAGATAAGAAGCATCTACGGATTTGCGAATTGAGCCAACGTCGTCTTCCACCCAGGGCGCATCTATAGGCTGGTAAACGGAGCTCAAGTGCTTCTGCAGAAAGATAACAATTCCTAGGATCCAAGCATTCATGCAAAGGGATCTTGATGTCAGTAGACGATTAGTATATGCCAATAGCCACTGGTCGACACGCAAATGTATAGATGTTCTTGTTTATCATTAGCACTTTCTCTTTCACACGCAGCCATCTTCGTAGACTTCGTAGAAGAATAGAAAAGGCTAGAACCGACGAATAGCTAACTATATTCAGGCCAGGCAACAAATACAGACCATCTAACTAGAGAGAGCACGACCGGGCAGATGGAGGGTCATTCTGTTGTGGACTGCTGGAGCGCGTGTGGAGTTAACCATGGCAGAGACGTGTGTAGGTTTTGTGGGGGTTTCAGATTAATTCCGAATGCTCTCCGTTTGTTTACTCCATGGGAGAACGTAGACATGTGCCCATGAAGTTGCCCCGACTGGGTTAGGGTTCAGAAATGAGTGATCTCCTCCGGATCTCCTCCGGTCTCTGACAAGCTTCACAATTTCAAGTCGTTCTACCTCCCTCACTTTCAGACTTATCTTCTCAATTCCTCCTCCCGCCAATCCCAATCTCCAGATCTCCTTCCCAAGATTCGGCGTAGCTTGAACAACGCGGCTCTTGTCCTACGCCAAGCCCGCACCAAAACCTTTCTCCCAACCTCACACTTCCACACCTCCAGCTCCCAACAGCATCATGGATAAACTCCTCTCCCGCGCGCGCCGGGCTGCCGCTCGCGCAAACCGTCGCTACGCCCTCCAAAAAGCCGAAGAACTGAAGCGACGCGCGAACGAATCCCGAAAGGAGCTCGTCGCCTACCAAAAACTGATCGCCAACGACCGACGGAAATCTCGGGCCGAAGAAAAAGAAGACCACCGCCTTGGTCCGCTCGCGCCACGGCGTGCAGTGGGGAAGGAGGAGCTGGAACAGTTTGGAGCGTTTGATCAGTTGCGAATTATCCCCCCCGCTGTGCCTGAGCAGCATCGGATCAAGTATTGGAATATTGTCGAGAAGGATCGGGTTGTGGTCCTCAAGGGACCGGATCGGCATAAGATTGGGGTGGTGAAATCGTTGGATAAGGAGAATAATACGGTGTTGGTGGAGGGGATGAATATGGTGGTGCCCTCGTCGTTTGTGCTTTGAGGAAAGGCTGATGAGGGGATGTAGATGCCGTTGATAGTCCCCGAGGCGTTTAAGACGCTGGATCCGAACCAACCTTCTGTTGTCTTCCGGGAACAGCCGCTCCATTACAACGATGTGCGCCTTATCGTAGCCCTCCCAGACCCAGAGACGAAGCAGCTGAGAGACACCATTGTCGCCAACATTGCTATGTCCAAGGTATTCCACGACAAGCGTGAGGACGAGAGGCGGTGGACGCGGTACATCAAGGGCACCTCGATCGAGATCCCGTGGCCAAAGAAGGAAGAGAAGGAGTATTTCGATCAACTAGCCGATACGAGGATCATGGACGTTGAGGCTACCACATACATTCCAACCTTGCTGAGGCCGCCGTTCCCGATCTCCGTGATTGACGAGCTGAGGAATAAATACAGTGTCTTCCGTACACGACATGACGCCGAGTTTATTGAGAAGGTCGAAGCTATCGCGGCGAATCAGAAGGCGAAGGAAGAGGCGGTAATCAAGACCCCCGTACAGCTGCTCAACAAGAAATTGAGGGAGGAGAAGAAGGCTCGTGGGAAGCCCGTCTTGACGCCCGAGATTATGGAGCAGATTGGAAGGGTGATGGCGCAGAACCGGCCGGAGCTGTTGGAGAGAGTGAAGCAGCCGCAGATGGATATCGATTAGACGAGTTTGTTGGGGGTGTAGGGGTGTACCATTTGTGTATAGATAGAGGTAGAACGGACTAAAAAGCGCTGTTCGAGTTTCTCTTTAAATGTATCTATAGTTCTTTTCTCAAAGAGTCTGGTTCCTCAGCATCGCATCACGTCTATTCTTTCCATCTAAAATAAAACCTGTAACGCCGCTGGTGGGTATCAAACAAGAATCCCCTTATACTCTGCCCTCAGATACCTCTCTTTTACCTTCGGCCACTGCACAACGAACCGATCCACCAGTGGATACAGAATCCTCCCACTCAAGCTCAGCGTCCTTGTCCTTGCAAAACTCTCCACATAAACCGTCCTTGTCCTCGCCACACCGATAAACTTACACCCCAGCGCCACTAAGATCATCAACACGGCGCTTCCGGGACCATTACACAACACCACGTCCGGGATACCCTCCTGAATAAACGCCTGCAAACACCCCATGAAACAGAGGACACAATCCCATGGTGTAGAGAGCCAGCTCTGTCCTACGCGGCGTGCGCGCGGGATGATGCAGATCGAGCAGTTCTTTGGGGTAACAGAGAGCGACTGCTCGAAGGTTGCTGCCTTCTGCACGGAGAGGGTATCGCCGGAGGTGACGATGTAGGTACGCTTGAAGTAGTGTGTATGGGATGGGGTAAGAGAGGCGAGAAGAAGTAGCATTTCGGCGGTGTGGCCGCCCGAGCCGAGGAGGATCATGAGGTGTTTTGGCGCATTGCGTTTGGACGGGAGTGGAGGCGCGGTGCGGTTAGTGAATGGGAGGATATATAGGAGACGGAACTGGGAGTGTTTGTTAGCTGTGATGGCGGCGAGGATGAACGGCAGGAGGAGTTACTGTCAAGAGGATTAGGAGGGTAAAGAGCGTGAGTATGATGGTAGAGAGCATCGTATTACTATGGCGGGCGCATAGCCGCGCGAACGAGTGAAGGCGGGTGAGTAGTTGAGTTTACGAATGATGAGGTCAGGAGGTGCTCTTAGTTTATTTTTGAGCCGCAACTCTGTTATGGTGTGACCCAATCATCACGAACACTCCAACTCCGCTTCAATCGCACAACGCGTGAAACTTCACCGACAACACATCCCCCAACTCACTCACCCGCCACCCACCCCCTACCCCAAATGTAACATGCCATCACTATTTCGCCGCCGAAAAGTTTCCTGTTTTTACTGTGGCCAGCACTCTGTTCCCGACGACTCCGCCGACTTCCATCCCAATGGCCGAGTCAGCACATTCATCTGTCCGCACTGCAATGCCGACAATCACCTCGACCAGGTTCGTCCGCTCTCCTCAGCTCACCCTCTCCCTTCAACCGTGCTAACACAGCCGCTCTAGAATGGCGAAATCATCGACTACGTCCCCGAGCCACCCTCGGAGCTTAAAAGTTTTGCGCATCGCCGAACATCGGCCTCGCGCCTGGCTCGACCCTCGTCGCTGAACAACCTCAGCGCATCGTCTGCTCCGCCATCACCCACCTTCTGTACGCGCTGCGAACACAATCAACTCATCGTCCAGAGTGCAAGAAACAGCTACGAAATGCCGCCCGAAGACAATCCCGACTATGATCACCACGTCAACGTGCTGTACCCCCGATACATGAAAGATTTCGAAACGCGATACCCGCCGGTCTGTACGGAGTGCATTCCTAGGGTCAAACAGAAGCTGAAACAAGTGAACTACCATGCAAAGGTTGCGAGCTTGGGGCATATGCTTGCCCGGAGTGAACATCCCTCTGCGTCGGCAATTGCATCGGGGCCGTTTCGGACGGTGAAGTGGGCAGTTTGGATTGCGAGGGGCGCTGTGTGGTGGTGGGCGAATGGTTTGTTTTTGGTTTGGCATCTTAGCGCGATTTTTCACGTCCCCGGCGGTACCACGGGGATTGGTATGGAGAAGCCCGGGTGGTCGGATTGTGTTCGAAACAGCTTGAACGGGTCGGAGTTGGATGCTACGTGCTACGGTGTATCCAGTCATCAGGCTTCGCGTTATTTTCCGTGGACGCTTTTGGGCTTCTGGTGGCTCTACAGACAGTGGGGGATTGAGCGGCATCCTGATAAGAAGCTTGTCGGTGGTCGTGAATACTTGAATATTGAGATGGCTGTAGTATTCATAAGGGCGTTGTCATGGCTTCTGCTTGGCCAGGGTGGTTGGATGCATTCCATAGGCCAGGAAGCACTTGTACAAATACACGCAGGATTCTTCTTCGTAAGCTTTGTGGTTAGTCCTTCCCTAACCTTTATATCCTGACCGTTTGGTGCTAATAGTTCTCTGTAGGCATTCCTTTTTTCAATCACCTGCCTGAAGCTCGAGGATCCGCCAACTTTCTCTCTCCGAGAAACTCATCCCCCTTCACCAGAAAAATCCCGGCCTCCATCACCAGAACCATATACACCCAAGTACTCGCCGCCTAAAACAAGATCCACACCCCAGAAGCAATATCTATCCCTCAACAAAACACCTCCGTTGCGGCCAATCTACTCCAACCAACCAGTCCCACCCATCACTCCCTCCTACCGAGAAGGTGGTTCCGAGATCATCTCGCCATCACCTACTCCTCGGCGTCGGATATCCGAAGACGAAATGGACTGGGACCCTATATCGCCCACTCCAATCACCAACAAAGCAAGTATATGGGATCCAAGAGACACATCCGACATTTCTCCCACCCGCAGCACAAGCCTATCCTCTCGACCAATGAGCGGACGCTTATCTCTCTCCTCCCCCGACATCCGCTTTGGCCTACAGCAAACCCCCACATCCATCTTTGGCACTCGAACCCTCGGTTCCGTCGATCCAGTGAAACGGAGTCTTCCGATGGCGGAACCGAAGTTCCGACGCATCGCACCGCCAACGGACACGGGATTAGAGGGTATATTCGATGGCGGTCTCAAGCTTATTGACGAACCGGAGATTCTCGGCCAGGTTGAGCGCGAGCGTGAGGGGCTCAGCGAGGTACTGGGCCGTCTTGCCATCCTTGTGGTCGCGGGTGGAATCGTCGGGTTCGCGCCTACTGGCTCAAAGGTATTGGCGCTTCCTGCCGTTGTTTCCGCAGCGCTGTGGAGAATGGCTAGGTGCGATGGGTCTACGCGAATACTCTCCGGCGTTGAAGTTCTGGCAGCACTGGTTACGGGATCCGTGTGTGCACTGGGCGCCGCAGAGGACCGGGTACTAGGCAATGTCGGAATCGCGTTGGTATTGGCGGCAGCGCTGGCGGAAGTCTGGAGGTTACTCCTCCGGATGCAACGGCAGCGGAAGAGAGCGTTTTGGCAAGACGAGAGGAGGAAGAAATTGAAACAGGAACAAAGCCGGGCCGAGAGTGGCAGCCCCGGTCCCACGGGGACGGTAGATGAGTTTGGATTTCGGAGAGCGAATTCACCGACTTTTGGGGGGATGTCGTTGGGCGGTGGTGGTGCGAGTGGGTTTGGACGCAGGTTTTAATGTGGCACATGATCTTGTATTATAAAAGGTATGCCTTTGTATATATGCTCACTTGCTTTGTTTGTTTGGGTGCGCGTATTGTTTGGGGTTTTTGCTTGCGAGGTGTTTGATGCTTGTTATGACTAAGTATAAAGAGCAGTGGAAATGAATTATTGTTTAATGAAATGGACTAGAAGTCGACTAGTCATGTGAGATGGAGATGTGAGGTCTCTTATAATATTGTAGGCCTGGAGGATGATTAGATGTATCAGCCGCCGGACTCATAACCTGGGAGGAGCCGTGTGCGCGTAGTAATTGTTCAAAGTAGAGATAATAGAGAAGCTTGATTGTATCCTATCTAAGAGGGCCACAAGGCCACATATATACGAGAGTACAAGTACGGCTGAATGCCATCAACCTGTATCAGAGTCAACAGTCATCTCCGGCCATACAAGACATCATCATCTCCGGCCATACAAGACACCGTCTCCGGCCATACGAGACTCATCTCCGGCTGAGACCTGTATATGCAATAGTAATGATAGGGGAGAGGGGGGTTATTATGTAGAAAGAGCAGGGAGCAAACAATAAGATCCTACCCCCCTCCGTACAACTTGAAAGCAGACACAGACGAGGACCCATAAAGTCCATGGATATATAGATCACCGATTGGTGTATAGTATATACAAGCCTCCCGAGGGACACAGGATAAAGCCACCCCATCACAGTAAACATGTTGAAATAGTGATGCTAGAGAAGCTTGATTGTATCTTATCTAAGGCCACAAGGCCATATATATAGTCATACAAGTGTGAATGCGTGCGTACGCATCTATGTATAGACCCGGCTGAATGCCATCAGCCCGGCAACAATCTCCGGCCATACGAAGGCTGGGACTCTTTATGCAATAAAACAAGTCAGCATTCCGGGTGAGATTCTGTGATGTTTGAGTCTTCGAAAACAGAACGTCGCGGACGTTGGTCATATTGTTGAAACAGAATCTATAGCTACTAAATATTTTATAGCCGTCCGCCGTACCACCAGGCCGCAAGCTCTCCACCTCCTTAGTTATCAAGCCATGCCATCCACGCCGGCCGAGACGTGCCCTCCTTATACCACAGCAGAAAAGCCACAGATCCACCCACGAACGTGTACACACAAAACAAGCTCAACTTATACGGGACCATGACCCAGGTCCCCAGAAGCCGCAAAACCCTACTCTCACCGTCCAACTGCCCACCATCGCATCCCCTAGCGCACAGATCCCCGCCATCTCGCACAAAGCACAAAGATTACCATAGTGTCCCCACTTTCAACAAAACGGGGGGCGGATGAGAAGGTAAGAGGTGGTGAAGAGTTCGGCGCTTGTGAGGGAATAAGCGCGAAAACATCTACGCCTCCAAACCTCGCTCCTCGTTGTGCGTACAACCCATTACCCATAACGCTTCTATCGACTCCGTGGATCCACAGATAGACAGACATAATGCAAAACTAAGCTCATAATCTATTACTTTTACAAGAGGGGCCGTGTGCGTGTATACCGTGCATATATACAGGTGATGCGGCGGGAGGAGAGAGAAACCCATGAGACTATCTACATTGTGTGGGGGAAGAGCCCGAAGAAAATTACAAGTACAAGTGCGCATATTCATACAATATAACTGTTCAAGAAATGGTATTATTACTTTCGAGACCACAAGAAACGCTAATCTATAAGCTTAAGATATCCCAAACCCACGCTATGTATGTATACTATTATCCATTCCAACTCCCTCTACCTCAGTGCTGGTGGAGAGGGAGGTTTGCAGAGGGGCCATCAGTCCCATTTCCCCCTCATTTATGCCATTAGTTCATCCTGTAACCCTTGTTATAGTCACAATCTCTAATATCCACACCCTCCCCGACTCTAAATCTAGACATCCCGTCCCTCCCACCCATCCTTCATACTCCCCTCCCGCCGCTCCTTCTCCCCTCGGCCAGTCCTTAACAGTCCTCCCCAGCACCACACAATTCGTCGGTCTCTGGTGGGGGGTGGGGTTCCCGTCGTGGAAGTATGGTGCTCATTAAGGCTCGCGTTGTTCATGGATGGGGCGGACTGTCCATGTGCATCTTTTGTCGACGAGCAGTCCGAAATATCACCACCACTACCACTCGGGATTACACGTCATTGAGAAGAAGTTTCTGTATGTGTCGTTCTGTGCTCATTTCTTGGGGTCTCCGGGGTGTTCGCTTCCAAGCCCCACAACTTCGCGTCATTGATCCCCAGCACGTATTGCGGCCATCTCCCGCATGGGTCCTCGTTCTCCGTAGGTATAACTGGCTGCTTCGCGAACAGTAGCTTTTGTTCTTCTGGGATTACAAAGACAATGGCAGGGTCGGTTTGGTTTAGCTCCGCGGGCAGCTCTTTCCAGATGCTCATTAATCCGCTCGCATTCACTGGGTGGGACCCGCCGATTGTGAGCTGGAAAAGCACAAGCCTCGGTGCCTGGGCATCGAAATCGGTGATTACCACGAAGGAGTCCACAGATGTCAGACCGCTGCGCTCAGGTTTAAAGTAGACACCCAACAGTTCCTCCTTGAACTTTGGAGACCCTTTTTGCTGTCGTAGGATAGTGCCTAGGTCTGATACCTTACTGAAGGTTTTGGAGCCAGGCTTGATGTTGATTCGAAAACCACTGGAAGCACCGATCGTTTCCAAGAGGAAGGGACCGCCAAGCTCGAAGACAGGATGCATCCGTGCCTCAAAAACCCATGCAGCTGCTGTCTTGGTATCATCTTGACCGAGTAAGAACTGATAAAGCGCTTGAGCGCCTTTCTTGGTAGCTTTAGTGGAGGATAGACCGATCTTGTGGCCGATATAGGGTGTGGCAATGGTGATAACTGCGTCTTTAGAGATAAAGTTGTATTTTTCGTTCTTAAGCGGATGCATCATGATGATAGTATGACTGTCGCTGTTGCCAAGCTGAGTCGATGAGTATTTCAATGGGTTACCCTTGAGCATGTTCTGGATTTTTGTGTCTAAAACTCGCTCGTACGTGCTGACATTGTCCCGAACGTAATTCTCTTCGGGTGGGTTTGCCGGAAATAGAGTTACAAACAGCAGGCGTGCAACAGGGCCGTATTTATTGAAAAGTGAAAACAGTTCCTCCAGCTTCTCGGCAGGCACGTTGTTCATAAGTCTAACACGCGTTAGTAACGCTCGATGCACCAGGAGAGATAGTGCTTACGATGCAGCTACAATTTCACCCCAATCCCATGTAGACATGACGAACTGACGTGGAGAGTACTCTTTGACAAGCGATTTGAGGTTGTCAACTCTGGGCGAAGAACTAACTATCACCAGCCATTGATGATTGTACAACTGTCGCGGGTATCCCACCGGCTTCTGATCCGCGAGAACCCATATTTGGGTGTTTTGGCTAACCTCCATATACAGTGCTTCATCCATCACCCGAACACCATGGTCGTCAATCAAGAAGTGAACTACATTGATAATATCCATAACACCGTCAATACGTTCGGCCAATTGGAAAATAGTGGGCTCGCCGAGAAGCATTCGTTGCACAAGAAGGTACGAGAGATATACAGTCTTTCCTATACCGGGGTGGCCGATTATAAGGAAGACCTTTTCTATTTCTTGCCGAAGGCTGCGGTCTGTTACAAGCGAGACTGTTCCATCCTCCTGTCTAACTCGCTTGGTATCCCCAGGTCTAGACTCCTCACCGCTCTGGATCGCCTGGTACAATTCTTCATACGCCTGTCGAACCAGCAGACGATCCTTTCGGCCGGGTAGCATTGGCCAACTTGGGAGCTGAAGATTGTTCTCATGCTCATAATCGCTAATAACTTGATCCAAGGAAAGCTTCCGAAAAGTAGCAGAGGATGTCTTCGTATCCTGGTCCAGGCGAAATTCAGGAACGTTGACCTCGAAATCGGCGAAGATCTTATCACGCAAAGTGTCGTTTTGCTTCCAGAGAATCGTGAAGAGATTGTCGAATCGCGATTTCTCGAGATCTTGGCCTGGAATGCTCATTGCCGCTTTGTCGTACCGAAAAGAGAAGAAATAATCGCGTGCGGGTGGGTAGCGTGATTATAAAGGCGAAAGATGAATGACAGTTGTACAGATAGATTGCGTAGAATTGGTCTGTGCAGGAGAAGATAAAGACCAATCTGAGCGATTCAGCAATCTGCTGTTAAGATATCGCTCAGTCAGTACAAAGGACTCCGCGGGAAATAATATTACCTCGCGCTACGTTTCCCGCCGTCTATCTTTTGGTTAGTCTGTCGCTGCTTCGATGATGGGCGGTGGTGGTGGCTGATTGCTTTGGAAACAGCTTCGTGATGCACCAATCTTGACAGCTCCCCCCTGTTGCCAAAGCATCCCACGTGACTGACGCACGTTCCACCACCTTAATCTAACGCAGTTCGGCTATCGATCCTTGTTTTGCGGGGATGCACGGGGGAACACTAAATGCCCGTGGCATAACGTGCTAACTACTGCACTTATGGTACCGCTTTCTGAGATGCATCTGAAATATCTGATCTGGATTCAGATTCCGCTACAAAATGATTGGCCAAGACAGCGGGGACCTGGATTGATGCCACTATTGTCAGGATGTCCAGACAATAATTGATGTGCCAAGGGGAATGAGCAGACGCCAGTGGTGACTTTGGCTTTTCTTTTTTTGGTTCAATTCGTTTCTATACTCCCGCTACTTCTGTAAAGAGGTCGTTGATGATGTGGAGGTGCCTACCTGGGATGTCTAATCAGGGCCGGGCACCAGGCTCTGGAGCCTTCATTACAAGCTGTATGCAAGAAGTTGTTGGCTTGAGTTCCGCGCACTATGGGGGCGAAAATGCTGTCAAAGCCTTACAGACTTCAACATCATTGCTGCGATTCTGGCCGCGAGGGTTAGACTTGGCCGGTAGCAATATTACGGGGAGAGCTAGTCAGGAGCGTCCGTTTAAGAAAAGCAGGCTGACGATCCTATTTCAATTCGTTCAGGATTTACTCCCCTTGCATCAAGATATTATCCTTGTATTAGCTCATCAGAGTTTATGGTGGTGGTCTTCTTCCCACACCAGTGCTTGAAGCGTCATTGGTTTGTTCAATCCCCTGCGGTAAAGAACATCTGGCAGGAAATCATCACACTCTCTTAGTGCCGCGAATGGCAGGGGGGAAAGCAATGCAGAAGCATCGAGGATATAGTGGCGAAAAAGAAACGCCAATGTAAGGAAGAATCGCTCAAAAATCCAGAAGCATGAGACGAAACAAGCTGAGAAATAGAGTTGGCTCCAGTCATGTCGCTGATTTTAACTTTGGAACTTCAACTCGGGAGCTAGTTTTGAGACTTTCGGGGGGAGTTGGTTCAGCGATTATTGAGACTAATTGCGAAGCAACGTTAATACGCTCCAAAGGGCAAATGTAAAGCCACCTTCCAGGCTGCCATCAATGCGCGTATTCCGTGGATAGAAAGAGGGAAGAAAAGCCTGAAAGCGGACCGGGTCTATAGTAATGTCCATGAGTTGGCTTGAGCTCAACCTATGGTCCTACGGGCTTACAACGTGTCGCTACAGTATCTTCCAGAATATCGGTCATTTGTGGTGACTGGTAGAAGGGAGCACGGACGAGCGATGACGGTAGGAAGTAGAGGAGAATGGCGGTATACTACTACAGCAGAGTATGTACATACACTAGTCCGACATTACTCGACCCTGCGTAGGTAAGCATTACCCATCATACAACCATCACTCGCACACTCTTTTTAGTTCGGGCCACAAGTAGCGCGAGCATTTTACCGACTGACTCGCGCAGGTTCAGCTCACGAACTACCTAGTCTGTCAGGCGGCAGTATTTTCGCTGGCGGACCCGACTAACACAAAAAGGACCCCAAACGCTCTAGCATGTGCTTCAATCCCGCTCCAAGGAAGTGCCTCTAAAGCTTAATCTTGCTCTCATTTTGCTCTTCCAGCCAGTAGTCATTCTTAATCATAGGAGTCGTCTCCTGCACCAACCTGAATGCAATGTGCTTTATCAACTGCGTTCTTTCACCCGGACAATCTATACCCATGACGCCGAATTTGAGTTATAGCCTATTCAATTCCTTTAGTAGTGGATCGTCCGAGTGCCGTGTCGAGATATGCCATCACCAGTTGATCGAAGGTCTTATTTCAAGTGCTGACCATAATTTTAGAAAACGTGGTATTGTAAGAATATCCGTTTTATAGAGCGAAATCCCTCCTACATTATTGAGCAAAATGCTACAAAGATGACAATAGCGTAATCTATGCCGTCCCCATATGGGTTAGCACCAAAGAGGTAGAATAGGAGAAACTCACCAATCAGTAACGACCTAGGCAAGTAGCAAAATCCATCTTCCCAGCGCTTCTTTTTGCAGCTAAACTTTTTTTCAATTTCGAAGTTTGGGTTCGAGAGAAATGATATGAATAAACTCTCGTAAAATGCTGGAAGGCTTCAATGAAGTTGTCAATCGGATATTGAGTAGTTGAGTGTACCAACTAGGTCTTGCTTAAGTGGGTGTGGGTAACGGGCTAATCCACTAAGTCAGCATCAAGGAGCTCATCTCAATGCATCTTATTTCTGTATACAGAGAGTTTGATTGTCTTGAATCATATCGCCGTTAAATTCCCTCATTATCGATCCCAGCGTATAATAGGCAACGAATTCCTTATACCGCTCCATAGTATCTGTTAAGCCACGAACTTTACCAGAGGGATATCTTAACTATTCGATTTGACAATCGGTTCCTGGTCCATTTCGACAGAATGCTATATTTCGCTCTCTGATCACATTTCTACGCCTGAAGTTCCATGTTAGTATTAATCACAATTCTATGGTATATATATTGGGCCTCTCCCGGAAGTTCCCAGCCAGTGTATTCCAAACTATAATCTTTGTATAGTCGTTTATATTCAGTTTGATTGTCTTTAATTGCGCTTTATAAATATAGTTTCGACCACCCTCCACCAATGGTTTTGATTTAGAAATGGAATTGTCGATGCCGAACTCATTTGGGAGGTCACCAAAGGTAACTCTGCTGTAGTTATACCAAGGGGCTATCTACTAGAATGACGAATTCGGAAAAGCAGAGAAATCTCCTCCATTGTATCCCCTGGATCGTAACGGTTTCCGGCCCATACGGGCCGCCCACGCAACCACCTCACCACACGTCCAAAAATGGTCATCAGAGGCCGTCCTTTTTATCAAGTCTTCTTTAGTAGCAAATAAAACTTTCTGTCAAAGTGAATTGTAAATTATATGTGATGTGACTTTGTAAGTCTTACTGCCCCACCAAAATTCGCTCTCTGAACTGGCAACCCACCCCATGTCTATGCACCACTACCCACCTTTCTCCTTTACAGGTGATTGAATTCCACAAAATGATGCCTTTCATTATTGAGACACCACAGTTACTTGCATTTTGAACATGCTTGGCAAAGTTTGGGTGGAGATTTGGTATTTCTGGCTGGGCTTTCCTGCTGGCAAAGCCACCATCCCAGCTACTTTCCCTTCTCAAGGTGTACTGAAAATTGCCCATGACTCCAGCTCTGGCTGAGGGGTAAAGATATGCCCTCTTTGATATTTGACAAAGTGGGTTTTAGCCTTGTTCACTATGAGAGCTGTGCGATGGGTATTGGTATCCCCCCTCTGAGCCTCAACTCTTGGGTACATTGCAGATGGAATTCCTTGTGTGTAATGATATTGGGGCTTCAGAGCATGTCCTTAGCACTAAGTCTGAAGGATATTTTAGGGTGTTATGGGCAGAGTTGTCCATCTGGGCTGCACAGTGACATTTTCGAGTTTTTGGGGAGCTGATCTTGAGACAACCCTCCCAACAAAAACCGCACTTTTTATCGGCATCCCATTCCTGTACAGTCCTTAATTTTTGGCAAAATGCTCTCAAGACATAAGAAAGTAAGTTTATAATGCTCCCAGGCTGCCCCTACAGAGTTGTGGTTGCATCGCTAAATATTTGCAGGTGGGGAGTCGGTTGCCATGCCCAAACGGGCCGGGAATGCCAAAGTTACGATCCAGGGGATAGGTGCAGTTTTATCTAGGACAAAGGCATATGATCTTCCACCATATTGCGATACTTGTAAATGAAGAGGCCGTCAGCTTGACAAACTCAAATGGTGGTTGGTCATACCAGTCTGCATGTGAATCAGCTGGTGGCGGTGGTGTCGTGTTCCAAAACGCAATGAGATAACCTGGCTTCTTTGTGAGATGCGAGTGTGCTTCCTGAGAGAAGCCGAGAGTATTGACATTACACTGTCCGGAAATAATTGACCTCTGTGAGCTGCGCTGTGAGAGGACTGGGTGCAAGCACAGAGGCTATAGGAATAGATCTGGATCACCACCGTTAGCGAAGAACCCCTTCATCCCGCGTAGAATATAGAGACCCACCATGTTGCGAATGCCATAATGGTTGCGGCACCTTGAGAACCATTTTGGTCCCCTTGATAAACCAAGATGGATTCTCCACCACTGTAAACAAGGCGTCTAGTCGTTTCAACGATATTGATTCTTCGCGGAGTGTCTGCCACCCCGTTGTCTGCGAATACTCCGTAAATTCTAACCTCACATGCCCATGCTAAGAACACCAGACTTCTATGCTAACATTAGACTCTACGAGCGACGCCTTTATGAAGAACGCCACTCCCTCCTATATGGCATATCATCAACTGATCAGACGCTGCTTTTCCATGCAGATAAGAGTAGAAGATGTGGTGTGCAACTGCGGCCAAGCAACCACAGATGAATATTGTTATCATGCTTGCCGGAACGGGCCAGCTGAACACCCTGCCACATTCCCGCAGCATCTCTTTAGTTCGTGGAAAGTTCGGAAATCGACCAAGTTGTAGCTTTGAAAATCCGGCAGCTATGTATTTTGTCGTTGACCGAGTTTTAGTGGTTGAAATCGATGCCATGTGAAAGCTTGGCCGAGGATTGGGAATCCTGGAGTATTTGTTTGCCCTGCAGAATTAGATGTAGGAGAGAGGAACTGATTGGAACCAGGAATGTAAGGACTGAGGTTTTCTGAGCAATTTTCATAGTCCTCTATGCGGTGAGTTCGAGATTCTGGCGATAGTGTGGTTGATATTCTCTAATGAGATAAATTAGTTTGGAAGCAGCCTAGGCCGTATTTGAAAGAGGGGAGTCTAATGTAGGGCAAAAATATACATTTGTCGTTGGACAGTTTTCCGAGTTGATCCGGCTCAAGTACCCAAAATCGCAAACCCCTCTGCAAGGATGAATGAAATAGCACCAATCGTATCACTATCGCATCGATACATACCCACAGTCACATACTAGACATTTTAGTACCCAATGGCCGTACGAATCGACGATAGGGATGTTCGGAAAGAAGCTTAGAACAGATCTGGCGGTTCTGGTTGTCAATGGAGTTTCTACTTGCATGTGTTTACGGTGTACTGTCTAGGGTCAACAGCACATCACGTGACATAACGCGTCCCAACAACCCATGCATTCGAACGTTCAAATTAACGCGACATTTGCCGAAACACCAAAAAATTCCGTTGTCAGCTCCTGCCAAATGCTCCCTTAGCTTTTGGAAGCTCTAGGGCCCTTGTACCACTTACTCAATGCTGCAGCCAATAAGCCTCAGTGGAACCAGGAGCAATGGCAACCTTAAACGTGGGGTCAAGGACAGCACAGCTTCAAGGCTTCAACGTCAGCTCCGGGCACTTTTACCAGTATTCCGGGATCGACAACCCCATAGTTGCGCTATCATTGCACCTCTTACCACCATGCTTCCTGTCGAGATTCAGAGACAAATCATAGAGTACATTCACGACGTTCCCGATCTCCGCAATCTCCGTCTCGTCTCCAGGCAAATAACGGGCTATGCAACTGAGCAGCTGTTCCGCAACATCATGCTAGCCAACAACGAGTGTAGCGCCAAAAAGCTGGAGAAAGTCTTAGCATGCGCGAGTCTGGCAAGTCTAGTCAAGTCGGCTGTATTTGATATGGGTTCGTGTTACTACTCGGGGCTTTCGGTTTTTCTAGAAGCTTATTCCAACACAGAGGAGTTCCGGCACCCCGATTGCATTCCTCAGAATTTCGTTTACTCGGCTGTTCACGCGGTAATAAAAAAGATGGACGGCCGCTGCCCTAATCTATCCAAGATTACGATACAATTCTCCAAAGATCCAAAATATCGAACAGACATAATGTTCCACTGGCAGGTTTTAAGGACTGTAATCGAATCGCTTCATCATGACAGAAATACTGCCCGCCAGCTACACACTTTAGGAATTACCAGGATGCTTTATGAGAAATGCATTGTCTTTCGCTTGGAGCCATATAACCATCCAAACCAAAAAGTTGGGGATTCTGCAAGCCTTTCTCTACCACGACGAGGTGGTTATGTTTTTCATCCTATAAAAGCAGTCTGGGACCCCTGCAATCCGGACATCTCATTACTTCTCGACTGATTAGCAATTACTCTCGCAAGAGTGGATGAGAAATAGATAGAGCGAGAGATGCGGGGGCAGGAGAGAGGGTGGGGAGTGATTAGCTAGGAAGTGTTCATAGCAATATAGGAGGTGAGGGAAGATTGTGAGGGCTATAGGGGCTGAGAGGGGCCTACATTTGATCTTCACCCCACTACCTCAATTTCACAAGTATTTGAATTTTCATGGATAGCCTTTGGGTGGAAAACGTTAGCTTCGTTAGGTTTGAAGTTTGTGTCTGCCAGTTATGCCCACGTAGCATGGAAGAGCTTGAGAAGATCTCACTTTCATTCAAGTGCTCCATATTCCTGTTTGTGCTTTCTACTATACTTCACTGATCCCTATTTATTCTCTGGCTACCTAACTACTTAGCCTATGTACGTAGCCCCCGTAAGCCCACAGCATCTCTGTCTAGTTCTACCACATCTACCACGTTTATACTACTCTGTCCCATGGTGTCTCACCTTCTAGCGAGTTCCTTGTAGATGGGAGGGGATGCAGTCAACACAGCCCGTGCAGTAACGACGACGACCGGTGGTGGATCTAAAGTCGATGGCAGCGGCAGAGGCAGAGGCTGCAAAGCTAGAATGAGCAGCATTATCTGAGTAAATAGAAAGAAGTGGGTAGCCTTGAACCGCGATAATTAACAGTCTCCAGCAGCGCGGAAATGAGAGCATATGGAGAAGCTTTGATGCCAGAATCTGTTGCTGCCACAGCTTTCCATGGTCTGGTACTTAGTTAGAGGCGCATCTTTGGGCGGAGTTTCGTCAGGCCATACGTAGATACGATTGTCTTCTCCCTCTACTGTCTAGAGATTTGCGAGACATCACTGTAGCTCCTAACTCTGCCGACCAAAGAGGCACCGCCCATCTTGACGAGGCCAGTTCCGATACTATTGTGATTAAGAGGTTGATCAGCCATGATGAAGCTGTTGTGTAAAGGTGGTGGATTTAAAGATGGCAATATTCGGCCTGTAAACGGTTGGAGCGAGCTCGAGGGGGAATTTTATCACTATCTCGCTGCAGTTGCTTTGCCAAGGCTCAACGGTTACCAGAACTACGAGTGATATGGCGGTAAATGTAAGAGTCAATTGAGAGAACGCTATCTCTCCCATCTACTTCGAATCCTCAGGCCCCAAGGACGTTCAATTCAACAGCCAAATGGCCCATTCAATCAGCCTTCGCCATAGGTGCAATATCTTTTACGCTTGTGCAGTTAGTTTATGCTTTTCACCGCTTAGCTTCCGCACAAGTCTTCTCTTGTACCCATGTTTGGGCTCATCAAAACTCGACCCCTAAAGCACATTACTTGCGTGAGTAATGGTTGATTCTAGCTGTGAAGCAAGAACAAATTGGTCACAGAGAGTCATGCAGCAAAGCCACGGCTGGGGACCAAATTACAGTAGCAGCCACGACAATCACACTGTTGGAACGGTCACAACAACCTTTAAGCTTTAAGCTTTAGATTTCTTGCCACTCTATCTCAACCTCTAGCGCGCTAGTGTTATCTTCATATAGATGGGGTATCGATTGTCGGAGTTCTGTCCTGCATTTCTTACGATAACACGGCACAGCAATAACTTAAACAAATCATTCATTTCGAACTTAAAAACAACCTCACCTGAGGATGGAATTGCCACATTGGGGCATCCTTACAGCCCACGACAGTGTTGGAATTGAGGTTCCCAGTACGGGCCGTAACGAGAAGCTGTGTGCCTAGAGGTTAATCCTCGGCCGCTGAGGTCCACCAGAAAGCACTCGATACAATTTGCAGCGAATGTGTTGCATGTGTACTTGGATCGTGAGTCTCAGCATCTCTGAAGTCTCAGCATCGTCTGAAGTCTTGTATGAGAATGAAGATTTGTATGAAGATGGTGACTGTATGAGGATATGCATCAGGACCACGGTGATGCGTCTCATGTCAGATAGAGCATACGCGTACGCATATGGTAGATTGTACATATACGGTCTTTGGCCCTCGAGATAGAGCAACTAGTATTATACACTTTCAACAGAATGCAGTACTACAGTATATCAGGACAGAAGCAAAACATCCTAAGTACTTAATTACTTAGATAGAAAAGAAAAGTATCCCAAGAAAGAAAATCAATTGCGGAAACAACCGATTGATGTACTCCCGCACTTCGCCCGTAGATCCGAATAGGGAAAGTGCGAGTGCTGTTTTAAAGGAGACCAACAATTGCACCAGTCTCAGGATTGAAATAAATTCTATACAAGTTAGTGAGCCAGTCTATTGTAAGAAGGTTGTTGTCTGAGTTACCGGAAATGACTGCTGTACTCTAACCCTTCACCCATAGATCCGAATGGGGATGCTGCGAGTGTTGTATGTCGAGACCACAGCGACGGCTGGTGTCGGGGCGATCTGTGAAAAGAGCCAGAATTTCTGAGGCCCCAGAGTTCTGAAGGAAGTTTCTGGGCCTTCGCTGTCATCGCAAAGTAAAAGTGACAGATCCCACTGCCGAGTTAAATGGGAACCAAAATCCAGACACTATCATAAGTCATTAGTATATGCGAAGAAATAACTAAAAGATTGGAAAGTTTACGTTTCGTCCGGACCCTTGATATATGGAGCTTTCTTTTCCCCCGACTCTTCGGTCGAGCTCTTTATTGATTAAGCCAGCGGCTTACCGCTGCCATTCCTCCTCCTCCTCTTTCTTTTCAAACTAAGAGGAAGAAATGAGCCTAGTAGGCCTCGTATCCATCCCTTGTAAGATAGTTTCGAACGTTCTCCAAAGGGAGAACTCTTCCTTCTCCTTTTCTTTAATCATTAGGCAACTAGGATGAGGAAGAAGTGAGGGCCTGGTACGCTACGTATTTCGTCCCTCGTGGGACGGTTTCGAATGTGCCCCAAAGAGAAAACAGTACCTTCTATTCACGAAACCAATGTCCGAGATTTGTGGGAGCATGTTATGGGAAAACAGAAGGAATGGATGACTAGCAATTATCCTGAGTGGATTGGTGGTGGATGCGCCAGTTGGCGTAGATGGAGTTTGATGGATGCTGTGAGATTGAAATGGGAGAAAGAGAGGAAGAGAGGAGGGGGTTGTTGGGAGTAGTGGTAGGTGGAACTCTGGATATCCTAATATCGTAATGTTCTCAACTCCCTGGTACTAGGGCTGCGACAAGGGAGGGAAAGATCACGTGGGGACTAGAGGATTGCATGGCATTAAACTACGCCATAATCGAACTGCCCATAGTTTAAGCTAGGAGATTTGGAAGATAGTTGGGAGGCGAGTAGAACCGCTTTGAACGCTGTTTCTAACCCACAGCAGCCTCTTCCATGACTATTGTCACACAATCACCACACTAATTGGAGCCTTAGATGCAAAAAATTGGTTGTGCGACTAAACTTTGCTATAACGGTTGCCCGCAGACAAGTATCCTTCCGAATGCCACGAACGCCAAAACGTGACACCTGCACACGTTGCTGAAGTTCATTGCAACCGGACATCATACATGTGAGGATATTATGTCTTTGAAGGGTAGCCGTGAAGCACAGGTAACAATACCCACGTTAAGCCATGTTGAAGCTCTTGTGAATTGGGGCTAACCGTATAGGTACAGATCTTACAGCCAGTTAGGATCATATAGGCATGTGTTACAAAGCTCGAGAATATCATCCGATTTTTGCTCATATTAACAGTTTCTCACCTTTTCTCTGTACGATAAGATATTAAGTGGTGTTTACAGAGTCCAAGCTCCGATATGCCGACACAAGAGTTACTCGGTACAGCTTAGTTGGAGAAGGCTGCACGGTTTGCTGACGAGATGAGTGTGGCAAGGGGTATGCATGTTTTCATATCATGTACGTGTCAATTGGAGGCTTGTTCCATCGTATATGCCTCATCCGCAGCACCAGTTCTGGAGCCAAGTCAAATCGCTACCACTCGATACTTCACCATTCCCAGTGGCAAATGTTCTTGACCGACCATTAGCTGTGTTTGTGTTACTACCATTTCCATATGTTCCCATCGATGCCCCCGATGTTCCCCAGTTCCGGTCAATCTCCGGAATTCAGCATGCTGGATTGCTGGTGACGACGGGCCAATACCGCAATCGAGCCCATATCTCGAAGGAGGCGACGAAATAAAAGCAGATATTTCAACTCGAACCTGGACTCTACACTTTGACAGAGGGGGTTAAATTTACAAATATTGAACGTTTAGATAACTTGGAGCTCAATAAATACCACCACCACATCCTTTCAAGTTTCCACTCTTGTCCCACCATCACCACAACCATGGTTTACTTCCTACCAATCTTCCTATCCGTTTTCCCCGTTCTCGCCCAACGAAGGCTCGACATGAGCAACCCTTACGCCTCCGGCCAAGTAATGTCCTCAATCCTCTCCGCCAAAGAAAGAACCTGGGAAAAATACACATCCTTGGGCTACTTCTCCCCCGGCCGATGGAAAAGCAAAAATGCATTCTTTCCCTGCGACAATGCCACCAGAAAAGCCAGCGTTTCCGGCCTACAATACCGGTGCAAAAACCTTGATATAACTGGACACCTCAGCCATACGGACCTAGGTACTACATATACTCAAAATATCGGTAAGTAAATGCTTGGTGGGCATAAACGGATCCAGGTGCTGACGGGAGGGCTTAGGAAGTTCAATCTGGGGTATAACGCTTAGAGATCGAGAGTTTGTTGCTATCGGACAGAGCGACGGTACTGCGTTTGCAGAGATCGTGGGGACAGGTCCCTGGAATGAGGGGAAGAAGGCGGGGACACTCGATTACATCGGCCGTCTACCTTATCCCAAGACAAGTGAGCCTAGCACGTGGAAGGAAATCAAGAGCTACAAACACTACGCTGTGATCGGCTCTGAAGCCCCTGGCCATGGAGTACAGCTCTTTGATATGTACAAGGTCTCCCCATCAATCTTGCCCGGGATATTCCAATAGCACTGACGTAAGGAATTCAACAGCTACTTTTATTACGAAATAACCGGCTTTCTACGGAAACAAAAGTTTTCGACCCCGAAGCGGACGCGTCAGTATTCACTGGGCTCCCAATTGGAAGATCTCACAATGTAGTTATCGCGGAGGCCAGCGAACATGTCATTGCCGTTGGAGCGCAACCCAGAACAAGCACTTGCTTGTCGGGGTTAATTTTTATCAACGTAACTGATGTGAAGAATCCTACGCAGTCAGGGTGTGCGGATCAAGATGGATATGTCCATGAGTATGTGGTTTCCCTGGATGGCACTTTGGTTGAATTTCAGGAGTTGACAGATGCACAGCGCACAGTGCCTCGTCTACCACGGCCCGGACACGAAATATGAAGGGGGGGAGATTTGTTATGGATACAACGAGGTAAGCCCACGGGCTAACTATACCGTGGGTATGACCATCTGATACCTCCAGAACTCGCTAGCAATCTACGACATCACAAATAAAGCCAGACCTTACATCATCAGCAACACTACCTACCGTGGAGCATCCTGTGAGCTTTCCCCCTTCATACTTCTTTAAGTTCCCCTTAACCCCCTCTAGACACACACCAAGGCTGGGTTCTAGACCCCAACAATCAAGAGTACCTTCTCCTCGACGACGAAAAAGATGAAACCGCAAAAACAGGCCAAGCCTTCGATCAACGCGCGACCACTTACATCTTCAACATAAAATCACTCGAAAAACCTTTCGTGAGCGGGTACTACAAGAGCGCCGAAGTCAGCATCGACCACAACCAGTACATTGCCAAAGGATTTACGTACCAGAGTAACTACGGTACGTCCCGACCCCATGTGCAAGATGTTGGCTGACGGAGCTGTATATAGCTGCTGGGCTTCGGATCTTGGACATATCTTCGATTCCAGAAGATCCCAGTGGTGGCGGGATCGAGGAAGTTGCGTATTTCGACGGTAAGCTAGCTCTTGGGATGTGGGAGGAGAAAGCGGCTGACCGAGATAGTGTTTCCCGAAGACGACGACGATCCCCGCGCAGAGTATATGGGAACTTGGGCCAATACCGGGGGATTCTTTAAGTCTGGGCATGTAGCCATCAACACTTTTGATCGCGGCGTGTTTGTTGTGAAGAGGAGTGAGGCTGTAGAGGGAGGGTACAGAGCTGAGTTTTAAGCAGTAGAACATGCAATAGCTTGGTTTATCCCCTACATGCCCAATTTTCTTAGATTTATTACACTTCCTATTTAGAATACCGATTATAAGAGAGTGTAGGGGATAGAGCGTCCAGTCAACATCAAGGCTCAAGCCAGGTCTATAACACAAGAAAATACAGGAAGCCACACACGCAGTTTAAATAAAGTTGGAGTAAGCGTTAGGATGATTTGAATGGCGTGATCTCATCCCGTACCTTCCATCCACGACCGCCTACAGTTCAAACGCCACGCCGCGACCGTGCTGTATACGACGGCCCGAACTTGTCCCCACCTCCTTCCTCCACCAGATCTGTACAGGGCGGCTGAGGGAATCAGGCAAGTCGCGAAGAGCCCGGTCTCGTCCCGGCCAGTCCAGTCGCCATTAACTTGGAATACGATGAGCCCAACCCATTCGTGTAAATACGACGAGCCTGGGCCTCAGTAGCAGATTATCTGTGCGCGTGGTTGTCCAGATGACACGGGATCATAAACACATGAAGGTGTACCGTGTAAAATTTAGTAAAGGGTTTCAAATCTAAATATCACACGTCTTGTTGTTGCGCTTGATGTTACGAATGTAAAGCGAACGAAGTCTATTCTACTATCTAAGGGAGAATTTCTGTCTTTATATACATGAAGGCATGGAACTCTATGGAAGTCTATGGAGGATAGCAAGAAACGGGCAGGAGAAGCCCTCGAGAAGCAGCGAGGTACTGCTACTGCTGTCCTCGTTCCCCTCGACGACAATCTGCGCGCCATAGTGGCTGAAATTGAAAATTAAAAGGCGAAACGGCATTAAACGATGCTAAGAAGAGACGCACGGAGAGGGACATTAAGGAGAACTGCAAGAACAGACTCCGCGTAAGTGCGGTGCAGTTTGTACCGTGCATTGTCGGACTAACGAATGTAGACCAGAAACATAGAATGCAGCGAGCAGATCTCTAGCGGTGAGGTCCCCACTCTCGGATTATAGTAGGCAAAGGTGGGCAAAACTATTTATATTTATGTATAATCGTTATTTAATTAAAGTTCAGGAAGTTTTATGACGCATAAAATTTAATTTATTCACTTCAATTAACCAAAATACTCGGGATATGCGTATGCAAACGTATGCGAAAATGCGTGAGCATATATTTGCGTATGCATTTAATGCGTTGGTTTCATTTTTTTGTCATCATTCGTTCATACTCTGTCAAAGGTCCAATTAAACATAAGATTGCTCTGGCCAACCTATGGAATAAACTTCCCTCAGACTAAGCGTCATAGAAGTATCATTATTTTCCTTATCAACACCAGAGAGTTAAAACTTGAGACCGAGCTGTCCATCAAGTTTGCAGATAAGTTAAGAATGTACACCGCCATCAATGGCAAAGACATAAACGTGCGTTCTTCGAGAAGCTCTCAAGAAAGGTACCCATAAATAATTTTTTATCACAGATACTACGAGATTGAGACCAGAAGTATGGTTGGATCGTTGATTGCTATCTACCTAGACAAACAACAGGGCACCACCCTTTCCCAAATTCCCAAGACAAAAGAAAAACGCCAGATAATACCCTTTTGCGGGCTGAACGAATCGAAAAGAAAGTAAAGGAAACCCTTTCCCAAGTACCCTTACAGAAAACCCAAAGATTGTGTACTTCAAGTAGAAAAACGGCTCCAAGAAGTATCAGGTATGAAACAGAAACAGTATGACGAAACAAAAGAAATACCTTTGAAGATGAAAATGACCCAAAGATTTAACCCTTCCAGGTAACCAAAAGTACCAAGGAGTTAGGGAAATCAAAAAGAAAAACGCTGTCATAATGGATATCAAAAACCTTGAATCGCTCAGAATTTATTGAATATCAAGGTAGCAAAGTCGACACCAAAAAGATTAGACAGATGGGTTACAGATTGGAATAACCTTCATAACATAAGTCTCGCGGTTGTGCAAAGCAGACACCAAGATCCTGGAGCTGTCTGCAGCGGGGTGAACAACAGTTTCTTCGGGTCCCCAGCGAAGTTCCAAGTAAATAATTGCAAGCTCCTCAGGAACGAAGCGGTAGAAGCTGTAGTTCCTGCGGATTTTATTATGCAGATCCTGGACAGAGCGTCCTTGACGGATAAGGACTCCCTCGCTATCAATCATGATTCCCTGGTGATTAAGGGACTGACACTTGATAAAAGCGATCTTGTCGGCTTCGGGATTGCCGATTGGCGTATCCAAGAAAACGTGTGCGGTTCCAATCGCATTCATGTACTGGGTGAGGCTGTTCGCGATGATAGGACGTGGCCTGTTTGAGATGGTTCCCAATCCTTGGCGACGACTAGTCGACGGAGTAGAAGAAGCCTGAGTATCATTTGCCAGGTAAGGCGGAAGGTTATCCTCATGCAAGACACAGACATAGAAGATGCTATGTCTCTTGGCATAAAAGTCCCAAAAGTCACTAAAAATGATGTTAGTATTCGTGTAAAGTAGCAGGAATAGCAAGAAAAACAAACCGGTGGATCTTGAAACCATCAGGCAAGATAATTGCGAATTGCTCATTGTCCTCAGTAGCACCCACAGAGTGAAGGGTCGCAAGAAGACCCTAATTCAAAACATTAGAATAGTTATCTTTCTCGAATAGAAGCAGATGAAACCAACCTCGTAGCGTTCTACTGCTTCACGTGGGACCGCCCAAAGCTCAGTATTCGCATCGCCTTGAGCGGGCATCGGCGGACGAGGATTGCCATGATAGACAATGATTCTCGTTTCCTAAAAACAAGTTAGTGTTTAGATAAGATAATAGCAAGATGATAATACTCACAGCATTCTGAAACTGACGGGACATAATAGCGTTAATAGAATCCTCGTTAATATCTGTGTCGTCAATATGAGGAGTTTCGAAAGTGGTTTCGAAAGCGCCGTCAAAATTGTCGTGAATAGCAGCGGTATCGTGAATAGGAGAAGTATCTAAATCTAAAGACTGGCGGGAAGGGGAGTGATGAGAAGAATGTTCTCCAGAACGAATCGAGGGAGGGTTAGAATGATTAACATTCTCGGCGGAATTGGAGGATCGGACAGACATCCGTACAGAAGGGAGGTAAAGGGTGCGGAAATGTTACTGAAACAAACGGAAATGGGCGGAAATACGGAAGCTCGTCCTAAAGTGGATTGAAAAGAAGAACAGGAGAGCTCGGCGCGGTGGAAGGTGTTTTATGGAAACAGAAAGCAAACCACGTGATAGTAAAATTCGCTTCGGGCAAGGGTTGTAGGTCAAAAAGCTTAATTTGACCGCTGGTGTGGTGCACATACCACCTTGAACTTTTGCTGAAGCGAGTACCTTTCAGTTTACATTGACGTCAACGGAACTCATCCAGTGCTGCTCGGGAAAATGAATGCCATCTTTCAAGTGCTGAAAACAATACGACAGCGAAGACAAGATGATACTGAAATTCCAGAACCGACATCCTATTATTTTTTATGGCTTATGTGAGCTCAAAACACAATCTCCGCCTCCAAATCTTTCACCATCTCCCTAACCCCTTCCCAAACCCTCTCCGTAATCAACGGCCCCTCTGTCTCCCAAAACGTAACCTTCAGTGACTTCTCAAGTATTCCGACATTCTTCGGATCCTGTTCCTTGACTCCCTCAATCAGAGCCTTTTCCAGCGCCTGAAGCGATAAATCCTCCTCTAGCACCACAAAAACACCCCTACAATTCCAATCCGTCTTAACCCTCTCCCCCTCCGCCTCATAGCTACAGCTCACCTTCGCAATCCTAAAGGCGCGTTTCTTTAGCTCCATAACCGCCGGTCTACCACCATACAGCCTCCTCGTCAGCGTCGAGGGCACAGCCGAAACCGGTGTAATGGAAGCTATAACCGTCAGCCAGCCCTCCCACAAGAAGGGGTAGAAGCGTACACCCAACAACCAACTTCCTCGCCTCCTCCAGATCCTCCAACATATGTTCCTGCAGTCTCCTCACTGCCTCCGCAGTCCCATCAAAATTTGGGTTTCCAACCCCCTTTTTCTGCGCAAGTTGCTTCTGCCTAAACTCCAGTATCTCCGTGACATACGCATTCGTAGTGGCACACCTCACATCCGCTCCTAGTGCTTCAACAAGCTCCCGCTTTAGCATCCCCACCGTGCACTCAGCCTGGCGGAACCACGTCTTTCCCTGCTGCGTGTTTAAAGCTTCATAAGTAGCTTTGAGAACAACAGCATCATCGGTGCCGGGAGGAAAGCAGTCGATGAAGTCAATGAATTTCTGGAGCTCGATTGAGTTTGCGTGGGAGACCTGGCCAGGGATCCATGCGCAGTTGAGGAGCTGCGCGGATTTTGCGAGGAGATTGTCGGAGGAGGGGGTTGTGTCGAGGGGCAGAGATGAGGGTGCGGAAGGGGGTTTGTTGTCGTTGGAGTTGGATGGGTAGGTTTTATATGTGCTCTCGAGGGAGGACTTTGGCATGCTTTTGGAAGAGAAAGGGGGAAGGATATTTGTACAGTTGTAGAGTCGGATTGGCGCAGATCCCGCTGCCATATTTTCGCCGTCGTGGCTGATGACCTCGTCTTCGCTTTTGCTTTCAGTCATTGCTTTTTTGGAGAGAGGATGGTATATGAGGTTATAGTGGTTCTGAAAGTTCTGGGGGTTATGGAGGTTGTAGTTTTCTTTGTTTGAAGCCCTAAAGTTAAGAGGATAAGCAAGCGCATGGTACAATGTCGAGTGACATATATTGTTTATATAGATTCGGATCGTCTCCGAAGGAACACGAAATCAATTAATGTAGTCTCGAACGTTGGTGAGCTCTCTGAGACTCGACACTGTACCACTTCAATCATCCCACCGATTCCTTGAGAAGGGACTACAAACCCGCAGAGTATCCACCTCATCAACACGACACAGCTCTCTCCCCGAACTCCCAAAGAAATACACACCTGCTTTTTACTCGTATCTCGTACCTTCTTCCACGCTTGTAAGGCGTTGCACCTCAACTTCAGCGCTTTCCACTTCCTCCTCAAATCACCTTTCACCTATCTCGACTCCCTGTGTATCTGTTCCAAACTACCGCAAGACCTAACCACTAACAAAGCAGCCTCAGCCAGAGCCATAGAGAATCGGTGCCTTCCTTTTCCAACGAGATGATGGTTTAACATTCCAGTTACTTGAATGTGGCTTGATGTTAGACATGGACAGGGTACACGGCGGGGTGTACGGAACTTGCGTACTTTCAAATCAAGATACACATGTCAGGTAATTGGAGTGAAGAAGAAGGTGGTTTACAAAGACTGGAGGTCGGGAAGGAATGCCGTCACCAGACACCAATCTTCGTCGTCGAAGACTGTTGTGTATATTAGCTCTTGATATACACCTCCCCTCTTGCTTCTCGAATATGGGAGATCTCTTGCATGTTAAACAGGCTGTTAAGTGATTGGTTAGTACAAGATGGTAGGGCCAATGATGATAGGGCCAATGGTGTCTCAAGATGTCCCGCAGCTGCCAGAACTTCTGGGAAGTGGTCTCGAGGGTGTGGTCTCGAGATCCATTGATGTATTAGCGGTTGTGCTTTTCCTCTGCCATCATGACTCAGTGATGGTAACGGGGGTTGGGCAGCCATCATAACGCAAACACCTCTGCTGTCTTCGCATCCACATATCTGCACTCTCTCTAGATACCCATCACACTAGATACCAGCCCTACGGTTACTTGAATATCTACACGATCTCCTACAGTAAGCTTGAAGTCCTGTACTCGAATGACCACTCAAGATCCCCACTTCAGAGACGCCGAAATCTAGATTCGGAGATGGCATGACCAGAGGTGGAGGGTGTTTCCAGCTCCTTAAAAGTAGTCGCCAGAACCCCCAGTGCTTCAATCTGCTGTTTGAAAAGCTATGTGTACAGTAGCCTTTATATCCCTGCCAACGGCAGCACCAGCAGCCGTAGTGTCTAGCAGGACTTAAATATCCGAGTCTAGGTTCGTCAGCATCATGATACTCAACACAAAGGATATCATATCACCGGGTTATCCTCGTTCTGCTCTACAGCAGCGACTTCCCAATTCTGTTCCGACCAATGGCACTCCAGTACCCAGCTCCCAACTGTAGATATTCAACCGGCAATGCAAGCTCGGTATATGGGATGCCCTCCCGTACTCCCACAGCACCGTAGATAGGGCTAGTCTTGCTCCAAGCGGTATGCAACTTTCCGGGGTAATGGAATTCCTATCTCGTATATATAATGGTATCAGCTGCTGGGAAGCAGCATTGGCAAGATATATTCAAGGGAGGACTCTTCTGTTCCATTCAAGTTTTTGCGGTAAGTTGGTGTGCGTAGGCGCCCTGTAGTGATACTCTGGAAGGTGCATGTGTATGGTTGCAGTGATATAGTTGGTAGTAGCCATATTCAATTAGCAGGGTCCTTCTATCTCGGTAGTCACATCGATCGACTGTGGTTCATACAGTGGTGCGTGTTGAGCTCGTCCGAATCGTACTGATCTGACCAGTACTATTGCTATCCGCGTTTTTAAAATAGATATAGTTGATAAATGTTGCAGTTATGGGATCATCTCGAGTGCAGGGTGGGGGGTTGTCGGTGATAGAGTATAGCAGACTCGGTTCATAACCTGACCAAGTGGATCACGCAGGATTCAAAGAAGTAACTGCACAATTCCTAGACTTGAACTAGGAATTGAAGATCATGTGGGGCTGGCGGCGAGTGAATGGACAGCTTTTTTTGGGGTACTCACAATACTCATAATTGATTACTCGTCACCCAACCACGAGTAGCTCTTGGTGAGCTTGTGAATTGGTGATAGAGAGAGAACCTCAAGATTATGCACGCTTCAGAATGCAGCAATTCACAAGCGCAAGTGTCCATATTCTAGAACTTCCCGTAGGATCGAGCAGCCTTCTAGCTGTTCCAAGCGTTATGGAACCTAAACCTCCCAGGCGGCTACAACTCCGAAGATCATCCAAAGATGGTTAGAACTGATAGATCGAGAAATTTAGGATTTCTATCCTTCGGGAGATCCTCCGATATGTAGTATATAGTACAATAGATACCCAAACCCCCGCCTCCAGATCATACACCACCGGCGCGACGAAGCAACGTATTTCATCTATGTACAGATTCTATTTCCTACGGCCCCTCCGTCTCCTCCCACCGTCTAGTATTAAGCCAATACCACCCATTAACGCCGGTATCAAACAGCGCCTTCCCTCCCATCAGTGCGGGCCCAATGGCCCTTACCCGTACCGCTGGCCACAACGTCCGCTTCCACCCATTAACGAGCAAATACATCGCTGACCACGCCGTCATCGTCCCCGCGGAATCCACAGGATATCCTACTCCCATCAGTCCTCTCTCCTCCTCTCCTGTCTTCTCCTTTGCGTTCTGGAATGGAAATTACCTTGGTACGCGATAAACGAGCTCACCCCAAACGCTGCCGAAAACATTAGCAGATGTGTAGGTCGAGGATAGAGGCGTGGGTGCGTCCGCGCAGCCGGGTACATCGAGAGCGCAAGGCCCGCGGAGGCGAGTGCATTGAGCGGACTTTCTGTCAATTATCAGCGACCCGTGTGGCCGGCGGGGAGGCGGGACCGACCGGCGAAGAAGCGGCCGCGGGAATCGAGCCAGTTGGTGACGACTTTGCGCGGCGGAGTTGTCGACGGCATCATAGATTTCTGTGGCAGTTGTGTGGCGGTTACTTCACCCAGAACCATGGTGAGCAATGACGTAGGTACTCTAACACCCATTGGCGGGTAACGGCTTCAACACCTTGGAACCTCAAAAGTTGGGTGGGGGTTTCACGGCGTCATCTTGTCCAGAATATGACGATTTCTCTTTGGCTAGGTTTCCGACGCTATCAGATTTCAAAGTTTATCTAGCTTTGGGTCTGCGATCTCTCGATGCAGGCGCCATCGATCCGGATATGGATAGAGATGTACACTTCAAACGTGCAATTTTTTTTCGCAACGTCTAACGGTTCTTCACCGCCGACAGCCCCATTCCTGGTTTCAGGCGATACGCAATGCTAGATAGATACTCTCCCACGATTGATGGACTGCTCACAGCCCCCCTGAGGATCTACTAGAATACGCGTCACTATTTTTTGGAACTTTAGAACCAAAAAAAACGACCAGTTGAAAATGACTGAAAGTCACTAGGTAGCCTCTCACAACCCAATTTAAGCCTTGCGCCAACATGTTACTGCCGAGAATTCATGACTCTCAAGAACGTAACCCTTTACACGTCATAGCAAATATCGAAGGAGCACTTACCGAAAGAATGTGCTAGTCAAATTCCTTGTGAACACCAGTCATTTACTCTACCCCCCAGCCCAGGCATTCTATAAACAACGAGACCTGACGCAGTCTGTAGATTTGCACTGTACCTAACGATGCATGTCGGTCGCCGTTTTTTGAATGGAAGGAAATCCTCGAGCATGTGAAGATCATAAGCATGCTTTGCATTTTTGACACCGGTTATACTGTCGGTGCAAGAGTATCTTGCAGATCTTCCTGATATGCATGCCGAGGCAGATAGGCAGCCATCATTATGCATTTTGCCTTGTCAATTAGCCAAGAAAAACGTCGATACCGAACACTCGTACCTCCACATGTGCAGTACCGCCCGTCTTGTACAACAATAATGGTGGTGGTGGTGGTGGTGAGAAGAAAAAACAAACCATATCGATGTCCAAACATTTCGAGAAGATTCTATGTCCATAACCAATCCCATTTTACACTAACAAACACCCGAGTCGTGCTCATAAACAAGCCATGGATATTCCGGTCTTCAGCCCGACCTAAAGGTACTGGCGAACTATACGCGGGGCTAGAGGCGCGGGTTTGTTGGGTGGGGGGCAGCAGGACGGAAACTACCTTCCGTACAATATATGATAGATAGAATTTAAACGTCTTGTGAGCAGACTCTTAATTAAAATTCCCCCAAAAGAGCCAGACACTGTCACCAAAAGCCCATTAAGTTATCTATCACATCGTCTACAACCCAATTAAGGGAAGAATAAATTCACAATCTAAAGTAGCTAACCCTAGCCCCCGTTTGGCCCCCGGAGAATTCGACGGATTTTGCCCTCCTCAATGATTCTATGATAGTGGTTGAGAAATAGAGTCACTAATAATCTCAGAGCCATCAGATTTGAAAATGACACAGATTCAAGGACCCAGCACCTTCAGACCTAGCGAATAGCTGCCAGCGGTTGACCAAGGTAACCAGATTCTTCAGTTGCTACAGCAGCAACAAGCGATTACTCCAATATCCCTGGGAATAAAGAAGCCGATGGGCAAGCCAATGAAGCCCGTGAAAGTCATAGAAGTACAGTGCGAGAGCGTGCGTACATCTCTGCAGCAAACAGCAAGAAGGACCCCCGAACGCACGGCAGCGGCAAAACCACAGTGGGAAGAGGATCAGTGCTGGTAGTGTAGGAAGGCAGCCGAGAGACCTCTTCCGCCACTGCAGGCAGTGGAAGAAGGAGCAGCAGGTGCTCTGGAAGGCAGTCGGGCGAGCAACGGGCTGGAAAGCAGGGCGGTGTCGACGTGTGCAGATATCAGCTGTTTTCCTTGGAGACGTGCGTTCAAGCGGTAATGGACTTCCTCACGGCCACGGAGGTGAGCAAGTTCCCGCCCAGCTGAGTTCAGGTACAAATGACCGGTAGATTCGTCAGCGGAGGTAACATCATTGATGCAGTGACTCAGTGCAATGCGGCTGCCGCACATTTGGGACTGTCCGGCACACACCGCAGTAGCTGAAAGACGCAGACAAGTCACGGACTATTTCATCAGTGATCCTAAGGGGGCCAGTCACGAACTCGCCGGCTAGCCCAACCTCAATTTTGGAGGCCGTCCAGGTTTCATGCAGGTCAGTCGGGCCGAGCCGCTTGGGAACACTGACTATTTGGGAGTTCCCTACCGTTGAGGGCTAAATGTGGAAGCTCAGAGGGATGTTTAAACAATTTCGTTTCGTTTTTTTCATTCCTTTACGGACGGTTTCTCGAGAGCTCTTGCTAGGCTGTATACAAGGATGTTATTGGTTTTGCTTTGGCATTGCTAGTGTTCACACCCCTCGGTTAGATTTTTCTTCCGGAAAAGTACAAAGAAATTACACGAGTACTAATTGTATGTTAGAATTGTGTATAGGTGATTGGAGATTGAGTTGTTTAGGACGGATAACGAGTCATTGCTTTTTATTGACGGGTTAATCTTCATAAAAATACCAGGCCCCATGATGGCATGCAAAAACCCAACACACCTTTTTAATGTAGAACGCCACCGCCTTAGAACCAAAGCCCCACTTTCAATATATAATAATAGCACATGCGGCATATGCCCCCACGAGACAAAACGATCCAAAACACAAACCGAAAAAGATACGCCTCATGATACAGCTAACCCTCTAGTAAGGAAACCCAATCCCCAAGAAACAAGGTACTTTTGTGAATCCCCATTCTGGTGTGTGAACAACAGTAGATGCAGAAAGGGCTCTGTCGATATAGAAAGATCGATATCGGTTTAGGATAATGTCGAATTGCTGTGCGTTGTGTTGCTATTATTGAGCTTTTATGGCGGCCCGTCCCATGATGCACAGGGGCGGGTCGACTTCCTCGTCATCGCTGTCATTTGGCAATGTCGGTGGAATCCATCCGTTTTCCCGCGCGATATCCCAACAGCCTGCGAGGTTGTAGGTTTCAATTTTCATTTGGTCGTGAGGCCGGCACTTGGCTCCAGCAAATCTTCGGTATTCTTTGATTGCCATAGATCTTATTGACCATCCTTGGAATCTGCGAAGGCATCCAACGACACATCCAGTTCGGTGCTGTTTGATGGAGTCAGCATTGTGCCACTATATTAAATTAGCCGATTAGTGATATCTACCTTTCCTTTATTACAATGGATAAGTATCGGGTGATTCCGCCGGTCAAGCACGACACTAAGTGCTGCTGTAATCTTCTCATCGGGCACCGGAGTGATGCAATTCTCTTTATTTCCCGGCATACCAATCTGATAATGCGTAATGCCGTTTTCCTTCAAAAATCTAGCATTTTCCTCGGGATAGGGCTCAGACACCAAAGTTCTGGAATAATCCGTCAGTTCAAAATAGCCGAACAAGGTTTACGGATAAATGTCAGCCTTACAAGATACTCTTCAGCCCTAGCTTCTTGAGGTACGCAAAGTTTTGTAGCTTCGGGAAGCTGCTGCGATAAACCATTCCTGCGACAAGGGCAAAGTTATCGGGAGGATTGTAGGCATCGATGCCCGAAGAGCTCATGGTGCGAGCGATCTTGAGAGGAGGACGTAGAGCTGTGATGTAAGGCATGATTGTTAAGATGGTGTTCTCAGAATTGGTACAGAGGAGTATGAAGCAGCGACATGCAGAGGTTTAAATACCTCCTCCTTCGTCCGAAGAACACTCACCCAAATCATCCTTCGGCGCAGATCGCTTCGAGTTCGACACTGGACTGCCCATCATGGCCAGGTTCGTGCTTGAAAAGAGGGGTGCAGTAGAGGGTCGAGCGGCAACAGGTTCCACGTAGGTCATCTCATACTGATGATGAGGTTTCAATACATTGTTGGCGGTGGTGGTGGTTGTGGTGGTGGTGATGCAGGTAGAGGTGGTGTTGCAGGTGGAGGTGGTGTTGCAGGAGGAAGTTGGACCGTAAATTTGTGTTCGCGAGACTGAGTGTGTTTGGTGGAGGAGCCTCTGGGTCATCGGAATGATGTCAAGAATGACCTCGAGTAGCGGTAACAGCGGGAAGGCGTTCCCAACGAATTGTCCCAAGGAGCTGTCGCTAGTCGTTGGATGAATTGTCACAGGAAACGTTGCAGAATCCGTCCGACCGACACTACCAAACGAGAGGGTGGTACGTGGGAAGCACGCGGCAATCCAGAGGACAGAGGAGGCACTGGGTGTCTCTAGACACTGTGTCAGTGCCCAGGAGACGATGTGTGTGTGTGTCGCGTGCTTGAGGGCTGAGTTGTATGTGGAGAGGAAAGGGAGAAGATGAGGCGGGCGGGCGTTAAATACAATGGGACTCCGAAGGCGGTTAGCTGCAAAGTTAATATGCAGGGTCTGTTGCGGTTGGACAGTTGCCAGTTGAGTTTGAAATGAACTTTAAAAATCAAATCGGCTTCATGAGGTAAAGGGGGTGAGAGGGGGGTGATGAGGAGCTGGAGACGATGGAGGCAAGATGGAGTGCTTGGGGATGTCCATCCAACGACGATTCCGAGGGCAGGCAGAGTCTACGGCTACTAGAAAATGGCTGAAGCCATAAGTGCAGGAAGCACAAGAGCGCACTAGCGAATGCCGACATGGGCCAGCCAGGCCAAGGAGAGACGAGACGAAAGTGGCGTAGGCGGAGTCGGTCCCGCCGTCCTGACCATGGATCTCCGAACATCCCCGACTGTCTTGTTCACAAACATTAACGTGCCCGGAATAACCATGAAGCGAACAGCATGGGGAGAGCAGCATTGGAAAATAGCCCACCGGAACAGACGCAAACCGGTAGATTTGGAGGAAGAATATGTCTCGCTGGGCCATCTCGCCACTATGCAGCGCGAACGCCTAACAACTCCCGGAGAGGTGGTACTAATGTAAAGCACTCTACTTACCGGATACGCGCAGCACTGATTCGTCGGAGAGTATTATGGCGGGGTTTCTACAAGTAATTTAGATTTGTTAAAGTGCTAACACATTGATAACCGCTCTCCGATGGACCTCTTGTACCTGTTCTAGTGGGGTTGCATATGGAAGGCCCTTCGGATTGGTAGTTAGTGACGGTACATCTCTGGAATCAGGCAGCACACTCAATGCTAATTCCCCAAAAATTATATTACTCTCTTTGTCTAGTTCCACAATAAGTAACCCTAACCAAGCCCCCAATATATGCAATGCACATGCATCTTCGTCTGTCAAAGCTATTCAAGGAATCTGCGACAGCCTCTGCGGCTCCGGCTGAGGGGTAATTTTTTTCACCAATGCCCGATGCTAGTCGCCCGCCAGCCCGCACTCCATTAGCACGAAGCGGTCGATGCCCCCCGGCCACAGTCGATTATACGAGTAGTTTCTTCCATGGTCCCCATCAGCGAAGCCCTATTCTTCACCACCCGCAGTCACTAGAAGAGTTTAGCCTCGTCTTTCTCCAGAACATGGCAAAATACAAATGAAAGAATCCATGAGCCGAAGCGCCCACCGCTCGCACCTGTCCGCTTGCAGACAAAAGTTAACCCACTCATCACGTGCGTGTCGTATAGAATGTATCACATCCGCTCACTCATGCTCACATTTTCGAAAACAAGAAAATCCCAACATTTGCGATATTTCAAATACTGAATATGCAATCCCACGTATGCTATCTGTGGCGAGTTAAAACGTTCCTGTGACTGCTGCCGTGGCTCCACCCTACGGCACACAGCGGCATCTAGATTTATACGCATTCGATTTCTCTCTCTCGCCGCCCTTATCGCTGTCACCCACGTCCGGCGTGCGCGGCCGAGATGAAAACCCAATTGGAAATTGTTCCACGTTCCGATTGAGCAGTTTAGATTTCGCTTGCAACTGTAGATTTCTAGAGTGTTCCCCACATTACTATATGACGTTCCCGTCATTGCTGATATGATATGATTGGTAGGTTAGCCCTGACGAATCAGAAAGTTTAAGATGATGATGGCTTCATCGACCCCAGCTCTTCGGGCGGTGGAAGATTCACAATTCGGCATCTGTTCTCTTCGATCAGAGTCGGTAGTCCGATAGAAAACGTTAGGTCAAGGGATTGCGAATGCTATGATGTGACGGGCCTCAATTCCATGTCGAGAGTATAAAATCTCAAGACGTAGGTAGAGCAGATCTGAAGGATTGGTCTAGGCTCATTCTAGGCACATATCACGCATTCCCGCATATATTGCGGAACCTATGCATCACCAAATTAACCTCACCTCTAACTAGTGGTCTCAATGGGCCCAGGCAGCAATGAGGGAGATTGACGTAAGTAATACTAGGTCGTTAAACGTCATTCAGGCACGTAGCTAGAAAAAGCATTCAACCTCAAAAGTAATCAAGTTCCAGACTTCCCCAACCGTTACAATTCGAAACTCCCTCAATCTCCTCACCCTCCCTTATTTCCGAATGTTTTGTTGGCAATTTACAACATACTTAGGTACAGGATGTGTTGAGACGTGTCACGATTGTTTGAAAATGCGTCCTAAGCTTGCGAGTTCGTTCATGTCTACCGTCCAGCAAAGCGGTGGACCGTGGTATTGGAACCAGCGTCACGATTAATGCTGTCAGACAGCACAAACATCACTGCGGGTGAGTAGTTTTGTCATTGCATATCACCCACTCGTTAGAGAAGTAAGAACAGTTCGGGAACGACACGCCTCTGGACTATCCGTCTGTATCGATTGGATTCCAATATCCTACTGTTCTCTAACCGAACCGTGGGAATGACGGGATTTCGCGACTCTACGGATCCGCACCAGCTCAACGACAGAAATTATAATGATATTACCGAGCGACGACGATTTCTGTACCGGACTGTCCGTCTCGGTATCACAGGTATCAATTGGGCTCCGTTCTCTATCCGAACTGAAATGTCGGAATTCCGTGACCCGCTAAACCGATCATGGAAATTACTGGGCACAGTCCGTTTCTTCAATGATTTGACCCGTTTCGTACATCAGAGTTTACTTAGGTAATGTCAACAGGTACTCCCCCGGACGCATGTGACCCATTGCTGGAGGAGTAACATAAGCAATACCCAACACTGGCTCTCAATTCCCCTAGATCCTAGATGACACTAACCAGATATCCCAATACCCGGATGGAGCTCTGTATGACCGACAAGATATAGCGGACGGAAAGCCACTATAACCTGCTTTCTCGTAATGAATGACCAGCAATGGCTATGGAACGACCCTTTTCGTGCTTCAGAGCGCACAGGTAACAATACTAAGAGGAATGCCCATGCACATCTCAATTCCCTTGAATGGCACTTAGACCGTGCATCGTGATATCTAGACAGGACAAGAAATAGCAGAAGGAAGGTCAGATTACGCCCACTCGGTATATAATAACGTAATAGATTACCAAGTGCTATATGAATATTTCGACGCGCCTCATCGCGGTAAATAGTCTTGGACGGAAGTGAGGGTAGTGGGACGGATAGCCCGCGAGCCGGATTGAAAATCATTTCAAAGAGATGACAATAGTCTTGAATAGATACTTACTTAACAAGCGCTTCCACGCGGCGGGGATAAGTGCCTGATCGAGACTACCGCAAGTAAAGGAATGATGTGTCGTGGAAGACGAATACCACTGCACAATACACATGATATCACTCGCTGTAAGTTTACGACTCATCGTTCGATGCCCAAATCCTTATCCCAATCTACCATCTGTGCTCCTTCACTCATAGTGAGAATCCCTGTTACTTTGAATGCTCACTCATAACACGTAATATGGACGCGTCAAAGCAGATACCTCGTCCGGTACAGTTTATGTCTTCATAGCTCCCTTCGTTCGCAATCATTTGTTCCTTGATATCTGCCGCCTCGCCGTGTATGTATAGTACCCACTTCATTGTAGCTGATCTTAGAAGATCTAGATAGAAGTTCAGCCCTCCAAAAAAATAGCATCAACGCAAGTGCTTTGCTGATCATATGCATATGCATTGTCACGTCAGCGTCAGAGACATAAATTTCCATCTTACGGAACCCATCAGCTACATCTTGTCTTACTGAAAAAAAATCTATCAGCAGTGAAGCACGTCCCAACCTATGAGGTGGTAGTCTATATTCAAGATCACACATGTGACAAGATTACCCCGTCGAGTTCTGCAGACCACGCCTGTTTCCTCATATCACCAACTATGAAGTTGGTAGGGAAAGAAAGTTCTTGACGGTAAATATAAGGAACAAACTTATGTCACCTTGGAACACCGCTATGCTGGGTTGTCTGCTACCCAATTTTAGCCCCGCAAGAAACACGGCTTTCGCCTGGAGGGAGTGAAGAATATCTAGTAATGAAGACTGCCAGGGGAACGAAGCAAACGGTACCCATCCTCTGAGAGCCCTTTAGACTAATATATAACCAAGTAAAGACAGACGAGTTAAAGTACTCAGGAACCCATGACGATGATGGTAAGGGACGCTCGGGAGCATTGCCAATCATTTTCGGGCGGTGAGATGAAGATTCCTTTGACACTTCAAGGAAAGAGCAGTGGCATTCGACCTGTACTCAGCATCGCCCCAGTAAAATCCCCAGACAATAAAAGCATTTGGCATAACTGTATTCAAATAATCATCACCAAAAAACTCCACCACAAATTAGCCATTCAAAGCCCTCATCATACACATAACCCATAAACCAAATCAGACAAAGGAAACTTCCCAAAATCGTTCGTACCAATATATATTCATACAAGTTCATTCCAATTATGTGCAATACATAGAACTGCCCTCATCCTGCCTTTCTTCCGCCTGTCTCCGCATCTCCGCCATAAACTGCATCACAAATGCCCTCTCCACAATCCCACTCGAATATCTAGCGCCTCGACTGAGCTGTGGACGACTCTCGGGGGACCGGGGGAGATTTTCCATGAATGTCGATTCTAGGTATGAACGACGGGAGCGCACAGGTGTCGATGGAGGTGGAGACTGTTGACCACTGTTGTAGAGTAGTGAGCTCTCATCGACCAAAGAGAGCTTCCTTGGTTGTCCAAGGTGCACTGGGGGTTCCGTCACACCATTGCCGCCGCCAATTTCGGGTGCTGAAGCAACCGTTTCGTTATCGGCATACTCTGATGAAGAAACTTCTGACGAAGGCACAGAGGCGGTAGATTCCCTCCCTTTGCGTAGATTCACGATTCTATGTTTCCTCTTCCGCCGAACGTGGCCACCACTGACAGACATGGAACTGCTTCTTGAATGAAGTCCGGGACGTAGCCCAGGTGTGCGGTCGAGGAAATCGCTGGCTGGAGTTGAGGGCGTATCAGCGGGGGTCATTCGCGAACGATCCCAGATGCTACTTGGCGAAGTAGCTCGGAATATGGCGTCATTGAGTGTAGGTGTGAATAAACTAAGCGTCTTTTGTGAATTCATGAGAGCTCGTAGACACAGCATATTTCTCTCAGAAATCGCTTCCGTTTCTTCCGTCGCAATATCATGAGTCTCGTCATCCTCTTCGTCCTCTTGCTCCTCTGCCGGTGACAACAATGATTGAGCACTAAACTTGTCCTGTCTCTGCTCTGTCTTTGACCTCTCATCTCCATTATCCTGATCCAACAAGCGCAATGATAGCTTGTATACGGCAAGCGGTAACTCCTCTTGAAACAGTCCTCGCACTTGTCGTTCTATCTCTTTCTGGAGATAATTCTTGATGAAAGGTATCGAGTCGAATGAAGATTGAACCCGCATCGACTCAAGGGGATCGTTCCGGAAAACCAATGTGATCCCTTTCTCCTTTGAAAAGACCAATATAACGAATCCGGAAAGTTTGAACTCGGAGAGTGTGAGTTTAACAGGGATGGTGAGCGGTGTGGAAGCAACCGAGAGTGGATGCGGCGATGTGAAACGCGGCGAGGTATTAATGTAAGTGCAGAGAGGATTCACCTGCGGCGCCCCCGATTAGCCCCTTTTCAGAAGCTCAAGCTCGATGGAAAACAGAGTACCTGTACTCTCGCTCTCAAAGTCAAAAATGCGCCGCCATCGTAGGTCATGCGAAACACGCCGCGGAACCTATCCTCCGCGAGATCCCCAATCTCGAGCACCTCCAGCTCTGGAGCTTGTGTTCCCAGGTTGAGCCCTTCGACGGTGATGTTTGAATCGACTATCACGGATGGTTTTGCGGTTTTATTGAGTGCCTTTGCCAAAAGCTCTTTCGCATGCACATAGAACTCCGGTGTGCTCGTCGAAGCCATGAGAGGGGTCCAATTGAAGTTGAAGGCCATATCGATCGATGGGAGGAAGGAAGTGCTGGCGCCTCCTCAGCCAGGATGGTTGCAGGCAAGCATCAACGAGCTCAAGAATCCGAGTTAGAAGGGAAAGGGGGGAAGATTTTCGAGATGTGCGAGGTTATTCAAGACCGTGATGCCGGTTGATGTCACTTTGCCTTTAAGGAGAGACATCGACTATCCCTGCCGTGCAGCCACACGTGATGAGGCTAAAATGTTGAGGATCATACATGTGTACTCGCTTGTGGCTGGTGCACGTGTACAAGGTAGGTCAGTTTAGTGTGCTTATTGAGTTCATGGCGAGGGGGGGTGCGGGCAATTATGCATGAGGTGCTTGTGCTCAATGTTTCGGTGGTTTGCTCCCGCAATAGACAGCTGTGATGGTTAAACTGCTTTGTACAACCGGTAGGTATCTACTACACTCCAAAAACTCTCTAATAAACCAATTCTTTTGATAGTAATACAAGCAACGACTAGCCTGCAATCAAAACCAGACCTGGCCTCTATGCACTAAAGAAGGAGGATATCCCCGTTATCCACGGCTCTAGGCACTTCAATTAATACTCAGCGGCCCGACTAAATGTTCCGGGTGATCCTTGATGTCGATATGTATGTGGTGAGCCTTGTTTTTTGCAATATCGCGGAAGGCTGGTTGCGGGCTATTCTGAGAGCGTTGACAGAGAGGAGACACTTCGTTGGGGTTCGTTACGGGAGGGGAGACGACTCCCTGGACTTCTGTGAGGGCCGCGGTGTTGTTCGAGTGGATATGTTGATTCGCCGCATCTGTAGGGATTTCCAGACGGCGATAGCTAACAGGCAAACGTTTATCAGTGCGCAATTGAGCATCTATTGTATATTAGCCACTTCGCATTCTAGCAATACCGTTGGGTGATCTTCATACCTGTGACCGCTTGCATCAACACCATCTTAAACCTTTCTGCACTCTTTTGCACCTCCTCCCGATGCCTCTCATACGCCTTCTGCAAACTCTGTCCCCTCTTCAACTCCGGCTCACCCAGCATACACGTCAATCCTTTGACCGTCAACTTAAGGTCCTCTATTTCCTCCTTCAGGCCAGAGATCACTATTGTCTCCTTCTCGATTTCGGCTTTGTGCTTAACCTGCGCCTTCATCACGAGCCGTTTCCACTTCGTCACAGCCTCCTCCTTCTCTCGCATACCGCTTTCCTTCACCTTCCCAACCTCTTCCTTCAGCGCTTCAATTTCGTCGAGATAGTTCATCACCAGCTTGAAGCTCTGACCCTTGAGATACAGCAGGTCTCCGCCCTCATAGCGTGAAAGCACTTTTCGCTGCGTCTTGGTGTCGATGCCAAAGTCTCGCAGCAGCGCGCGGCGGATATCATTGATGGTGAGCTTCCGCGGAGAGACAGAGGCCTGGAGTTTATTATACCTAGTCTGTTAGACAGTATCTCCCCATTTGAAGCATCTGGTCTTACCAGGCAACTTGCAGCTCATTTTTTAGTGTGCCAGAAATTTTGTTGAGGACTATGGTTTCATCGCCTGAGGCTTGCCACAGGTAGAAGTCGATTTGGTCGATAAAGCGGAGAGCAGGAATTGGAGACGAAGGAGAGGTGTAGTGTTGGCCTTGAGGCTGTTTACCGAAACTTTTGTAGTCGAAAGGGGATGATTGGGGGTTGTTCTTCATGTTGAGTGGTATACAAATAAAGCAAACTTGGATGTGCAAACAATAGCAATTGGAGTGTGCGTTAACTGGAGAAGGCAAGAAAGTAGCAAGAGCAAGCTCGACTTGTTGATGTCGAAGTACTAAAGGTGGTGTTGTTGACGAAGGTTAAAGTTGTACAGAGTGCTGGTCACCAAATGTCACGCACTATTGAACTTGAAGTATCTGCATCTTGAGTTATGAATGTCGATCAGTTTCTATCTGGTGACAGTCTTTGCAATCTCAGGGTGCTATGGCTGACTACCATTCATTCAACATCTGTTCCCACGTCTCGTATCTTTTCTTCGCCCTCTGTACGCAAGTCGGAATTGTGTTTGCCACATCCGTCAGTCCACCGCTCTTCTCAATCTTCGCAATCACGCCTCCTTCTTTTATGCACACCAGTACCCTTTCCATACAAACGCTCTCCTCAAACTCATCGGGATCGCTCAGAATCCAGCTCTCCTCTCCATCCTCTCCTTCGTGCGTATAAACACAGAACGACGCCGTAAACGCCAGGCTCTTCATCTCCAACTGCCGGTACGTCATCGGATCGGGGTCGCAGAGCACTTGTTCCTTATCCACATCCCAAAAAGCATTCGGGAGCCGTGTAGAGCGCAGCGCAGCCACAATTGAAGCCCACGCCGTATCCTGAATATTGCCATCGAGAGATATGCACACAACATCAATATAGAGAGCCCAGTACGCCTTCGTCTCTCCATCGCTATCCTGGATCCGTAATGTAGACGCCGGGATAAGAGCCGTAGTGTCGATCAAGAGCGAGCGGAGAAGTTCTGCCACTGACTGCGCAAAGTCTGTGGGCGGACCAGGGTGGTAATCTCGTGAGCAACCCGTTCCTGTAGTCTCCGATTCAGCCTCCTAGCTTAACGATACTCCCATCGCGCAGTTATCCCGTACCTAGCTCGAGGTTAGGAACCAATAAACTGTGTACTTTAATCTCTTCATCGCCCATGTTCCCCGTCACGTCCTCTCGCTGCACCACTATCCTCCCCTTGGTTCGTCCTTCGCCATGGGTGAGACTGAGTATCTCGCCACGCACACCGCATACAACTGCAGTGTCTCCTGTCCTTACTACCGCTGACCCGTGCGCATGTGATAATGCGTTCGTGTGGAGAGTAGGCGATCTGAAAGCTTCTGGCGTCCGCACGGATGGTCTTGTGGGCTCTTTTGCTTGGAGATGTCGCAGAAGGTAGGAATTTGGCGACAGCTTTTGGAACGTTTGCGCCGGGAACGAGAGGCCCATTGGGCTTGGTCCGTCAATTGTCGACATTGTTGGAGAAGGCTGTTGTCATTTGTTGTGTGACGTTGAGATGCAGGCTTTGTGAGCCGCACCTTTCACGTGTTTGCATATCAAATCATTAGATGTCACCCGTCCCGTGATTTGTTTTTAGATAGAGTACACTTCTTGCTTTCTTCAACGTTTCATGGCTCTTAACTGAATAATCATTGCTGTCAAGCACCGGAACATAAGGATTTTCCCATGCAGTGTGGAGGAATATCGACTCGCTTGTTCCGCTACTTATCTTTATAGATCATGGATAACCACTCGATATATTAGCCCAAGAGTACTTTACAGCGTTGTATCATTCCATTCCATCACAAGTCCCATATTGAGAGTACCATAGTAATAAGAGCAATGCTCGGATTCCATGACCATGAATCTGGAGGATATCGACAGCTGGTTTTGGCCACGCTGATCTAGACCGGAAAGAGTCTCTTTCCGTGTCAATGCCGTCTCCTAAATCAACAATTGGGTTCCCATGAGAGATCAAGAACCCCATCTGATTGCCGTTAGTTTCGCCCGGGGCACAGTTCCCCGAACGACTGCAACATTTGTTGGAACCAACTTTTGCTCCCTGAGGTACAACAATCCAGCAGCCTGGAATATAAAATAGGGTAATGGGTTACTAGAATGAAGAAGCGGGTGGCAGATAGGTGTGCTGGCTAAGGCTGTTGGACTTTGAAGCTCGCGCGCGGTTGTACCTAGCAGAGCTGGACAACGGCTGCAATATCCTCCGCCCGAGACCCGCCTCATTAGAAGATAGGAGTAACTATGATGCGGACAGGAAAGTTATTTACGCCATCCACTCCTAAAAGTCCCCGAGTTCTAAACGACGACTCCGGTTCTCAATGGATGTTTGTACAGTAGTGCCGCGTTTAAAGGGGGTACATCATATCTATAACGGGAAAACTAACATTGCATGGGGAGTTTGCCTGTTGGTAATAGCTTTTGTAAGTTTGAGAGAATGTGCCGCCCTATTGGCTGCCACCATTGGTGGGGTCTAAGGCCCATGTTCTCCGCATGTTGGCATGATAGTTGATGCATTTGTGGCAGGCTGATGGTCGCTTCTACTAACCCCGCTTGAAGGCTAGCCTCGTCATTTGTCACATTAAGCTTGGTTTCATCATATCCTTAACCTCACCGTAAATAAACCTCTTCAACGTCCATATGCCTTGCTTAGTTCGTTAGACTGTTTGCTTCACCAATACCCAATCTAAGAGTCCAAACCATCCCATATAATTGACCACTACCATGTCTTCTCTCCTTCATGAAAAAAACAATCCCATATGCATCGGGATAAGGCTATGATATAACTAAAAGCAGACCTTAGCCATTCCCATTATGGACGCCCTTTCAATTACTGTAATTCCCCATCCGGCGATCCCCCACGTTTCCCCGCAACAATTTCAAGTTTCCTCCCAACGTCTCATATAAGCACCCCTAGTCTTCCGGGCCATGCTGGCTCCCGGATGCTTTAAAGAAGGCACCGATCTCGTGGCCCACGTGGACTCTACCAAACAATTTACTCTCCATTTACAGGACGACGATCCTGCAGCCATGTAAATAATCCTTTGGGCAATCTACACTCTAACCAGGTTTATCCGCATGTGTATCCCCGTCGAGATATTGAGCCAGCTCATAGTGCTGTGGGATAAGTATGATTTTGCGCTGGAATGGGAAGGTAATACTTTGGGTTTAGCCGCGGATGGTGATGGCGATGCAGTGAAGCGCAGGCGGAGATATAGAGGGAGAATACGCAGGCGTTATGAGATAGGTTAAGGATGATCCGGTTAAAGATGCAAGGCAGAGGGTGAGTTGATCCAAGGTCGAGGCTCACAAGTTGACGGCACATTGAACTACCGTAACAGCGTCGATGTTTTCTCAATTCGGTCTCTAATCTTAACTCGTAGCTAACTTCTTCGCTGGGGTAATCGATTAAGGGAGGTTGGATTTACAAACCATTGAGAAGGAGATTCATGGTAGAAGTATTTGATTATGTATTCATATCCTTTGCCCTCATGTGCACTTACTATACACCTTATCTAATATGTGCAAGTCGTTCGGATGCAGTTTTAAACGACAAGATCCTGAGTACCTCTAACGTTGGTAAATTGCTGCTGATTGCACAGAATCATAGCTACCGAATATGTGAAGGGACTAGCACTTGTGACAAAATTTCACGTGTACTATCTGATACTCGGATGGCTATTTGGCTTCTCGGAAATCTTAATTCAACTGCCGGCGTACTTGCATTATAAACGATACAGATCTCAACTTCCGCCAGGCACTTCCGCTGAAGCATATTCATAATCAGTGCCTTCGGGTTAACGGCTCTATCTTGCACTGCCGGAATGAACTGATACAGGTTTCACGCCCAATTCATGCAGTGTCTTCAGATATTGACGGTCCAAAAGATATGCCATTCGTGAACGTCTGCAATGCCTGCAAATTCCACGATACGAGAGGTATGCCGGTACATCCACACAAATTTCGTTGGAATATGCACGCACTAATCTCTTGTTACAAACAAAACACTGGAATCCCGGTGTACAACAATTTTTATATACAAGGCTATAATCCCTGTCAGCCCTACAGCCGAGTCACCCTCCATGTTCCACTTCCACATCCCCAACTTTCGGAATTCATGCTTTCCCGGTGAATCACCCGCTGGTGCAGAATGCACTCCTTACTTTTAACATTAAGCGAAAAATTATCCTATTTTACGCGCGGCTTATTGACGGACTGCAGTGCAAATCACTAAAGAACCGGGCTGTACCTAATGTACTCAAAAAATTTAATTTAATTTTTTTGTTTCCCGAGTTGGAACTCCCTGGAATCATCATCCCTTCGGATCCATATATTCCGTGCCCAACTTGGATGCCAGGAAATAAGTTCGTGAAGAAGGAAACCGCAAGCGCCCCATCTCCCTTTTTTCCATCGGCGTGGCAGATAGCTAAGTAATTAAAGAAAGAAACCAGATAAAGGTATCTCGAGCTAGAGCCGCCAACATATTTGGCCAGCCCAGATCTGAACAGGAACAAAGAAAAACCGGAAAACCAATGCAAGAAATGTTTCCCCCAAGAATCTATAACCGTTTTTTGAGATAGAACAAAGAAAACAAAACCCGAAAGACACACTCCCCGATCCCCAACCAGCCCCTGGAAATATAAATGCACCAGGATCCCCAAAAGGTATGTGTAGTTGTATGTTTTACAGAAAAGGAAAATCTTTCAAAAAGATTAGTTTCAAAACCCATGATCCATATGCGCCACTAAAAAAACCACCAGGGGAATATGAAAAACCAAAGAGAAACCAGCTGGTAAGAAAACACCAGGTCAAAAAGGACGTGATGGACAAAGGAATGTCGTGAGAGCTGTGAACCCACCACTAAGAAGCGGGAACAAAAAAGATCAAAATGATATATACGTTATAGCAGTATGAACAATGGATTTAAACTGGTAAACCCAGACACGATGGGTGATTAAATTGTGCGCTCTGATCCTGCAAAACTGTATGCATCAATGCTTGGGCAAGGAGAGGTGACGTGGCTAGGTGTGCCCGACATACTTCCAAAACTGTCAAGGCTAGACACGCTCGACATGGCAGAATCCTTCATTTCAGACCTTCTCGCCTCTTGTAAAATCTTCTTTGACTCGGTAATTCGCGCCTCCCACGTATGCTGGTGCTGCTCTCTTTGGAGCTCAACGTTCCTAATCTCTTGAGGGCTGGACCATCCAGTCCCTTTCATTCGAACGAGCGTGGCATCGTAGGCCGCGAGTTCACCTTGCATCTCCTCGATCATGTCGGCAAGAGAGTTTGCGGTTACCCGGGTTAGCGGTGCTGCTGGCTTCTGTGGTGCAGACGATGTAGCAGGGTCTATGCTGGGCGCTTTTTTGTGGGCGTGCACGGATACCCCAGAGGCATTCAATGATGTTTGCGAAGTTGAAGAGAGCAAGGGTGACATCAATGGTGAGATGGTTGGAGGGTGTAGGGGGCTGTTGACAAGCTCACTGGGTGACGCAAAGTAGGATGTTTCCGGGAGCGCATCCATCTTGGTGAAGGAGGGCATACCCGCAGTTCTTGGTGATTGCAAAGGTGAACCTAGATACGACTCCGACTCCGTGGCGGGCGATCTTGGCGATGCAGGAAATAGTACTGTTGGTGGCAGAATTGTCTCAGGGGACAAATGCGGACTAAAATTGCCTGCGGCTGCGGAAGATGTTGGAGGTTTAGCAAAACATCTCCCGAACACATCGTCCGGGGGTGAGTCAGGAGCAGTAATGGGCGAATATGTCGACATAGTGTTGATAGACGGAAGCGGAGGTGGCTGATTCGCACTGTCATTTGCACCGGACATTCGCCTCTTCAAACTTGCTCTGAGTTTCGCAGGAACTACTTTGTTGAGAATTGTTGCAGCGCGACTCCGGTTACCAGTGACTGCCTCACTCTTTGGTGATTGTGGAAGGGATATGGAGCCAGAAGAAAAGGCTTCAGCATCAATTGATGGTGATGTTGGCGATGTTTGAGTCGAAAATGGATAGGAACGCTCGCCCGCTAGAAACCAAGTTAGCCCATGCCACTCATCTGTAATTGGGGCTTCTTCCTACGACGTACAATTCGATGGAGGCGTTGGAGGCATTGCGACTGGCGCAAGTTTCTCGTTTAAATGATAGTGTGTTCCGCAACAAGGACCTTCAAAACCCTCTCGTACTGCAGATATGGTGTCCAACCGTGGGAAAGCAACATCTTTCGTACCCATGGTGCCAGCCGCTCCCACTGCCAATCCCAGTCCATATTCTCCACATCGTGCTTCACAATCTGCACAACCGCAATTGCTCTCCTCCTCTTCTTGTATCGAGGAGCCAACAATTGTTGATCGAATGGTCCCGAATGGCCCAAGAGATCGCAGAGGAGACAGATCTGTAGGTGTGACAGGCGCTGACAGCGATGGAGTCGCGTAGTTGCCTGGTGTAAAGACGCCACTGGGTAACGAGGAGTCTGACGATTCAATGTCTGCGTCTGTAATCGTTCCTGAGTAAGTAGTGATTTTCGGCGGCAAGACAGGATCCAATGGTTGTAGTTCTGGTTTTCCGCGTCGCTCAGACAGCCGGCGAGGACTCCGTGATATGGGATAAGCTTGTTCCATTGTATTTATGTTGATCCGGTTTCTATTGTATTTAGTGCGACAAGGCTGAGGAATGTACGACTTTGAGGCGCCACGATTCGTCGGTAGTAGCTGTGAAGGCCAACAAAAGTGATAGTGGCAGTGGTGGTGGTGATAAAGAAACAGAAGGCGAGAAGGTTGATAAACAAGTGGCGAGGCGCGCGATGGTTGTACTGGCTGGATGTGGACAGCGCGGGATGGGGAGGGGAGTTTGCTAGTACTGCTTGATTGTCCTGCAAGATTTCGTGGCACGGTTGGAGAAAGGTAAGGTTTAGTATGTTTTTATGTTGCTCCCGTCGCGTGGCGGTCTGGCAAACGTCAGTGAACAGTTCTCCACCACCATCATATTTCTTCTCCGACTGCGATTGGTAGCAAGCAGAGTTAGCCCGTCCCACACACACCTTTGGAGCTTTGGTAAATTTGATAGGATAACGGCAGTTTGTGCTCCTGACGGATTGGAGACGATTAGGACAAGTACTTTGGGGTTGCTCTCGTGGGGTGTGGGGCGCGGAAGGTAGTTGGTGACTGATTGATTGATTGATTGCAATATTGATGGATGATCGAGATGGAAGGAGGGAATGACCGAAAGAATGAAGAAGGACGGAGAAAGAGGTGGAGAAAGGAAGGCGGGCTACTGGCACCTGGTGGGCTGAATTAATGCAACCAGACAACTACTAGCTATCCAGCTACCAAGTTCTTGTCCTGGCACATTGGCAACCCATTGCGGCAGTGCAGCGTACTATCTTTACCCATTTGCTAGGTATATTGCTGTGCAATTAGTACTTTACTTGAAGTTTATTCTGCTTTGAGGATACAACAACGGAAGGCGGAAATATGTTCAAAACATACGGTACTCTGAATGGATCTACTGTTGTGAGACCGACGCGCGCGGCACTTTTCTTGTGAAATGCATACTGAACTGAGACCTATCAAAACGCAAGCCACCCAAACAGGTTCCGTGCCCAGCTAGTAAGGTATGACAGGGGAAAAAAGCAAAGAAAACGTTGACAGTAGTGAGGTACTTTATTTACTCGGTTTCTCTCGTCCTCAACGAATGCAGCTCTGAGCAGAGTGCCCAAGCGAAGCCTCCAATAGTTGAGACGTGACACATAAGTACTTACCTAGGTAAGTATATACCGAAATCAGGAACGAAAGCCCCAGAACAATCGGCAAATCAGAAAATCGCCTCTGCAATAAGATGCCAGCATTTGAGATGGACGCGGGGATGTTGTTAATCCCCGCAGATCTTGGACTCTGGTTTGAGATTCCATATCTATTCTCCGGCCTAATGTGAAAAATACGATCGTATGAAATTTGTGCGTCTTGCCATGAAGAGATGGAGAAGCTGCTATAACGTGGAGTCTTGGCGACCTTATCTTCTGGTACTCACGAACTTTGGCTGACGTACAGCAAGCAACATCATGTATAAGACCTCAACTCCACTCAACCACAGGACTACATATATCACCAAGTCTGCCCTACCTCCCGTGGCCGGAAATTGCCGCCCAGGCTCACTTCTCCCATCGATGAGGTATAAAGTCGGTCTTAATACAGACCTCACAGCTTCTTGCTGGCGAAGCGTACGCTGAGGTCATTCTGTCGCGCAATATCACCTGTTCGGGTCTATTTGGACCAAGTGTGCCCATACGGATGTGGAAATGTTGGGACGGGGATTGGTTGAAATGACTCGCCTGAGCAGTCCACAACCTCACGCAAATACCGATAGCCCCAGCTTCCTACGGGTTGCGGTTGGCCTGCTAGTAAATCGTCAACGGTGATCAAGTTGTGCCCGAATATGAACCAAAAGAATTCGTCAATGGTAAGGAATTGATGTGCTGATGTAGGGCGGCGTAAATCCTTGTAAACCCGCGGCAGAACAGGACATCGGATAGCAGATCATCTACGGAATGAATAGGCCGTCCATGGACGGATTAAATGCTGAAGCTACCGCCAGGGCTGTTTAGCGTGGCTGTTCGTTTTCCTCCTCGGGAGTCTTGGGAACCCGGGGATTCCGGATGCCTGCGGGGATGTGCGGCTTGCGTAGCTCTGTTGGGCCTTCGTACAAGTCAAAGCACACCACTGTCAAATTCCCCAGTCAATTTTACAGTGGAGGCACTAAAAAATGGTGTCGAGAGGTCATCGGCAGGGATCTGTGTGATATCACCAGGATTCCGTCCACGTGGAGTGAAAATATAGCTCGGGGTTGCGGATGAACAATCACCAAAACTCCGGGGGAGCTGGATGCCATGTATACTCAACTCCCACGAGGAGAGGACTGGTAGACTAGAGGGACATGGTGAACAGTGTCTCGAACATGTAAAGTCTTGCCGTGTGAAAACAGCCATTTATAAGGTTATCATTACATTCATGCTGCTGGCTAGAGCTGCTTGAATTGTCGTGCAGGCTTTGGTGGTACTTTTTGATGCGCGTTCTATAGAGCCTCATATTTACTTATTAGTGGGCTTTAACGCAGAAAGCAAGTATAGGTAGAGAAGGCCCGCAAAAATGAAGAAACGGAAGAAGAAAACCCAAGCAAAAATCCCAGGTAACTGCCTAGCAGTTGTGCTTTAAGATAAGTATTTTTTCTCATAGTTGTGTTCAGCTTTGTTCAACTTGGTGAGACACGTGAATCTAAATTCTATACGCGGAGCCTCAGCGATCGCGTCTTCCCACCATGTCAGCCCGACTCGGACAACCGCCACCCACGACTACTACCATCGATTACTTTAACTAAATATCACCATACTCGCGCGATCATCATTAGTTGCTCGTCTGGTTGTCAACCAGATGTCAAACCCGGCAAAGCGACGTCTTGAGAGTGTGGCAAGAGCTGTATCACCCCCGCCCGGAGCTACGAACGCCAAAAAGAAGATCAAGTCTACAACGACAAGTAGGTTTATTTGCAATAATAAGGGGAACTAGGCTTATACGTGGAGTAGAAAGTGCAGTCCATAATTTCTTCACAGCTACGAGCAAGAAACCTTCAGAGCCTATAAAGCCTACGACATGGAGGGTTGTGGATGATACCCTGTTAGTTGGTACATATCGCAAATCAGATGAGGAGAAGAAGAAAAGAGGCCAAAGAACTAAGATTTGTGGATTCGATCTTGTAGGCCCCACTCCGTCTGTGTTATCGTTGGTCTTCCTGGATCTGTAACTGATTATACTACAGGATGGGACATTGATTACTACACAGTCAGGAAACAAATTTGCAAAAACGGAGGCAGATTGGAAATGGTGGGATGAATCTGTCCCGGAGAAGCTTAGGCAGCTGTACAGCGAAGGGTTGGGATCCGTAATTCATTCAATCCTTCGTGAATATGTTTACTGATTTGAAAACAGGTACCAAGTTATCATATTCACCAACCAAAACGGTGTGAAAGCGCCAAAGAAAAACCACGCAAATCTAAAGACTTTCAAACTCAAAGTTGCATCCATACTGGATGAACTGGACATTCCATTGTCACTATATGCGGCAACGGAAAAAGATAAGTTCCGCAAGCCACGGATTGGAATGTGGGAAGAAATGTTGGATGACTATGACTTGGACGTTCATGGTGTCGACCTAAAGGACTCATACCTAGTAGGTGATGCTGCAGGAAGGAAGGGTGATTTTTCAGACTCTGACCGGTATATAGAGTCCTGCTTTGCTGTGATCATCGGCTAATCTAGCACTAGACACTGGGCGATGAATGTGGGCATTGGTTTCCACACACCTGAGGAGTTTTTCCTCAACCAACCGGCGAAGGAAATGTCACACCGCTTCGATCCATCAAGGTATCTCAATATGGATGAGGTTGCAACGAAGAACTCGGATCGTCAGTGATATCTACGTCTGTACATAGTACTGCTCGTTCGGTGCTGACATTACAATAGCCCTGTTTAAAACATCGGGGATCCAGGAGATTGTCATCTTTGTCGGCTCGCCAGGTGCGGGGAAGTCGACATTCTACCGACGATACCTCGAGCCATTGGGGTACGAACGTGTGAATCAAGACACTCTGAAAACTAAAGAAAAGTGCGTGAGGGTTACGCGGGGTTTCTTGAACCAAGCAAAGTCTGTCGCCATAGGTACGTCGGTGGTTACTTATTTCACTTACCCTCAATATAACCGCCAAAGTGCTATCGGCCCGGTGAACCCCAGTAGAACACAGCAATGATGTTACTTTATTCTTGGAATGGTCAATAATTGGGGGGTGGACTGACACCCTTTCATAGACAATACTAATCCTGATGTTGCAACTCGGGCTATCTGGAATTCATTAGCCAAGGAACAAGGTGTTTCCATTCGGTGCATTTACTTCACGACTCCCGCAGAACTATGCCGACACAATGATGCAGTGAGGGCTTTTGGAGGTGAACTCGTACGTTTCCCATATACTTCCAAATTTTGCATTCCATTTGCTCTATCCTAGATGCCCCGACCTGTTCCTGCGGCGTATCGCTGCGTTGTCATACATCAAAATACAATATTTATCCCTGTAACCTTATCAGGCACCTCTTTCCCCGACAATCTGCCAAATTCGTTCTATTGCTGTTTCTTCCTCATGATGGTTCTTCGTTCCTGCATCCTGCTTGTATTGTCACAGTTACCCATCCTAGTAGGCTTGTCAGGAACTGCCCGGCCGACCCGAGCATAATCCTAGCAAAACTTGTTTAAATTTTTTCTCGCCTCCAATACCCGAGCAATTATTTTACTGACGTGCTTCGCAGGTCAATCCGGAAAAACGCACAATCCTTCCTGGAATAGCCTTTAGTTCGTACGCATCGAGGTTCAGTAAGCCTGATGAAGATGAGGGATTTGAAGTGATGGAAGTGGATTTCCAGGTTCGTGGGACATCCCTACCCGCCCTCGCACCACCCAATTCTTGTTAAAACACGGCGTTTTCGTTGACCGCTGCGGAAATTGTTCCGCCTCGGGACCTATATACACCACCAACGCGTGCTTCTCGCGTTACGCTCTTTCGGGAGTGTGGTTGATTGCGCGGTTTAGAGTTTTGTAAGATGTACTGATTTTGTTTATAAATAGTGGCAAGGTGGAGACCAGGAGCGCGCAGTGTGGTCGAAATACTGGGTCTAGAGTCTCGATTCTCTGGATGGACGCAGTACAGAGGTTTATGTCACCATTGTTGCCCGGCTTTGGAATGGTGTATCATGCATATTTTACCCTCCTTTGGTTAAGTACTTCTTTGGCGGTTAGTGCATGTGAATTCGAACCACTTTTGAGGCTAGCATGTGGTGTGGGAGGATGGGAGTGGGGATGGGTTAGGGCCCGGAAAAAAAACAGCAGTTGTGATACCCTCGATATGGAGATGCAGAGTTCGTAGATGCTATTTTGGAGAAGTTGCGTTACATGAGGCTTGGTTATCCATCATCCTCGATGACATGATTCCAGCTCTGTTGAGGCAATGAGATGCTGAGATGCAATGAAAAAAGATTTACCGGAAACCCCCCATCCGTTCCTTGCAAGTGGAAAAGAATTTTTCCTTCTTTCCTACTAAGTACATTTTCTTGTTGATAAAGTAGTGATTTCACCCCCACACTCATCGATCATCGATCACGATCTTTCACTCATTATATTCCATACATGAAGTGCTTAGGATTTCGCCTGCTTGCGCCGCTCGCATCACCTTCCATAAGCAAATGAAGGTTTCGGGTTACCATTAACGTTAAAATTATGCTTAACAGAAATTTTTCCCTTACCGTGTGGCGGGAGCTCTCGTGTTGGGGGAATTTTGCTTTTTCTTTCTTTTTCTGTGTTCTGTACGAGGTAGTAATCTCCAGGCGTCACCATCACGATCTTTAAGAAGAATATTGTGGCGTGAGAGTGCGCGGGGGATCGAACGAAGTCTGGCCATGTTCCCCACGCAAAGATATCACGAAGTAACCACAATTCTTTTGGTTCTAATCATATTGCATTCGGCCGCTTGCGGCCATGGCATGATAATCAAACCCCCCGGCCAGACAGGAGCCTTCTCCGCCTGCTACACCCCGTCTGACCACGAGATCTGAGGCGAGTGATCACCAGTGCATATGCCCCTTCCCCTAAGTCATCCTTGTGCTCATCACCCAGCTGAAACACCAACAGCACGGGAACAAACATGTGCTGTGCATACAAAAAAGGTTTTAGGTAGTAACGTAAACCAGGGAGAGTTCGAATGCTAGAGAGCTGGATAAGCCGCTAGGACAACCAAGCCGGTGGGGACGGCATGATAAATTTCCAGTCGTTGATCACTTCTGATTTCGTTTTGGCTGAGTTCCATCGGCTGGGCTGTTGGTCCGTCCGACTCTCTATCAAGAATGGGGATCTAGCTATGCTCAAAAAAGTTATCCCCAGCGACGGACTGGCATGAAGTCGACGCAAATCTTCCCAGCAGTTACCACATCGTGGGGGGAACAAAAACAGCAAAAGCACTCAGTCGACCGTATCTCTGCATGGAAGGTGTTTCACAGCAAAAGCTGCTGAGAGTGTCATTGCAAGTCGCCTAAGACCTTTATGTTCCACTGTACCTCATTACACCCTTTTGCCCAGAAACCTTGCGGTGTGGTAACTATGTTTCTATTCCCGTGTTTGAGTGTTTGGGGTTGCCCTGGCAAGACGTACTTATGTTTCCGTCCGATTGACGATCTCACGCCGGTTTTGCGAACCTTTGTCGGTGAATGGGACATCTGCGACCAATTTCGGCAAGTTTCCTCGAAGATGGCTGCGTAGTTGCTTACTATAACAGTGGGAAACATTGAATTCTGTGACAAGTGGTAGTCATAAATCTCTCGGTCATCACAAGATAATCTTCTTCAAGATGCTCCACCCAAAGACTTCATGATGATCAGTCAGATTAGAAGTTCGCTGCTCGCTTTCCTACGTACCAGGCAGGTAACCCAAGCTTGCGGTATTCTGGCTTGTAAAAAGTGACCATACTCTGTTAATTGGGATGTGTTATTCACGAAATGGGCCCGGGGACCCGGAATAGTGCGTCCTTCTCATGACCACCCTCATAGGCTTGCCCACCGAGTCTCCAGTAATCGAAGCAAAGACCCGTTCTAGCTTACTTTGGCCGGGAAGATGCATGGTTACACCTGAGGGATGTTACTTCCGAGGAGCCGGTTGCTGTATACCTTGATGCGCTGGCGATCACTCGTGCGGACATATCACTCGGCCGGCCTATGTCATTATGTAGAGCGTATGACGCGATTATAGTGAGGCATCTGATATATCAAAACTCTTAAAGAATTAGACTTCGTCACGGATACATGCTCAACGGACAGTATTTTTAACCAGTCACGTACTAGAAGCGTGCAGAGTCGGCGAGACCTTATAGTTGGGTGAATTAAGGTACAGCCGGCCAGTCCGGAAGAGCCAGAGACGGTGTTGTGTGAGTTCTATATTCCAAAATTTCTCCATCGTCATTTTCCGTAGTAAAGAAGGGAAACTTGGCACCGTATTATACTTGAAGACGAAAGACATGACTACAGTTATCGAAATTCCCTCATGCTCACCTGCTGTGGCACTAACCTGATGATAATATGGTTGAGCGGACCGGAAGCCTCTGATTTCTATGGTGTAAGGGCTAGGGTTGCCTTTCAAAGTACTGCGACAAGCCCGTTTTGGCGCTTTGTATCTCCTTCTGAAGCCTGGTGTTAGCGTTCGAAGGTGGCACCAGTAGTCCAAATGGTCTGTGTGATTGTTGGTCTGCAGGTGATGCCGGACTTGCCTTCAGGCACCGCCGTGCTGGGAGCAGGTGTTCTATATCATCGACTGTCACTCATCCGGCGAGGAAGATTAGTTTTGCTGTTACCTCCGATATCACTTTCAGTATATTTGTAAGATCTTTAGCGGCGAGAAGGAGCCAATCGAGTAAACGCACATGTGTGCATTAGAGAATGAAAGCCTGATAGCTGACGTGGGAAAGGTGCTGCTGGCAAGCTTAAGTGGCACTACGGGCCATCATTATTGAGTACAGCCATCACGAACCGACTACTTCTGGGTAAAGAGATAATGTGCACACTCCACGGATCCTCTAATGCACCATAATTCATCGGAAGCACTGGTATCGTAAACGCTCGCAGTAGCCTTCATTGACCTTCCTCATCCCTTGCGATCAATTGGGCATAGTTAAAACCCTCTGGGTTGAACGTGCAAAATCCTTCCACTCACCGCCAACCTGCCTCAAACGTGAAAAAACTTTTCGTCATCCACGCAATGCAATCCGAAGCCCTCGATAACATTAACCTATAAAGATCGCCCGAATCTGCACATGTCCTCTCACCACTGCCAAAGCTCCTTGTCCTCTACTGCTACATATCTACCGCGCCAGCTCACCACGAGTCTTGACCCTTCGTTCTTCCTTCGGCTTTAATAGCCGCGATGGACCGGGTGCTGAACTACTGCACCGCCCTCACCTCTAACTCCGCGGGGTCCTCCAAGTACTTAACAGGAGTACAAGTTCTGCTACACGTGTGCATCTTCGTCTGGTGGGCGTACTTCATTCCAATTGCATGGGTGAATTTTCGGGCGCCATCGGATCGAAGACAGGGTTAATCCATGGTAGCGATCTTCTCCAGGACAAGGCCACGATGTAAAATACCTGCTGGTGCCCGATTGTATGTCAAATTCGTTAAACTGTTGCCACACATAAATGGAGTAAGCTTACCATTGAGCCCATCAACAATTTGCACCCACTTCTTGCATACGCCAGGGTATTTCATCATATCCAAAGTCGAGGACGTGATGAACTTCATACATTCTATCTCCCCCACCGGCATTGCCCGTGAAATCCGCCATCTTCACGAATAATCCCGACATCACTGAAGAGAACCAAACACAAGTCGATCCTGCGACTAGCGTGGTAAGGTAGTTCCTGCACAGCTTGTCAACCCCATTCATATCTCCTCACCATCGATGAGTACGACAACGCCAGCATTTCGTAGTCAATGGGCAAGAGCAGGAAGAAGTCACTCCTTGTATATGCAATGATTTCTACCATATTGTACAGGATCTAAGCTAGGATCTCAAAGCAAAAAGCAGAGCATCATGGCATGAGATTTTGAACCCTGGTGTATATACTACTATCAGCTCATAGACTGGCGTTTGTAGCGCCATGAGCTGTTTACAGTATCTGGTGTTTATAGCATCATCAACTTGTGATCAGGCGTTTACAGCGCCACGAGGTTTCGAACCCAGGTGTTTACAGCACATAGTGTTTGAAGCACCAGATAAGCCAAGCGATTGGTTCTTGTACATGAAATGGTTCATACAATACTGTGATCACAAAGAGAAAAAGAGTGGGCACCGCAGGTTTGAACCCGAGAGCACTGCTAGCGTTTAAAGCACTTTTAGAAGTTAATTTAAGTGATTTGGTCTTATTTATACCGCGAACTTACTGGAACTTGGTTCATTCAATTGGAAGCGGCAATTTATCGATTTCTGTAGATGGAATGACTGGGTAGAGAGGGAAAATCCGGGCTACAAAGCCCATAGCATTATTGGTTGAGTTATGGCCAGGCAAAAGAAGAGCAAAAGAGTGTTATTTGCAGGTTTGGAGCCTTCCATATTAGTTATTTATAGCACTACAGATTTCGTGGCTGTATCAGTTGTAGTTTCTAGTGTAGTGCTTGTGGAAATGAATTGTTGGCTTTGGGTTCTTTTAATATATATCGGCTTGCACTCTGGTACAGCACCACTCGCTGCAACGCAAGCTAGCTACGAGTACATACGTGAACGAGTAACTGCCTTACGGCAAAGAATAAGTGCTATGGGGTTGTAGACCTTGGTATTTTTGACACCTGGCACTAATGGACCAACTAAGTGAGGCATTAGTTGTACCAGGACTTCGATTATACCCAACGGTGATGGTCAACATGTCTACGAGCAAGAGGGAGAATGGGCGTGTGCTTCCGCTGCGGGGCTAGAGCGAGCTTTCAAGGGAGCGAAAGAATCAGGAGGAAATGCTGGTATGTACTCAATTGGATTTCCAAATAAGTACTACACCCCTGACACGAGTGGTCTGTCAACCCACATTCTAACGTAAAACAGAATTGCCGTACCTAAAACACCTAAGCCATTCTGGAAGGAATACCTTCATGATTAGGTAGTCTCGGGCGCAGACCTTCAGGCCTTGAGTCGCCATCTAGCTTAGCTTGAAAAGTATGGTGCTGTGCAGGGCAGCTGCGTGACTCGCCCGAGCTCGCCCAAGGCCAGTCGTGACTCGTTTGTTATACGACATGCCCAGGCATTTGATGTTAACACGACGAGACTAGATGGACAACACCCAACCACTGTTGCTCTCAGGCTTCAGGCTCGATAATCTCGGGCTTGGTCGGTACTCGATTCTCCTGTAATCTCGGGCTTGGTACGGTACCTGATTCTCCGGTAGCCTCGGGCTTGATACGGTACTGCAAAGACTGGAAGCCGACGACCTATCCCAATGAAGAGCAAAAAGTCTATAGCGACCAGATGCACCAGCTAAAGTACAGGCACGCACCTACTGCGATCTATCTCAAACGGTTCGGTCTATAGGATGACAACCAGTGCCGTTGGTGCGAGAAGGCAACTCAGACACGGGAGCATCTCTTCCGGCACTGCAGGCGGTGGAAGGATGAGCAGTGAGAGCAGTAGGGCGGGCAACGGGCTGGAAGGCAGGAAATGCCGGCACGTGCAGATATCAGAGCTATTTTCCATTGAGATATGTGATCAAGCCCGCTGAGCAGAGCTTAAAATTGGTCTTTTTCTTTCATTTTCTTTTGTGGATGGTCATTCATTTTGGTTTTGTTTACTTCGTTATTTTGATATGCTACATGTATTTCATTCTCAGGTTCGTCGGATAAATCTCGCTCGCCCCAACTTGTCAGGTTTATATATACAGCCGGGCCACCGCACCAATGACCTTGGGCGAGCCCAGTCTCGTCGTAACTCGCCGAATCCCTCAGCCGCCCTGCACAATCCCGGTCCTCGATGTCTAAGTGCTGCAGAGAGGCTTCAGTAAACCCCAGGGTTAGGAGACTCTGGTGAGCCCCGGACGGCTTGGGGGAATCTGAGACAGTTCTCCTTCCAATCTCTGCGTGTCCAGACTGATATAGCGTAAGAGTCGTGATATGTCAATCTTCTTAGCGGCAAGCGGATCGTGGCGTATGATCTTCTCGGTAAAGTGAGGAGTTCCAGGTAACTCGCGGACGTGAAGGTCAATGCTCGAGAATTTGTGGCTCATCGACGATTCCAGAGATGTGCCTTCCATCCTCAGTATCAACTAGGAGCTAACCAGAAAGATTGACTTACTGGCTCGGATAATCTTCGCGCGTTTGCACGAACTCGTTAACCCTCCTGTAGAGCCCATGAATGAATCCAGACGTCACAATTCATCTTAGTCACCTTCTCATCAATCTTCTTGAGGAGATCGAGCTATAGCTCGTAGTCGAACAAAGCTTGGGCTACACGTATAGCCTGGTACCAAATTCTGGGATCCTCATTTTGTTGGACCTGAAGTCAACTCAGCAAAGCACCCTGATGAATAAGTTGTCCTTCGTGGTAGTTTCTAGAGTTCTGGCCATCTTGCGGAGACCTGAGCGGTAAACTTTCCCGTGTTGGCTGTCTAGAAGATCTTCGTTGCAAAAACTAGCTCCTCAGCTAGGCGGTAAGCCCAAGTATATGCAAAGGTATCGAGACCCTAGGGAGGCTTATCGAAGTCGGCTGTGCGATGATCAGCATGGGGCTAACTATCAAGGAAGGCTTTCGGAGTCCAAGCTTACCGCGCCCCCATTCCTAATCATAGCTTACAGGTCGTTCGCTGGTGTACAGGGCATCAAACGAGGCTTTGGCAACAGAGGCTGTGGGCTCCATTGTTTTTTGTTTGTTTTAATCATTCTGTATTCACTCTAACTAGAGTATAGTAGTACCCGAATTTCCCCTCCCCCTCCGAATGGCCGACTAGGTGGGGAAGCTCCCCTCCTACTACCCTTCTTCCCCGTGGGCTCCATCGTGGACCGGTGGTGTGGTGTCGCTGGAAGGAAGAATGAAGCCTGAACAGAGTTCAGAACTTGTGAGCTTTGTCTTGGATCAGACGGTCACGTCAAGCTCGCCAACACTTGACGTGGCTCCTCCGGTAATATGTGCTTCGCTCCACTCAGGCACAGCCGGAAATCTGCCTCAAGACTAAAACCCAGCCCGAAATTCGATGAGTGACACCCCATGACTACGACCAACAAAACCCTTATCCAAAACCTTGAGATAGCTTCACCTAATCCATTACCACCACCGGCCGCACGGGTGCCAGACTCCAAGTACACCTACAAGATCTGAAACCTCGGCCGTCGAATTTGGGCTTCTGTATGCTCCCGGATTGAAACGCAGTAGCTGGTCCGAGATGACATGATTTCTCGGGTGCTCTAGAAGCTTCGAAGGCGGTGGTGAGAGGCCAAATGCGCGTCACCACCGGTAGGCGTAACAATGGGAGCATGCGGACTGGTGGCGCGATTGGTAGATTCTTGGTCTGGCGTGATATCTCATGATATCGCACCAACAGCGATCTCATTAGACGTGATGGGTGTGCAGGATGGCGGATTATACTTAAACAAGTTTATCCACATGATGTGTGACGAGGACAAGAAATCCAAGCCCAAACTCCCGTATAATGTTGTGACATCTAATTCTACCAATCCTCGCCATAGTTTCTCCTCCAAACTAGCGATACAGAGTCGATATCTCTTTAATAGGCCTGACCAAACCCAGCGACCCCATGTCGAAGCTCACCATGTTGGACATCAGAGCTGGTGGACTCGGTTCATGTCACGCGGTATATCCGTGGAACCTTCCTGTATCCACAGCAGTGCTCAAGCAATAGCGGATACCGACTTCCAGAAGCAAACCATCGACCGGTTGCACACAAACGTTGATTGGATTGGAATCGACCAAAGGAAACGCCCCTGGAGATGCGACCAAGAAAATGCTTGACTAAGCGTGTTGGAACGGCGTGCCGTCACGAGTAAATAATTTTTACCATTACCCTTGATTGCAGCCTAATTGACCGATTCCATGCCCTAGCATCCCATTTCTCCAAATTCGTCGGCATGGACCTCTCCGAAGGAATGCTCGAGACGTACAACGGGCTGCCCACGGACAAGGCCTTCCCGAAGAGCAGTTCCACACCGTCCAAGGGACCTGATGGTAACCGAGATCGATCCTACACTCAAAAGCGAATGACTTTTTAACCTCGATCTCGTCGTGATATGCATGGCCTTGCATCATCTGGGAGGTTCCCGATTATCAGTGGAGCCCTTGGTAGAAATGCTGACGCCAGGTGGGCTACGCGCGAGAAGGCTGTACATAGCGCCCGTCATGGTCACGCTCTTGGAAGATATCCGGCGGTACACGCAGTTTCTCATGATGGGTTTGCCAAGGATCAGATGGAGGAGGCGTTTGGGAATTCGGGATGTAGCGATTTCAACTCTGTGTTGCATGAGACACCGTCTGAGTTCCGAAGGCGACAGGAAGGTATATGCAACTGTTCTTTGCTCGTCCCACTAAGCAGGCGGAGTAGCATTAGAGCTAGCGACTGACAGAATCGATCCGATTATGTATGAGCCTAAAAGACGAGGAGATGTTCAAGAACCACTCCCGCAGTGTGGCAGTGCGGTCAATATTAGTGAGTGATAATCCGTGCCGCAGTTAACCTGATCGACTCCTAACCTTTCCTTTGCAAAAAAGATTGAGAACTGCGGTATATACTCGGTAGCCTATCCCCAAACTTTCAAAAGACATATGCATAAGACAGAGAACTGTGAGACATATGTGCGCACTGCGTAGAGGGGAGGGGCGCAGTGCGCACATATCTCCGCCCCCGGCTGTCATTGTAGTGTACTGTACTTAGTAGGTAGTTACATATTAGGTAGGTATTTGGATAAATCAGTAGTGGCTCGTGGCTGCGAAATCACTCATCCATAGATCCGAAATATGGCAAAGTTACCATGGCACGCTGCCAGTACCTACGGTGTAACTAACACACCTTTTTGTTGACCACTCACGGAACGATACTATGGTACAAGCCCTGGCAGGGTGAGATGGGAGTTCGTTCTAAGAGTTTCAGCCTGATAACCCGGATAAGTTGTCTTTCCATCTCTCCACAGAGTCTGTCTTTCATGTCACAATGATGGATCCGATAACGATCATTGGAACAGCTGGTACGGTCGCTAACATCATCGATGTGGTTAGCAAGGCCATCAAATCTATGCGCAGCCTTCACGAACAATGGAAGGACGCAGACTTCACAGTTCTCAACTCGATCGCTCAACTCACTGCTTTTGAAATCCGCTTTGGGAAAAATTCAAGAATGGATCGATTCGGACATTCGGGAGCACGGCAAATGAGGATTTGCAGAAGATGACCGACCGACAAATAAACTCCCTAACTCTGCTTCTGACAGCATATAACTGGTAAGATATAACACATTCGAATATGCCAGCTTACGCTCTTTGCTAAAGTAACTCCAGTAAAATACTCTCTGAGCAGAAAACCTTGCTCGAAAAGTCCAGTAGCCGCAAGATTTTCAAACGGGTCAAGGACGATTCCCCGTCCTTATACGTCCACCGTGACACAGCCTCTTTCCACAGCCGATGCACCGACAACTTATCAAAGATATCGATGGTATTCGCGTTCGATCGCGAGCTCTTTCTCTCTGACATCTACGAACGAGTACTGCGAGGTTCTCTCAAGGAGAGCCTTCGACGCCAACAAGCAGATGTTAAATCTACCAAAACGATTGACCTTGCGCTTAAGGCAGAGGAGAGAAGGCAGAGGAGAGAATGCAAAGTCCTGGTACTTGGAGGACCTGAGAGTGGGGCGGAAACTCTGATGAAGCAGATGAAGATCCACTATGGCTATTCGACCGAGGAACTGTTTTCGTACCGGGATGTGGTGAGAAGCGGAGTATTGAAGGCCATGAGGGCTGTAATGGAACATCTAAGAGGGATTGAGCTGGATGATAAGAATATGAATTACGTAAAGATCATATTGCAGGAGACTGAAGAGAGTCGAGCGTCCGTGACCGAGACTACCCTTGCGGCGATGAAAAGTTTGTGGGATAGCCCGGAAGTCCGTTCGTTCATTTACGAAGCGGTGGCCGGCGACCAAGCCTAGTAAGTTCGCTAGCTCCATAGTCCGACGTTGTCTTCTAACGGCGATTCGAAAATAGTTTGTTCGAGGGAATACAAAGAATCGCTCAACCTGACTATATTCCCACCGATTCCGACATTCTAAGAACTCAGGAAAGAATTCGAAGTGCAGGGATCCAAGAGTATAAGTTTACGACGAGCGACATCGATATACGGATGTTCGATTGCGGGGAACAGTGGTTTAGGCAGAAGAAATTGATGCATCAGTTCGATAATGTAACAAGCATCCTTTTCGTCGTGGATATCTCTTCCTACGATCAGGTATCCTTAGACTCATCCGCGAATTTATTGGCGAAAGCTCTGGAGTTGTTCGACTGGGTCGCCAACTCTCAGTGGTTCTACTGGTGCTCTATCATCCTGCTCTTGGACAAAGTCGATCTTTTCAAGCAAAAGCTGGCTACATCCCCACTGGACCACTATTTCCATGACTACTCTGGCGGAACTGATTTTACCAGTGCCGCTGATTATATCTTATGCCGCTTTAGTAGTATGAGCACAAGAGAAAACCTGTACACCCACTTCTTGGATACGAACACCCTACGTTTTGTGTTCGCAGCTATCGAAAATACAATACTCAATGTCGCCGAAAAGTTCCCGGCGCACGTGGCTTCAGGGTTAGGCGTACCTCAGCGAGAAGATGCAGCAGCATATGAGAAACTTTAGCTAGATAATTTCCCCAAAATATTAGGCCTTATCCAAGAGTCTCCGACACCCAGCGGACTTGTCACAGTTGGTCCGCTAGTTTTGGGCTGACCATTCACCAGCAATTTCCTTTGTACCCCTAACCTTGAAAACTACGTAGCGCCAGGAACGACATGAGTACTTTAACGTGCTCTCAGAAGCGTTCAAAACGGAGGAAAGACCTGAAGAAGATCGGGGAGAACAAAAGTCTGATAGTCTGGCTGATCGTCCACTGGGTGCTACTAGCGTCTCCACTTGCGATTGGGCTCCATATCCCAGCACGGTCCGCGATCATCTGTGACGCCGCGTCAACCCTATCTGTCTCAGCAACCACGCAGGTATGAGCCTTCCACCTTACAAAGACAGTCGGTAATTAAGCTTTCAGGTATCTCTAATCTCTCAGAGCTTGTGATCTCTGCTTTTAGAGACGCCGTCGAGACCGAGTCGTTTAGCCGTGACCAGAGCACGATATCTGTTCAGAAAGAACCCGTTTGCCGTCCAGCACCAATAGGAAGGAGAAATAAATGGAGCTTGTTTCTTCTATGTGATTGCGCTATATATGCAAGGGATGAAGGAACTATGTTTGGTTGAAATTACACTGCGCAAATGCCTATTCTTCTCGTGATGTTGAGATACGATTAAGATGAGCTTGGGAGATGTTTAAAACTAATCCGGCGGTGGGTCGGTGTAGCGGTGTGGTCGGATACTGTGAGTGATAATCCGTGCTGCAGTTAACTTGCGACAGCCACCAATCAACATTCCGTGTATCTATTGTTCGCAGCAGTTGTTGTGGCACAACATCTCTGCCGCAGTACATACATCCAGCCTTAGAAAAGATCATCCAAGCTCTTATTTGCATCCTCTTTGATGAGCTCCAACATCCCCTCGGGCATGACCGGATCCCCTTGCTCATCCTTCACATACCTAAACGGCATCTCTGTAGATTCATTCTTATTGATCTGGAGCGTTGGGAAGTCCGTGTACGGGATCTCGTCAATTTTCTCTGTTCCCTTGGTGTCAGCGTATGTATGGGTCCGTGCGTATACAACAAGAATCCATACTCCTGCCTTCAACCACCAACCGCGTGACCCGTACAGCCGTGTCGGTAGTCATCTGGAGCTTCTGGAGGTTACGTCCCGTGTACCCGTACTTCCTCAACTCTGCGGTGCGATCTGCCAGGTGTTAGCACGGGTGTACGCATCGTGGCCAAGTCAAACCTACCCCTCGGCGGATCATCGCCTACACAACGTCAACGCGGGTCGCAACTCAAGGAAGGCCAAGTTACCGACCCAAAATCCCGCCAAACACAAACCACTCGAACCTCTCCGCGTCCTGGGGGGCCAGCGTCTCTGTAGCCTGGGGGTCCAAAAGACAGACCTTCTCCTTCGGCACGTCACTGATGGTTTCCACATCCTCCGTCGTAGCCACAAACGCGTCTCCCAGCAACGGTCTGAGCGTAGCCGGCAGACCCGCAGCCAATTGCGGCTGCAGCGAGGAGAGATAAAAGACTGAGCCGGCGGCTGCCGTTTCCGCAGCAATAGCGGCGTACTCCAGGGTTGACCACGGTCCCATTTCGGGCTCCATGTGTTCTACCACATATTTCTTCGGAGACATTTGCGGGCGGGTTTGGAAGATGACTGGCTAGGAACTTTTTATTGATTGCTGACGGATGGGTGTTTGTGCGTGACGTACGCCGGTAGGGAGAGCTGCAGATGTGGAGGGGGGTGGTGAGATACGGCAGGTTCGGTTGTGATAGGCGGGAAGGTGGGGGCTGGGAAAAATGGATGGAATTGTGCGGAGAAAAAAACCCGCCAAGATGTGCGCTACGGCATCTGCCAGCTCCTCCGACGCTGCGGCCGAACTGATTCCCGACCGGGCTGGAGGAAAGACCGAGTGCCGAATCGCGATGCCGAGCCACAATGCCGAAAAACAAAAACAGAGTGGCCCACCGACCACACCACCTCTCGAATACCCAGGCTTCGCGATAGTGTTTCCGGTGGTGCCTAGGTATTTCTGGAATTCTAGGCTTCCTTCTGTGATTTGTTACGAGAATAGCATTCCCTGTCCCTTCGTCATAGCTACACACCACTTACCGCCTTCCGTCATGTTTCGTTCCCAGAGCCTTTGTGTGGGCCACCCAATTGAAAAGCAAAAAAAAGAGAAACGACCCATTCTCCAGAAGGGCGTGATCACGAAATTCTCGTGCCTATTACTCCGATCAACAGGCAGCTTTCCCAGGTTCTAGGTTTCTGCGACATGGCCGTGCTTTGCTTCTTCCCCAGATTGATTGGATTGATCGAGCTGATTGGCCCTGTGACAACACACAACCCAACCAACCATCCACAACCCCACCTCGTTTGCCCATCACAGACTCTTCTTTCTGTTCTTTCTTTCTTTCTTTCTTTCAACCCCTTCCTGCCTTCCGCCCCATCTCCCATCCCATCCATCCATCATCACCACCACCATCCGCTCTTTCCACCATCGCTCAACAGCATCACCACCACCACAATGCTCCCCCAGCAACGCAACAAAATCGACATCAGCGTAAGTCGCCCCTCCCCGCCTTGTGCAACCCCTCACCACAACCCACTAACGACACCACCACAATTAGTCCCTAACAGCCGAAGAGCAAAAGCTCTTCCGCCTATACGGGAAGCTTCCATCGAAGAAAGACATCCTCAAGAACAAGCTCAAGGTTCTCCCCTCCCCCTCCCCCGCCCGCCCCTCCAGCCCCGCTAACCCCCTCCCGCAGGAACGGAAATACTTCGATTCGGGCGACTACGCACTCTCAAAAGCCGGCAAGGCCTCGGACGTCGGCGTCACAAACATCGGCAGCCAGCACCCGCTCCCCGAGAACATCCCACATATCCACAACCCCACGCAGACGTGCGGGGACACGGGGTCGCCCGTGAAGGAAACGAGTCATTTGCACAGCAGCCCGATGGCGAGCGAGCAGCCGATTAGTGCCGAGGAGGTTGAGGCAGAGGAGGAGGAGGAGGCGGCGGCGGGAGAGAAGGTGGCGCCACCGGCGGTAGAGGTGGCTGGCGAGAAGGTTGGCGATGCACCGACCGAGGGGGAGAAGGTCCTCGATAATGGCAATGAGGCACCGGCTGAGGACAAGGAGAAGACGCAAAGTTGATCGCATCGATTCAAACGATACGAACGGAGCGTTTTCTTTTTCTTTTCGCGGTCGAGGAAAAAAAATCACAACTTATCACACATCATACACATAACATATACGGCACGGGTTCAGTTCCCCCCCGCGACCCCCAAAAGGTCTTCTCTCTTCTCACTATGGCGTTGGGGGTGTTTAGTCGACTGGGACCAGACAGACGGGAGGGACGGTGTATTTGAGAGACAGACGGGCGTCTAATTCATCTATTATTTTGGGTGTGTTTGTGTACCTAGTCTTCTGGAGAAACTGCGATTGGGGTTTTTTACTTTGATGTCTATTTCTGTTCACGATGCAGTTAACTCTCCTATCAGTTGTATGTTGATGCTCAAATTTTCTATCATCAAATCCATACGCAGGTCCCTGAAGTCTGTCGTTGAAGCATGCTGGGATGTCAATGGTGCTCTTGTCGATAAGTGAGGCCATGAATTGAGATTGATTAGAGCAATTTTAATGATCCTGACCCCCCTCCATTTATCATTGACAGAATTGGATCTAATGACGCGATGGAAGACGAATTGGATTAACTTTCATGCTCTGCTTCTCAATACCCTACAACAGATGGAATTGCGGAAGCCCTCTCATCCTAAGCTGAAGCAGAAATCGCCCTCGAATACTGCAAATGGACTGTATCAGACTTGTATGAAGCAACAGTTTGGGGTATTCTCATCCAACAATTATCACAATAATATCGAATGGATATCTTCGTTCACCCCTCCAGCAGACTTGATGTACTGCCTTGTGAAGATTCGATCCATCGCTGGATGAAACCCCTCAAACCTCAATGGTGCACTTTCTCATGCAAAGATATGCGGGGGGTCCTCGGCACTGGCTTGGAGAACAAACAGCACAAGCCACCCACATATCATTGATCGATATCGCCCCATCAAAGTGCACATGGTGTTAATTCCCCAAACCCCGTACCTCGTATCTACAGCCATCATCCAGTGAAAAAGAGAAAACATAAAAAACCTTCGTCGCAAAAACTAACGCCTTTTTGTATTCTCATACGAGGTGTGTCACAGTTCCTTTTTCCTTCCGCACTCAAAACGGTCGCGAGCATCCCGACATCTCGAAACCCCCAAGATGGTCCAGAGATTCCCCGCAAAAAAAAGAACTATCCCCACCTCGTGCCAATCCCAGAACAAAAAGAAGAAACCGCGCCACGTACAGATCACGCTTACTCGGCCGGGGCGGGGCGTCCACGCCCGAATCCTCCACGGCTGTTATTCCCGCGTCAGTGATCTTGCGTGTTTCGGGGAGTGTCCGGGGGGGGGGGCTTACAAATCGGGACGGAACCCTTCAGGAGCACTACCCTCCTTACCACCCTCATACCGTCTCCTGTACCCGCCCTCACGATCGCCGCGGTCTCCGCCATCGCGACGGGGACCCCGGCGCTCGTCACCGCCGAGCATACCGCGGGGGGGAGCGTTGGAGCGGGCAGCCTTGACGTGGGTGGCCGGGACGATCTCGGCGGGGAGGTGGAGCCACTCGCGGAGGTAGGATAGACCGGTCTCGGTGAGGGTGTAGTAGTAGTATTGCCACGAGAACTGGGTCTTGACGTAACCGCGCGAGGTCAGGGACTGGCAGGCTTTGATGACCTGTGTGGGTCTGTTAGCGGTGGAGGTGGGGAGGGGAGGGGGGGGGAAGACGGACGTAGAGGTTCTTGGTATCGATCTCCTGGTGCTTGGGGAGGTTGAAGTCCTTCTTGGCCACGAGGACGCCCTCGCGGAAGAGGTACTCGTGGATGAGCTTGCGGTCGGCCTTGGGAATGAGCCTGCACACGACGGAATCAGCCATCTGCGTTTCCTTCTCTCCCCATTGCAGCTCCTCCGTCCCGACCCCGCGCCTGGAAGCTTCATCTTCCTCCTCTTGTTCCTCCGCGTTCCCGGCCAAATCCAATTATATCACCCACATCCTCTCCATTCCGCCTCCGACAAACCCTCCAATCTACCGAGAAATGAATGGAGCAAAGACGTACATGATTGCGAGACTTCCGGGATCGTGGGTCGGGCGTAGGTCGTTCGGTTCGTCGGCGTTGGTCGTTCGGCGGGCTGGGCTGCTGCTGTTCGTCAAGATCGTTTAGGATTCGACTGTCTCGGAATTAGTGTGGTGGGATTCTGCGACTGTTCAGGGCTTTGTACCCTAAAGCTAACAAGCTAAGCTACATTTGGGTCCATGCCCATCACCAGCCACGACTCGCAACTTCGTGAAGAACTCGTCAGACGGGTCATATTCGCATTCATTATCACACCCTTATCCACATTATACGGAAAAGAAAGAAACAGAAAGAAATTCGTAACAATCAGATCACAAATCAACCCGAAAACGCCAAAGAATAGCCATCATAAGTACAATCGCATCCCATGCCGCCTTTTCAACCCCGGAAACCACCCAAACATAGGGAAGAGAAGTAGCATTCTATGGAGAGGGGATATCTCTAAAAGGAACCCATACAGACCCAATTTCCAACGTCTATGTACCCCAGCCCGAATTACAACTTCGCCTTGACCTCACCATTCTCCTTGTCCTTCTTATCCTTCGAAGTGCCATCTTTCCGTTCCTGCTTGGAAGTCCGGTTGGAAGTGGCCGTCGCATCCTCGTTGACTTCCACAGTTCCACTCTTATCTCCTTCGCCGAAAAAGATGACTTCGACGGTCAGATCGTCCCTGTGAAATCACTTGTTAAACTTAACCCTGTTGTTACAGACTAAAATAGCCATACCTATATCGCCTGGAGTATGGGCTGGGAAGCGTCAAGAGCGCACAGAGCATATCCGTGTTCTTCCCTCCAAGAGCATTTCTCACAATATGAGTGGCCACGTTCTTATCCTCACACACGAATCTCGGGTCATCCGTTTTGACACCCCATTGCTTGACCCTGAGCGGTGCGCGCTGGCCTCCAGCATCTTCCTTTTCTTCGCCTTCAACTGGAAGTACTTCAGGCTTCTTTCCCTTAAACCATCCGCCGAACCATCCCTTGCCGTCCTTTGCAGCACTAGCCTTCTGCTCTTCAATCCATTTCCCGACCAATCCGACGACCTCTTCGTTGGTGAGCATCTCCCACAAGCCATCAGTCGCCATAATTACAAAGTCGCCATTTTCTGGCTCAATCCTGGTAGTAGTGACGACGGGTTCGGCGGTGACGTAAGGAGGAGTCTTCAACAACGCGCTGGGGCTCCTTCCGAAAAACTGGCTCTTGATCTTGTTCTGAGTCTCCTGTGACCATTTGTAGAAGGCATCTCCGAAGGCTCTAGTCGGTTCCAGGCCTCCAAGCACGCGGCCGTTCCGAATAACGTGCTCTTCTCCAGGGTGTTCGGCTCGCATACGTGTCTCCTCGGCTTTATTCGATCCTGTCTGGTCTTCAGAAAGTGCAAGAGCAGTCCACTTCCCATTCTTTCCCATTCTACCCAGAACTGCTCTACTATCACCAGTGACGGCGACTTTGAGAAGCTTGGACCGAGAGTCAAAGAACGCAAGCAGAGCACAAGACCCAGAAAGCGCTGGCGCGAGGGTTTCGGCAGCTACAAGCTTCGAAGGATTCTTGAATACTTTGTCCACGCTCTCGTTCACAATCTCATTGTCTAGTTTCAAAAAACCCTTCTTGATAGCGTCATCGATCTTGGCCTGGTCAGGTGCCGCCTTTGCAGGATCCGCGATGGCAGCCTTGTATGTAGTATGCAGCTCACGCGCAACGAACGCGATCAACACCTGCCTAAGCTTGGCGGAAGTAGTCCACCCCGAATGACCGTCGAAAACTCCCCAAAACATCCAATCACTATTCGCAGAGCCGTCTTCGGACGCGACTGCTTCGGGGATTTCGATAATCTTCTCTGCGTGGTCGTCTTCGATGGGGTCGTTACTTGGTATCTGGACTACATCGTACCTAAATACACCGCGCCCCCGATTCACTAGGTAACTTTCTTCGTTTCGGCGGAGCTTCTTTGTTGCCTCCTCGGGAGAGAGCATTTCGACGACCTTTCGACTATCGGAGGATTCTTTGGATATTGGGACCGATGGTGGAAGGGTGCCGGTATAGATGCCCGCGTTGTCGACCGCTAGGACCCGTTTTCCTTCAGGAGCCACCTCGACTGGATGAGACCCGCCAGTGGCGGATGGTGCCGAGGTTGTGGAAAAGGCCTGCCGAGAATGGGCTGGGTCGAAAAGGGCGGTAAGAGAGCTACGATAATACCAGGCTCCGGTCAATATGATACCACTGAGGACAAGGGAGATTCTGCGCAAATTCATGGACGTAGGAGGCGGTGTCGAGTTGGAGGACTTGGATGACAACGAAGCAGTGCGAAGGGCGTTCAGCGCATACCGGTTCCGAGGAGAGGTGGCCCTGAAGAGAGTTGGATTTCGAATTAGGAGGCGAACCGCGGCAGAACGATGAGAAGGGGGGATAGGCATATTGTCGTTTGAAGGTAAAGTTGCGGGAAACGAAGCGAGCCAGCAGATGCTTGTCCAACTGATTGCTAGTTGAACCAAAGTTCCAAAGTAACTGATGTGTGGCTTTGCACCCACAAAATACAGCACATGATATATCACTACACCTCACTTTAGAACTGGCTCCCGAGCTGTCGTTCTTCTTCTTCGTTATATACAGTGGAGTACAAGATTATGTTGGGGTAGCCTTATGTTATGCAGCTCGCTTCCCTACACCCTACAGTGCTCAGTTCAAGTAGGACGGGCGTATTTCATTGTTTTTTCGTCCTCATATTTGCTTTGATAGGCATCGGCAGGAGCGATAAGCTGGCAGTACTTGTGTCACGGATTTTGAGGGGAAGATAGACAGCGACCTTCTGCGGCTACATCTCGAATGCAGCACAAGGCTGAGAAGGCTCGGCAGTAACGACTCAGCCAATTGTAAGTTTCTTTTCAATTCAGTAACTGTAGAATGACGATATGGATGGATTGCAATAAATGAACGAATTAAGTATCGAGTCCTGGTAATTTAATGCTCATTGACGATAGAAAGATTGATGAGAATTGGTCAAAACTTGCAGCATTTTCCTACCAAAGCGAAATAACATGATAACTTGACGAAGCAAGAATCATACGTGACAATAGGCGACTCAGTATCAGTTCTCAGAGCCAAAATAATCCTCCAATCAATTTCAATTCTCTCTATCTCTACCACCAAAAAAAAAAAAGGAAAAGAGATCAAAGATCAGTATCAATTGATTATCGATATCAGCAACTCCTCCGAAATCCAAGGGCAGCCCTTACTTGAGGATTCCGCCCGGACTTCGAGGGGTAGTTATGTGCTTGACTCTATGATTGTAATTCATCATTTCGATGATCCCTTTTCCCGATAAGACTAGGCCCGGCTCCTTCGACAGAGCATCTCCCTCCCCCCTTCAAGGTCGGTGCTTTCCATAAGCTACGGTACCTAAAACAAACCTCCTCGCCCGAGAATAAGCCCCATTGAGTTACTCCCCCGAAGGGAGGAGCAATCGCATAACTATCGTAATCGACGAAAAGGTGTAAGGCTGACGCTATGCAGCCGCGTTTCCGCATACAAGCACACACGGTAAGGTATGTACGGGTGTCCGGGGACTTTCTCCCAAAGCATTGAAGAGACAAACGAAAGAAGTCTCAGTTGGTTGCTTCGAGTGCGATTCTTTAGGCGAGGAGGTTGTGGAAAGAAAGAGGAAGGGAACGGAAAATTTTGGCGTTTATGAACGCTTGGGACTGCCGACTTTCGCCGCGTCTTGGCGCTTGGCGAGCATGTACTGGAAGTGTCGAGTGATGAAATATGCATGTCATTGCTGGGGAATCCTTCCTGCAGCACTTTTTCTAGTACGTAACTTCAAAAGTTCCCAGCATAGCCCATAGCATTAGTCCTGGTGTATTGAGTGGCTACAGCCGGACAAAAGAGCAAAATAGTAATCTCAGGGTTTCGAGCCTGCGAATCTTGGTGTTTACAGCACTGCGAGTGTTTATAGCACTGCAGATTTCAAACCTGCGGCCTTATGTAGTGTTTACGGCACTGCAAGTTTCGAACCTGTACCCGGCGTTTACAACACCATGTATTTCTACCGCCAACTAAACTAAGTTCTCAGCTGTTTTATTCGTTGATATCAGCCTGGTCATATAGAGTTTCTTATATATCTTCCGAGTAAAGCCCATACATAGCATTAATTTCGGCGGAATTGAGTGGGTTACTGCCAGGCAAAAAGGTGACCTCTATAGGTTTGTAGCCTGCGATCTTAGCGTTTACAGCACTACAGGTTTTATGCCTGTGGCAGGAGGAGTGTTTACAGCACTACAAGTTTCGAACCCGCACCCGGCGTTTACAATACCTGGTGTTTCTATCACCAGCTAAGCTAAGCACTTAGTTGTTGTATATGCGTTGATTTTGGCCATGATCATGTAAATTTGTAGCACATAACTCCCGGGAAATGCCCATGGATTTGAGTAAGTTATTGCCGGGCAAAATAAGAGTGAAACATTGAGCTCTATAGGTTTTGAGCCTACACTCGTGGCCTTAAGCAACTATGTTCCCTCTTCTTGATGTATCGATAAGTTTCGGGTATGTAAACCATTATCTCATTGAACGGGCGTCCAAATCCCACAAGGGGCGTTCACAAAAGATAGATAGCCATCTAGAATCACTCGGGGAGAAGTGCCGGTTCATTATTATATCATCTCTCTCAAGCTATTGACAACCATTCTTCTATGCTACGACTCCCAATTTCCGAGGCGGCTGCCGTAAGTCCTAAGAATAGCATCATTAACAGCGAAGTAGTCCTTCACACCTCCTCCCGTCCACACCGAATTCCGACGATATATTCGGTATACCCCTCGCCAACCAGTCTTGCATAACACCACAAACACCCCCTCTTAGCCCAAAAATGTATTTCCCCCCATCCTCACCATAAAGATGCCAGTATGGCCCACAAAACTATTTACCACCTGTTCCTGGCTGTCGGCTTGCTGCTAATGATGTTACTGTTGCTTCCGCTGCTTCCGCTGCACAATTTGCATCTGCAGCAGTTCGTCTCACCTCCTGTTGCTGTTAGTGCCCTTTGCGGTGCATTTACTATAGCCGCCGATGCTCGAGCTGCCGATGCTGGTGACGATTCCGAATCTGCAGAGCTCGGCATGTCCAAAACTGCACCTAGTCTTCCAAACCACCATCTTTCTCTTTACTTGCCGCGTCAAGCTTCATAATAAGCTTTCTTAAGATCGTCAACTTTTCATTCAAGAGCGTGGCTTCGGTTAGCCAAAGCGTAGTTCTCTTTAGCTAAGAAGTGGTTCGCATCCTTCAATACGCAGACCCCCATGACCAGACCGAAAATTTCTTCGGGTGATAAATGAGTGACACTGGGGAGGAGGGTAGGAGTATTGTAGATGCCTGCAAAGTCCTACAGTGTCTTTACACGAAGCCGTTCCGGATAGTAACGAGAATACGGTAAATTTTGTATATATTTGGCAGTGGGCCTGGCTCCGGGAGTGAAGGGGTGCTCTCGTGCCTAGAGGTTTCGTCGGTCGGCAGATGCTGGTTTGCGAGCGCAGTGAAGATACATTTCATCGTTGCGTGAGGCATTCAAAAACCCCCCTAAAACTTCCAGCATTCACCCAGGTTTCTATACACAGCCTGTCAATCGGCCAATTTTCCATAGTGAATCCCGGGTACAGACAGTAAATGGTTGACTAATTGATTTTGTCTGTTCTCCTGCTCATCCCATCTTTATATTGCCCGAAGCCATAGTTTCCTCGTCTCACTTCATCAACAACAATATGGTGCAGCTTGATATGGTTTGGAGGACTAACCCCAGCCTGTCAGTAGGCCTTTGAGAGTGTGTTTCCAGCGCAAGTCATTGTTGAAAGCGAGTCTGGCGTACATCTTGGATGTGCTATTCCAGCACGAAGATTCTTCCGATCTCCCTCCGACGGACTATTGTTGCCTCTAACAACCCAAAAATAGTTTATCTATGCGACGAGCCGTTTCAATTGAAGATCAGGACCCTTCATAATTGTGAGGGGCCCAGCAGCTATAATCGCGATTAAAATGTCAATCGTAACCACGGGAAACTTCTATCTTAGAGTGTTTGCATAATGTAAGCCACTAAGATGCACCGGATAGCATAGGGGATAATATAAATATCGGCAAATCTTGTTGAGTGTGTGGCTTCAAGCCTAAACAAGACTCGCGCACTTTGGCAAGATCCAATACTACGGAGTGCTCGTACTTGAATTGGGAATCCAACCATGCCTCGGTCTAAGTGCGATTTCTCGTGCTAGTCCAATGGTAAGAGACGTTTACTCACGTGGGAGGTAACGGTGGGCTAGCATTAGCTCCCGTCTTAGCAGGGTCGGCGCCGTTTATGATATCATCGACGGTTCTTGTCGAATGCGTTCTTATTCATAAAACAACGGTGATACAGAAATATCTATTCATCGGGATCAAGCACTAGCATTCAAATTGTTCTTGTACAACTTCCAGCAACCTTCAGCACTTCCAAGTCACACCAGTTAAAAAGTTTCACAACGCCACCAGAGCATACCACTCCTGCCACAACTAAAACGATATGTCAAACTCAATCGGTATCACTGTCATAAGGATCGTGCCTCTAAGAACCTCTCGCCACAACGTAACATCATTAATAACAACCATAAACTTAATGTGCAGTTCTAATACTCATTCCTCTCGAACTCACATCCACAGCACTTCGTGAGCGCCAAAATTCCCGTTCACTTTCATATTCCTCGACCTGGAAGTTAGGGGGCCGGAGAGCAGCTCTGTCTGACCGGCCATATGTAAACTCTTCATCATATCCGTCGTCCCCTCCGTCAGCAAATGGAAAAATCACACAATCGTCGTACGTTGTGCTTCGTTTCTTGTTATACATGTTTCTTGCAGTAGCACTAGGCCTTCTTGACGGTAGAGTTTGCGTAGTGTTGGAACGACGCAACATAACCCTGCCATTTCCTGTCGAAGTGCTATCGTTCACATCGTCACCTCTAAAGCGGATTGTTGTCGTCTTCCTTTGGTTAAAACTTGACTTGGATTCGGTGTTGTTGGTTCCATCATTCATGTCAACAGTACCCCCAGTCTTCGTTCGGACAGACTGCTTTTCAGAATCGCTTATATCCTCTTCCCGAGAGCGGATTGTCATCATCTTCCGTTGGTTAAAACCTAGCTTATATTCGGTATTGGCTTCATCATCCATATTAGTATCCACAGTTCTCGTTCGGACCGACTGCTTTTCGGAATCGGCACCTCCAGCCCGAGAGATGGACCTGAATCCGCCAATGCTAACCTTCTCTCTTATCTTGGCCATGCTAATGGTAAATGACTTCCTCAGAGTCAGCCTCCTCGACTGAGTGTTATCACTGTCACCGAGGTGGTCAAACCGCCCCAAATTTTCTTCTGTTCCTCCTGTAGTAACGTGCCGGAGTCCTGAAGGCTTTTCTTTAAAGGAAAGGGATCTCCTTAAACCCTGGTCACTATTATTCGGATACATTACTCTCGGAGACCCCTGCTGAGAGGACCAGCTTCCTTGTGCTTTGATTGCTCTTCTGCTCCTTACAGAGTCCGATGGATGGCCAACATATTTCCCTAACCTTGTGGGTGAACCAGTTATATTAGCTGTAGAACTTCTAGCATCAAAGTCCTCGGGACTCTGTAGACCACTGCTCGTACTGCTATATTCTTCACCGGTGACTCCAGATTTCACAAAGTTGAGCATTCCAGTGAGTGCACGACTTGAGCTGGTGCGTTTTTGCGGCCGCACACCTCCCTTGGCCTTCTTCTTCTTTCCAGTCGGCACAGGCGAGATCTCTAGCTGCAGAGAGGATTCCTTCGGAGTTTCAAAGTCTTCTTCTGGAACAATCTCGGCTACCGAACCAACCCGTATTAGAGTTCGAGCAGGACTTGGCTCGCCATTCCATGGGAAGTTGAATTTCGAAAAACCGGGAGAATCTTCAACTCTTTTGAAACTTGAAGAAGAGCGAGCTCGGTAAATTCGATCAATTGACCTGCGTTTATACATTCTCGGCATCGTGGAAGCATGCGATTCAGAGAAACCGACAGAATCCGTGAAATCAACCTCAGACTGCTGAAGGGATTGACATTGCGAGCCTTCCACAGACGGATAGAACGACGAGGTGCTGTCAATCCGTTGTGTCGGTCCTTTAAACAACGTACCAAGGGATGTTCCCCTTGAGGGCGGCTTGGTCTGCCGCAGAGACTGCTGACTAAATTTGTGGTGAAGAGCTGTTTCATCGGAAGCTGGCGAGCTCAGCTCTCTCCTCCCGATATGAGAAGACGAAGAATCAAAAAATGTGCTGGTGGAAGCTTTTAGCAAGCTGGGTATGCGCGCAAAGATTTCTTCTGAAGGAAATTCCAATCTGTTCTTCCTACTATTAGTTGCAATCCCGGGCTGTTCTGCTGCAGCTGCTCGTATCATATCAGTATCGATCTTTGGCAATTCCCTCATGAGAGTCCCAGAACGAGATAATCCAACGTGGGAAGTGACATTATTCCGTAACATTCTAGAAACTTTTGGCGTTACTTCCCCATCTGGCTCAGCTGTAGCCGATGGCCAAAATTCCTCGGGCTCGTCATAACTGTCAGTGTTTCGGACTCCAATATTTGCTTGATACAGTTTGGGGGAACTATCACTATCAGTTGGGTATACAGTAGTGGTACTCGGTGTTTGATAAGTTCTTCCATTCGACATCCGGGCAATGGGAAATGTGGCAGAATCTCCATTGTCAGTTCCAAATGATTCCGTCGCATGTGGTGCTCGATATGGATATTGCAGATTCTCATTCGAGTTCGGTGTGTGTAGATTGGTGAGCAGTTCAGTTCTCTCGGAGTCTGGAGACGTAGCTATTCCTTTAACTCTTACTCCCATCCTGTCTGTTGTGGTTTCGAACGAATATCTCCTATTGCTGCATTAGGAAATTGTGCATTTTCATGTAGCTCTTGAGGGGGATTGCCGATTGCTTTTAGCGGTTCTATACTCTGAATCGGCTGTAGATCGAGTTCCACTAGGTCCACCTTCAATCTCCTCGGCCCTTAGGGAGGGTGTTCCAAAGGCAAACGGTTCTTTGAGATATTTTGCGTCGTCATCGTAGACCATGTCTCTCTCATACTCCAATTTCAGGGCAGCACGAAGTTGACTTCGTTCCTGTTCTTCCTGTTCCACACGGAGAAGTTCCTGTCCTTCACGGTAGAATTCCTCGATATATTTTTTCGAGGCTCGGGGTCGTGGTGCTGATCGCCTTCGGGCCAATTTTGGAGCGACCTGAGGCGGGGTAGGCGTGGGAGAAGGTGCCGTTAGGGCCTTTTTACCGCAGCAAAGAAAGCCCATCCTTGAAATAACTAATTGAGATTCGGAGGTTCAAGCCAGTCGTCGGGTGAAGGGGGGTATATGAGACGAATTGTAAATATCGAGCAACCAAAATAAAAGGGAGGGTGTTGTCGGGAAGCAGCAGTGAGGGATGAAATTGTGTGCAATTATGAGATTGCATGGGAATTGGATTTGCGGAAGGTTGCTTTAAACTCTCCAACCCAAACCCTCATTGCAAGGGTGCCTTACCTTAGAAGGCAGCATGACGTTTTCTTGAAGCACGACAGATGGGGCGACCGATTATTTATGGCTCTAGGCAATGATAGTAGAAGCACGTCGCTCTGGCACTCGCCCGTCGGTTTCCGAGGACAAAGCCGAGTCTCGAACCGCCAAGCATTAGCTCGTCTCGCGATTTGTCTCGGATGAACGTGAGGTGTTTGCTTCAGGAAAGTGGAGGGCTCCGGAGGTAGCAGCAAGACCATTGGCTGTGGTGGTCAAACAGCGGGAAGTCTAGGATCCTTCGCAGCGCGCTCTTCTCGGCTAACACTAATGCAGCCCCGCAAGGGCGACTTGCATGCATGTCGATGTGTCCTGTGCTCCGACTAAACAACTGCGCTCTGCTCTGCCTTTGGCTGCGGAGGTCAGCCCGTGGGGGATCCAGCCTGGGAACGTTCGCATTGATAAGAGTTTTTCAGAAGCACATCTGGCTTGTACCTGCCCTGCCCTGCCCGCCTTGTCTCTTGCTTATCGGTGCTATCAATGATTTGCACGGAAGCCATGCCACGTCTCTGGCACAGCCAATAAGTGATGCTGGTCGATACCTTTACCTAAATCTTTGGGTGCCTGTCCTGTTTAATAAATGCCCCGCCTGCTCCATCGTCTCTTTGTCCCATCCGACTTTCATTGTTAACGGCCGCTCCTCCGCTTCCGTCCCATCCTCGTCCTCGTCCTCCTCCTCCTCCTCCTCCTCCTCCTCCGTCTCCGTCGCCCGGCAAATATGTCCATCACCAGAACAATCCTAGCCTCTCTAGGCTTCCAATTGGCGGCAGCGCCCATTATTTTGACAAAGTATCCAGCATGGAGCGAGCAGTCCGAGAGAACGGTACAAGTCCAGGCACACAGGGGAGGAGCCGGAATGCATGCAGAAAGTACGATGATGGAATATATACGCATTGCATGAGCTTAGTGTAGTCCGGATTCTAATTACACGTGGATATGACAGGCACACTCTATGCCTTTGCATATGCAATGGATATTGGCGCCGATGTGGTGGAGATGGATGCGGTAACTCTTGTTGTCTTAGTTTTCCGGAACGGCATCTGACCTGTGGATTTACAGGTTTTCACCAAAGATGAGATTGTGCATCTCCCTATTTTATTTTCAACCTTCGCATCCTGACATCCCTTCGTTTATAGCCGGTAGTATGGCACGATTTCGATATACAGCCGGACAAATGTTTTGATACAGAACCCGGGGCAAAATACGTCGGGCAGGCAGGTGTTTGAAACATTCGAGCGGTGTTTGTATAGCCGGGCTGACGAAGCTGTCTAGTTTATCGCCAACCTGACCCTCGCCCAGATTAAGGCCACTACTCCTCCACCATCTGCCCACAGTTTTGACGCTAACGCTCTGCTTATTTAACAGACGCTCGATTGTGGCAGCCAACAGTCCGAGGGTCATACGCAAGCCAAATGTAAGAACGAGCGGATCACGACTTCAGAGAGCGTCGCTAAAATTCGTGCAAGTATACCCCGGTGCCCAAATCCAGACTTTAGAAGAAGTTCTAGAGTTTATTAGGTGCTACGGTGATGGCTATATCAATATAAACCTTGAGGCAAGCTCAATCTCTCACTGGCCATTTGAATATGCCCTGAGTAACCATACAATAGACAAAAGTTGATATTCGATTTCCCACTTGGACTCGGCCAGTGGAGGTATACATTGATGGAATCGTCCCCGTTCTCAAGAAGCATGGGATGCTTGAACGCACCATATTGATGTCATTCGATTGGCGGTCAATTGTAGGCATCAAGCAGAAGTTTCCGGAAGCCAGGGTGGGTGCTTTGATTGATGAAACTTTAGTTGAAATGGTCGAGGGAATATGGAATAAAGATTGGGTCACGGCTGCCCATAGCTTTGGTTGTGAAGTCGTCTGTCCACACCATGGATCAATAAATGCAACTGGAGATGCTGGGGGAACTATCAGTCAGGGCCATTACATTCCATTCACGACAACAAAGCTTGTCGAACAGGCACATGGCTTGGGTATGCAAGTAATTCCCTGGACGGTCGACGACGAAAGTACTATCGAAAAAGTAATTCGGTGAGTTCATGTGTCATTCATATCACTCAATATCACTAACATTCTCTCTTAGTGACGGTGTGGAGTAAGCGTACCCCCACATAAGCAATGCTTGAAATTACTAACTGGCTGCAGCGGTGTCATATCGAATTATCCGCTGCGAGTGGGATGCGTTGCTCGAGACTTAGGCCATACTGCAGGAGTCCGAACAGGAATCAGGAGAACGCATAAGACCTTGGAGGCTGCATGCATGGCAGCAGCGTCTCTTACGGTTCAAATTCCCTGATGCAGGCTGCAGATTTACACAAGACTTTCAACATTATGAAGGAACAAGGGCTGGGAGAGGATGCTGTGGGTATGGCTTCCTAAAGTATGCTTTATGAGTCGTATCTCACGACTCTTATCCCGGGCCCTAAATATCAGTTCAACCTGATACCCGGAAGGAAGTCCGCGGATGTATTTGGAGGTTGGTCTGTTTGTGTATGAGCGTACGCGAGTTATCCCAAGCCGCAATTTGCGGCCTAAAAATCTGATTATTACTCACCTGGCATCTGTTGTTGCACTGATCTCGAGCGTGGTGCTGGTACGGTCTGGTCATATTTATTGCTTTGCATGTTTCTATCAATCTATGTAGGAAACTATATGGAAGATATCGATATACGTCCCCGTCCCCGTACTTCGCAATGGTTGGTTGTCGTGCGTATGTTTTGTTTTGGTGATTTGTTTTAATGTAAGAACGCGGAGGTTTCCGGTGGGGTGCAATAGCTGTTTCACCCCACGCAACTCCAAAACCGGCTATTGTTGTAGTCAGCACATCATCCAACTATGTCACTACATCACATATGGCTCGGGATTCACTCCTCATCACCTATTGGCCTAAACCAACCAAACACAATCCACAATCACAACCATGGCAACCCTCTCAAACTCCTTTTCCCCAGACTCTCCCTCACCAGCAGTCATAATCCCCACCGGGACCGGCGGCGCAGGCACCACAATCAGTTATGCACACCTTCATAGCTTGATCAGCAACTTCCAACGCCGTCTCGCCTTCTTCGGTATCTCTGCACACTCAGCCGTGTCAATTGCGCTCCCCAACAACCTCGAATTTATCGTTTCTTTCCTTGCCGTCGCAGCGCAGCGGTCTATCGCCGCCCCGTTGAATCCCACTTACAAGCAGGCCGAGTTTGAATTCTATATCGACGATATCAAGAGTGCGCTTGTTATTGTCCCTCTCGGCGCAGTGAAGGCTGATGCACCGGCGGTCAGGGCGGCTGCAAAGTTTGGGGCCGGTGTTGCGGAGGTCTGGTGGGATGCTGCGAAGGGGGAGGTGCAGGTGGAGTTGGTAGTTCAGGGGAAGCTGAAAGGGGATGCGGGACTGGTGACTGCACAGTCTGAAGATGTCGCGTTGGTTTTGCATACGAGCGGGACTACGGGACGCCCAAAGGCTGTGCCATTGTCGCATAGGAATCTGACGAGAACTATGGGTATGTTCTGCGCTGTTTGTTTGGGGAGAGGAGCTGATGATGGCAGAGAATATTACGAATACCTACCAGCTTACTCCAAAGGATAGGACGTATCTTGTTATGCCTCTGTGCGTCTACTTCCCCCCCAATACCCTGAGCCTCAGCTAACAGACGCAGCTTCCACGTCCACGGACTCCTCGCCGGCTTCCTTGCGCCTCTTGCATCAGGCGGTACCGTCATCGTCCCGCCGAAATTCTCCGCATCCACGTTCTGGCAAGACTTCACGACGCACGAAGCGAACTGGTACACTGCCGTCCCCACGATCCACCAGATCCTCCTCAAATCCCCCCTGCCGAATCCAATCCCGAACATCCGGTTTATCCGCTCCTGCTCATCTCCGCTCTCTCCGACTACCTTCCACGCGCTCGAAAAAGCGCTACACGCACCGGTGCTGGAGGCCTACGCAATGACCGAGGCGGCGCACCAGATGACGTCCAACCCTTTGCCCCCCGCGAAAAGAAAGCCGGGAACAGTGGGTATCGGACAGGGCGTCGAAGTCGCCATTCTCGACGACGAGGGAAACGAACTCCCGCAGGGGCGTGAGGGGGAGATCTCGATCCGCGGTGTCAACGTCACAAAGGGCTACATCAACAATCCGGCCGCCAACGCGTCGTCATTCACAAAGAGTGGGTTTTTTAGAACCGGCGATCAGGGGAAGAAGGATGAAGACGGGTACGTTATCATCACAGGGAGGATTAAGGAACTTATCAACCGCGGCGGCGAAAAGATCTCGCCGATCGAGGTCGATAATGCCATCTCGGCGCATCCGAAGGTGGGTGAAGCGGTGAGCTTTGCTGTCGAGAGTGAGATGTATGGACAAGAGGTTGCTGCGGCGGTGGTGGTTAAGGAGGGGCAGACGGTGAGCGTAGAGGAGCTGAAGGCGTTTGTCAGTGAGAAGTTGAGTCGGTTTAAGGTTCCCACGCAGTGGTTCTTTACGGAGCATATGCCCAAGACCGCGACGGGGAAGATTCAGAGGAGGATTGTAGCTGAAGCTATGTTGAAGCCTCCCAAGGCCAAGTTGTAGGCGGTGGTGTGTGTATGCGGTTTGTGGAGGAGGATGAGAACGGGCTGCATGTAATGATGCGATGATAGACAATTTTACTTGCAAGTTATATATAACTCCAAAACTCCAATGCTATTAATAGGTTATCGTACCTGTATGTTGTGGTTGCGGCTTCCCCCACCTCAGTCTCCTGGAGTAGCTCCCCTCCAACTCCACCTCCGGACTCCCCAATGTCCCAAACCCCCAAAAACCTCTACCACCACCGTCGCGTCGCCGAAGCCTCGGCGAAACCATGCTTCATATGCTACCGCCCCGCGACCTCAGTTCTTATCACCCCCGATCAGAGTGTACCTCCCCTCCTCCCCTCATCCCCCTTCCCCCTCGCTAACGCTAGGGGATAGGATTTCTTCTACACCTGCGCGGGACACCTTCAAGACCGCGGCTTCTGCACTCCCGTCGAGCCGACGGCCGAGGAGCTGGAAAGACGGAAGAAGGAGGAGGTTGAGAGGGTGAAGCGAGAGTATGAAGAGAGATTGAAGAAGCGGAAGGAGAAGGAGAAGGAGAAGGAGAAAGACAAAGACAAAGACAAGGACAAGGACAAAGACAAGGACAAGGACAAGGACAAGGACAAAGACAAAGATAAGGAGGGGAAAGACAAGGACAAAGATAAGAAAGACGACAAGAAAGAAGATAAGGACAAGAAGGACGAAGAGGTGGAGAAGAAGCCCGAAGAGGCACCGAGGATATTTTTTCTACACAAGTACGTACCTGATAAGGGGGGAGGGAGGAGGGAGGAGGCTGACAGTGAGGATAGGAAAGTCTACGATCTACGCGTGATGCGAATCCGACAGCGGGAACAGGCGAAATGGAATCAGGAGCGACTAAAGAACCCGTCTTTTTTCCCTAGTGTGCCGAAGGGGTTTCCAGGAAGAGCTTAGAGCGTTCGGGCGTTACATTGTTTTCAGCGTTTTACGGAGGGTAGAAGTATTCAATCCAAATTCCCAAACTTTTGATTTTTCCGCCTACAGCCTCATTACAAAGTAAAAACCTTCTTTGCCATCTCCAGCACGCCTTCGAATGTTTTATTCCCCCCAATGAACCCACTCGCATGGACAAACACGCATCCCTCCACCCCCGAAATCTCGCTCAGCTCCTCATCTCTAAACCCCCTCCACGCCTCCGGCAGAGGCTTCCTGCTCTCAAAACTATCGCTGCTAACTGGAACGCACTGGATGCGCCAGTTCGGCTTGTTCTCGCCTTCTGCATACAACACATACAGTGGTTTCTGTACATCCTCATCGAAACCCATCTCCTCCTCAATGTTAAACAAATGTTCCTTCCACGGGACCGAGCGCTGAAACACCAAAATCTTTCCAGCATCATCGTACTCAAACCGCTTTTCGATCGCCTCAACGACAAAGTCCCTCGCCGGTAGCCACGCAGAAACGTAATAGTCCAGCTTCCGCACAAAAGTCTCACCCATAAGCTTCGACGCCTCCAGGAACAACGCGTCCTCCCCCGCCTGATCGACAGGAGTATTCCAGTTCGGATTCAACGCACCGACCTGGGCAGGGAGCGAGATCCCGCCGATGTTGAACGCAGGCTTCACGTCAGATGGGTACGCGGGTATGCCGTTGTCATTTGCGTCCAGGGCCTCAATGAAGTTTTTGTAGAGCTTATGGTAGAGGAGGTTAGTGGAGGGATGGTCTTTGGGTTTCTCCAGGCGAGAGGCAATAAGGGTGGGCGCGAAGTGCTTGTAGATTAGCCCGGCGGAGGAGAGCTTAGTCTTATATTCGGATGAGAAGGTCTCGGTGAATGTCCGCTGGTGGTGGTCAAAGTGCTTGGTGCCGTCGTAGACACCGCCGACGTCGACGACGACATCGCATTCTTCCAGTGCGGCGGGATCGCGGGAGCGAAGGAGCTGCGCATCCGAGTATTCTGGGAGGAGATGGAGGATGTAGACTGCTAGTGCCTCGTCGGCCTGGAGTAAGGGGGAGATGTTAGTATTGCGGGGTAAGGACGAGGCGGGGTAGGTGGGTTACGTGGAAGTGCCCACTATTGATGGTAATTAGCGGTGAGAGAGATGGATATGGGAAACTGGAGGGGTTACCTGTGGGTTCCGATGCGGCGGGGAGTGGTCTTGACTCGCTTGGCTGGGGATTCCATTTTGATGATGTGGTTGATGTTGAGGTGGGGAACGTGTTTGAGGAGGTTGCGAAGCATTTCAAATGCGGGGAACGCATTTGAAGGATTCGATACGCGCCCACTAGGGTTAGTGCCGGGTAATAGGTAGTACACACTGTGCGATGCGGCTCGAGAGCTGTCTACAGCGTAGGTGTGCTATTTATCGCTTCGCGACTGCCGAGTAAACTTACGAGCGAGGCGGGAACGGGAAGTTGGGCTATGAAGTTCATCGCTTGTGAGGATAAGGAGAATTCCTACCAAGCCACAAAGAGAGACGTGTTGAGGGAGTCGCACTGTAACACCACTTCCATGTAGGACCTATTTTATTGCAGCTCACTTCAAGAGATTCTTTTTGGTTTGACCGTGATGCAAATGAGGTCATTGGCCGTATTATACACAAGACTCCGTACGTATGCTCAAATTTATGTGAAAGGCTTTTAATAACCACCTCGGCCCCGAGGAGTGAACCCACCTCTACCACGAGGAGTGCCACCACCGCGTCCACCCCGTGGAGTAAACCCACCCCTCGACCCACCTCGCCCTCTTGGTGCACCACCGCCGCGGGAAAAGCCACCGCTACCACCCCGTCCTCTAGGTGTGAAACCGCCTCGTCCTCCTCGAGACGCACCCCGACCTCCTCTGGCCGCACCACGGCTTTTGGTAACTTTAGAACCTAGCCAAAGATTAGCCAAATTCATTAGCAATGCAAGAAATCACATACCAGGAGGCGCCTTGGGTTTTGGCAAAAAGCGCTCTAGTGGTAAGAGCTTATCAGGACCAATGTAAAACTTGTCGCCTTCTTTAAACGAGGTGGCCACAATGCCATCATGGGGCTTGACAGTGAAGTAGACCTGATTCATAGGTCCCAGAATCTCATCGACTTTGCCAACAACCGACTTGTTCTCGAGGTATATCGGCGCATTGAAGTAAGGGATCTTGGGGTTGATTGAAGCGCAAACAATATCACCTTCACACGAATGCACCACCGTGCCCATTTCTGAGTGACTTGCATCAGCATGACCGAACCGAATTGCAAGGGAAGCTATCAAGCGCTTATACCTTGAACTGTATCCGGGGGACCCGCATTGGCTGTGTATCCGCCACGTCCACCTGAGATTCGAGACAATTCATAAGCAACTGAACTTGCGACACACGCAATAACGCGAAAACGGCAGCGAAAGATTACCTCTGCCGCCGAACCCTCCTCCTCCTCCTCCTCCTCTTGATCCGCCTCGTCCACCTCTGAATCCGCTCATTGTTTTATTGGTGGGGGCGTCAGGTAGAAGGTGTTAAGGTGATTGTTTCGGACCATATTAGAAAACTCTGTCCCACGACTAGCGTTCTGCATCATTGCCGGGTAACTGCGCTACTAACAAGCCGAGCCGCGTTTGGGATTTCCCTGTGGGGCTTCGACGTCTAAAGTTCCAAGGTTCTTTTGTGAGTCGCTCGCTACATGCTAGTGTTAGGTGGTGCGCTGTCATTTGTCGCCTCCTCTGCAGCCTGCACAGTGCACATGTGAGGAAAAGAAGCCTCCAAACGGAGAAAACGGAGGATGAAGAGGATGGTAAGATGACCGGAAGAAACGAGATGAGATCTGCTCAGGACAGGGGCGCCATGCCGCTGGGATTACCGCATATATCAGCTTCCTCAAAACAAGAGCAGAGAAACAAAGCAAGCGTTGCTCGTGAGGACACATTTCGTGAAATTGTGAATCGCGAGCGTTTTGGAAACGGTAAAACGATCCACGCGATCATCGTCCACCCAACCCACCAACTAGGAAACTCCACCGCCAACACTGCTGCTTGTGCGAAAGCGATCTGTCTCTGCATCTGGTAGTACATACTCTATCGTCTCTAGTATCCCAAGCAAGCACGCGCGCCATAGACGACGCCAATCCATATAGCCGGCCACCAGTGAACGAGTGGGCGAACGAACAGACGAACGAACGAACGGCTCAACACAACCCAACGCTTATTTCCAAACTACACATTCCTTGCTATAGGAAATAAGCTCCGAAAGCGAAAAACAGCAGTCCCCTCCCCCGCATTCAGCCTGTCCACCGCTCTGTGCGCCAGCCTGTCCATTGCTCAAATATACAGTGTTCCCTCTGCACAACCACCACTACCACCAACCATCGCCAACCACCAACCACCGCAGTTGAGCAAACGTCGCCTCAAACGCCTGCCTCTACGCCCGCTTAGAAGTGGCCACTTCATCCTCTGCATATCGTTGCTACCATTCGCGGCCTTGGTCGGCCTATCACCTGTCGCTCCCTCCTCCGAACCACCACCACAACCACTTAGGCCCCCATGAGCTTCCTCCGGGCTTCCGCTCGGATATTGGCGGGAACAACATTTCTCGCCCTCGTCATCCTCTTCATACCTTTAGCATTCGACGTTGGCGGTCGAGACTGCGGTTTGACATATTCACTGTCACTCGCGATATTTTACTTTCTCCTGTCGACAGCCCGGCTGGGAATACCCGGTTCAAAACGATGGCGGGGCGCGAGAATATTGTTGGGCTGTGTGGAGGTGCTACAGTACATTGTCGTAATACCGGGGCTTCTGATATATGCGCTAAACAAGTTTTCAGACGATGATGACGGGGGTGAGAGGAGTGCTGTGGAACGACTTATGGGGATTGAAGGAACTCGCGGAGCGGATCGGGGAGATCGAACTGCGCTAGATAGGTTCACCATAGGCCCTTGGGATACGTTTTTGACGTTCTCAACGCCTATGTTTCAGTTGTCGGAAGGCTTCTGCAGCTTGCTGGTGATACAAGCTGGGGGGCAGATTTCGAGGTGGTTGGTGAACCGTAAGAAGTCGGATGCTTGGATGGTAAGAGAATACCCTCCTAGGATATCCAATGCGGCGTGCTAATGTGTCTCAAGATTACCCTGTTGGTCATGTCCGGCTCGATTATTTCTTCCGCTGTGTACTTTTTGTGGAGAATCACGACTTTTCCGGAAATTGGAAACCTAGATGCTACATTGATCGGAGTTTCAGTCACATGTGCTATCTTCTTATGCGCCTACGGTATAGGATCGGGGAGAGGAAATCCTATCGAAAGCTCTCTTTTGGTGATTATCTCTCAGCCACAACATTTAGAGTTTTACCTAACATGGGTTGCTCGCAGTTTTCGTATATCGTGCTCTGCGTATATCAAATGTATGCAGCCTTCCAAGTTCCGTGCCCGCTAAAATGATATGCTGACATCCGCTCTAGCTTCACTGACTATAAGCCTTCCACGCCGCCACCTGCCACCATCGAAAAAGCGGAGTTTCCGCCATTCCCGCCAATGATCATGACATCCTACGAGTCGCTGGTCTCGAGTCTGTCTGCCTTCCTCCCTTCATTTCTGCAACAGATAGGCACGTTCGTAATATCAGCATACTCCACCATTACACCATCAGTCATCATCTCCCTTGCGTATCGACTGTTTGTCTTCTATGCTTCCACACGCATCATTCCCGCTGTCCGACAGTCTGGAGGCGGTAGAGAACTGCATCAAGAGCCTAGTGTACGCGATAGCGAGGTTATGAGTAGAATTGCTGGCTTCTTTAGTTGGTATAGTCCATGCATTCTGGTGGCAGTGTACACGCATCTGCTTCTGCAACACTTTGAAGTCGTTGGCGGAAATGGGCTGGCGGCAGGGTGGATCACGGGCGTACCGGTCGGTGGACACGTATGGAGATGGATCAACATCGGCGCGACAAGTTCGTATTATCGCTCCTCGTCTGTTATCTCAATTTACTGATATGGAATAGTGCTTCTTTATTCGTTCGAGTTGTTGATGGGCAATGAAGAGGGAAGTGAATCTTTGACGAGTCACTGGAAAACAGATTGAACTGCTGCTGTTGCTGAGTAGACGAGTAGAGGGGGAACGACATTCAATTTACTTATCCTATAAGAACCGTTACGGGAGAAACTACCGTGCCGACCCGACAGACGCACCACCAACCTACCTACCTTCTACGTTTTATATTTCACACCTTTTCATTCTTCTTCTGTGGCTTTTGGGGGCTTTTGCATACATGTTTTTAAGGCATCGATGAGGGATGGGATGAGATCGGGGGTATACCAGGCGTCCAATTACCTATCTTGCTTTTTCTTATTTTTAATCATGATGTTGCAATGAGGACAGAAGAGGGTTTACAAAGTAATTGGCTGCCACTGTATATGGTGTTTCTTTGTGTTTTTTTTCTGCTGGCGAACTTTAAGGATGAAGGTTTGTATTATAGCATTTCTTTGAATCGGCTGCTTGTAGGTATCGATGGAGGGGCGGTTTTGGAATGAGAGAATATTCAAAGTGCATGGTGCGAATGAGTAGGTGCGTGAATATCTACTGCGAGACTTCTGAACCCTATGGGCTATTATAAAAGGGATGATATGGCTGGATTGTTGTATCTAGCTGCCGGTAGCATCTGGATAGAGTCATGGCCATGGATGTGTCATGAATCATCAATCGTCGCCAATCTAAGTCACATGTCTTATGCAAGAAGATGTAATTCTGCTCTTAGAAATTGAACTAGGATCTCCCATTAGTCCGTCAGTTTGGGGAATTGACGACGCAGACGGCTGAGTAAATAACTGGCTCGAATCAATCCGGAAAACAATGAGATTGAGTAGCAATGTTCGAACGTAACAGGCCGGGGCCCGGGGGATAGTAGCAAGAGTGGGGACGAGGAGCGCGTTAAAAAGGTAATTTTAGTCTTCTAATACCTGAAAGCACGCGAGTAAACTGTAATGGATGGGTCTGATACTCAAATATAGACCTGGGGGAATTCACGACGGAATAGAAACGTCCGGTCTACTGTGATTTCCCGGCGAGTAAGTAGAGTAGAGTGAGCCACCTTCCCTTCTACTCCTATCTTCAGGAACGGTTCGTAAGTTTGTAACAGCTTTGTGTAAACAAAGGCGCGGATATTGGCGGTAGAGAACTATGCTCTAACCCACCGTGAATCCGTAAATAACCAGCCCAAGTTCGGGGCCGAGCTTACCAAAATGTCAGTAAGTTGTTTCACTAGCCCATCCATCACTCTAAGCCCAGCAGCCAACTTTTCCATGCGCCTAAGGCGATGGTTCCTGGGCGCAGTCAGGTAAACGTAAGGGATAAGTGATGACGAATGCTGTGTATTACTACTTCACTACTTCTTGTAATAGCAAGCTTACGGAGACAGTTTATTAAAGCAAAGACCGAGGCCTAAGTTGATACTGGGCTCCTCCTGTGCGCGTCGGATCCCAGGGTTAGGTGTGCTAAACCAGTTCGCTAGTGTGGCGGTAAATCCGCAGCGCAGCCACTATTACGCTGCCGAGCCAATAGTACGGTAACGGAAGTAACGGCATTGCATTTGGGAACAAGAACACAGGCAATTGTGGGGGTGGCGGCGAAGAGAAGTACTCAGTACAAGTGTTTGGAGTTAGTAGTCGAAGAACCAGAAGCTCCATATTTACGGCCTTGTCATAAGCGTTCTGTATATTTATAGTTTTACTTTGCTTAGTGGCTATATAGGTATCTTAGTTCTCTTCTAGCTCACGATGCGCTGGAAGACGTTTGAGAAGGTGCTTCTCGACTGCAAATTAGTGTGGTTGATACCCTTGAACCGGGATCGCGATTATTCTTGGCTAATGTCACGCCGGTGTCGCTCCGCCCTACAATTCGTCATCCAGGCGGCGTCACCTGTTGATTGCATTCATGATATATAATCTATTGTCTGTATTCCCCTCATTCTATCTTTACATCCTAACAACTCTCTTCTGTCACGTCACGGTCGTGGCATATAGTCTAGTCAGCCATGTCTTATCCTCCACAGAATAACTTTTACCCGCAACAGCCTTACTACCCACCACAGGGCGCTCCCCCTCCTCAAGCCTACGGTGGCCCACCTCCCCCGCACCAACAGTACCAACCCCCGCCCGGCCCACCGCCACCGCAAAACTACGGACCACCCCCACAGCAAGGTTACTCTCCCGCACCATTCCAGGGTTACCAACAGCCGCCCCCTCAGCACTTCCCCTCTCCGCAACCAGGCTATGTTTCACCTGTGCCCCCGCCAAACCAGGGGTATGGTCCCCCGCCACATCAAGGCTATGGACCTCCGCCACAAGGTTATGGACCTCCGCCACAAGGCTATGGCCCACCGCAAGGTTTCGGACCGCCACAAGGCTTTGGCGGTGCACCTCCGCCGCAGCAACCAATCAATATCACCCCCGATGTTACCGCAATCCACAAAGCATGTAAAGGCTTCGGCACCAATGAAACGGCACTAATCAAAGTCCTTGCCAACCGCGATGGTCCCACCATCGACGCCATTCGCCGCGGGTACCCTTACGGCGATCTGATCAAGCTCCTGGAAAAAGAAACTTCTGGGGATTTCCGGACTATTCTTCGTGCCACCGCCCTCGGACCCGTCGAGTCGCTTGTATTCTGGGCTCACCGCGCTGTCAACGGCGTCGGGACAAACGAGGATATGCTTACAGAGGCGATTATGGGAAGGTCTAATTATGAGATCTCAGCAATGAAGACGATATTTCAACAGAAGTACGGCCGCTCGCTTGAAACCGCCGTCAAGGCAGATCTGAGCATGAAAACGGAGGAGCTTTTTGTTATGGCATTGCGGGCACAGAAGCCAGAGGAGTGGGTGCAGCCGAATCCCCAGCAGGTCTTGAACGAGGTGCAAGCAATTTATGCGGCGACCAAGGGCCGGTTGGGGACGGATGAGACGACGGTTAGTAGGATCTTGACTGGGTGTAACGACGCGCAGATCAGAGCTATTGTGTACGAGTATGGAAGACTCCATGACGACTTCTCAAAGATGATTAAGAGTGAATTCTCTGGACACATGAGGGACGCGTTCTTGTATCTTATCGAGGTACGAGTCTTCCCCTGAATCCCTGAGGCGGCAAGAGAGGCTAAAGAAAATGTTTAGGGTGCTTCGGAGAATGATAAAGCCACTAGAGATGCTCGTTTGTTGGAGGCGGCCATGAAGGGCTTCGGTAATTCACACTCCCAAGTGCTACTTGTTCTATGTACTAACTTTGGGTACAGGGACAAAGGATGACCTCCTCATTATGCGGGTGGTGAGAATCCATTGGGATAAAAGGCATATGACCAACGTCAAGGCAGCGTACAGATCGCTGTACGGCAAGGATTTGAGCAAAAGGATTAGGGGCGAGACGAGCGGGTATTACAGGGATATGCTGCTGGAGATAGTCAAATAAAGGGACTTGGATCTTGCAGCTTTTTTGTTTGCATGTTTTTGTGGCATTTGATGAATCTTTTCTTATGTATATAGATGGACGGATATTCTAAGTACGCCTTAAGTTTGTAGGTTCTTTTCGTGACGACCTAGTTATATATATACTCAAAAGTCTACGGTAAAATAACTAATTTACTTAGTAGAGTATATACCCTCCTCCTCTAAAGTAGACAGGAAAGCTCAGAAGTGGCTGGGTATAGCATATATGCCGATTTAACAGAGTGGGTGGGTGTCTTAGTGGTGACTTGAGTTAGTCGTGTTGCCTGCTTCGATGGTTGTATTTTGCTTTCTTTCTCCTAACTTCTACTTTATGCCTTGAAATCCTCCGCTGTTCTTTCGATATTCCTTACTGAAGATTGTGCATTGAAGAGATCGAGCATTTCCTCCTCATCTTCATCTCGCAATTATTAAGGATGCATTGATATAAAGGGAACTTTTCCGACCGCTTTCTGGGGCCTCGCATTGCACTATTCTTTCGATATTCCTTACTAAAGTTTGTGCATTGAAGAGATCGAGCGTTTCCCTTGCTTTCGTTCCCTGAATTTTTCGTCACTCACAAGCTCGCACCTCCAAAGACTGAGCTTGCGAAGTCAGCTGACGGGTGGTTTTCGAGCGCACGTTTCCCCCTCATCTCTATATCTCACAGTTATTAAGGATGCATTGATAATGCGAACTTTTCCGACCGCTTTCCTATTGATGCCACCACAACCTCATAGAGTAGGGTTTGGTGGAGCTTTGTATCTTAATATGCCATGGCCACTACGTGGCCGAATGCAAAATGATTACAAACAAACAAACCTCATAGAGTACTTAAGTAAGTATTAGGTACATCGTCATAACTAGAAATGGGCTTACGTCTCAGTAGTGTTCGGCATGGAGTATCGGGACTTACGAAGCCCCTGTGGGCTGCGGGGCGAGATATATCGGGAATCTGCGAGTGACGATATATGACCTGTGTCGGTCGAAAATGCACCACCATGAGATTGTCAATGGGTTTAGCAGACCCTGGTGGCTTGAAAGGTTGTCACATTGCTATCAGAAAGAATCCGCAAACCTAAACAGGCTCGGGTATATATAAACGAGATGGGTGTTCCCGAGAACCTGGATAAGGCGAGAGACGTCTGACTGTGCGGAATGGTTGCCAGAGGAGATAGTCTTGGTGAGACGAGACATCGCAAGGCTCGTCCCAACGTCCAGATGCGGAATAGTTGCCTTCTTACCGAACCTCGCTTTGAGAACAGAGCATTTACAATATGGTGCTTCACAAAAACAGCTCATGATGGAGGTGGGACTACGAGGTCGCTAGGGAAGCCGTGAGGGCTCATATCTACGCACTCGAGGCACTCAATATTTCCTGGAGAGACCTAGGAAGCGAGTCTGGGGATGAACCAATTCTTGCGGATTGATTCGCCGAGTCAGGGGAATTACTATTGCTTCATTATTAGGAGTGCGGTGGTGTAGTGTAGGCCCCGTTTTCGGTATATCAACCCATTGCTCGAGGTATGCAACGACCACTTATCCAGTTATGGGTTGGGGATATATATGTTGATATATGTTGTATGTACGTGAAAGTCGTTCTGCTTGCTATGGTTAGTCTATTGCCAAAGCGGGTTTCATTCTAGGTCTTACAGTGAGGCTGACAATTTTGCATTTAGATGGGCTGATGGTTTTGTTGAAATGCCTCATATGCTTCATGGATGAATTGGCTTATCTCTGGAGAATAGACACCAAGAAGACCCAGATAAGGTATTAGTACGCGGTTTCGTGAGACGGAGTACCCCAGACAGTTGAGCGGAAAATTCCATCCGAGGCTACAAGAGTAATCGTACAGCCGAACCGAAGTTGCACCCGAAACCGACCATCGAGCTTCACAACTAGAATTCGTTTAAATATTTATTTTAATTCCATCTTGACCTGAGCACATTAGTGTTTGATTGGGGGCTTAAAATGGCAATTGGGGTAAGGTGTGGCCGCGCATTCTCGAAGCTGATTCCATGATTCCGCACGGGCTTCTTTCTGGCTTCTTCCCCGGAGTTTTCCAAGGCCAACCCCCCATGTAGAGTTTTAAAAAAAGCACGTAACGTGCCAATCGCTCCAGGGCGTGGCAACCCGGTTCCACGCTACATATTGCAATAGAGTACTCATAGGTATATCCCATTTCATCTATCTAGGTACATATCTGCACATCTCTCTGATCCCCGAGATCTGTCTCGCACTACTTTTAGCCCTGTTCTCCGTCGTTGATTCGTTTTTTTTATTTCCGCCCAGGCTGCCTTAAGATCCACTTGCATTCTAGTTCGCTATTTGTCTTGGAAATCCCTCCTCCCCGCTTCGGTGTTGTTGCACAGCAGACGCCAAACCAAGGTCCCTACTATATAGTACTTGCCAACTGCAGGCAGTCTCAGACGCCAGCTGTCCAGTTAAACAATTACATGTTACTGAGTAAGGGACTTAGGTCGCAAGCTGTCAAGCTGGGACTTCCCAATTTAGGCAAAGGACATTCACTCCCCACTTGTGCTCTCCTGTCTCTCCCGTCTCACCCTTTTCGACACACCATTCAACGCTTGCGCTCGAGTATAAGACCCCCGGGTGCGCTATCAATAAGCAATAATTATCACTCTTAGAAGCCACACCAAGCACGCCTATCTATGCCAACAACGCTATTGCTGGAGAGTCTTCCTCTGGAGGGTATGGATATACCCCCTTGTTGATCGATAGCTATATATCATAGCTATCTGAAGAGCCATTAACAAAGCTACAGTGCTTCATCACGTTCTTTCGAACCTTACGGCTTCGGAACTAGCTCCTCTCCGGTCGGTATCCCTCCGTCTACGCGACCTCGCAACTTTAAACGCCCACTGGCGCCGCTGCCTCCTCTTGGATCTTGTCCCCACCTTCGTTGCCTTCAACGAGATCGCGCAGATACCTCCGCTGTTATGGTCGTTCTCTTTGGCACACGACGGGTGGTTCCAGGCATACTGTGAGCTGAAAAGGGTCGTGAAAACACCCTGGTTACGGCGTGACGAGGATCTGATCGGAGCTCCGTGGATGGTGTATTTTAAGCAACATCTGCCAAGTACGGATCTGCTGGGAATCGAGGATCCGCACGCGACGATACGGTTCACGTCGGAAAATATGGCGATAGGGGTTTCGGGGCTACCGCTGACTTCGAGGAAGTGGTGGATAGAGAATGGCGTGATGCGAGGTGGGTGACTTTTCCCCACAATCGTCGGGAGAAATGAAGTATTGATGACTTTTTCCTGCAGTTTCCGCGTATCCCCCAAACGTTCCCGGACGGGAGCCGAGGACGCTTTGCCGGAAGTTTGAACACTCGACGGTGGCGATGATTTCAGATTCGCCCGAGTTTTTAGAGGCCATGGTTAAACTTAACAATACGATACTCGAGAACGTAGCCCGTGAGCGAAGGATGTCGCAACCAGAAGCCGAGCTTCGAAAAAACGCATTCGAACAAATGAGAAAGAGCATTTTCCCTTCGTCAGATTTTGATGCGAGGAATAAACGGTTACGGAGTGTGCTTGGCCTGGCAGATGAGAGTGGCGACGATAGTGAGGAGGATGCAGTAAGTACGTATACGGTGTCCATTTTGTTTGGGTGATGATTGTCGATGGGATATGTTATGCTGTGTATCCATTGATTTCTGTTTTTTCTTTGGTGGGGACTTGTAAAGAGGTATGGGAGTTGTGATCTGGTGTTATATGGATAGTTAGGCTAATGGTGTGGTCTTCTCGATATCAGGTACCAAGCAATGAATAACAGGACGACGAGAACGAATACAGCCAATCAGATCAGAAATGGTTTGGGTGTTGTGGCGGCGGCGCGGTGGCGGATAAGCGAGGGGGTATTTGGCGGGATTTTTGGCGTACAATATATTTGGAGAGTTGGGATTGGTCTCCGTTGAGCGAGCGTGGTCACGTGATGCGCATAAGTTATTATTTTGGGGTACATTGTGATCTTAAGTTTACTTTAAGATAAGATGTGCTAGTTGAGTTGTAGCCATTATTTTGATCATGATGTGTATTCGATTAAAAGCGCGACCTAGGAGTCGCAGTTTCGGTGGTATGGACCCATTGCACAACGACGGTGCATGGTAACCTTTGCAATGGGGTATAGGGCCTTTTTTCCATTGCCGCTGGATACCTTATTCGCCAGGTTGAACGACCAATCGTCATGTGTGCTTCATGGACCCCTCCATATCACTCAGCATTACTTCAACCCCTTTTCAGTGATGTGACTGGGGCGGCAGGGGGGCTGCTGAACCAGGTCAATTAACTGGTTAGCTGTTCTTGCGAGTCTTCAACTGCGCGATATATCCCGTTAGCCCGTGCTTTCGGCTTCACGGCTTCACGGCTTCACAGTGTAAACCAATTTCTTCAACACTCTGCGGTCTTGAATGTAAAGCTCGTATATATTTGAAACAGATACATCGCGAATGTACGACTTAATAGAGATGGATGGATAGAGTATGAGTATGCTCCGAATTCGAAGTAGCTATGAAGTTCTCCGCAATGCGGTCTGAATGACGTGCGCATGCACTTGTTCAATAGTAGCTCCTACCTAATGTCGTTGACATATTTCTCGCTGACCGAGAGAAGTCCAGCAAGAACCAGACGCTTGGTTTAGTTGACTGAGTATGGTGCTATAAACACCAGGTGCTGTAATACCAGGTTCGAAGCCTCAGAGTGCAATAAACGCTGGGCCACGGATTCATGATGCTATAAACATCAGGGGCGGTAAACACCGGGTTTAAAACATATGGCGCTCGCTCTTTTGCTTTCGCCTTGCTTTTGTGGTCCTAGTTTGGTCCAGTATAGAATGATGGAAATCAAAGCATATACAAGAATTGATCACCTGCGTGCTCTGCCTTGGTCCTGCTTTTACTTCCTGAGATCCTAGAGGTCCCATACAGAATGGTGGAAATCATTGTATAAACAAGAACTGAGCGTTTGGCTTAGCTGGTGCTACATAAACACCGGGTGCTCTAAACACCGGGAGATTCGAAACCTCATGGCGCTGTAAACGCCAGATTACGGGTTCATCATGCTATAAACACCAGGGTTCAAAACCTAGGACGCTCACTTTTGTGCTGGTAGTTTCAAACGTTGGGAATCTTGCGCCGATGCCCCGCTTTTACTCTTTGAGATACTATCTTAGCAAGGCCCGTAGTTTTATCCGTTTCAGTAGGCAGCCGGGCAAAAGAAGCACAAAAGAGTAAACAGTCGTCACGGGTTTTGAACATGTAGTCTGGCGTTTATTGCGCCATGGGGTTTCGAACCCCCCGGTGCTTACAGCACGTGGTGTTTATAGCACCAGCTAAGCCAAGCGCCCGTTTCTTGTATATGCAATGATCTCCACCAGGAATCGGTGTTGTAACCGCCGAGTGTGGGTTCGAACCTGGGGTTACTCTTTTACCTGGCCGTAACCCACTTATCTCGATGGGATGAATAATAACAGACTTTGCTCGGAAATATAATTTGTCACGGGTCTACTGGGAGCTTCACAAGACCATGGCTGAAATCAACGCATATACAACTGAGTTCTTAGCTTAACTGGTGCTAGAAACACGCTTGGAGCGATGTAAATACTAAGGTTCACAGGCTCTAAACCCGTAGTGCTTAATTGGTCATAAACATTAAAGTCACAGACTCAAAACCTGTAAAGAACACTTTTTTGCTCTTGAAGACATTTGCTCGGCTGTGGCTCGCCTCTCAGCGGGCTCCGCCGAAACGAATAAAGCTACGAACTTTGCTACAGTATGTACTAGAAATTTTATAGTACCATGGCTGAAATCCACGCATGTACAACAATTGAGCGTTTGACTTAACTGGTGCTAGAAACACCAGGTGTTGTAAATGCGGTGCAGGTTCGAAACCTACAATCAGGACAGGTTCGAAACCTACAGTGCTATAAACACTGGGTTTGCAGGCTCTAACCCTGCCGTGCTGTAAACACTGAGATTCGCAGAATCGAAACCTGCAGAGATCACTCTTTTACTTTTCTTTTTGTCTGTCACTAGCTGCAATGTCGAATTCCAGCAAGGATAGGTAAGTGAGGCATCTCGGTGAGACACCGTCAAAAGGAATAATGCTATGGGTTTCGCCCAGAAGTTAGATACCAGACTGTGCACGACCGAAGCCGCAGTTACATATATACAATTGAGCGCTTAGCTTAGTTGGAAGAACATGGTGCAAGAAACACCAGGTTCGAAACCTCATGGCGCTACAAACGCCAGAGGACGTGTTCATGGTGCTATAAACATCTCGGGGGTTGAAATCTCATGGTGCTGCAAACGCCCGGACTGGGATTAAAAACCTATAGTGCACTCTTTCAATTTTGCCTTTGAACCGGCGCCATCTCCATGTCTTCGAAGCTCTCACCAGACTGGTTCAGTCATCCTTTCAGCGGAGTAGAATCATATCTCACTTGTATATACCTAGGTACTTATTTCGATGGCCCACTTGGTATATTTAAGTCTGAGATTATGTCTATTTAGTGGTAACACACTAAATTCAGATAACAAGCGCTACTAGCACTCTGAATTATCAGTCTTCCTACTCCTAGGTCTGCCCGAGATACTAATCCCCGCATCGAGCTCAACATTCCCAGCTTTCACTTAGGTTTCCTTGCCACAAACCTCACCCTAATATAATTCACCCACATGCCCCCGTCTTCCCTCCTCCCTACACTCTCGAGCACACTCTCAACCTCCTCCACAGCCCCTTCCCTTTCTTCTACAGGCAAACACTCTAACATCTCAGCAGCAAACAGCTTAACCCATCCCTTTATCCCACCGTCCTCACTAGTCGTTAACTCCGTCTGCCTCAACTCCGTCTCTAGCACCTCGACAACGAACCCCGCGTCTTCAAGCAATGCCCGAAACCCCCGCTCACTCCCAAACCACCACGGCACACTCTCCCTTGCCCGCTTCGCATTAACTCCGCGGTGTATTAGCGCGCCGAGCACCGCAGCATGCACCTCTCCAATGTTTCCGTGCGCACCACACTCGGCAACGAATGCACCACCAGGAAGAAGGAGGTCGTAACAGCGGGCAAAGAATGCGGTGCGGGAGGAAGGAGTGGTGCGGAGGACCCAGTGCAGAGCTGCGTTGGAGAAGATTTTGGTGTATTGAGGGAGAGAGGAGGGGAGAGACAGTGCTGAACTGATGAGATAGGTTGTGTTGGAGGTTTGTGGGCAGGCAGCGATCATGGATAGTGAGGAGTCAATGCCTGTGACGGATTTACACAGTGGGGAGAAGGTGGATGTTAATACGCCATCTCCGCAGCCTAGGTCCAGGAGAGTGTCTATACGTTGTGTTAGCGGAGATGAGAGAGGGGAAGAGGGTGAGAGTACCAGTAGGTTGGAGGTCGAGGAGGGAAACGACGCGGGTTGTGAGTTTCGAAACGAAGGGGGCAACGGTCGTGGAGTAGGTGTGCGGATCCCAGTTATCGGTGGCCATTGGGGATGTTGGGGAATAGAAAGGAGGAGCAATATATGGGGGAATATGGATTCCGGTGAGGACTTAAGTACTTGGGAAGACTCACGTGTGAAGTGCGCGGAAACACAAGTGGGGACGGAGTATTGGAGTGGGGCGCAGAAGAGTCATGCAGGACGGTACCTGGTAGGTGTTAATATTGTTTTGAGATCGCAGTCACGGGATTTGGTGCTGGTGGTGGTGAGTCTGGAGTGAATCCATTGAGTTCTAGGGGCCCAATTGGTTATGAGGATGGATGGGCTGCCAGAACTTAGAGTGATGTAATAAGGCAGGATAAGGCTTTTAATTGCAGTATCTGGTGTTGTTTCCACGCCAATCATTAGTCATCACTCATCGCTATTATCAATATCAATATCAATATCAATCTCTGTATCTCAGGTGCTGTCAATGAGCGCCTGTGAATAAGAGGCAATGCCATGACTTTGGGGCGGAAACATGGATTGAAATGCACGATGAAATCGTGCATGATGTAGCCACAGGGATCATTTGCCATAGCTCGGTATTCTATGGGGTATTGAACCCTTGCCGAGAAGAGGAGCTTCCAGCTGAGTCTCGTAGAAAGCAGCACTCATGTACTCAGGGACCCTCCGGACTGTTAAAGAGGATTCCACAACACTAGATACATACTGTACCAAAAATGCCCCGTTTATTGATGCCGAGTTTATGCTGTATTAATGTTGAATTCTTTATAAATGTATGCATTGGCTGAACTTGTGGGGTATTTCGGAATTTGCGACAATATCAATTGTTTTGAATGTGGGATCAATTTCACAATAATGTAGCACAGAAGACCACATTAGATGGTATATTGATGCCACATTGATGCTGGATTGCTGTCATATTCAAAATGATGTGCATTGAGTTAAATAGTAGAGTTACACTACATTACTTCCACATGTGTATATTTTGCAAATGCCTGCACACGCTCGTACATGCCCACGCATGCCCGCGCTTGCCTCCAGGCCCGATGCTGCCAGCTGACTAACATATGGTAAAAAAATCTCTGGCATGATTCGAGCCTGTTTCAGTGGGTATTGTACACACCCACTAACCACTACACTATGTATGTAGTTTTCTGAACATAACATCATGTTAGGGCTATTTGTAGGTATACTGGTTTATTACTGTCACATCATTGTGACAAGAATGTGGAATGCCTGCCACATCTATGCAAATGCTCAATGCTGCTCAATTGACCAATATTACCCCATTCAACTAAATACTCAATCATTTACAATGTCATATTTGCTGCTATCTTGTATTACTGTGGTATTTTGAGCTATTCCCCAGTAATTGGAATCTTAAATTTAGTAATATGCTACAATCACTGGACTCTGGGAGTCATGCTGCACTCGGGTAAATGTTGCACTGCGGTCACATCAATAAACGGGGGTTTTTTGGCATAGTAGGTAGTTATACTGGTCATGATTTGCAAGGGAGTTGGTGATTTGGCTCGGAATTCATATATTCTAGCCAAACTAGCGGTGTACATTCCTCCTAGCTTGCGGAAGAAAGAGCGCACTTCCTGTTATTACTTATTGGCAGATAGAATGTCCTGAATTCCTGTTTCAGACCTCACCAACTGTAGGAAAAGTTTCTCGATTTACTAAATTTCCAGTGCTGATTTTCACATCTTCCTTGACCGTCAAAAGTCGGTTGCTCAGATCCTATGTACGCCCAACAAGGCGATTGCAGATATTGTGGAGGACACAGGGGTAATCAGGAACGATAACGATCTAGGGCTTAGGGTTGCAGAACATCAATACCCGGTCAACATATATCACTTGTGGTAAACTTAAACAAGCCGGAACGGAGGTGCTTTTGGTAAAGACATCACTACGTTTGGCCTAAATGTTCCGTATTTGATTTACCTAAACCTTCTGCAAGGTCGGGTTTGGGACTTGGTTTCTGCAGCGGGCGCATTTGTGGAAGGGACTGACGATATATCGCTGAAGATTGCAAACATCCAACTGCATCTACAGGCCAATTAAGCTTGAACAAATAACGGACTCACCACTCACCTACCACAAGCTCATCGAAGAGGGCTCTGGCGGAAGATGTTGGCGGTGATGGAAGAGATTTACCACGCCGAGTGCTACTATGTGCAAACCTTGGCACTGTAAACAAAACGTCATGGGCTGGCCCCGTGGCGCAGTGGTATCGCTCCTGAAAATATAGGCGGGGTATACGGTCACAATGCTGTGGGTTCGAATCCCAGTGCCAGCCGGTGTGAAGGGGACAAAGGGTAGCGGGTGGGGAACTCCGCCATCTAACCGGCTTGCCCGGAGGCGGAGGGGATATGGGGCTCTGTCATACTCTAATTAGAGTGCATACAGTATGAATAAAATAAAATAAAAATAAAACGTCATATTGATCAGCGTTCAAATAAGTAAGTTGAAGCAACACATGAAAATGATGAACTTATGGCCTCACAAGTCAGTTAGATGTCTTGTATATAACTGTACCCATTCACAAACACTTCAATTCCAACCAAAATTATACCCACAACCACAACACCTCAGTCACCCTTTATCAGGATTTAAACTATAGCCACAATGACAACCTCAAGCAAAGAAGTCCTCATAATCCTTTCTTCCTGCTCCACCATCACGGTCGAGAAAAGCGACGGCACCAAGATCGAGAAGGAAACCGGTTTCTTCCCGAAAGAGCTCGCACAGCCGCTTCTTCACCTGCTAGATCATGGATATTCCCCAGTATTTGCGTCTCCAAGTGGAAAGAAACCAAACATGGATCCACTATCTGGTACGACACTCCTGCTTCTCGCTCTCTATGCACCGTCTCATAATGCACCCAGATAACGCAATATGGTTCTTCTCCTTTGCCGAAAAGGAGAAGGAGAAGCAACTTCTGGACAAGATGAGCATAGAGAAAAGCTTCTCTTGTCCTAAGAAGCTTGCAGATATCTCCGATGCAGAGCTGAACCAGTATTGGGGCGTGTTTGTGCCTGGAGGCCACGCACCGATGGGTGATATTGGGAGTGACCCAGACCTTGGAAGGATCTTGAGGCATTTCCATAATGAGGGGAAGCCAGTATGTACCCACATCTAACCCGAGAACGGAACCTGGAGCTGACGCGGAATATAGACGGCTGTGATCTGTCACGGCGCCATTGCGCTGCTGTCAACGTACAAACAGGGCGAGAATTTCCCATATGATGGGTATAAGGTAACGTGTTATGTGAACAAGGAGGAGATATTGAATGAACTTCTCTGGGGAGGGAAGATAAGAAGGTGTGAAGATGCACCAAGAGAAGCCGGGTGCGCAGTTGAGACTACAACTTTACCGTTGTTGTCGAAGGTGGTTGTCGATCGAGAGCTTGTCTCTGGCGAAAATCCAACTTCTGCAGACCAGCTTGGAGTGAAGTTTGTGGAGATACTGGAAGGGAAAGTGCAGGGAAAGATATTTTGAAGGTGGCTGGATTGTACAAATTCGAGTTTTCTTGGAGCCGTGTTTTGAAATAATCAAATCATGTAGTCAACCTGCAGCAGTCAACTTTGATTGGCAAGCTTAAGAACTTCTAGAATTCTATCAAAAGCCCCTAAAATTTTAGATCTTCATCTCTATTCCTTCTTGCTTGGTATATTCTAGCATCCTCCCAATTTTCAGCGACTCCCCATTCTCGATGGCCTATACCTTTGCTCCAGTTTCGGCCTCTTGATTTACTCGTGTTCGGCACCCGTAGGTTCGTGTCCCTGAGATGGCTACATGTAGGATAGACACCGGCATTCGAGGCCACCACCAGCGCGGGTCAAGAGTTGGTCAAGAGTGAATTTGAGTTTGGAGCACTAGCTTAGGGGCGATAGTTTCAATCACGGATGCTAGTGATTGTCCCGGATAATGATAATGATAAAAGGCTCTACGGAAAGCTAGGTGGTACGGATTATTGTAGGGCTGTCATGGCAATTCGGCTCTTCCGAGTTTACAATTTCTCCGTTGTTCTGTGCCGACCGGAACACAGAGCTATTAGAAACCCGCCGCATGAGTGATATCCGATGATATTTTCACCAAAATCTTCGTTGCGTCAAAGAGAATCAGCGTCGATGGCGTTAGCGCTAATTTGGTGGTGCATATGGCAGATGGAATATCCATACCCGAAGCGATATTGATTTCGCTGTAAAATCTTGCTGCTGGCGTTGAAGGGGCATGAGTGCCAAGACCGGCGTCGAGTCGCTGTTCGGCTCCACCTCCCATCCCTTCTGCAGCACTCGACCTCACTTCCCACTTCAACCTTCTCCTATTTGCGCCTCATTCAACAATCCCCCACATCCCCCATAATACCTCGAAAATGCCGTCGATAGATTGCTCCTGGGTCGACGTCGCCTTCCCCCTTCCTGCCCAAAGCAAGCTAAACACCTCTGTACGCGATGCTATTGGTATCACCTCAAATAGCCTTGTCGCAATCACTTCACGCAGCTAACAAAAACTGTGGCAACAGCTCAGGATCCTAAATACCACACTCTCTTTAGCGACATTGGTAACTATATAACCTCAATCCGGGACGGCGTCGCAAACGAGCCAGCCGCAAAGAAACGAAAGCTCGACACTCCCAGCGAAGGCGCCTCGCCCGCGCCGCCGCCGCCCCCGCCTGCAAAGCCCGCCCCCACCGATGGCGCAGTCTTGACGATCGAAGGAATAAGCTTCAGCGTGCCACAGCGGAAGAAGTTCTCGTTAGTCTTTACAGGGAAGAGCGTCAGCGCCGCTACTGCGGCGGGAGCTGTAGAGTTTGGCGTTGACTACGATAACATTGGTTCGCTGCCTCGCGCTTCCTTCGAGTTCGTACTAGGAAGCTGATTATACCAGATTATGTGTGCTGCCTCCCTGTCCCCGACAAGGCGGCTCGACAGTGGAACTTCTGTATCTTCCTAGTCGGCGCGGATGGCCTCCCCGGTAGCTCCGGAGACGCCCTCGTCTTTACGATCCCCGATGGTGCACCCAAGACAGCATCTGGCGACGCGCTGGGAGGCGGATATGACACAACTACCTACCGAACGCTACTAGTCGATCTTTTCAATAACTATCTCAAGCCGAGTAAGGCGAGGATCTCGGCGGTCGAGGAGCCCAAGGAGTCGATTTTCTATTCTATAATCCCGCAGAGTCATCGCAAGGGTGAGAGGGCGTTCCACATCAAGGCGCATCGGGGCAGCAAAGAAGGTTATTAGCGACATCAACCCGCTTTCACTTCGTTCACTGGCTAATAGATGACATCCAGGTTACCTTTTCTTCCTTCAGCGTGGAATCCTTTGGGCTTTCAAGAAGCCACTTGTCTACTTCTCATTCGGAAATATCGATTCTGTTAGTTATACATCAATCACAAAACGAACCTTCAACCTATCCATCAAAGTGCAGGAGGATCGCGGCGGCAACGATATCGAATTTTCAATGATTGACCAGGAGGACTACACGGGTATCGACGCGTACATCAAAGCTCGGAAGCTAAATGATGCATCCATGGCCGAGAGCAGAAGAGCAAAGAACTTCAATGTCAATGGCAAGACTGACGGTGGTGACACGGAAATGGGCGGGCTTGGCGAACTGGAAAAGGCACTGTTTGATGCCGAAGACGAGGAAGAAGAGGATTATGTTCCAGGTGGCGAGGATGGCGATGATGGGAGTGGAGAAGATAGCAACGAGAGTGGAAGTGACGACGACGACAGCGATTCAGATGATAATCATGAGATGGAAAGTGATGGCGAGCACAGTGTGGATCTGCAGGATGAACTCGGATCCGAGATGGAGGATGTGGAGCCTGACGCTCCCAAGCCTAAGAGGGCCAGGAAGGGTAGAGTGTGAGAATATTGCGTAGGAGGATGTGCGATAATGAACGCTGGGCAACAAAAATAGCGATTTTTATGTTTTGGGGGTAGAAGGCTGGCTTTTTTTGTCTTGGTCAGTTTGTATGTCCCGTATATATATCATGACACTTTCCAGTCTGCCTGCGTCATCAGAATTACCTTTTAGATTATTATAAGGGATAACTGTATTGTGTAGAATAACGATGTTTATGCTGGATGATGCTATGACACAGTGTAAAGTAGGTACAACTAGCAAAAATAGCTCAAAGCAGCTTTTCCAACCCTCCTCTCGCCTTCGCTGACTTGCAATTCGATGTCTCCACTCAACCCACTCCCAACTCACGGATCCGTGACCAAGGCCGTTCCCACAGCGAAGAAAGGGCTTGTGGAAACGAAGACAATTAAGGAGAAAGCTAGAATCACAGCGTGTTACCACGTCGGTCATGAAGCTTGAAGCTACAATTATTAGCCAGCTGAACTATAAATGGCAAGCTTTACCAGCAACTGCTGGGGAATTAGGGTTGTATAATTTACATCGGGGATAAAGCACTTCACCAGGAAAGGTGGCCTTGCGCGACGCACAGCCTATAGACAAGCGGTTCTCGAACGGTATTCCATAGGTAATTTGACGTATAGATACTATGGACCCACGCGTTGACTAAAAACTATGATACACTGACAAATATCTGCACTCGATACTATACATAACGCTGCATACAGCACACGCTCTCAAGCACACTCCTAAGTACGCTCCCAAGTACGCTCGATTGTATGCCCCCAAGCTCACTTGACCCTCCCAAGGCTTCCTGCGGAAAAAGCTTTTCACCTTGAAGCACTCTCTCTAGTGGGCTCTCTAGCGGGCCCCCAAGCGGGCTCTCAAGCACTCTCCCAAGCGGGCTCTCTAGCGAGCTCTCAAGCAGGTTTTCAAGTGCTTTTTTAAGCATGTCGGCTTGCATAGGTCCGTAGATTTTGCAGGCTGTAAATGCTTCCATATACCCACACGCAGATGTCTATGGACTGACTATGGACAACTATAGACTGCGCGTCGCGCAGGGGTCCACGGGAAGCTTGTTATGAGCGCGTAGCGCAGTCTATAGTCGGTTGCACCTTTGCCAGTGTTGGACTGGAACCTTGATCCCTCAAGTAACTACGTGATCATAAACCTGAACAGCTTCTAACAATATTAAAACTTTGAACAATTCATACTCCGCAGAAACTCACCTTTCCAGTACCTGTCCCACTGTCCCCTCATCCTCCCCGTCCCCCAGCCTGTTATCAACAAACATTGGCATCTGGATCAGTGCAATAGTTATGCTTATGGGGCGGCGTACTGGCTGAAACGGAAAGTTGACTGTTTGTAACTATGCGCATCCGACTGATACGAAAGTTGACTTATTCGCGAAGCAGTCGGCTTATTCGCAAAGTGGATTACTTCTTCGTCTATAATGAACACAACATCGTAGTTCCTGGGCTTATTATGATCAAGGATTAAATGTTGGGTCTTGAAGGCACACTGAACGAGGAGTTCCTTGTAGTTATCTCCAGAAATACTCGATGACCAAGAGCGTAGCAAGACCGCTTTCCGACCATGTTCAATGAGACGCTCAGCTAGCAGCATTGCTAGTGCGCTCTTCCCCGAGGTGGGTGTACCTCTGACGTACGCGATACGGGCATCGTCTAGGATTTCAACCAATTGCTTGATTGTGTCTTTGCGCTGGCACATAAACTGATTCATGAGGCAGGGTGGTAGTAATTATCAATATCTGTAAGAGAGAACGGTAGTCAGGTAGCAATTCTCGGACGGATAGGGAAAAGGGTACAACAGAAAAGAGCGTTGTCGATAGGTGGTGATTGCACTGTTAATCGCAGGGGTGGTGCACCGGTGACAGAAGGTGGCATGTGAGAGTTTTCAGCGAAACCGAAGAGGTCACCGGGGGAAGGTCTGTGTCTTTTTGGCTGCTCGGGCATCTTTGGAGACTGTCGAAAGTTTATGTTGACTCGTTACTTGGTACTTACTAGATAAGTAGGTATATATCCTATAGGGGGTTCGATAAAACTTAAAACTCTATATGGCTTATGGAAGCCTTAGTGAATGATTCTATATGGTGTTTTGGATGCTTCTTTAAGGATGAAAGCTAGATTGTAGCCTTATAAGGTTCAGCACTTTTATCATACCCCTTTATAGATATTCGAGCAAGTGACGTTGACACAGGGCGGTCACGGGAAGATATGTAGGTTAGGGTTATATACCAGGGAATCTTGCATTTACAGTCGGCTTATGGACTCACCCACTGCATTGCATATTTGGAGTCTTCCCTTACAGCGATCCAATCCCTGCGAGAGCGTAGCTGGGATGGTGAGATGTTACACGGATAGACTTCCGATTCAAGATCTAGTCCCCTGCCAGAGGGGACGGATTCTCCATTTCTATTCTCCAGTCCGCCGACGCATCATACCTTTAAATCTCGAGATATCTCGGTTTCCCCAAGCGCAGCTACCACGGGTATTGAATCCATGGCCTGGCATTTGTAGCGCGGTGGGATTTCGAACCCTGGTGTTAAAGCACCTGATGTTTATAGCACCTGGTGTTTGCAACACTAAGCTCAGCGGCTAATCTAAGTGATTAGTTGTGTATGCATTGATTTCAGTCATGATCATGTAAAGTATCTCGCAAAGTTCGTATATTCGTTTCGACGGAATCTCGCCGAGATATGAGTTACGACCGAATAGAAGGACAGCAAAAGAATGATTTCTGTAGGCTTCGAGCCTACGATACCGCACTGCAGGTTTCAAGCCAGCACCCGGCGTTTACAACACCGGTACCTGATGCTTCTAGGCTCTAACACCAATTAAGCTAAGCGTTCAGTTGATGTATATGAGTTGACTTAACCCATGATTACACAGATCACACTTCCGCAGAAAACCATAGCATTATATATCGGTAGAATCCCGCTGTTGGGTGAGTTGCAGCTGGGCAAAAGAGCAAAAGAGCAGGTTTGGAGCCCGTATCTCAATATTTACAGCACTGCAGGTTTCGAGCCTGTGAATCTTAGTGTTTAAAGTACTGCAAATTTCCCTACAAGTATTTACAATACTGCAGGTTTCGAACCCGCACATGGCCTGATGTTTCTAGCACCATGCCAGCCAGTCAAGCTAAACGCTCAGTCGTTGTATATTCGTTGATTTCAGCCGTAATCATGTAAGTATCTAGTACAGTACATAACATCTACAGCGTTATTAATTTAGGTAGATTAATTAAGTTGTAGTTGGATAAAGGAGTATAAAAGAACGATACCAGCAGGTTTGGAGCTTGCGATTTTAGTATTTAGAGCACTACAGGGTTCGGACCTGTGAGCTTAGTGTTTGTAGCACCGTAGGTTTCGAACCTAAACCCGGTGTTTCTAGTACAGTGACCACCAGCTAAGCTAAGTGGTTTGTTGTATGGGTTGATTTTAGGCATGGTCATGTAAAATTTCTAGTACATAGCTGGCTGTATATCTGTTGGCATGAGATTTGGCCTGGTGGCTTTGGTGGCGTTTGGGGGTTTACAGCTTCTATCGGCCTAAGGCTGCGGGCATGAGGCCGGTGGCTTGTAGCTCTCATGGGCCTCGCTTGCCTCTATGCCGAGGAGCAGGCCTAGCTCCGGCACTGGTACTCGGCTTTGGGCTCCGGTTGTGATACTCGGCTTCGCCGAGTATGGTCTTTTCTCTGTATATAAGCCTGCCGTTTTCTCTCTCTTTAGATGTATAGACAATTGAGCTTCTTCGTTCTTTCTCTTTTGATCTCAACAATATCCGAGCAAAGGTCCATAGTATTATTCATGTTAGCGGAATTGAGTGAGTTACGGCCATGCAAAAGAGCAAAAGAGTGATCTCTGTAGGTTTTAAGCCTGCCACTTAGAGTTTACAGTACTGCAAATTTAGCGTCTGCGATGAATGTTTATAGGTTTATAGCACTGCAGGTTTCGAACCCCCACATATGGCCAGCGTTTACAACACCTGGTTATCTAGCACCTAAGCCAAGCGCTCAGTTATTGTATGTGTTGATTTAATCCATGAGCTGTACACAACAGTTTACACCTCCGTGAAATCCTATTGCATTGTGCATTCTGAAATACTAAGTAATCAATCAAAGTTCCGGGTGGATTTATGTGACAAAGGGTTGTACTACATCAAGGCCGTCCTTCGGTACTTAGTAGGTATATAAGTATTTCTCCTTCTGAACTCGGATTCAATCCTACTGTCAGCACCATCACACCGGCAGCAGAAAACGGCTATATAATTAATTACAATTTTCCGCAGACTAGGAGTTCCCAAGGACGGAAATGTATTCCCGGAGGCCAACTTCTCAAGTGTCACCCGAGGACCGTAAGATGCTAATTGACGTCTCTGCATGGGAGGTACAATGCTTATATGCATACTGCACGTTTGGCGCTCCTCGGTTTTGTCAGACATCTGCCCTCGCACGCTTGGTTCAGCAATATTATTCATATAAGGAGACGACATGTGTCTTTTCGATTCTTATTGGTCAGACTTCTGTGGCTGAGTGGCTGATAGTGGCAAGTATAACCACAAGAACTCAAATCAAAAACGACCCACTAATTTAAGCAAGTTGCACTCTGACAACAAAGTGTGATATACACGAAATGTGTATAACTATACCTGCTTTCACATCCCAGGTTCAGATTCATGATATCTTTAATATTGGGTGAGTGGTGAGTGGTGAGTGGTTGTGGATTAATACCTTTATTGTAATGTTTTTGTACAGTAGTATGAGGAGAATTTGTAATGGAGTAAATTGGCAACTGGGAAGTGAAATAGGACCTATTTATGGATGTTTCATCCCTAGAACATGTTGTGATTAGAGCAAAACTTGGCGACATCATTGGATTTCAATTGATTCAAATAGCTGAGCAGAAAGCTTCTTTTCAGCTGACAATAATTGCTCTGGCCATAGAAATAGTACAAACCCACAGAGACTTGGAGAGATACACTTGTGGGCTTGGGACTTGTACAGTGAGTGTACTATAGAAGTTGGAGTTGAGTGTACACGGATCCTTGGGTATTTCAGCTGCAGTCAAGTAATTTACAGAGTATCACTCCTTTTGCTACTGTGGCCTTGATTCCTTTCTCCATTCCTCCTCTCCACTGCAACGCCCCACAACAAAACAACCAACAGAGTGGCTGGGTAGTCTATTTAGTAGGATATTCACCTGGATACAGGCAGTCATTGATGTGGAGGGTGGCATGGCACCATGTGTGTGGTATTTGGTAGAGAGGACAGGTGGTGCATTCAACTTTTTCCCTTCATACAAATGGAGTCATAGATGTCACTAGATTATCTTTACATGTTCTAGCACAGTGAAAATGGCTGCCAGGACTTGATATCATATCTGGAAGTGCGCCCAACTTTTGGCACCCTCCAAGCACTTGAAAGCCAGGGGTAAGGTATACCTGGGAGTCGAGCTGGAGACGATCTATCTGGGCACCTCCAAAGGGCGGCGAAGCCGCCACCGTAACTTGTATGCGGTATAAACGTGTCAGCAGTTGGTGGTTTTCCGCGCTTGAGCTCTCCTGTCAGTGTCAATATCCTCATTGTCTGATAACTTTCTGGTAGTTAATGTTTCGTTCTCGCCAAGACGGCCCAACCTCTCCAATCCGGTTCACAATTGCCCCAAGTTTCGTAGTCTTCGGGTATGTTTCGAAATAGAGGTCTCGTCCCGTAATGTGGGTTGCCAATTGTCTCGTGCTCTTGCTCGCAAGCTCGTTGGCCGAAGTTTATTTCGCAAGCTGGGAACGAGACAAGGTTGCCAATGAGGTACAGAGTTGTAGTTAAATTTTACCACCTTGTCAAATCACGTGCTCTTATCAACACCACAACTCCTTCACGAAGGAGGTGGATCTGCGGTGTGTGGGGCGATTGTCGACAGATCTAAGGCAGCCATTCAGATATCCTTTTCAGGTCCTATCGGAGACTATGGCTTCGTCCGGATTGGATGCAATAATAGCCGTGCTATATATCCCTTGGCTGCAGTATTCCGGTGAGTTATTCCTTGTATATATTGCTGTTATTATGCAATATTCGCTTCGGCACTCAAGGTTGAGTACTTTATTGCTTTTAGAAGGTTCCAAGTGAATTGAGCAGGCAGGGTTCATGGCTATCAGTTCTTAAACAGAGGAGGGTAAGACACGGGAATTGATATAAGTAGCCTCTCGGCCGGACCCCAAATACTTCTCAAATTCGTCTTAACTATTGCAACATGTCTGATACGAACGACTCCCAGCAGTTTAAAAACCTTGGGTACAAGCAAGAGCTGGTGCGGAATCATAGTCGATGGTGAGCCTAATTCACCCTTATGGTGAACTGACTGATATCAATAACGAATTCTGCATAGGTCGTTTCTTGGACTAGCATTCATTACTCTGAATACATGGGTTGTGCTTGCTGCGTCATTAGGGCTTGCGCTCCCGTCGGGAGGCCCGTCGGTTGTACTGTGGGGGCTCGTGGTGTCCGGCTTTTGTAGTGGATGTTTGGCGGCGAGCATGGCCGAGTTTGCGAGTGCATATCCTATGTGAGTTGTTTCTTCCAGAAGTGTAATATTAGATGCTTATTGTCTATGGGTGCAGTGCAGCGGTGCGTCCTGAGTTCGAGATTGGTGTTGCGCCTTTGGGACTGATTAAATGTAGGGTCAATACTATTGGGTCGCTATCGTATCGAGTCCTGAATGGGCGCCGCTTCTAAGCTGGGTGTGCGGGTGGGTCAATATCGTTGGATGGGTGTTCGGGGTAGGGGCGGTGGGATCACTCGCTGCTATCATGATCATGGGAATGGTATCCACGATGAATCCTGTACGACAGACACCTCCTCGGCCTCATACCTGTTTGTTATTGCTAACTAGGATTAGACATATGTCACGGAAGATTGGCATATCTTCCTTGTGTATATTGCACTTTCTCTGCTAGTCTTTTCCATCAACGCATTCGCCAACAGGCTTCTCCCTTCCCTCAATAGAGCCGCTCTGATATGGTCGCTCATCGGCTTCGTTTTGATTGCTATTACCGCCCTAGCCTCTGCCGCACCAGATTTCCAAAGGGCCGGCATTGTGTTTGGTGGTGTCATAAACAAGACTACATGGCCAACGGGACTGGCCTGGATGATCGGCCTTCTCCAAGGCACCCTCTCGCACGTCTTCTACTCCATAGAACTGGCGTCCACCTGTAGCTAACTTGCCCTAAGTTTGATAGGATATGATGCTCCTGCCCATCTAGCCGAGGAGATTTCGGATCCCGCCAAAAACGTCCCGCGGACTATGGTCAATTCTGTGATCATTGGTACAGTATCCGGATTCTTTCTCTGTACGGCGCTTCTATTTTCAGCGCCAGATATGGACTCTGTGATTGCAGCGCCTGAGGGACCAATCCTTTTTATTCTCTCCCACGCCACAGGTTCCACCCGGGCTGCAGTGGCGCTTATTACATTTCCACTCGTGTGCTTGGTATTGGGGCAAACGATGATAATGACTTCTGCCTCCCGGCTTGTCTGGGCGTTTTCTCGTGACGGAGGACTCCCGTTTTCGCCGTGGTTGGCGATGATACATCCCACCCTTGGGGTACCGTTAAATGTGCTGATGGTGACGCTTGGGGTTGTTATGGTGTATGGTATATTGTTCTTTGCAGGTTCGGCGGCGCTCAATTCGTTGGTGTCGGCTAGTATTGTGTCACTGGGAATCAGTTATGCCTTCCCAACGTTTGTGAATATGGTGGGAGGAAGAAGGAAGCTGCCTCGAGACCGCCCGTTTAAGATGTCGGAGCCGGTGGCATGGGCGGTAAATACAGTCGGCGTGGCGTTTGCATTGGTTACGACAGTATTATTTTTGTTTCCGCCTGGGGGTAGAGAGGTGACGAAGCATTCGATGAGTATGTTCCTACATTTTTGATTGTTGTGGGCGTGTGTGCTGACGAAACTAGACTATACGGTTGTGGCGTTTGGGGTTGTAATTGTGTTTGCGATGGTGGATTACTTTTTGGAGGGGAAGAAGAGGTACAAAGGGCCGAGGCTACCGGCCATCATTGAGACAAATAAGTCAGTAGTTTCTAACGAGCAGAGAACGATGATAGTGCCAGATGCGTCCAGTTCAGCATAAAAAGTTCTTTCATTTAATTTACAATTTTAAAATGATAACGTAGGTACGGGTCAAATGCTCACATAGTTTATGCTGTGTTCTTTTCCGTTCCTAGGGTTGCGGGGTCCGATGTTTGCATGAGCGGTTTCGACTGTTTGAAGTGCTATTCTTTTGTTTACCCTTGAACTGGCCCTTCTTTATCTACTTCCATTCTTCTACCTCTTAACCCCACCCAAGCAAATAAACAATCAATCCAACCTCCCCATTCAGCCTTTTCTTTGTTTCCACACTGTCCTTACAGATCCCCAAAAACTCTCTTTCATCGTCAATCACCGCCTCTGCCTACAATATGGCGAGGAGATACGGCAAACAAGATGCGCGCAATGCCATCCTCGACCTTAATCATTATGATGCTGATGACATGCTCGTAAGTACTGTCTTTGTGCCCCATGCTGTCAGTGTTTTACTGGTATTCTCGCTAATATTGACTGTCGAAGGCTGATCTCGGAAATCATCGCCATACAGATCTACCTCTATCTGGCCCCGTCAACCTTGAAGCACCGCCTGCGCCCAATGCTAAAAAATTTGGGGTTAGTGCAGCTCGTATTGCTGCAAAGAATGATGATATCGCTTCTGCTTGGGGTGGTTGGTTGTCTTTTTTCCTCTACATTGTGCTCTCATTCGCTAATTCATTGGTCACAGCCGTCTACGACCCCGAGCTAGATGAAGATCGCGATGATGGCCTGGGAACTGGACAGGCTCATCGGTTAGGGTTCAACTTCCGCCCCAACCAAAACGTTCTGAGTGGACGTGGCCGTGGTCGTCGTACCCGCTCGATGTCACCTAGGGGGCGTTCTGGGCGTGGACGTGGTCTCGTTGAGCCCGGCATGTTGGGAATCCATATGGGCACTCGTCCTCCCAAACTTCCAAGCACCCATCGCTTTGTGGCTACAGCAGGGGATCCATCCATAAGACATGTTCGTCCTCGTGTGTCAACTCACGCTATGGATGATATGGCTGCCCCTTCCTCGTCATACCATGGTGGTGGTGGTATCAATGCTCCTCCTCCTCCGAAGCCAACCAGAGCGCCCATCCATGTCGATGTCAAGGATGTTCACGTTGGACAGTATGTTCATCCTACTGCTTGATTCGTGTGAACCTTTATTGACAAACCTAATAGCTGGTGGGGTGGAAGGCTCACTGTGAATAAGGATGTTGATCTATTCTTTTCGTCTAAACGCGCATTGCAGCAGGCGCAGGTTACCGAGCAACAGGCCTCATCAAGGCTTCGCAAGAAACCGACCATCTCAAAAGCAGGTTTCAGGTTGGTTCAACATAGTTTTGGGACCTCTATACATGCACCAAAGAAACAGGAGAACATCCCGCCCTCCCAAAACTTACCTAACACTCCCCCGCCTTGCGACGAGGATTGGGTAAAATCTCCGCCTCCACCACCACCCGGGATTGTCATAACTCCCATCGAACGCACTGAACACAGGAAGTTACCTCTTCCAACCGATTCAGCTCTTAAGGCAATATCTGAAACACCCGATCATAGCCATCAACAGTGCATTCCTGCTCTAACAACACTACCTCCTTCACCTTTCGTTGGTCATGACAACCCACCTGGAAAGGAACCTGAAACGGTGGAAGAATTCCAGGCTAAGATCAATCAGGTCGATGATGTGCTTGGCAGCGCCTCGGTATTGTTGAGCGTATATAACGAGGAACTTGATGAGATTACCAAGGAGGAAACATTGATTTTGCGGAGGCTTGAGGCTGTCCAAGCCACCAAGCGAAGCAAGCAAGAACGTGTTACCAAGAAGCGAGCCTTTATGGATGAAAAGACCATCATCCTCAAAGACTTGAGGGAGCGGAGAAACAACTTGATTGCGGAAATGGTAAGATTCCCCCTTGCTTTGATCGCGTCCCTTGCTAACCAACTATGCATAAGGAGTGCCTTCTTGTCGAAGCCGAAGAGAAAGAACGTCTTGCAAGACAGGAAATTCAAGAAAAAGAGCGTCTGGCCAAAGTAGAGCTCGAGAAGGAGAAAGAGAGAGCTCTACGTGAGCAAATGAACATTGAGGCTGCACGCCAACAGGACGCCTTTATTAAGCTCCAAATCGAACGTACCAAGCAGACTAGGGAGAAGCTCGCCCGTGAACAAAAGGAAAGCCTCGAACGGAAAGCTCAGCAAGAGGAGTTGAAAAAGGAGCAGGAGTGCCTCGAGTATGAAGAGCGACTCGAGAAGGAGCGCCTGGAAAATGAGCGTCTTGAAAGAGAGCGTCTCGAGAGGGAGCCTCATGAAAAGGAAATTCTTGAACAACGCGCTAAGAACGAGCGCCTAGAACATGAGCGAACCGAAAATCAACATTTGGTGTTAGAGCAAATCGAAAAAGATAGACTCGAACAGGAACAGGTCGAAAATCAACGTTTGGAACTGGAACAAATTGAAAAAGACAGGCTCGAACAGGAGCATTTGCTCGAGCAAAAGCGTTTGGATGAGGGACGTCTCGAGCAGGAATGCATCGAGCAGGAACACGCTGAACAGCAGCGTCTCGAGAAGGAGCGCATGATCGTTTCTCCGTACGCACAAGCCAAAAAGTCATTGAACATCAGACCTTCTCTAGTCTTCCCACCCCAAGAACGGGATGAAGCCCGCGACAGTGAAGCTTTCAAGTCGGCAAATCCTATTCTACCCGAGACTGCTGAAGACATCAAGTCCTTTCCTTATAGGGTTAGAATCATTCTTCGTCCGATCGTTGAGTAAATTTCTCCCTCTTTACTATCTCATTGTTTCTTGCTAATCACTAGTGCTTAGTTGTGACCCCTTGGAACTGGCATTTACTCACACCGATCAACCTGGTCAGAAGATTAGACGAACGTTGATGCAGATGCTTGGTCCTGAAGATACCAAGTACGTGATGGGTCTCGAGTCGTGCGCCAACTTCATTGATGAGGTCACACATCGCTTTTACGGAAAGATGGCTGCCGTTCTTGGTGGCCATTAAATGGTGTCGATTGCTCTAATTTTTCTGTTGCCATCAAAGGCTTTGCATGGTTGTAGGTTTAGATCGGGTTTTTTGTGTACAAAGGGCCAGGTACGGTGTGTAAAATTTCAGATACAAGGTTTTCGGGTTTCCAGAAAGGTTCTGGAGATATTAGATGGCACATAGTGATCTATCTTCTTCAGAGGAACCGAATACAAAATGGCGTTGTTTTCTGGTTTCTTTGCCACATTCAATTCCACGTCCCTCTTCTTTCTGAACATAATATATTCCCAGGTGGATACTCTCTCGGTTGTTCCGTCCGCAAGTGGATGAGAGGTAGGAGTGAGGAGGAATTAATAAGGCGGATGTTAGGATGAGTCCTTGAGACTTTCATTCAAGAATTCCCTTGCTGAATATTTGGTGAGCAAGTAATTAGGAAGATAACGAGACGTTATGACATGGACGAATTGCGGATCTCTTTATGATGGGATGACATTCGGACAGAAACAGCTTACTCCTTACATACTCCTTCTCTCATAATCTCATCATAATTCCACAGAAAAAAAATCTTATTCCTCCCTCTTCTCATACTGACACACGTGAGGCAGATGCAAGGCTGGATCGGGGAAGCAAAACATGGAAGGAGATGAAGTGGGATTAAGGTTGTGCCAAGTCGGAAACTAATTAGAGCGGTCCGACAGGGGGTGAATTGTAATTGCTCAGGCTGCCTTATCCTTTGCAAACTCGATTAAGCTAGCGAATCTGGAGATGGGATGTGTGGAAAAAGGCTTTTCATAAAACGTTAAAACTCCTACATGAAAAAATGGGGTATTTTATAAAGCGGATTGCAGCAGTTTGAAGTTACTAGCCATCAGGAAACCGTTCCCCAACCGTTCTCCAAATTTTCTAAAGGCTTCTCAAACAATTTGACAACCATTCCATAGGATAAACGAGATACTCAGTCAAAAAAAAAACACCCCACTTTTTCAGGTAGTCGTCAATATCCATGGCAGGCTTTCTCGTGCTCAGACTCCCCCCGCTCGCAAGCTTGCGTGAGGATTTAAATTGTCAAGTCCGGGCACGAAAAAACATAACGGGATCTACAAACGGTTGATATCATCTTATCAACATCACTCTTTAATCGTATCAGCAGCAAAAAAAACGGCAAGAATCGCAAAAAGCACGCCCGAACCCCTTCGAAAATCCCACAACGAAAATCATACTTTTCTACCAGCAAGTGTATTACCTACTACTCCCTATCCACCATCCCCACTGCACATGCTGGTCCCCTTCTCCGGCATCCACAATCAAAACACGGTAACAATTTACATGCGCATGTTCATACCACCACCGCCACCAGTTCCTCCCCCTCCACGTCCTACAGTGTTTCCATTCCATGCTCCGTGCTGAGCGCCACCCCACGCCATACCCGTTCCGCCTCCGCCGAATCCATTCATTCCTCCCATTACCTGTGGACCCACATCGATAACTCCCCCATGGTGCTGATGTCCCGGTGCGCTCGAAGATCGCGGCGCCATTGCCACACCCCCGACAGGCATCTGGCCAACACTGCCCCATCCCAGCTGCTGCTGCTGCTGCCCTGGCATTCGCTGAGACTTGAGGTTTGCGGCCTGGGCACTGAACGGCATCTGATGCTGAGGCATAGGGTATTTCTGCTGTTGATGTTGGCGAGGTACAGGAGGTGGAGTAGTTGTAGGGTTGAACTGCTGAGGCTGCATACAGCCATGCGAATTTTGCTGCGGAAATCCTCCGCTAGAGCTGTACGACGACTGCATCATTGGCGGTTGAGGAAGGTTTGGATTAAAGTTGCGGTTGCTATGCATCGCCGGAGGAGATTGAGCTGGGAAGTATCCATTCTGTTGGGGGTATATAGGCTGCTGCTGAATGGGTTGTTGGTGTGTTGGAGCTGGGGGATATCCTCTTTCTCTAGCAGTGTTGAAGTTTGGGTACGACCTACTTGGTGGCAGTGTGGAATATGGTGGAGTAGAGGGTGTGAATTGTGAGGGAGTAAAGTTTGCGGTTGGGTTGAAGTTAGCAGTTGGACTGAACCGCTGTTGAGCATGATTTTGGGAAATTTGGAGCGGTGGCTGCTGCTGTTGCATGTTGGGTTGCATGACAGGCTGTAACTGCATTGGCGGCTGCATCGAATGCTGCATCAATGGATCATGATATCCTTGTTGTGGATAATATTGAGTCGGAATAGGTTGGGTCAAAACCGGATAGAACTGCGATCGGCCAGAAAAGTCGTCGTTTTTATCTTGTCTTCGAGACTTTTCCTGTTTCCCTGGCGGAGGTGTATCAGGAGGTGATTCTACAAAGTCTTTAAATATTCGTGCACGAGCTTCTTGGTATGCAGCTTCCCTTTCCTCCCGTGTGGTCTTTGAGTTTGAGTTCGATGTGGCCACCGAATTATCGTTATCAGATGATGTTTCCGATCCCGCTTTTCCGGGCCCTTTCGAAGAGTCCCTTGACGCTGAACCCCCCTTGCCTCCACGGCGCATGATTTTGACAGTAGGGAGTGTTCCATTCGAGACTGCTTTCTGAATTTGCTGGGTGGCAACAGGCCAAGCAGAGAGTAGTGTAGCAGGTCTAAGTCTGTTAGCCTGGCAAACATCTAACGAAACTGAGACTCATACATTCGTGCTGCTTGGCCGCGAAACATCCGCACCGACGCGCCGGATGAGTCTGCCACATGCGTGAGCCGATAATACTCGGCCATTTTGTGTGCTAGTAGGCGATGGTATGAATTTATCGGCGGCATATCAAAGATCTCGCAGCTACTTTTCGTGTTAGCATACCGACATAACAGATCATGGTTTTCCAGAAAACCTTTTATCCTCGATGAATGCGATAAGATCTTTTTCTAGCTTGACCACGAAGATGCGATCCCGCGGATTCTCCAGCGCGTCTATCAGACGAGGGTCTGGGCGGTCTACCGGATCGCAGAGCAAAGTCTGAATTTGATGAGAGAATGGCTCTTCTTCTGTCTGAGGAGAAATCACAATGATGGGCGAAGACCGATCCGAGTTCTCCGACGATACACTGACGGAATCGCATTTTTGGGCCAATATACGAACAGGCGAGTTTGAATGACTTGGCCGAACTGAGGGCACGCTCTGCAGCAGGTAAGTGGTGCACTTAGAAGATAAATGTTGATGAGGCTTACCGTTATATCATCTGAAGTCGCTACTGCTACTGTACGTTCTATATCAGTAGAGCTGCTCTGGGCTGGTGTAGAGGTGTCGCTATTTATTACTATCGACAGGTTTTCGAGCGAAGTTGAAATTTCAGAAGCCTCATCTCGAACAGAATTGGAATCGGTAATCGGGGCAGCTGTTGATGCACTGCCGGCAATGTCGTGTATTGTTCCGGCACTAGCTTCGGTGGCAGACATATTATCGTTTAGAGAAGGGTTGCGATCGGTTACAGCGTTCGTTGGTATGCAGGAAACGTCCAAAAGATCTTTCGCATCCATAAGCTGTTGGAGACGAATCAGCGGTCGCTCGAGAATGCGAGGGCGTAGAAAGGGGTTTACCTATTGAACTGAAGGCAGATGTAAGAAGGCGCAACGAGTGCAAAGTTGGAATGAAATTAAACAGTAGAATATGGAATTTCAGACGCCAGTCCCAGAAACGAGGATGAACGAGAACGAAGAACGATCGAAAGGAAGCGATTGGAGAATGTTAGGCTCCCGAGACATAGTCCTAAGCAATAACTGACATTTGCGCACGAAGGGGCAAGAGGGTCTGGTGAGGCCAGCTAGGCAGAGGTCGAGGTCGAGGGAGAAATAAGGCTCAACCAATTGGGGGTACAACAGTGTTACGGTGGGATGCAGTTCCGGGGTTGGTTTCGCGTGCGTAGGAGATTTCCTTCTTCGGCCCGGGTGAAAGCGTTGGTTTGTGGTAGCCTTGTGGTGGTGTGGATTATGGTAGATGTGGTGGTGGATATGGTAAGTGCGCAGTGGGATCCGGCGGGTAACAGTCTTTGCTAGTAGGTGCTCCGGGGGGTGGCCCTTCCTTCAGAATTTATGGGTGCAATAGGGATAGGAGAAGGGCGAGCAGCAGGAGGGAGGAGGAAGAGCTGGCGAGCGGGGAGTTTTTGTTGAAGTGATGCTCTCTGTTGCCTGACTGAGACTTTCTGCTACTCGAGCAGTTCACTTCACACATTTACGCATTCGCTGCCCTTCCCTGATGTGAGATTCCTGTGCCAAGCCGATCTCTCCATGATCGAGCATCAAAGAGTAACGAATTCAACATCTCACCACACAAGATTTGAAGAGGCAGCAAGCAAGTGAACGGATTCTATTCTGAGTCCATTGGTGCCGCATAAAGTGGCATTGATTGATTGATTGATTGATGGGGTATTTTGCAGTCGCGTCCGCCAAGGAAGTCAGTGTTTCAGCTTGCCCTACAAAATTCCAATCACATCCATTCCAATCAGAGTTCGAATATTCACAACCCACCTCGTCTCCGAAATCTTCTGCACCCACTCCTCCATCCGAGCTCGACGATAGTTGTTGATCGTATTAACCTCTTCTCCACCTCTTACCGGCGGCATCTCAGTCATCATATGCATCGTTACCGTCCTTATTCTTCCGCGTCCTCCTCGAGAGCAACGCCTACCACCCGCTGCCAAAAGTGTCTGAAGCTTGGTAGGTCCTCATGCGCTTGTTGCATCACCCTCCTCTATCATCATGCCGCCCTACTCTCTGCTATCTTTGTTTGGGTTCTGATGTGTGATTAGCGCATCTCAACGGTTTACACTTGGCTAATAAGTTTCCTCGTGAATAGGTCATTACAGCTACGAATGCAAGGCGACAACCCAAGACCGCCCTTACATCTCAAGGCCGTCACGGACTCAACAACTTCAGAATCCTAAGCTCCAGCAGAAGCTGACTGAGGCCGCGCCGCCGGATGGGTTTTCTTTGACGAATAGGAAGGGTGTCGCAGACAGTATCCTTAAGCAGAAGGAAGTCGAACGTGAACGCGAAGGAAGGAATCGCAAGCGGAGAAGGAATGGGTTTGCGCCTCCACCTTCACCTTTGTTTGGTCGCACCGCACTGACCAGAGTCTAGCTCTGCATCACCACCACCACCATCTGGCTCGCGAGCTCGCAGTCGGTCTTCATCCGTGAGCTCATACTCCTCATACTCTAGCATATCGTCGGGTCGCTCTCCGTCGCCCCCCTCTCGAGCTCCTGGCACTAGGGTCGCAGCAGATCGGCGCAGATCACATAGCTACTCGAGGAGTCCGGATCACGAGCGCTCTGTTCGTCGAAAATTCCGCGACTCACCCAGCCCTGGTAGGAGAGGTCGTCGCCTAAGTCCGACTGATTTCTCTCGACGAACTAGGAGCGCATCCAAACCCCGACGAGTTAGCGCACCTAAGAGAAGGCCATCGCGATCGCCAAGTCATACAAATGGTAGTGGAAGTGCAGCCAAGAGAGAACCCGTCAGTCCACTACCACCGCCTGCACCACCAAGAGCGCGGTCTCCCAGTCCGTTCACTCTTCGACGTTTGATGACAGAAGCCATGCAAAGGGGCGGATGAGTGGCATCGGTATCGGTTCTGTGGTATTCATCGGAGGTGGATATGGACGAAGACTCGGCACTGCTGTAAATGATTTTTACTGGTACCTATATGGAGAATGGAGTTTTTTGTACACTTATACATACTTAAAAACTTTGTTACTAGGTGTACTCTTGTTTGGGGAGGCCTTTTTTCATCTGTTTGTTATCTGTAATAATATACAAATGTCGTTACATCCCGAAACCCAGAAGAATATGAAAAGAAACGAGCAATGAGACGCTAAACAAAATGTCGTGAACAAATGTGTATCGTACAAAGACGCCATAATATTCCCCAATCGTCTAGCACCTACTCATCTCCTTCCACCTCCCCATCCAACTCATCTCCTTCTTTCTCTCTTTCCGCCACCATCTTCGCCAAATTCCCTTCCACAGCCTCCTCCTCCTCCTCCGTTCCACCTTTCTTTACCTTCTGCTCCTCAATTCGAGCCTTAATTAACTTCGCAATTGCCATATCTGTCCTCTGATTCAACCGCTCCAGCTTCTTATCGACGTCTCGTTTCAGATCCCAATTCGGCCGCTTTGGCTGTAGATTGAATAAATCTATCGGCTTATCCTCCTTCTCTACTTCCTGGCGCTGCCGTCGCGTTTCCTCGACGATTACGGCAGCTTTTGCTTCCAGTGTTTCCTGACCGGCCGACGGGTCCGAGACAAAGCCCATTTTGGGAGCTCGGTCTTCGATGTCATAGTTGCGCCCTGAGAGGAGGTGCGATACATCTTTTGTATCGGAGGCTTGTGGTGCTGGTACTTCTGCGGCGGCTGTGTCTTCGGGGGTGCTAGATGAGGGTACAGCTTCGGCTTTTCGTTTGAGAGATTTGAGTTGCGAAAGGCGCTCTTTCCGTGCGGCGGCGGCGGAATCGAGGGAGGCGGTGGACATATTGGTATGGGAGGAGGAAGAGGCTGCCAGATTGTATTGGTGTTAGCGTTGGTGAGCTCGTTGGAGGCTGAGAACCCAGATCCTAAACTTTAAACATCCGGGTAAGCCGCCAGGTTCCCGAAGGTCTTTTTTTTTTGAAGGTTTCCCCGAGAATCCTTCTTTTGCTCTATCACTCGTTGGAGGACGATTCATACTAGCGGTTTGGAGCGGCATATACTTCTTAATCGGATGAAATCTTTCATCCGCTGCACCAGCACAAATGTCAGCGCGGCGGTGCCTCCCAATTGGACATTGTACAGCACCTCGCTGCGACATCCGCTAGTCCTCCCTTTCCTTGCCCCGGCGATCTACCACAGCGCGGTAGCGACGAGAAAGTTCTCGAATGGCCGAAGGAGAGGTGCGGAGCCGTGTAAGCGTCTATAGCTGTGGTGTTGAGGAATGGTGCTGATATTGGCTCCAGCTACTCCGGGATGGAACAAGGCCTTAAATCAGAGCGATCTAAGAACGCTACAAAGAGTTCGGAAACGACTCGAAAAAGATATATCTACTACGGAAAACCCCGATGAACCCCAAGTGGCTCCCAACCGACCCGTTGAGTTCTTCCGGAAGAATTATTTTACGGACGAAGAGGTCGCAGATGCCTATACAAACCTACGAACCGTGATGTCGAAGCACGAAGGACACGATTTGTCATTAGCAGCGTTAACGCAACGTAAACGACGCCTTCCGAAGTATCTCTATGCTGTTATTCCGGATGCTATAGCAGGGATACAACGGAAGATAAAAACTTTGGAAGATGAGATTGAGATGGTTGAACATGACAGGAAGCACCGGAGGCAACATCGATACAGTGTGCGGTATCTACTCGACGGAGGTCGGGGTGTCGAAGCTATTGCCAAACAGGTTCAATCGCTTTTCCCATCATCCAGGAGCAAGCACTTTGAATTGTGTATGGCGTACTTGATACATTACCGGCGACTTTTCCACCTCTCCGCCACTGTCATAGAAGGGTTTGTACAGAGCCATATAGCACCTGATCCCAGGCTTATCGGCAAGGTGTATCATATGTTGATTGCGGAGCGACTTACACCTTTCGAGGATGTCGATGGTAACAGGAAAAGGCGTAAAAAGATGGAGAAGGTGGCGGGAGAATGTACGAAGTTATTACTACGGATGATCGCACGGACGGACAGGGGACAAATCAAGATACCCCAAGCAGCACTTTATCTGCTGGTAACCAAGGCACCAGCATCAATGCTCGCAAATCTCTACTGGAAGCTGGTGAACAACCAGATATATGTGAAGCAGTTCACAGCATTTCACTTCACACGACGTTTATCACTTCCGGAGCCTATTACTGGAGTTTCACACTGGAGAGATGCACACAAGATTCTCAATTCTATGCAGTATAGGGAGTACGACCTCAGTGAGGTTCCAGCAAAGAGCGCTTTTTACGGTGTCTTGTACCAGGCAATGCGTGCCAAGGATGCAGTAGCCACGGAGGAGATGCTGAAACTCATGACAGAATGCGGACTCGAGCCGGGAGTCGAGGTTTATAACATGCTTATGGCACGAGCCGCTGAGGAGCATGATGACGCCGCTCTCCAGAGATATTTTGAAGCTATATCCGATGCTGGTTATGAGCCCAATATGATTACTTACTCTATCTCGCACGCATTCCATAAACGTCACCACAACGACCGTTTACGTGAAATAGTAGTACGACAAGCCCAAGAAATCGATGCCAGTCTGAACCTCTTCCTGGCTACAGATATCCTGCACTCCGCCGTCCTGAGGGAAAAGCCCTACCTCGAGGTCTTCCAGCGGTTCAAGACACTCTTCAAAGTGAAACCCCTGGAGGATTTCGGGATCGCCCCAATGAGGGGTGCGCCCAAGGATATGATTGCAGAAAGACGGAAGATGGCTCCGGATAACGTCACGCTCTCAGTCATGATTACCTCGTACTGCAACACCGAACGTATCATCTCCAACATCTGGAACCTCTACAAGCTATATCGGAAGAAACTCACCAACAAGTCCGCGCCAAATCGGACTCTCCGCAAAATGCTGCTCACTAATGGATCCTACATTCCACACGCCATAATGCTCGGCCTTGGAAAACGTATCCAGGGTCTTCCGTACGTTGCCGCCGTTCTCGAAGACATGTTGAAACCAGATGCACCCATAGAGTCGGACGTCTTCACGTGGTCCATCTTCCTCAACTTTTTGACCCGTGCGGGCCGAATGGATGAGGCCGAGGCAGTGATGAAGGTTATGCGCACGCGGGGACTCGATCCTAATACGGTTACGTTCACAACTTTGTTGAATGGCTACGTGAGGAGCAATATGGCGGAGACCGCGGAGGAAGTCCTAGCGAGAATGGAACAGGCTGGTGTCGAGACGAATGTTTATACATGGACGGCGCTGCTACATGGTTACGTTAAGAACGGCGAGAATTGGCTGGCGGGTGATGTTTTTAGGCGCATGCTGGATGCGAGTGTGCAGCCAGATGAAGTTACTTTGCAGGCGGTTAGCGGGATCACGGATAGAGGCATCTTTGAGGCGGGACTGGGAGGGGATCGTGTGGATGAACAGGGGAAGATTGTGGGGCGGGTAGAGGACCAGCAGAGGAGCGTGCTGGAAGATGAGGAGGAGGGTGATGAATGGTTTGATGATGACGAGGGTGAGCCGCAATTGCAGGATGTTATGGCGCGGAGGTTGTAGTTTGGGGATTTAGTGACTGTTAACTGTTTGTACTAGTACATACCATAGAGCGCGGATAGAGTGGTTCGGGTCATACCCGGTTGCAGTTTTTATCCGTAGCATGTGCGGTTCGTTTGTATATAAAATTTTAAACCCTTGTACATATCCGTTTTGTCTAGAGTACCTACTCTCAGCATACCAGCCTCCGAGGAACGCCTATTCAAATTCGCTGCATATCTAACAGACCAAAGACCAAACTTTTATTCCAACCGTAACATCATTCCCTCGTTCATATCACCGATTCCATTCTGCCCTCCTCATCTACACAGTATTCAAACTCGCAAACCTCCTCTTACACGCCTCCTGCAGGGCGACCAGTTCCTTCCGTTCACTCGGATGCAACATCTCTGCGCCCTCCAGTGATTGCGTAGCTACCGCCAAAGCCCCCGCGTAATCGCGCTTATAGTAGAGTTCCTCGGCGGCGGCCTTGAGAGCTAGCGCTGCATCCTTCGTTGCTGGTCGTGTCTGTAGCAGTTACGGGGAGTACCCGGGAACGGAGGGAGGAGGGGTACATACCTGGTATTGTAGCGGGTTCCAGATGAATTTTTGGTGCTGGAATTGAGACTCTGTTTGATGGAGCTTTGAGGTGCGGGAGGTAGTCGTTGCGCCTTCGTCTTCAGAGGAGGAGGAGGAGAGGCACAGGGAGAGGAGGTCGTCCATTGTGTTGTGGTGACGGGGTGAGTGGGGTTGGTTGGATTTGATGTGGAGGTGTTAAAAGCTTAACTAGAAACAGACATCTGCCTGGCCATCACTTGCAGACAGCTGCCTGCCCCAAGTACTCGGGAGGCTCTGCATCATGTGTACTTGCTTTTTTCTAGGCCGTCATGGATTTATGAAATAACAACATTTTCTACGTTGGGGATTTCCCTATTCGTAAGTATTCATTCTTTTTTGCCAGCATTTTAAGAAAACCCTCAATGTTTCCTAAGCAGCACCTTGAATATATGCAACCGCTTCTATCCGCCCCGGCTGTGAGCGACGAAGAACTTTGAGGATTATTGCGAACCAGCGTCAGCATCCCAAGCTCTTTTTTTGTCCGCCCTAGATAGCCTCGTTTTGTCCCATGTTACGACCCATATCTTGTCGTACACGCTCTTTGTCCGCTATGGCCCTGTATCCTCGAGGCAGAATTACATGCGGTGGTGAAGTGTAAGAGATGACGGGAATAATTAATTACCCGATGGTAAACTTCTGTGAAAAGAAATCGACAATTTGCAGAGTCCAACACACCGTACCTCGCGATGGAGCCTTATCACTTGAAGTGTTGTACGAGTACAGTATGTGGGCGACCCCCACAATACTGGCGAAGCAGGAACTTCATATCGGCCCATCTCACAGAAGATAGTTAGCCAGCTCGTTGCTCTACAGCCCCCCTCCTAAATAAAAATCCTGAAATTTTTGGGCTTTATGTAGATGAGTTAAGAGTAGAAACTCTGTTAAATCTAGATCCTTTTGTAAAAATTAAGAAAACTATGTTGGTTCTGAGATATGAATTCCAACGGGCTTCTGATCCTGCCGATGTCGTTCGTTTACTGGGGGGGGGTTGGCCACGACGACCACTGTATGCGCATAAATGTCCCGCTCACCGCTTATTGGCGGGACCGAACGCACAAGCGGCGGATGACCCTGTCATCGGCCAGATGCCGGTCATGAATGGGGCATGCCGTGATATTACAATGGCTCTGAGTTCAGCCCAGGGACGATTGCAGCCTAATTGTCGTGGCTTTGTTCTATCAGCTTCTTTGTAGTCCTATACGAGGGGGGTGGTTGTCTCGTTGGCGAGCAACACAGTTCCGAAAGGGACGGAATTATCATTTCCAAGGACAAAATAAACCTTCAAAAAAGTCCGCAATCTAATTGAAAGAATGGATAGCTACCTATTGGTGCTCTTAAGGTGGCCCTGGTCGTGGTGGGCGGCGAGGTGTGTGTGGATGGCTAAAAGGGGACGCTAACCGCCGCAGCCGTTCCGTCTGGCCTCTCGATCTCATCGTGGGTCTGAAGGTTGCACTGCTCCCTTCCTCTCTTCGTTCGTTCGCTACACTTCGCTTCAATCCCGACCATCCATCCCCATCCCATCTCCTCTCCGCAACTCCCACTCACTACCTTCTCTCCGACAATCGCCGCTTTTCCACACTAAAACAATCCATTCTTTCTTGATTTTACCCTTATCGCCGCCCCGTATTCTCCCTTTTTCGCTTCAATTTATCGCGCCTGTCTACGTACCCTACCAAACCGCGATAGACAGCAAAACCTTTACGCGCATCAAATATGGGCATCCCATTATGGCGTCCCCCCACTCCTCCCACCGACCCAGTCCTTTCACCAAGCACCTCTCACCGGCTCGCCGTCCGTCGCCGAACCGCGTCCACCCGTCCCCGTCCACGTGAACGGAGTTCACACACATTATACGAGCTTCTCCGCGGCGGCTCATCCTCCGCTGCCGCCGCCGCTGCCGCCTCCTCCTTGACCGAGCACGCACCCATTGCGCCGTACCCGGGGCGCGAACGCCTGATCACCAGCCAGATTTGGCGGGAACTCAACACGCTTCCGACGCCGCGCGCGGTGACGGCCACGGGCGGGAGTAGTCGATGGCGCGCGACCCACGCCGCACGGATAGCCGAGATCGAGCGTCAACGCGATATCTTACGCCGCGACCGACATAACGACAGTCTTGCGCTTTCGTTCCAGCAGCAGCAAGGCGAGCGCGAGGGACGTTGGCGCGAGGGCGCAGACGAAAATGAGCGGCCCTCTGCTGCGATAAGACGCTCGATGCGCAATCCTCTCGATGCTCCTCCGCCACCGCCCCCGCCTCCACCACCTCCCCCCATGGCGGGCCCAAGGAACTATCTAAGCTACATCGACGGCCTGGGAGATCGCGATCGCTCGCTAAGGTTTGTTACTACACCGCTTCTGCTAGCTTCGATGCTGACGGATGATAGCCCGGACCCAACCCCCTCTTGGGCTGCGCTGCTTCCCGATGACCTTGGCTTTGCGACTGCGTGCGATCTGTGGGATGAGGAGGATGCAGAGCTACTGGGGCTCGGATTGGGCCTGGGTGCGGGAGGCATTGAAGAGGCCCTTATAGAGTTCCGGAGGAGACGCGAGGAGAGGGAGGAACAAGATGAGAATGGTGAGGCGAGGAGGGAGGCATATGCAGTACTTGAGCGTGTTGGGGCGGCTTCGGCTGCTGCGGGAAGATTGGCGACCGGGACACGGCTGTGAGTAACTGCCGAGAGTGCTCTCGTAAAACCCAACGAGAGTAAGTAGTGTGGTGTTTTGAATGCTTTCTTTTGTTTTTTCCTTGGGGACTTTTTTCCTTGGTATTCGTCCAAAAAATCACGGCTGAAGGCGGGTGGTGTGGCTATACCTCTTTTCGATTCGGTGTAAACTTGGTTTTTTTTCTTATTCTTTAAAGCTCATGTGGTTTCTGCGGGATATTCTCTTTTTCCTCTTCTTTTCTTTTCGGGTTACGGTAACGAATATTTTGGCTTTTTATCTGTGCTTGAAGCTGGAGCTTCTTTTTGGTCTCGTATATTACATCACCTTTTTAAAAAAAGTTGCCGGAGTGATGGATAGGAGTTGATTCAGATGGCGGTATTTTCATGATCATGATGAATGAACAAAAATTTGTGAAGTTATGGGTTTATGGATTCATGGCACTGCGGCAGTGAGCGCCCGCGAAGGCGTCGCCGTGGCGCTTGTTAACCGTATAAGTCTACTATAACATACGAGGACACGAAATTCAATTCACGTAAATTTACCCGGCCGGGGGAGATATGGCGAGCTTGCGGAGCAATACACGCCCGAAGGAGCTGAAGGCGGGTTCGGCCCAACTTTGAGAGAGAACCAGCAGAAGTATGGAAACATATTTTTCGGGGTACCGTGTGGTTTCCACACGCGTATTCCCTTGTGAATGAATGATACCCCAGAGTTATTTTATAATTAATTACCCGACCGAGTCCACTCCCCCTGAAATTCTCTGTTGTACCCTACACTTCAGATCAAGCTCGGGCCAAACCTCAACACCAAACCAACAATCACTAGTTCTCACCACAAATGGCTGCCAAAACGGTACCAACAGGAGTCATCGCTTCCGGCCCACCTGGCTGCACGTAACTTCCCCTCCCCCTCCTACCGTTCTCCTACTCACTTACGCACGCGCATCTCAGCTAATAATCTCCCAGTGTCTATGTTCGTACCAGACCTCTTGGGCGACCCCGCCGATCCTTGACACACATCGTGCTAACTAGTACATCTAGGTCCGTAACCTCGAAGAATCCATCAAAATACCCACGTTGAAACAGTCGCTGCAAGCCATCTTCAGCCAGTACGGTGCCATCGTCGACATCATCGCCAAGAAGTCGCTCAAGGCGAAAGGCCAAGCCTTCGTGGTTTTCGACAGTACCCAAGCCGCTGAGAATGCAATTCGCGAAGTCCAGGCGTTTCCACTGTTCAACAAGCCAATGGTTTTGGCATTTGCACGCACAAGGAGTGATGCGACAGTCAAACGCGAAGCCGGGGAGGACAGTAGAGAGTTTGAAGCGCATAAGAGGCGACGGCTAGCCGAGAAAGGTTGGTCTCCCCCACCCGCCCCATGTTTTGGTTGTGCGATATTTTGAAAACGGATATTGGTTTTGACGGTGCGATAGAACGCAAGCAAGCACAGCTCGCGTTGGAGTCGCAACGACGGCCGGCAGCTGCTCCCGCCGACAAAGCTCCTAAGAAACCCGCGGGGCTTAAGTCTACTGCACCTGCCGCGGCTCCTCAGATTCCAGACGAGTATCTGCCAGCAAACACTACACTTTTCTTGAGGGATCTACCAGATGATGCAGAGGCCGATACCTTGATCGGATTATTTGGAAGGTTTGATGCGTTCAAGGAAGTGCGCATGGTTCCTGGTCGGAAGGGAATTGCATTTGTGGAATTTGAAACACTGGAGGGTGCGATTTCGGCAAAGGAGGGAATGGGAGGAATAGTATTGGGTGATAGTGTTGTCAAAGTTACGTACCAACGACAGTAGAAGGGGTGGAATGCATACTCGAAGTTGTGAATGCTCGAGCCTGCCAGACGCTTTGCTGCAGGGCATAGCGGCATGACAAACAATTGGCAAGCAATGCGTGTATATTAATGTTGAGATTGGAATTGTGAAACATTCTTTTCATGTGCTCGGAAATCTACATGTCATTTGGGAAGTGATATCAACCACCTCCAAATCCGTTGCGCACAACAGTCAATAGATCAAGATGAGCCAATATAAGCGACGCGAAAATGTGACTATTGGAGTGCTCCCAAATCTGAGAACATGGCGATATAGAAAACCAGTTAACCATTAAAAAAAACGTTTATTCTATCCTCCCCTTTTACAACAGTAGACAGTATATCTAAAAGAGCAACAAATTATACTCGTGCTTAATAGTGTAGGCACGGGCAGACCTTCATACATTGTTAGTTCGTTTGGATCCTTTGCAGATACACCTGGCGAATTTGCCGTTCCCCGATATTGCAGGTTTCGAGCGGTGTCTGTAGAGTGTACACCCGTTCGAACAAAGAAATGCTCCCAAGTACAGTGAGGGAACGCATGGCAACCACCAAGTTCGGGAGCATAATTTTACTGATGCGACCTGGAATTCTGATCTGAATTGAATAGTGGATATAATATGAAAAAGATAAAGGACTTAATATGTTATTTGCTGCACGCTGCTGTTAAGTGCAGGTCACTTTTGATGGAATTGTAGTTTTGTGCGTTCCCTCACTTATTCGACGCCACTATAGTACTACGGTACCAGCAATCATCCGCACGAAGCTCCAAGCCTATTCAGCTACTAAGGCTGAGGTGGCGAAGTTTCCGATGGGTGTGAACTTGGGCAAGATCGACGAGAAGAGTAGTGGGGGTGGCAACCCCGTAGCATCTCAAGTATGAGGCGCAGACCACAGGACAACGGTCACTCGAGATCACTCGCGCCTCATCTTCAAGCAGAAGCGTTATTATTGTCTCAAATCGGCCGTGAAAGAAATAATGTGGCGATAAAGAAACTTTGCCCATGCTTATGTCCCAAAAATCTCGTAAATCCATTTATGATATCGACCCGGTAACAAATGAATGACAAATCCTTTCCTCCCTTCCAGTTTGCATTAATTCATAACTCAATTCTCATAACCCTCAGCAGTGTCATAATCAGCACCCGTAGGTCGACCTGCAGTAATTCCTGGGATCGGGTTCCAGTCTCTATAAACCGGCAATCCCTGCGGCGTGGTCGGGTGCTCAACGATCGCCGAAGTGACCGTGAGCTCGACACCCTCGGCAGTGCGGCGGTCGACATTGTCGTGGCCCGCGTTCATCTGCTCGGGGTTCAGTAAAAGAGATTAGGACAATCGGGGGAGGTGGAACTTACACGATGGATACGCCAGTGGAGGTTTTCCTTCAAGTAGGGCTCTACGGCATCGATGTCTAGAGATCCAACTTCGTTGATCCGCTCCAACAGCGCGCTGGTCAATGGAACAGAGCCGGTAACCATGAGGTTGTTCTCCGCATTTTTCTTGCCTGTTCGGATCAGTTAGAAGAAATTGATACACAGGTTGGAGGGAGAAACGTACAGTTCTCACATCCGGTCTTGGAGATGTCGTTGGCAAAGACGTGGGTGCTTCCAACTAGGTTCTTGTCATACGGACGCTGTGTGTAGTCTGCAGTAAATTCTCCAATAAAGACGTGGATCACAAAGGGTCCGTTGAAGCGGTATTTTGGAGCCCGGATGTTGGCAAAATATTCGCGGTGCGTGCCGTCCTTGACAAGCTTTGAGACAGGGACCGAGAGGATATGGTCGGTGGGCTTCAAGGGGGGGTGTGCAAGTGCGTGGGCGGCAGCGCCAGCGGCGGAGGCTGCTGCTTGGAGTGGATTCTGTGCAACTGCCTTTTGTGCTGCGGGGGCCGGTGCTTGCTTCTTTTCGACAGGCGGCAAGTCGGATGGGGTGGAAGCCAGGGTCGTGAATGGACCAGCAGAATCGGCGGCAATGGAGCTCACACCCAGAAGAGATCCGGATGTGGTATTATTGGCATAGAGCTTCTTCACGGTCGCGGCAACCTTTGTCTTCAGCTGTTCACGGGATACGCCTGGGACATTCCATTCCGCGAGTTCAGGATAGGTATATCCAAAGGCTTTGAGATCGCGAACAGCATTCGAGTCCCAGTATTGCGAGTCAGTCTTATGGAACGGAACCAGAGCTGCATTGCAAACGTTATTATCAAACGACTAAAATGGAAACTGTATATGTTACTCACCAGTGTTTTCTTCCTCTCGTTGATTTCGGCCAGTGCCGGGAACCCACCAATGGATTGGGTGGTTTGTCTCTGCATCATTCCCAAACTCCCACTTTAGGTCTGCATCTGGGTGCAAAGCTTGCCAAAGGGCGTACAGTCTGTCAATGTTACAGTGGTGCAGCCAAAATATCGGATCAAATCTAGATTTTATCAGTACTGTATAGCGCATTTTTTGAAGTCTATAGTATCAAAAGGACGAACCCCGCAACGCTCGGATCACCCTAGAAATCACATTAGCATCTGTAGGAGTGACAGAGTTATTTGGGGCTTTACCATATGTCCATTACCGCCAATCCAACCATGCAGCGAATTATGCACAGATTCAACTGAATCATAATCGGATGACCTGCCGTTACTGACCCATCGATCGTTTGAAAACGCGGGGTAGGTCTAGGTCGAACTTTCAGTATGTCACCCCGCTGAGTGTGGGATTTGGAAGGTTGCTTACAGGATATCTGTTTTGTTCGGCATTCAATAGATGATATACTCTCTCCCGGATACTAAGAGATGTTGGTTACTTTGAGCGGCAAGGATGTGATTCATAATCGCTCACTTAATCATCGTACCCCTCCTTCCTCCGAAACGATCCTCCATAGATCTTGCTTGAAGGGTCGCCCCTATGTCCCTCAGGTATCTATCCTGGCTCTCAGTTGAGTTATCGGAGGCGGGGAAACGAAGTGTTTGTTTCCAGTTCCTGTAGACAGGGTTGGTAAATTCACTCGTGCTTTGAAACCTATAGCTGTAGAGAGGGTTTGGAATGGTGACTCGTCCATTTGGTTTGTCAACTGCAATGGTCCTTTCAAGCAAGACGGAATTCGGATTCGGCTGGCTCGCCCAGTCCCAATATCTAGAAACAATTGCATATTAAGTTTCGTGCATACCATACGAGGGAAATATGAAACTCACGGGATTCTAAAGGTCGCTGCAACCTTTACCAGTTGGTCACGCTTGGCTCCTGCCGGAAACGCCTTAGCTACTGCCTGAACATCGTCGTACAGCACTTGCTCGTATCTATATCATGCGGGATCAGTACAGACAAAGACTAGGCCATGCAAGTGCAACGTTACAGAGCCAAGTAGGGACGATGCCTGCCAAAGGGTTAGTAAGGATCCCATAATTCTATCCACTTCGAACAAAGAAGTTACCAAGTCAAGAATAAAACCTAATATAATTTAGCACCTGCTTCAAGGGTACTAATGGGGTACAAACGCTGCTGTGAGTACAATAACCTCCAGGCTTTCTCCCACGGGAATCGGCTTCGCCATCCCAGGGCCTGTATGGTTCTCCGTGGATGCCTGCAACCTGGTACCAGGACTTGGGGTCACTCTGAGGACGAGCTTGCATCCGCTCAAGTCCAAGGAGAAGAAGAGTCTTTCTGTCTGGGTCTTGGAGATAGGTACTTAGCTCCAGGCGAGCGGGCGTTTGGTTGTTGGGCCCTCTCCCTCTTTGGACACCACCGATGTTGACTTTTTTGGTAGCAGTGGCCATGGTTGCTGTTGTGTTGCGATGTGTTTGAGTTAGTGCTGTGTTTGATGGCTTGTGTAGAGTAAAGAACAGCGGTTGTATCGGTGACAAACGGGTAGATTCTAGAACCTTATATACACCTATCCTCACGCCCAAGATCGACGATGTGATTCCGAAACTTGTTCATATGGTTGACGGAATTAAAATCCCGCAACTGAAACCTTACAAACACAATTGCTTAGAGAAAAGGTGCGGGCGTACTCGGTTCTGTGTTAGTAAAAGTGGTGATTCCTGCATCGTCAAACTAAGCTGAAACTTGCACAACACCCCGGCAGATAAGAAAGCAATGCAATGGCACTTTGAGAAGGCATTGGGCAAGTAACAGCCTTAAAACGATGACCTGTAACAAAGCTTGACAGCATTGTTGCGGAAGGACTTTCTCCAATCAAATGGGCACACCTCTTACAACCCTGTCCACATACGGGAAGGAAATAAACTCAGCCCTACGGTGCATGGAGACTCAGCCCTATAGTGTGAAACACTATTTGCTTATTGCCGAGCTATCAAATGTGTGCATAGAGTGGCCGCTGTTTTTTGCAACAAACCTGCCCCGCTATCAGCACAGAACCCATAGCCCAGTAAACTTTCTGAATTTTGTGCAGCATAACTCCTCATTGATCAAGAAGAGGAACTGCAGCCCGTCAGCATTGCAGGTTCTATAAATCTAGATTCTGTTCATTGCATTGTGGAACGGAAAGCAAAAGGAGGGTGCGTTGAGCAGGGGGTGGATGTAACGCTTGAAGTGTATCGTAGTCCGGACCTCGGAAACACCAAAACTTCACTCCATTCATGCAAGTAAGAATGCACGAATCCAGTAACAGGTAATCGGGGGCATTACCAATCTCGATGGAATGAATCGTTTGTCTATTCCGGGCTAAAAAACAAAACAAACGCGCGTTCTCAAAAACAAGCTGGAGGATCCAAGTCCATAGTGACGGTAAAAGCCATTGTCGAGCTTCGGGTTTTGAGATGCTGCCGCTTCCATTGCTTGCACTTAGTTTATTCGTAATCATACTGCATTCAGCTATGACATATAGATACTTTAGGTAAGTAGGTGAGAAACCGAAAACACATGCCGCCCTATTTAAGCTTTCAGGCTAATATGTTGCGGTTCGTTGGACACTCATCAAGTGCCTGAACGCGGTGAAAGAGGAGAGTGGGATGAAGATGAATCCAGAAGGCCATGGGAGAAGTAGAGATGTTGTGAATATCAACAGAGCCCTCAAGTTCTCTACATAATCAAAGTAACAATTGGTCACGAAGATCGCGGGGTTTCCCGACGCAGCCCGAGACTGTACTAATAGCACTAACACACACCTTCGACAACCACACTCAACGCCTGGTTTTGCCAATCTTTCCCCCTTTTTGGGGGGGAGCAGGGTTTCACTTTGGCTTCACTCCATACCTTTTGTCTGTGTCCGCTTGCTTTTGCAAGTGTATCTCGTCGTTTTAAAGCTCCACCGGGAAAAATGACCTTACGCGACGCGTAACTCATAGAGAAGCTGTCTATGGGCCGGTAATCCATAGCATATTTGGCGCGTGGCACTATGAGGTCCTATGGACCTGCAAGTTGACTAGATTACTA